>ERZ761609.1385-NODE-1385-length-21549-cov-8.673397_pt1 | contig 21549 bp, 22 predicted proteins | sample MGYA00511163_ERZ761609 | MGnify/ENA primary metagenome ERZ761609 (study PRJEB28899, sample SAMN02445070) | bioreactor sludge metagenome | biome: EBPR sludge | place: Australia: Brisbane, Thorneside Wastewater Treatment Plant | collected 2011-12-16 ... | reverse complement strand
CCGCAAGATCGACGGCATCGAGCTTCAACTCGCTCAACGGTTTCGCAATCGGTTTCCCAATCAAATCTGCATGCCACAAAATCAATGACTTAGCTTGACGCACCCCTGACACCTAGGGTTTGATACTGGCGTCATCCTAGGTCATTGTAAAAAAACACAAAAACCCTGATACCAAAGTAGCGCAATCACCCGCGCCCATTCTCATTTCGTAAGTCGCGCTTCATCGGCGGCCCCGGTCCGGACGAGGTCGGCACCGCCGTCGAACGGCTCGACAAGGGCAACGTCTTTCTCGCACTCGACCTGTCGGCACAGGGTGTTCTGGTTGTCGAAGGTGGCGATGCCAGCTTAAACACACCGGTGATCTGGCTGGACGTCCTGTATCGCCCCCATGATGATATTGCGCAGTTGGGACCCGGCGGCGCCTTTGTGCCGAACGGCATCGGACCGCTGAGCGGCCGGCAGATCGAACCCTTCGCTGGAAGGCGGGTCAACGCCGGACATGAGAGACCCCGCCCTGCCCCCCATCGGGGCCATCGACCGGCTGGAACCCGGGATTTACGGCGTCGTCCTTGCGCCCCCGGGGCAATCACTGGTCGACCTGCTTTCGGTCGCGCTGACTGATCCTGCCATGACACGCAGCTTTTCCGAAACTTGTGGCAGCCATCTGTGGGTGATCCACCCCGACGGGCTGATCGTAACCCGCCCCTTTGACCGGCACTCCCCGCCCAGTTCCACCCAGTTTCTGAGCTGCGAGCAAGCAGGGCCGATGGTTTATTGCGCGTGCTTCAGCCAGCCTCTGGCCGACAACCCGGGCACCCGGATTACCGCTTCTCCGCAACACTTGTCTCGGGCCCTGAGGGGGTCTTTGCCTTGGACGAGGGCGACGGCAACGGGATGATCCTCCGCACCGCTCTGGGGCCTGACGGGTTCCCCGATTTCACCGACGTGGTCCCGGACAGACGCCCCTGGGCGCACGGCACTGGATCTGGCATCCGAGGGGTCGCCGCTGTCACGCGACACAACTCACGACAGCCTTAGCCGAGGGGGGCCCATCCGCCCTGGCGGGCTTCATTGACCAGGGCATCGGGCCGTGCCGTTTCCAGCGGCATCAAAGCGGCGAGGCGCGACACATCCAGTTCCAGCCGTGGCAGCGCCGAGGACGGGGCATCGGTCCAACTGAAAGGCTGGCGGGCGGCATCGAGAAGCGCGCTCATGGCGACCAGCCCGGGGCTGGCTACATTCATCACGGGCGGAAGGTCCAACGATGGGTCCAGCAACCGGTTCAGCACCCGTGCCAGCGTCACCGGGCCTATATAACTGCGCAACGGGCTTTGCCCGTCAGAGAAACGGTCCAGCGTCGGCGCCTGCCGACTGACCATGCGAAAAAGGCTGTCCGCCCCCGCGACATTGCCCAACCTGAGCATTGTCACCCCCTCGACCCCGGCAAGTGCCTGTTCCATATGCAACTTTGCCCGGCCATAAGGTGAAACCGGTTGACAAGGCGTCGTCTCGTTGACCAGTGGACGCGCGGTTCCATAAACCGCCTGACTGGAGGCTATCAGGATACGGACGATCCCCGCCTGCCGCGCTGCTGCAACCGCCTTCACCGCCAGTTCGGTATTCAGCGCCAACGCATCGGGGTCGTTGCCGGTCACCCCGGCCAACACGATCATCCCGGAAGGAGTCAAAGGCAGCTCAGGCAGCGGCGAGTTCAGGATATCCCATTCCAGCGCAGGAACCGATGCCATAAGGCGGGCTCGGGGGCGATGCTGCCAGATGCCCGGTGCAGCATCGCTGGGCCAAACCCGGATCAGCGCGCGCCCGACGAGACCAGTCGTGCCCAGAACCAGGGGTCCACAAGGACGTTGCGGCGTGGCCATCGGAGGCGGGGTCACCTGGCGGAAAAACGGTTAGACACTGGGCCTCAGCCCAGGTGCCGGGCGAGGAATCCGGCCGTTCGCTGGTGGGCGAGGGCCGCAGCCTCTGCCACATACGAGGGGCGGACTTCGTTGGCAAAGGCATGGCCTGCCGGATACAGGTGCATCTCGAACCCTGGCAGAGCCTCTCTCGCGGCGGCGAGCACCTCGGCGGGGGTGTGGTCATCGGTCAGGCCGAAATGCCCCAGGACCGGGGCGCGCAAGGGCCGGTCCAGATAGCCCTGCAACCTGGTCCCATAAAAGGAAATCGCGCAGGCGATGTCGAGCACCTGTGCCGCTCGCACCGCCAGTCCGCCTCCCCAGCAGAACCCCATCACCGCAACCTTGCCGCCCCGCTCCGCCAGCGCAGCGACTGCGGCGGCCGTATCCAGCACGGCCGATTCGATCGGAGTCGCCAGCATCAGGTCACGCCCTAGGGGCGCCTGATCAAATGGGATCACTGCCCCCCGTCGCTGGCGGTCGAACAAGGCGGGGATCGCGACGTCATAGCCTTGTTGGGCGTAGCGGTTTGCAACGCCCTTCAACTGGTCCGTAACCCCGAATATTTCCTGAAGGATCACCAATCCGCCCCTGCGCGGGGTCACGGCGGGTTCCATCCAGCAGTCAAGGGTATGGCCATCGCTGGCGGTAAGGGTCTGAAACATGGCGGGTCCCTCGGCACGGTTCCCTAGCCCGCCGTGATCGCGGCGAGCAAGGGAGCGCGCAAGTCATTTTTCCGGGATCAGCCCCTTAGGTGCAAAGCGCAGCACCAGAAGCAGGATGATTCCCATGGTTATCAGTCGCATATGCGCTGCCGAATCAATCAGATGCGCGCGCAGCGGCGAGGTTTCGGCCATGGTCGAAGTAACTATCCCGATCAGCCACAGGCCCATCGGCTCGACCTGCACCCAGAGGAACCAGATCAGGAACCCTCCCAGGACCGCGCCCCAGTTGTTGCCCGAGCCCCCGACGATCACCATCACCCAGATCAGGAAGGTAAAGCGCAGCGGCTGATAGCTGCCCGGCGTCATCAGTCCGTCGAGCGTGACAAGCATCGCTCCGGCCAGCCCGCAGACAGCCGAGCCCAACACGAATACCTGCAGGTGGCGCGCCTTGACGTTCTTGCCCATCGCCTTCGCCGAGGTTTCGTTGTCACGGATGGCACGCATCATGCGCCCCCAGGGCGAATTCCATGCCCGTTCCGACAGCCACATGATGGCGGCAAGCACCACGATGAAGATCAAGGCATAGCTCGCCTTGACGAACAGGGACGACGCCTCGACCGCGCTCAGGCCGAGCCAATCGGCCCAGGCGAGGAAATCCGGATTGGTCTGCAGGTTCACCTCGTAGGGCACCGGACGTGGCAACCCGTTTACGTTGCGCACCCCGCGCGACAGCCAATCCTCGTTCTTCAGGACCGCGATGATCACCTCGGCGATACCCAGCGTGGCAATGGCCAGATAATCCGAGCGCAGGCCCAGGCTGATCTTGCCGATCACCCAGGCAACCCCGGCAGCGATCAGCATCGCGACGACCCAGCTGAAAAGGACCGGCAGACCGGCACCGCCCAGATAGCCCGCTACGGCAGTGTTCGTGCCCTCGATTGCATCAACTGCCGGATCCAGAACCGCGCGATAGGCAAAAAAGCCGCCAACGGCGATAACCGCCAGCAGCGCCTTGCGCGGCAGGCCGGGGGCCATGCGCTTCCAGATCTGCACGATGGCTATGATCGCCGCCAGGGCAATGGCCAGCGCCGCAGCCACGCCCAGACCGCCAGCTGCCCAGGCATCGTGGACCGGTGGCATCGAGGTCAGCACCACGGCGAGCCCGCCCAAAGCAGCAAAGCCCATGGTGCCCACCGAAAAGAGGCCCGCATAGCCCCATTGGATATTCACCCCAAGCGCCATGATGGCTGAGATGAGGCACATGTTCAGCATGCCCATCGCCACCGATGGGCTTTGCAGAAAGCCCACCAGCACCAGCAGCGCCCCCATAATGGCGAACATGGAAACCGAGCGTGCGTTCATAGTGTTTGCCCCCTGAAAAGCCCGGTCGGGCGCACCAGCAGCACGATCACCAGCAACACGAAGGAGACCGCGAATTTATAGTCGGTGGACAGAAGCTGCACCAGTCCCGAGGGCGCCATGCCATCGGGCAGCAGGTATTCGAGGAACTTGCGGTAGGCATACGTCACGCCGACTTCACTGAAGGCGATGACGAAAGCTCCGGCCACCGCCCCCAGGGGGTTGCCCATCCCGCCCAGGATCGCCGCCGCGAACATCGGAAGCAAAAGCTGGAAATAGGTGAAGGCCTTGAAGCTCTTGTCGAGGCCATAGAGCGTTCCGGCAATGGTGATCAGCGCCGCGACGATAATCCAGGTGACGAAGACCACACGTTCGGGGTTGATGCCCGAGAGCAGCGCCAGATCCTCGTTGTCGGAAAACGCCCGCATGGATTTGCCGGTGCGGGTGCGGTTGAGGAACCAGAACAGTACCGCCACCACAATCCCGGTCACCACAACCGTGATGACCTGACTCACGCGTAGGCCCATCCCCTCGGCGAGGCCAGTGAAGTCGCGGAACTCTCGCACCGTGAACAGGAATCGTGCGCCGTCGGCAAAGTTCTGGTCATTCGGCCCGATGATGAACCGTACCAGGCCGTTGACGACGAACATCACCCCCAGCGACGCCATGACGATGACGATAGGCTTGGCCTTGACCCTGCGATAGAACCGATAGACCGAGCGATCCGCCACCAGGAGCACTGCCGCCGAGGCCGCAATCCCAACCGGCAGCGCCAGGAGGGCGGTCGGAAGCGGCCCCAGCGAGACGCCCGCGCCCTGCAAACCCCAGGTGGTCAGGATGACCGCTCCGGTGCCGAAGGCCATCACATCGCCATGCGCGAAATGCGAAAACCGCAGGATCGCGTAGATCATCGTGATCCCCAGCGCCCCCAGCGCCAGTTGGCTGCCATAGGAAATCGCCGGAACCAGCACGAAATTGGCCAGAAGAACCAGAGCGTTCAGTATATCCATGCCTCAGCCCCCCAGGAAGGAACGGCGGACCTCGGGATCGGCCAGCAGAGCGGCCCCGGTGTCTGTGAAACGGTTGGCGCCCTGAACCAGCACATAGCCCTTGTCGGCGATCGCCAGCGCCTGACGCGCATTCTGTTCGACCATCAGAATGGAAATCCCGGTGCGGGCAATTTCGATGATGCGGTCGAAAAGTTCGTCCATGACGATGGGAGAAACCCCCGCTGTAGGCTCGTCCAGCATCAGGACCGACGGCTTGGTCATCAGCGCGCGGCCCACAGCAACCTGCTGGCGCTGGCCTCCCGACAATTCCCCCGCCGCCTGCCGACGTTTCTGGCGAAGGATCGGAAACAGGTCATAGACCTGCTCCATCGTGTCCCGAAACTCGCCCTCGCGGATGAAAGCCCCCATTTCCAGGTTTTCCTCGACCGTCATGGTGGGAAAGATGTTGTGGGTCTGGGGCACAAACCCCATGCCCTTTGCCACCCGCGCCTGCGGGCTGAGCGTGGTGATATCCTCGCCATTCAGACGCACCTGACCCTGGCGCAGCTTGAGCATGCCGAAGACCGCCTTCATCGCGGTCGATTTTCCCGCGCCATTCGGGCCGACGATCACGGCGATTTCGCCCTTTTCGACCGCAATGGTGCAGGAATGCAGAATGTCGGCGCCGCCGTATCCGCCGGTCATCGCCTCGCCTATCAGGAAGGGTTCAGACATGACCCACCTCCGCCACCACCTTGTTCTTCAATCCAGTGCCCAGATAGGCCTCGATCACCTGCTCGTTGGCCTTGATCTCGGCCAGCGTGCCCTCGGCCAGAACCTTGCCCTCGGCCATGCAGATCACCGGGTCACAGATGCGACCGATGAAATCCATGTCATGCTCGATGACGACAAAGGTATAGCCGCGCTCCTTGTTCAGGCGCACGATAGCATCCGCGATGGTGTTCAACAGCGTGCGGTTCACGCCCGCGCCAACCTCGTCCAGAAAGACCACCTTGGCGTCAGTCATCATGGTGCGGCCAAGTTCCAGGAGTTTCTTCTGCCCGCCCGAAATCTGCCCTGCCTTCTGGTCGGCAATGTGCGAAATGGTCAGGAACTCCAGAACCTCGTCGGCGCGGCGCCGGATTTCCTCGTCCTCCAGCGCGACCTTGCGGCGCTGGAACCAGGCCGACATCAGCCCCTCGCCTGCCTGGCGGGGCGGAACCATCATCAGGTTCTCGCGGCAGGTCATCGAATGGAACTCGTGCGCGATCTGGAAGGTCCTGAGCAGTCCCTTGTGGAACAGCTCGTGCGGTTCCAGACCGGTGATATCCTGCCCGCCCATGTAGACCTTGCCAGAGGTCGGCTTGTGCACCCCGGCGATAACGTTGAAAAGTGTGGTCTTTCCAGCACCGTTCGGCCCGATCAGCCCGGTGATCGACCCTTCGGCAATGTGGAGAGACGCACCATCGACCGCGTGAAAGCTGCCGAAGTGCTTGTGCAGGTTCTCGACCCGGATCATGCGCAAACCCCTATAAACGAGCAGCCCGGTTTGTCGCCGGGCTGCCCTGTAACTCAGGTCATTTGCGCCGCATCAGCGGAAGCGCACGGTTTCAAAGGCACCGTTGCGCACTTCCAGTTCGCGGTAGTTGCCCGCCGATTCGCCCGGTCCGATCAGTTCGACCGCCGAGGCGCCGACATAGTCGACGTCGCCACCGGCCGCGATGATCTCCAGCGCGCGACCCAGTTCACCCGGCATGATCGGCTCGCCGGGGGCGTTGGCCACGTCCATGACGTGATCCTTGAACACCGCCGAATCGGCCGAACCGGCCCGCGCCATTGCCAGCAGGATCAGAGCTGCAGCGTCATAGGACTCGGGCGAGAAGGCCGAAGTTCCGTCGAACCCGGCAGCCGCGGCCATCGACTGGTAGATTTCCGTGCCGGGGTTGTCCGCACCGGGAAGCTGTCCATAGGACCCTTCCAGTTCGGCGCCGATATTGTCGATCAGGCTCTGGCCGATCATGCCGTCCACCAGTTCGAAGGTGTCGAAGGCACCCAGATCAAGCGCCGAGCGGATGATCCCGCGACCGCCCTGGTCGACGTACCCGGCAACGACCAGCACTTCGCCGCCCGCAGCGGCCAGTGCAGCAACTTCGGCCGAATAGTCCGCCTTGCCGTCTTCATGCGACGCCACGAGGGTAACGGTACCGCCCGCTGCTTCGAAATTGGTGCGGATCGAATCGGCAAGACCTGCGCCGTAATCGTTGTTGGTATAGGTGATGGCGATCGAGTTCACGCCACGGTCGCGCATGATTTCGGTCGCAACGGCGCCCTGACGAGCATCCGACGGCGCGGTGCGGAAGAAGAGGCCGTCATCTTCTGCGGTTGACAGCGCAGGCGAGGTGGCCGAGGGCGAGATCATCACGATACCATTCGGGCGCGCGACGTTCTGCAGGACCGCACCGGTGACGCCCGAGCAATCGGCACCCACCAACGCATTCACGCGGTCCGACGTCACCAGACGTTCGGCCGAGGCCACGGCGAGGGCCGAATCGATGCAGCCCGAATCCCCGCGCACCGAGGTCACCGTGCCCAACGCAAAGTTGCCCGACGCGTTAACTTCAGCAATCGCGAGTTCCGCACCAGCGGCCATCAGCGGCGTGATCGATTCCAGCGGGCCGGTAAAGCCCAGGATGATGCCGATATTCACCTGCGCCGAAGCCGCGCCCGAGGTCAGGCCGACAAGGGCGGTGGTGATCAGAAGTTTCTTCATGAGGATATCCTCTCCCGGTTGGTCATTGGTTTCTAACATTTCTGTCCCGTTCCCCCCGCCTGTGCCTGCAGGTTTGATCGGAACGAATGCCTTGCAGATAAGCGGATTGGGTCTCGCAAGGCAAGCCCCCGTTCGTAGCGGTCCGTGTTTTTGTAGACACCGTGTCCACACAAATGGCGAGCGGTTAGCGGCCCACGCGCTTGCGGACCCGGATCAACGTGTGTTGGCTGACGATTTCATAGCCCAAGGCGTGCACCATCTCGGCGCGCAATCGGTCAATCTCGGGGCTTTCGATCTCCATCACTGCGCCGGTGTCGATGTCGACCAGATGATCGTGTTCTGCGCTGGGGGTTATTTCGAACCGGGCTGGTTCGTTTTCAAAGGTCAGCTTGCGCACGATCCCGGCCTCTTCCAGCACCGAAAGCGTGCGATAGACGGTCGCCAGCGAGAGCGAATCGTCGAGACTTTTCCCGCGCAGGAACAGCTCGTCAGCACTGGGGTGGTCGGCAGAACCCATGAGCAAGGCCATCAGCGCCATGCGCTGCTGCGTCACCCGCAAACCAGCGTCTCGTAGGGCCTGGGCAAGATCTGGTGGGCTGTCGGACATCTGGCCTCCTGCCTTTCCGTATTGCCGCAGCGCGTTCCGTAACTCAACCCTTTCTTGCGAACGATTCGCAAAGACCTTGACAAGATGCGAATGAGTGTCATTTCCATATAGCAACACAGGAGTTTCGCATGTCCCTGCCCCGCCTTGCAGCCCTCGCCCTGATGCTGGCCCCCTTCCCCGCCATGGCCGAGCGTCTGCATGTGGTGACCACCTTCACCGTTTTGGCCGATATGGCGCAGCAAGTCGCCGGGGACCGCGCCGATGTGGTGTCGATCACCCGCCCCGGCGCCGAGGTGCATGGATATGAACCGACCCCGCGCGACATCCTGCGCGCGCAGGGGGCGGATCTGGTGCTATGGAACGGACTGAATCTGGAATTGTGGTTCGCGCAATTCCTGCGCAATCTGGACGGGGTTCCCTCGGCCGTGCTCAGCGACGGGATCGACCCCATCCCGATTGCATCAGGTGCCTATGAAGGCCAACCCAACCCGCACGCATGGATGGGCCTCGACAATGCGCTGGTCTATATCACCAATATCCGTAACGCGCTGTCAGTCGCCGATCCTGCCAACGCTGAAACCTATGCCAGCAATGCAGAGGCCTACAGCGAGTCCCTTCGCGCCACACTTGAACCCCTGCGCGCCCGGGTTGCAGAAATCCCCGAGGCTCAGCGGTGGCTGGTCACCTGCGAGGGGGCGTTCAGCTATCTTGCGCGCGACTTCGGCCTCAACGAGCTTTATCTGTGGCCGATGAACGCCGATCAGATGGGCACCCCGCGCCAGGTGCGCGCGGTGATCGACGGGGTGCGCACCCATGAGGTCCCGGCGGTGTTTTGCGAAAGCACGGTCAATCAGGCCCCCGCCCGACAGGTCGCCCGCGAAACAGGGGCGCGCTACGGCGGAGTGCTGTATGTCGATAGCCTGTCCGAACCGGGTGGCCCGGTTCCGAGCTATCTGGACCTTTTGCGCGTTACGGCGCAGACCATCGTCGACGGATTGACTGCTCAGCCATGACCCAGGAACACCCCGGTATTGACGCAAGCGACGTAACGGTGACCTATCGCACCGGACTCACCGCATTGCGAGATGCCAGCTTTACAATCCCGCGCGGTACGATCACCGCCCTTGTCGGGGTCAACGGAGCGGGGAAATCGACCCTGTTCAAGGCGATAATGGGCTTTGTGCCGCTGGCGCGCGGACGCATTACGCTGATGGGTCGTCCGGTTCCCGAGGCTTTGAAAGCCAATCTGGTCGCCTACGTCCCGCAAGCCGAGGAAGTTGACTGGACCTTTCCGGTGCTTGTCGAGGATGTCGTCATGATGGGCCGCTATGGCAAGATGGGCTTGCTGCGCCGCCCCTCGCCCGCCGACCGCGCCGCCGTTGACGCCGCTCTTGAACGGGTCGCCATGCAGGACTTTCGTCACCGCCAGATCGGGGAATTGTCTGGCGGGCAGAAAAAGCGGGTCTTTCTTGCCCGGGCACTGGCGCAAGAGGGGCAGGTGATCCTGCTGGACGAACCCTTCACCGGCGTCGATGTGAAAACCGAGGAGGCTATCATCGCCTTGCTGCGCGCGATGCGCGACGAGGGGCGGGTGATGCTGGTCTCGACCCACAACCTGGGATCGGTCCCCGAATTCTGCGACCGGGTGATATTGGTCAAGGGCACAGTGCTGGCCCATGGCCCCACCGAGACCACCTTTACCCGCGAGAACCTGGAGCGCGCCTTTGGCGGCGTGCTGCGCCATATCACGCTGGGCGGCAACGATCTGCACGATGACGACGATCCGCGCCACGTGTCGATCCTGACCGATGACGAACGTCCGCTGGTGCAATACGGCAACCGCACCCATACGCGCGAGGGGACATGAGCACCCTGCTGGAGCCCTTCGCCTATTCCTACATGACCAATGCGATGTGGGTCTCGGCGCTGGTCGGCGGAGTCTGTGGGTTCCTGTCGGCCTATCTCATGCTGAAAGGCTGGAGCCTGATCGGCGACGCCCTGTCGCATTCTGTCGTGCCGGGGGTTGCCGGGGCCTATCTGCTGGGCCTGCCCTTTGCATTGGGGGCTTTTCTGTCGGGCGGGCTCGCGGCGGCGGCGATGCTGTTCCTCTCCACGCGGTCAGGGCTGAAGCCGGACGTGGTCATCGGCATGATCTTTACCGGCTTTTTCGGTCTGGGCCTGTTCATGGTCTCGCTCAACCCGATGGCGATTTCGGTGCAGACGATTACCATGGGCAATATCCTCGCCATTTCGCCCGAGGACACGCTGCAACTGGTGCTGATCGGTGCGGTTTCGCTGGTCGTGCTCAGCTTGCGCTGGAAGGATCTGCTTGTCACTTTCTTTGACGAAAACCACGCCCGTGCCATCGGCCTTAGGCCCGAAAGGCTCAAGGCTCTCTTTTTCGTGCTGCTTTCGGCATGCATCGTCGCGGCCATGCAGACTGTGGGCGCCTTTCTGGTGATCGCGCTGGTGGTTACACCGGGCGCCACGGCCTATCTGCTGACCGACCGCTTTTCGCGCCTGATCCTGCTGGCGGTGGCAATCGGGGCGGTGACCTCGTTCCTTGGCGCCTATGTCAGCTATTTCCTCGACGGTGCCACCGGGGGGATCATCGTCTGCCTTCAGACGTTGCTGTTTCTTTCCGCCTTTCTGATGGCCCCGCGCCACGGCCTGCTGGCCACTCGGCGTCGCGCGGCCACCCTTGGACAGTCGCGATGATCGACACCCTCACCCAGCCCTTTCAATTCGGCTTCATGCAGAATGCCTTCCTCGTCGGCGTGATGGTAGCCTTGCCCACCGCGTTGCTGTCGTGCTTTCTGGTGCTGCGCGGCTGGGCGCTGATGGGGGATGCCGTCAGCCATGCCGTGTTGCCGGGAATCGTACTGGCCTGGTTGGTCGGATTGCCGTTGATCCTCGGTGCCTTCGCGGCGGGGATGGTCACTTCGCTGGGGATCGGCTGGCTGGCCCAAAACAGCCGCGTGAAAAGCGACACGGTGATGGGCGTGGTGTTTTCCGGCATGTTCGCGCTGGGGATCGTGCTCTTTGTCGCGGTGCCAACCAGCCTGCATCTGGACCATATCCTGTTTGGAAATCTTCTGGGCGTGGGGCAGCAGGATTTGTGGACAGCGGGAATCATTGCGCTTGTGGTCAGTGCCGGGCTGACCTTGCGCTGGAAGGACCTGATGCTTCACGCCTTCGATCCGGCGCAGGCGCGCGCGTCCGGGCTGGCGGTGGCCTGGCTGCACTATGGCCTTCTCACCGCCTTGTCGTTGACGATCGTCGCCACTCTCAGCGCAACGGGCCTCATTCTGGCGGTTGGCCTGTTGATCGCGCCGGGTGCCATTGCCTTTCTCCTGGTGCGCAGCTTTGGCCAGATGTTGATGGTCGCGGTTGCAGTTTGCTGCGGCGCCATGATTGCAGGCATCTATCTCAGCTTCTTCCTGGACAGCGCCCCTGCCCCGACCGTGGTCCTTGTCCTGACCGTGACCTTCCTTCTGGCCTTTGCGCGCCGTCTGCGTCAAACAGCGCGGGCCTAATTCGACACCATTAGGAGGCAGCGTCGCGCGGGCACGAAACTGCCATCCACGGCCCGCTGCAAATCCGCCATCAGATGCGTGGCTATATAGCTTTGGACGAAGGATGACGGCACCTCGATGATCAGACTGTCGCCAGTGTCGCGCACCAACCGCATGCGGGCGAACCAAGCGGCAAAGCGCGGTTCGTTGCCTTCGCGTAGTCGGTGCAGGACCGCACCCCAGGGATCGGCGGGGGGCTGCGTGACTTCGTTGGGCGCCGCGGACGAAGGAAGCACACGCCCCGCCATCCGGCCATGGAAATCGGGCCCGACGCGCGACCATGTTTCTGGCGTCAACGCATAAATGCGCTCGATGCAAAGCCGATAGGTCGCCACCCGGCCCCGCACCCCTCGGCGCTTGACCTCCAGAAACCCGCCTTCGGTCAACCGCCGCGTTTCACGTTTGGCGGTGCGTTCGTCGACCGACCACAGCGCGGCCATTTCGCGCTGCCCGATGGAGACCTCATCCAGGCTCCAGTTGTAGCGGGCCGTTACCAAGGCAATCAACCTCAACATCGAAACCTGCAAACTGGTACCAGACGCCAAGCCGGCAACCGCCAGAGCCGTCAGAAGATCATACTTTTCCGCCCCAGCGCCCGCGCCGGTCAACCGCATGTGTCGCATCTGCTATCCTGCTGCTCGTGAGTCGGTTGATCCGTCTCTTTCCCGAAACTTCGCCTGACTTCGCGTTCTTTGTCAAGGATGTTGCAAAAAACGGGAATTGAGTGCCCGATCCGCCTTTATCGGTCTGAAAGGTATTATAGGAGATAAGTGACAGCTTGCTGTCCCCAAGAAGGGTGTTTGCTGACACCGTATTTCTGCTTTTGGAGACACAGTTGACACCGAAGTTCCGCGTGGCTCGTCAGCTCACGCCGTCCGATCCCGTAATTTCGCTGACTCTTTCCAAAAACGAGCTTTTTTGATTTTGCTCTTTCGCAAAGTCGCGCTATTGACGGATCGAGCAACAAGAACACGAGAATACCATGCGGGACTTCAGCTATCTACAGGACATGAACGAGCGCAGCCTTGCGCAGCAAGCGGTGGTGCGGAAGTCGACCTTTTCCCCTTCCGAGGTCAAGACGCTGCGCCCGTTCTCGATCTGGGAGATCTCGACCTTCATGTTCGATGTGCCGGCGGATACGCTGCGCAAGAAGCTGATCGAGGATCCGTCGCTGCCGCAGGGCGCGGTCGAGGACGATGGCAGACAGCGCTGGTTTTCTCTGGCCGAGATCAACGAATTGCGCCGTCGGGTGCGGTTTCGTGGCAAGTCGCTGCAACCAGAGCGGCCAAAGGGGGCGGCCCTGCGTGTTGCCGTGTCGAACTTCAAGGGAGGGGTCGGCAAGACGGTTGTGGCGCAGCATCTGGCAAATGCGGCGGCGCTGGATGGATACCGTGTGCTGGTGATCGACTTTGATCCGCAAGCGACACTGACTCACTCGATGGGACTGGTCGAAGTCAAGGAGTGGAACACGGTCTGGGGCATCATGTGCCGTGATCTGTGCAAGGAGGCTGATCGCATCATGGAAAGCTATGACGATCCGGCTGATTGCCCTTATCCCGCGTCGGATGAGTTGCCAAAGGATGTGCAGGAAATCGGTACGATGCGCGCGCAGGACTTCATCCAGCGCACGGCCTGGCCGACGATCGACATCATTCCTTCCTGCGCCAATGCGGCCTTCGTCGAGTTCGCCTCGGCGCAATACCGTTCACTGCACAAGGCGTGGAGCTTTTTCGGCTGCGTGGCCCGCTACCTCGACGAGTTGCCGGACGACCAATATGATCTGGTGATCTTCGATTGCCCGCCGGCCATTGGCTATCAGTCCCTGAACGCAGCCTTTGCCGCGGACGTGCTCTATATCCCATCGGGGCCGGGATATTGGGAATACGATTCGACCACTTCCTACCTGGGTCAGTTGGGCGACGCCTTGCAGGAGATCAGCCAGGGTTTCGAGAAGATCGCCGCCAACGCCGGGATCCGCTTGCCCAAAACCTTCCTGGACATCCGTGTGCTGATGACCCGGTTCGAAGCGTCCAATCCTTTGCATCTGGCCATGCTCGAAGCGTTTCGGAACGTCTTTGGCGCCGATGTTTGCCAGCACCCCATCGAGATGACGCGTGCGGTCGAACAATCCGGGCGTTTTCAGATGTCGGTCTATGAGCAGGATTACCGCGAGATGACACGCGAGACCTGGAAGCGTGCGCGTCAGTCCTTTGACAACGCCTATCAGGAGTTCAAGGGCACTGTGCTGCGGGCGTGGAAGGAACGGAACGGAGGGCAAGGTAAATGACTGGCAAGGGAAACCGCTTTGGCATCGGTCCCGTCGATCTGCCCAGTGCGGGCAGCAGTCGTCGGCAGCGTGATCCCGGTCCGATGGGTGTGGCCGTGCGCGAGGTCGCTGCCAGCGCACAGGAGGCGAGCGACGCGCTGGTTGAACAGCGTCGGCAGAATGCGCAGGACGCCCGCGAGTTCCGCGCAGCACGTGAGGAAGGACGGGTGATCCTGTCCCTGCCACTGGACTCCATCGGTGTGTCCGCCCTGCCCCGGGACCGGCTGGATCTGGAGGCGGTCGCGGCCTCGGATGCGATGGAAGAACTAAAAGCTTCGATCCGCGAGCGCGGTCAGCGCGAACCGGTTGAGGTGTTCGTTGGCGATGATGGTCAGTGGCAGTTGAAAGCCGGCTGGCGGCGGGTGACCGCGTTGCGTCAGTTGCAAGATGAGACTGGCGATCCCCGCTTCCGGACGGTACTGGCGCGGGTTTCTTCGGGTGGGGGCGATCGCGCGGATCTCTACCTCGACATGGTGGAAGAGAACGTCATCCGCGAGGATCTCAGTTTTGCCGAGATGGCGCAGATCGCGCTGGAACTGGCGCGTGACCCCTTGGCCGGAATCGCGAGCGCGGATGACGCCGTGAACCGTCTGTACCGCGCTTTGCACAAGGTCAAGCGCTCCTATATTCGCGCCTTCGTGGCGTTGATGCATGAACTCGACGGATCCCTCCCCTTCCCTCGCGCGCTTGCGCGTGACCTTGGGGTCGAGGTGTCTCGTCGAATTTCCTCCGCTTCGCCAGAAGAGCGCAGGGCATTGCGGTTGGCTGTGGCAGGGTGTGAGGATGAGGCTGCGCAGACCCGGGTGTTGAATGCCTTTGCCCGACCCTTGGCGCCGCTCGTTGATCGTCCGGCCCAAGGCCGCAAATTGGAGTTTCGTGTCGGTGACAGCAAGATCACTGCGCGCACGGGAGAAATGCGGATCAAGGCGCCCCTTGACTTCGTGTCGCTTGACCGCGCGCAGTTGGAACGAGCAATCCAGGCTTTCAATGCTGTGCTCAAGGGGTGATCGGTTACCGGTCGGTAACCTGATGTCAGTTACCGGCCGGTAACTTTGGGGCGCGACGACCATCAAGGGTGCTGTGCAATAGCGCCGCAGAATGCACAGCAGCGCGCATGCGGCTTGGTCTGGATCAGAGTTGTGGCGGGTCTGAGTCCAGTGCAGGAAGCACGTCATCCACCTACCAGCCCCGCGGGACTGCCATGACGCAATGCGACACTTCGGGTCGGTTCGTTGCGCCCCTCTTTTCGAAGGCTCGCCTCAAGTGGCTGCGCAAGGTGTTCTCGCTGACCGCCATGGCCCGGAGGATCGCGGCGTTGGACAAGCCTTCGGCGAGGTGGAGGGCCGCAGTCCCCTCCTGCCATGTCAGCCCATAGGCGAGCGCCAGCAATCTCGCTCAGTGATAGAGATTGACCGTTAGCGCATTCCCGTCGGTTTGGGGCGCGAGAGCAATGCGGTTTGTTGGCTCGATCCAGCGCGAATCACCATCGAGCGCGGCATGGAGCTGATCGATCAGCGCCGATACCTGGGCAGGCCGCCGCTCGATTGGGAAAGTCCCAGCGACTGGAGGGCGGAAAGATAGGCATCCAGAGTTGTGGGCAGCAGGGCAGGGGGCGCGTGGCCCGAGGACTTTCCAGAGAACCAGGGGAGGGCCGCCGTCACGACAGGCAGGCAATAGCCCAGGTTCGGAGTCGGAAAGCCGCGCGGACCCGTACGGATCGCGCGCACTACCTCGGGATCGTCCGGGACGGCGTCGATGTCATCCGAACCTGTGGGCAATTGTACACGCAGGAAGCTGTAGAGATGGTGCAGGATCTGTGGATCTGACCGATCCAGCGGACGGGTTAGTGACCGCATGCAAAGGAAAACGCTGGCGATGCGCAGGATGGTTGGCTGACGGGGAAGGGGCCTGCCGTGACAAGATGTCTGACCAGTTCCGGGTCTCGACTGACGAGTTCCAGCATCAGTCGGCTGGAAAAGGTGCCGCGGACCAGTAGGCGGCGATCGGGCTCGACTCCGTCAAAAGCGACGCGGGAGAAGGCCGCCATATCCTCAAGAAGATGACGCCAGCCTCCCACCGGCTCGAGATGAGCGGGCTGTGTCCGAGCGGAAACCGAACTGTCATGCCCACGCGGGTAGCCGACCCCGGCGCCGACTCTGGCCTGCGCAATAGTACGCATGGACCCGTCAAGGAGTCGGGAATGCACCGTTCGTCCGTGCCCAACTAAGACGACCGCTTCGCTCGCCTTGTCCGCTGCCAACCGGCGTAGGAGCAACGGCGTGCCATCGGCAGACGAAACCATGCGAGGATCATGCACCTCGGCCGGCCAGGCTCACGCCTTGGAAATCGTAACACGCAGCGCTTTTCCACCAGATGCCCTAATACATGGCTACGAGGGTAGCGTTAGATCTGAGACCTTCAAGTCAATAGATACAACCATAGATTGCACGTTCGGATCGGCAAAGGAAACGAGTTGCATGGGGGGGCGGATGGCACTATCAGCGCTCCGCGCCTGTACGCGCGCTTTCGACCCCAGTTGCCGGAAGGGCCCGCCATGCTTGCCACCCCATATTACCTGATCGACAAGGGCCGGCTTTTGCCGAACATGGAGAAGATTGCTTGGCTGCGAGAAGCCTCGGGTGCGCGCTCGCTTCTGGCGCTGAAATGCTTTGCCGCCTGGGGCGTGTTCGATTTCATGGCACAATACATGGACGGCACCACGTCAAGTTCGCTTTTCGAGGTACGGCTGGGCCATGAGAAATTCGGTGGCGAGACGCATGCCTATTCGGTCGCCTACGCGGATGACGAGATCGACGCGGTTCTGGCGCATTCGGACAAGATTCTGTTCAACACCATCGGCCAGTTGAGCCGGTTCGAATCGGTGTCGCGCGGGCATGTGCGGGGGTTGCGGGTCAATCCGGGAGTGTCCACTTCGGGGTTTGATCTGGCCGACCCTGCACGACCTTTCTCGCGGCTGGGCGAGCATGATCCCGAGCGCATCGCAGCGATCGCGGACCAGATTACAGGGTTGATGTTCCACAACAATTGCGAGAATGCCGACTTCGAGCGATTCGACGCAATGCTGGGTCATATCGAACAGCGGTTTGGTTTTTTGATCCGCAGGATGGGCTGGATCAGCCTCGGCGGCGGAATCCATTTCACCGGTGAAGGCTATCCGTTGGACAGGTTGGCCGACCGGTTGAAGCGCTTTGCCGACGAAAACGGCGTCCAAGTCTATCTGGAGCCCGGTGAGGCCGCGATCACCGGGGCGGCGACGCTCGAGGTCAGTGTGCTGGATACGCTTTACAACGGCAAGAACCTGGCCATCGTCGACAGTTCGATCGAGGCCCATATGCTGGACCTCTTGATCTATCGCCAATCGGCCAAGATCTTGCCGAATGCGGGCCCCGAGGAATGGATGATCTGCGGCAAGTCCTGTCTGGCTGGCGACATCTTTGGCGAGTTTCGCTTTGCCGAGGCGCTCAAACCCGGCGACCGGCTGAGCATTCAGGACGCGGCCGGTTACACAATGGTCAAGAAGAACTGGTTCAATGGCGTGAAAATGCCTGCGATTGCGGTGCGCGAACTGGATGGAACCATCCGGCTGCAACGCGATTTCGGCTACGAGGATTTTGTCGCGGCCCTGTCGTAAGGGGCCATCACCGGGAAACCCAAAGGGGGTGCATGGGTCAATGAAAAAGAACGTTCTGATTGTCGGCGCCGGGGGCGTCGCTCAGGTTGTCGCGCACAAATGTGCGATGAACAATGATGTGCTGGGTGACATCCATATCGCCTCGCGAACACTGGCCAAATGCGATGGAATTGTTGCCAGCATCCGCGAGAAGGGCAGTCTGAAAGGTCAGGGCGTTCTGGAAACTCATGCGCTTGATGCGATGGACAGCGCAGCGGTGGCAGACCTGATCCGCGCGGCGGGCTCGCAGATCGTGATCAACGTAGGTTCGGCCTTCGTGAACATGAGCGTTCTTGACGCCTGTATCGAAACTGGGGCTGCCTATCTGGATACCGCGATCCACGAGGATCCAGCCAAGGTCTGCGAAACGCCGCCGTGGTATGCCAACTACGAATGGCGCCGCCGCCAGCGCTGCGCCGAGGCCGCGGTTACGGCAATTCTGGGTGTGGGCTTCGATCCCGGTGTGGTGAACGCCTATGCGCGTCTGGCCGTGGACGAGCACATTCCAGAGCCCGCCAGCATCGACATCATCGACATCAACGCAGGCTCGCATGGGCGCTGGTTTTCCACCAATTTCGATCCCGAGATCAACTTCCGCGAGTTCACCGGCACCGTTTACAGTTGGCAGAACGGCGGCTGGCAGGCGAACACCATGTTCGAGGTGGGGCAAGTCTGGGATATGCCGGTGGTCGGTCCGCAAAAGGCCTATCTGACTGGACATGATGAGGTGCATTCGCTGTCATCGCGTTGGCCTGGGGCAGATGTTCGGTTCTGGATGGGCTTTGGCGACCATTACATCAACGTCTTTACCGTATTGAAAAACCTGGGCCTTTTGTCGGAAAAGCCCGTGCGTACGGCCGAGGGGCTGGATGTTGTGCCGTTGAAGGTGGTCAAGGCTGTTTTGCCTGACCCGTCCAGCCTTGCCCCCGATTACACCGGCAAGACCTGCATCGCGACGCTGGTGAAGGGTCATAAGGATGGTCGACCTGTCGAGGTGATGATCTATAATGTTGCCGATCATCGCGAGGCCTATCTGGAGGTCGGCGCGCAGGGGATCAGCTATACTGCCGGTGTGCCGCCGGTGGCCGCGGCGATGCTGGTGGCGCAGGGGATATGGGACACAGGCGACATGCGCAATGTCGAGGACCTGGATCCACGTCCGTTCCTGACGCTGCTGGACCGGCTGGGTCTGCCCACGCGCATCAGGGATGCTGCGGGTGACCGGCCTCTGACGCTGTGATCGGCCCAGCCGTTCAGACTTGATCGGCCAGGGGAAAGCGGGTTTCGAACCGCACGCGACCGTCGCCGTCCGTGTGGTGCAGAGAAAGGTCCATCGCGCGGGCGAGGGATTCGATGATCGAAAGGCCCAGCCCGCTGCCTCCTGACCCCACACCCCGGGTGAATCGCGCCTCGGGCAGGGGGCCGGAGGGGGCGGGGTTCTCGATGGCAAACCCGCCTTGCGGGGTCAGCAGGATCTGAACCTCGCCGGTGCCGTGCTCCAGCGCGTTCTCGATCATGTTTCGCAGCAGGATCGCGAGCGCGTCGGCGTCGGCAGCAACCATGAGATGGGTCAGGTCGCTGTCATCGAAGCGGATCGGATGGCGCGCCTTGGCACGCAGCTCGTCGAGCAGCAACCTGAGGATGTATACAAGATCAGTGGGCCCGCGCCCCAACCCCAACCCCGATTCCAGTCGCGAGAGCTGCAAGAGCCTGTCAACCCGCCGCGCAAGGGCATCGACCGTGCGCAAGGCCGCTTGGGCATCCGGATCGGCCGACAGGTCCAGCCGATTGCGCAGACTGGCCAGCGGGGTGCGCAATTCATGGGCCGCGTTGGCGATGAAATCGCGTTCGGACCTGCGAAGGGATTCGATCCGTGCCAGATAGCCGTCCAGAGATGCCGCGAGCGGGCGCAGTTCCTGCGGCAGATTGGTCGCGTCAAGGGGCGAGAAGTCATCGGACGCGCGTCCGGCTACGGTGGTGGCGAGACTAGCGACCGGTGCCACAACCAGTCTGACCGCATGACGCAGGCCCCAGATCAACAGAGCGACCAGTGGCATCAGCAGCACCAACAGTGCCGCCGCAGCCTCGAGTGTTTCCTCGCGCCGATAGTCGGTGGCATGAGCGGCCTCGATCACCACGCCCTCGGCGCTGCGGTGCAGGACACGCCAGCCGGGCGGATCGTGGAACCCGTCGCCGCTTAACGCAGGCCAGGGAGCGGTGGGGCTGTCGCGATCAGGGGACAGAATGCGCAGGATGCGTTCGCCATCTCCCGCCGCCACCCCCACAAGGCGCGGTATGGGGTTGGTCGCCGTGGCATCCAGCGACAGGATCGTGGTTTCTACGAGAGCTTGCAGTTCGGTATCGAACATCTCGCTCATCTCGTGTTCGAGCGCGAGGATCGCGAGCGTGACCGACGCCAGCCACCCGCCGATGACCAGTAACAGAACCCGGGTGGTCAGCCTGCCACTCAAGGACCAGGGACGGGGGGCTGAGGTCATGGAATGACATACCCCATCCCGCGCCGGGTCTCGATCACGCTAGGACCTAACTTTGCGCGAAGGCGAGACACGTAAACTTCGACCGCATTGCCCTCGATCAACGTGTCGAACCCGGCAAGAACCTCTTCCAGAGCACCTTTCGGCAGCACACGTCCACGCGCGCCAAGGAGCGCATCGAAAAGCGCCCATTCCCGGCTGGTCAGACGGATTTCCACGCCCCTCTGCCAGACGCGGCCGGCGGCGCGATCCACCTCCAGCCCGGCCAATGCAACACGAGTTTCCGGCAGACCCTGACCCCTGCGGGCATGGGCGCGGATACGCGCCGAGAGCTCACGCAGATCAAAGGGTTTGACCACATAGTCATCCGCTCCGGCATCGAGCCCGGCGATCCGGTCGCTGATCTGGTCGCGAGCGGTGGCTATCAGGACTGGCGTGCGGTCTCCTGCGCGGCGCCGGGCGCGCAACACCTCAAGCCCGGAGCGGTCAGGCAGGCCAAGGTCAAGGATCACGCAGGAGTAGTCCGCGAGGGCCATTGCCTCTTCGGCGGTGGCGGCATCGGGTGCGTGGTCCACGGCGTGACCCTCGGCGCGCAGAAAGCGCAGCACCGATTGGGCAAGCTCGTCCGTGTCCTCGACCAGCAATAAACGCATACGCCATTCTAGCGCGCGTCGGGCAGTACCGCGAGGGGGCATCCGACGCGCCGGGCTGTAAGGCGGGCGCAAGGTTGGGCTGCGAGGGGAGGGTGATAACAAGCCGTGTTTCGTCCGGAGCCACCCGATGACCGACCTCACCTTTGCCGCTCCCCTGCGGCGCCTGACCCAGAGCCGCCCGACAATCGGCCAGACCGCTCTGAACCTGACCGTGACACTGTACCTGTTGGCGGTGCTCAACACCGGATTCCGTCACCGACTGATCGAGATCTTTGGCGATCGACCGCTCTCGGTGGCGCTTTTTCTGGCCGCCATCGCGGGGTTGACCCTGTTCACGCTGGAACTCCTGGGCCCTGGACGCCTTCAACGACCGGTCGCGGCGGTGCTGATCCTGATCGCATCCGGCGCGACGTATTTCGAGCAGGCCTATGGGGTGCTGATCGACCGGTAAATGGTGCGCAACGTCTTCGAGACGACCGCCGCCGAATCGCGCCATCTTGTCA
>ERZ761609.1383-NODE-1383-length-21598-cov-10.985564_pt1 | contig 21598 bp, 18 predicted proteins | sample MGYA00511163_ERZ761609 | MGnify/ENA primary metagenome ERZ761609 (study PRJEB28899, sample SAMN02445070) | bioreactor sludge metagenome | biome: EBPR sludge | place: Australia: Brisbane, Thorneside Wastewater Treatment Plant | collected 2011-12-16 ... | reverse complement strand
GGCGCAGGCGGCTGGCCAGCCCGACCGGATCGGGCGCCAACTCACGCCCCTCCAGCGCAAGGCCTTGTTTCAATTGGCGACTGTCGAAGGCCGGCTGCGTGGCGGTACACAGCACCACCGAGCAGCCATACTGCGTGGCCAGCGTGTCGATCATCCGCAGCGTGGGCATCAGCAGGGGGCGCGGCAGGCTCTGCGCCTCGTCCAGCACGATGACGGAACCGGCGATGTTATGCAGCTTGCGGCAGCGCGAGGGGCGCGCGGCAAACAGGCTCTCGAAGAGCTGCACATTGGTGGTCACCACCACGGGCGCGGCCCAATCCTCCATGGCGAGGCGGGCCTTGTCGCGCCCCTCGATGCCGCCCGGGCCCCGCGCCTCGATGTCGATCGCGGAATGATGCTCCAGCACGATATCGCCGAGCAGATCGCGGAACGTGGCCGCCGTCTGGTCGATGATCGAGGTATAGGGGATGGCGTAGAGGATCCGCCGGTGACCGTGGCACGCCGCATGGTCCAGCGCGAAACCCAGGCTGGCCAGGGTCTTGCCGCCCCCGGTCGGCACCGTCAGCGTGAAGAGGCCGGGCGGCATCGCGGCGCCCTCGCGGATATGGGCCAGTACCTCGGCGCGCAGGCGGTTCAGGTCCGTCTCGGCCCTGAAGCCGGCCATATGCGCCTGGAACCTCGCGCGCAGGTCGGGCAGAATCGCCGTGAGCGAGGGCCAGTCCCGATCGCGGTTGCGGTTCTCCATCCGGTCGTAGAAGGCCTCGGTGTCGCGAAAGTCGGCATCGACCAGGCAGGAGAATACCATCCGCCCCAGCACCGACAGGTCAAAGCCCGCCAGCCCCCCGGGGCGGATCTTCGCGCTGATTTCGGGCAGCAGCGGCGCCAGATCGGCCGCCGCCGCCGAGGTGACGGAGCCCGGAATCCCGTCGCGGAACTGCTCCAGCCGCCGGGTCATCGCGGCATCCGATCCGTCCTTGTCGGGCAGTCCCGCGTGGTGGCCGAGGATCGCATAGGCCAGCACTTCCGCCGCCATTTTCTCGGCGCCGCGCGCACGCTTCATCAGCAAAGCGGCCCCTGCGGTGGAATGGTCGACGCGGATCTCCTCGCCGGAAAGCCGCCGCTGAAAGAGAGGATCGTGCTTGCCGAAATCATGCACCGACGCGGCCAGGCCGGCGCTGCGGTCAAGACCGATTGACTGCCCCCGTCGCGCCGCCAGATCTCCGGCCTCTCGATGATGGTCCTCCAATGTCTGCCAATCGGATTGGTCGGCGAGCAGGCCAGAATGCGCAAATGGACCATTTCCCATGATTGACTCCGCTCTCCAATCGGAAGTGTCGTTTCAGAAAGTTCCCGGTCTGCTTTTTCCTCAAATCCGAATTCAGGGGAAAAGGGGTTGCCGACTTGGGCGGTTGCCACTCGGGTCCCAAATTACGGCGAAAGGGTCCTGGCCAGTCAAGCGTTTCAAGCCCCTTTCAACCTTCATTTTGGCCAGTCGAAGAAGGCGAAGTCCCTGACCTCAGCAATTTCTCATCGCAACGCGCCTGATTGCCGGGCCCAATCGGCGATGATCGGCCCCACGCCCGGCAATTCCGCGATCCGGGCCGCCCGCCGGCAGTCGCCGCGCTGACCTGCGGTTATGTTCCGTCGCCTCGGCGCGCCCGACGGTCATGCGCTTGGTCTCTGTCCAGGTCTCGCCCGGCACCTGCGTCACGCGACAGGCCTGCTAGAGACGCGCGGCGCTGTCTTGGCTCAACGAACCCGAGGGCGAACCCGAAAGCGCGGCGCAGATGCTGGGTTTTTTGGTGACCCCGACAGGATTCGAACCTGTAACCTGCCCCTTAGGAGGGATTCATTCATTTCCCTGATCCTTCTTTGTTTTCTTGTGCTTGGCCTTCTCGGTAGGGGTCGGTTGTACATAGTTTGTACGAAACCGCGCCCTGACCTCGGCCTCGTCGGTCTCTGCATGGGCATAGATGCGCATGGGCAAAGTGGCGTCTGACCACCGCCCCGCCTTGGCCGCCGTGACCGGATCGACCCCCTGCCGAACTACCAGCTCGGTGTAGAACCCATGCCGCCCTGCGCGGTGTGCTGACAGGTAGGGAATGCCCGCCTGTTTGCAGATCGTCTTCCACCGGTTGTTGTAGCCGGTCGGGCTGCCATAGCCGAAAACACGCGGTGGCAGGATCGCCCCCGTTTTGCGGTTCTTCGGCCGCTTCGGCTTCAGCGCAATCAGCTCGGCCATCATCTGGGGTGAGACGGTGATCCAGCCTTCCGGGTGGCCCTTCTGCGCCTTGATCCGAACTTCGCATGTGCGCGGCCTCAGATCACCCGGTTCGATGGACACTGCCTGATCAATGCGCGCTGCCGTCTCGAACATGAACCGGGCCATGGCCGCGTTGTATGGGTCGGCGGCGGCACTGAACGCCTCAATCCAGTCGCGCGTTGCAGGGATCCGCTCGATCCGGCTGGTCTTGCGGCGCCGCTCGTCCTGGGCAATGCGCTCGAACTTGTCATAGCGCTTGACTCTGAGGAGCGGGGTTCCCTTCAGCTCATGCGCGTTGTTGATCACCGCGCGCGCAGGCGTCACGATCTCGCGCCACCAGGTATCCGTACAAGCCTTCGGCTTCAGCTTGGGGCCGAGCCTTTTCAACAGTGCACCAGTGATCGCGCCCAGCGGCATATCACCGATCTCGTCGAGGATTGGGAGAAGCTGCTTCGCTGCCGTGGCTGATGGGTGGTAGAAATTTACCGCGTCCGCAAACCGCAAGCTGTGCTCTTCCCCGACCAAGTGCCTGCGGATCTGAAGTTGCGTTTCGTCGTTTATCCAGTCCCGCGCGCCAGCTTCAGTAGTCGCTCGCGTGCTTTGGCGGTATGGACCGGCGATCGGTCGACCATTGTACTCGACCCAGCCCTTGACCCAGAAGACGGAGCCACGCTTGTAGATTTCGAGCGGCATGCCTGTCCTTCCTCGAAGATGGTGTCGATTTGCGCGGGCGTGATGAGCATCGTGCGCCCCAGCCGGAAGAACGCGCCGGTGTCGTTGGCCTTCTCGCGCAGCGTGCGCTCGGAAATCTCGATCCCGTGGCCGGCCATGATCTCGACCCATTGGGCTGGGGTCTTGCCGATGGTGAGGATCTGGGACTGCTCTGCATGTTCGGTGGTCATCCTCGTCTACCCTTTCCGGCCGCCACGGGCGGTCTTGGGTGCGGCCGTGACAGTGAACTGGGACACATACTTCTCCCAAGCCCCACTCGGGATCTTCGGGTTCCGTTTGCCGGGGGCGGTGAAGATGTGATCCAGCATGTCTTCGCGGATCAGGTAGCGGATGTTGGTCACGGGAATGCCCACGCGATCCGCCAGTTCCTTGGGTGTTTCGAGAAGTTTGGTCATGCTTCGCGCCCTTCTGTTCTGCTTACAAAACAAGGCGATAGATTTCGTTTTGCGTTCATAAAGAAACAAAACTACGCTGATCTTGGATGAATCACGCGTGTCGCCATCGTTCGTGTCACTATCAGATAGATATGATTACAAATGAGGTCAACACAAATACAAACGAAAGTTGAACATGGCTGTAGTTGGCCTAGGAAACCGCCTTGCTGCCGTCCGAAACAAGGCGCGCCTCTCTCAAGAGGAGATGTCGCAGCGCCTTGGCATCAGTCGGAGCGCCTATCAGAACTACGAACGTGGCCAGCGGGACCTGACGGCCCAGCTGCTGTTGGTGATCTATGAAGAGTTCGACGTGGACCCGCTCTGGATGCTGGAGGGCGACACAGAGACCGGCAAGAGCCGCCACCATGAAGAGGCTGCCATTGCCTACCGCAGGATCGGCATCGCGGTCGAGCGTCGGATCATCGAGCGCGGCCTGACCGTAACCCCGGAGAAGAAGTGGGACGCCATCGAATTTCTGTTCGATGAAGCCCTGAACGCCGACTCCCTGGGCCCAGAGACCGAGGGGCCGGACACAACAAGAATCGACAGTATTCTAAGGCTGGTGAGCTGATGTTAGATGACGAATTTTCGGAAGAAGTGAGGAGGCTGAAGCCGCGCAAGGTGCGGTTCAGTCGAGATGTCGAGCGGCTTCTGGGAAGCGCGCCCTCTCACCATATGGATGACAATTGCCCCCCAAGGCCTGCCTTACGGCCAGAATCCGGGAGCCAGAATTCGATTTGCTGCGCGGCTTGCGGGCAGACGGAGTACCTGTCTCGCTCCTACTGCCGGTGCGGACACTATCTGCACGGTCAGCTCGAAGATGAGTACTTGGCCTGGGACCGTGACCTGCGCGGGATGTATGATATCATTGCCCGCGACGCGGACCGGAAGCTCAAGCCCCTTCGATGGTTGATGCTTGTCGCGATGCCCTTCGTGGTCGGCCCAATGCTGTATGCGTTCATTTCGACAACACCGTCTCTCACTACGTTTCTTTGGTGGCTCCCAGGCTTTGCCATCGTCGGTGGCGCAACTTTGGCAGATAAGTTCATCGCGCGGCACAAGGCCGAAAGCGCCGCCGTCCTTGAAAACGCTGACTTTGAGACCTTTCTTCAGGTCCGCAACGTGTAAGCTAACGCTTGACACGTGTAAGCGATCAGACTACACTCATCAATGATCAAGACGTTCGCGAACAAGCAGCTGAAGGCCCTCTGGGAAACAGGGAAGTCCAAGATCGACGCGCGGTTTCACAAGCGCATCCTGCGGCGGCTCGACGCCCTTGATGCCGCCACTGCGCCCGAGGACATGAGCCTTCCCGGTTTCGACTTTCACACGCTGCGAGGTCACAACCCGACGCGCTACACGGTCCATGTGAACGGGCCATGGTGCGTCACGTTCGAGTTCAGAGATGGCGACGCCTATGTGCTGGATTTCGAGCAGTACCACTAGGAGGCGAGCATGAGCCGCAACCCCGACCGCTGCCCGACGCATCCGGGCGAATTGCTCCGAGAGGATGTGATCCCCGAGACGGGAAAATCCAAGGCCGAGATCGCGCGGATGTTGGGAATCTCGCGCCAGCATCTGCATGACGTCTTGGCGGAGCGCAAACCGGTCAGCCCAGAGGTCGCCGTGCGCTTGGCAAAGCTGTTCGGGAACGAACCGCTGTTTTGGATCAGGATGCAGGGTGCCTATGACGCTTGGCACGCCTCTCGGGAAGTGGACGTCTCCGGCGTGCCGACGCTGTTTGCTCCGGAAAAGCTGGGGCAAGCCGACTGGCTTTAGCCGTTCACATTTGGCGCGACCGGCCCGGAGCCGCGGTTGGAAGATGCGGAATCAAATGGCAGCTTTGCGCCCCCACTTCAGTCGTTCCAAGCGACATAGCAATTGCCTGAAAGCGGACGTTAGGTCTGACCGGTAGCCTTCTGTGTCAGGGTTAATAGGCGACCGAGAGGCTTTTTATGAGGCTTCCCTACGAGCTGCTCTTCCGGAGCAGCGTTTGCGGCGCTCCGTCGTTAGATATATCAGAAAAGCACGAGCTGACGGCTTGCATCTAGCGTAACGATTCATGCGGAGGCGGTTCAGGTTCATCTGCAAGCAAAGAACGTCAATTTCTAGCCATCATGTCGGCACGCTAGCTTATTGCACGCATTTCGCGAATTCTGCTTCAGGTGCGAAGATAATTCACCGAAGGTCAGTACGTCGGCTTGAGCACAGTGAAGACGCGGGAACCATTCCGGCATCGATACCTTCACGAAGTTCTAAAACGTCAACCTCGCCAGCGACTTGTCGTGCCAGGCATGCCGTGTCTCTGAGTGGTGAGTTCTCAAGTGGAAAACGGAACAAAAGTGAACGCACTCTCTTGCAGTCGGCTCATGTCTCCCCCATTTTCTGGTTGATATGTAAAATTCTAACCAATGCGGCGCGGCGACGAGGATCCCTGCAGATGACGGCACACATGAAGTTCTTCCCGACCGGGAATGCTGACACGACCTTTATTCAGCTTGCGAACAATCAGGTCGTCCTGATGGACTACGCGCACATGCGCAACGAGAAAGACCCCTTCGATAAGCGGATCGACCTCCCGACCGCGATCCGGGATGCCATGGACGAGGCCGGTCAGGAATCCTTCCGGGTGGTTGCCTTCACTCATCTCGACAAGGACCATATCTTCCGTTCCAGCGAGTTCTTCTGGTTCGAACATGCGGCCGCTTATCAAGGCGGCGACCGCATGAAGATCGACGAGCTCTGGGTGCCCGCCGGCGTCCTGACGGAGGTCGCTCTCGACGACGATGCCCGCGTGATCCGGCAGGAAGCCCGGCACCGTCTGAAGGAAGGGAAGGGCATTAAGGTTTTCTCTCGTCCGGATGCCCTCAAATCCTACCTTGCGGACAACGGTCTTACGCTTGAGTCCCGGATGCACTGCATCGTCAATGCGGGCGAGCTGGTTCCTGGTTTTAACAAGTGGGGTTCGGAGTCTGTCGAGTTCTTCGTGCATAGTCCTTTCGCCTGGCGCACGGATGCTGGCCTGGTCGACCGAAATCAGGGATCGATCGTCGTGCAGATGACGCTGCGCGAAGGCCTGAATGAGTCCTATGCCTTGCTCGGTGCGGACATCGATCACGAAAGCCTCTCTCAGATCGTCCGGACGAGCCGCGAACACGACAACGAGGACCGCCTGCACTGGGACGTCCTGAAGCTGTTCCACCACTGCTCCTACCTGTCGCTGTCGCCTGAGAAGGGCGAGGACATGACGGAGCCTGTCGACGACGTGAGGTGGCTATTCGAAGAGCTCGCTCGCGAGAACGAAATCATCGTGTCCCCCAGCAAGCCGATCCCGGTGAAGGGTACGGACGCCGATAAGGACGTGCAGCCTCCGCATCGTCAGGCCGCGGCCTACTACCAAAAGATCATCAAGGATTCCAACGGCAAGTTTTTGGTCACGATGGAGACCCCCACTGAAGCCCGGCCGAAGCCTATCCATCTGAAGATTACCGCCCAAGGTGTCGCTGTCATGCTCGCGGCGGCGGCGACCGCTACAAGCGTCGCCGCGTCGACACCTACGCGGGCCGGCAGGAACGGCTGACGGAATGTACTGGCAGCCTGAAGGATCGGACGTCGTCGACGTCCAAGAATTCGCCAATCCTCTTGCGAAGGCGCTTCACGACTATGTCGTGGGGCCGGGCGACAGCTACACTACCCTCGGAGAGTGCCGACGGTTCGAAGAGTTCGATCTTCTTTCCTTCGACCTGGTGGTCGAGCGGCCGCAGCGTCCCGTCTATGACATACTGCCTGTGGAATCATTGACCGTGTGTTTCGCGCGGACCGGCTCAATGGCGTTTGCGGTCCTCGTAGCCCGCCCGGATTTTCCCGACACTCCGCATCAGAACCTGATGCCGGAAGGATTCCCCGCCTGCATCTGCATCGACGACCGGCCATGGCAGGACACTCGGAGCTTCTACACCGCCGCCGAACTCATGGGTCGTCTGAGTGGCTGGTTCGAGAAGGCATGCCAAGGCGAGCTTCACGGCGCAGGTCAGCCCCTCGACCCTCTCTTCCTTCCGGACAATTTCAGCCAGATTATCTTGAAGAACGATTTCTGGGAGGCGGCTCGGCTAGGCTCGAGCCTGTTCATCTGGGCCGTCGACCAAGAAGCCCAGTGCATCTTCATTGGGGGATCAAGGCCGTCGAGTATCAGAGGCGACGATATCAGCTTGATGGCCTTCCATTGCGCGATCGAGCCACAGCAGATGAAGCGGATAAAGAGGGCGCCCCGAGACCTCGGACAGTTGTCGGACTTTCTGGTCGATGCTGGGGTCGATTTTCCGATTCTGCTCCAGCAGTCCATCAAGGACTGGGTGAATGGCAAGAAGGAAATAGGAGACGGCAAGCGTATCACCTGCTTTCTGGTGACAATGCCCCAGATCGATCCGACCACCAGTGATGTCGGAACGACCGAGACGGTAGCGTTCGTGACGGCATCCAGCCCCGGAGAGATCGGCGAGAAGATGGGCTTCCTCTTGCGCAACGTCTCCGGCGAGGCGAAGGAGATCAACTTCCTCCCTAGTTTCGGCGCGCGCGTATCGATGGATGCGGTGCGCGACCTTCCGGTATCCATGTCCTTCGTTCACAAGGAGTTCGATGCAGCCGGTGCGGCTCTTCTCTCTGGCGAGCCCCATGCCGACAACCGTCGAGTGCTCATGATCGGCGCTGGATCCGCCGGTTCGGCGATCTCGGAAATACTCGCCCGACAGGGGCTCTTCAAATGGACGATCGTAGACGACGACAATCTGCTTCCCCACAACGTGGCGAGGCATACGCTCAACAACCAGTTCGTCGGTAGAAGCAAGGCCATCGGGCTCGCGAACAGGCTCATGGGGATCAGGGACGACGTTGATGCGCGTCCTGTCGTCGACAACGTCCTGACCCCAATCGACAAGGCGGTATTGGATCAGCAGATCGGCGACGCCGAATTCATCCTCGACGCCTCTGCCACTGTTCCCGTTTCCCGGTGGGCGTCCGACCTGCCGAGCGCTGCCCGGCGTCTCTGCGCGTTCTTCACGCCCGATGGAAAGTCCGCGGTTCTCATGATCGAGGACGAGGCGCGCTCCTTGACACTCCGCGATCTCGAGACGCTGTATCTCCGCGAGGTGTTGCAGAACCCCGCTCTCGAGGGCCACCTCGGTGCCGTCGACCGGATGCAGTATACCGGGGCGTGCAGGGCGCTTACGAACAGGATCCCGATGGCGTCGATCCAGGTGTTTTCGGGCCTGATCGCTGCAGGGATCGCATCCGGTGTCAGGACGACGAATGCGGCGCTCAAGATCTGGACCGTGAACGAGGATGGCGTAAGGATCACTACGGTGTCCGGCACCATGGCGACGACGAAGGCCGAGGGTTGGTCGGTCGTCATGCCAGCCTCTTTGAAGCTTGAAGTCCGCCAACGCCGCTCGGCGGCGCTGCCATCGGAAACCGGTGGATCGCTGATGGGAATGTTCGATTTCGAACGCCGTCGCGTCGACGTCGTCGGAGCACTTCCTCCGCCCAGCGACAGCGTCGGCACTTCGTCGTCGTTTACTCGCGGCATCTCCCGGCTGCGCACGGACATCGAGGCTGCTGCCGCCCGGACAGGTAACCAGATCCGGTACATCGGCGAATGGCATTCGCATCCGGCCGGCCGTTCCTCACGTCCAAGCGGCACCGATCTAGAACAGATCAGGCAGCTAAGGGACGCCATGGAACTCGACGGCCTACCTGCCGTGTCATTGATCGTTGCGGAAGACGACATGTCGGTGCTCTTGGCCGGAACGAGGAGGTCGGCAAATGGATAGCGTCAAAGACAGGCTGCGGCTGGGCCTCGCTCTTTCGGGCGGCGGTGTCCGTGCGGCGGTGTTTCACCTGGGCGTTCTCCGGCATCTTTCAATGTTGGGCCGCCTCGAGGAAGTCACGCAGATTTCGACCGTGTCCGGAGGGAGCCTGATCGTGGGCGCGATCTTCTCCCACGCTGATCTCAAATGGCCGACCTCCGGACAGTTCCTGGACGAGATCTATCCCGAACTTCGCAAGAGGCTCACGGCCGGCGACCTGTTCAGCCTCACCGCCCTGGGTTGGCGCGGAATCCTTCGCGAGAACATTCGAATCCTCTTTCGAAGAGCCGAAATCCTTCCGAAGCTTCTCGCCGCTCGCTGGGGTGTCAGAGGATCCGTGAAGGATCTGCCTGACACACCGGAATGGCATATCAACACGACCTGCTTCGAGACCGGCAAGAACTGGCGGTTCTCGAAGAGGTTGATGGGGGACTGGCAGTTCGGGCGTCACTTCAGCCCGGACGTCCCGATCGCAACGGCCATTGCGGCGTCGGCAGCGGTTCCATACGCGATTGGCATCCTGCGGCTCGAGTTACCGGAACATGGCTGGTGGAAGACGGATCGGGCGACCAAAAAACCACAGGAGAAGATTTCACGCCCTATGCCGCGCGTTCGGCTCTGGGATGGTGGGGCGTACGAGAACATGGGTCTGGAGGCTATCTACAAGCCCGCTGACGGCCTTCAGGGATTTGACTTCCTCATCTGCAGCGATGCCTCGGGTCCGTTGACTGCGCCAAGGCCTTTTTCGATCACCGGGATGCTTCAGGGCAGGCTCAACTCGCCGCGGCTCTTCGACATTGCAAGCGATCAGATACGGGCACTGCGTTCCCGCATGCTGATGGGATCGATCTTGCGTGGAGAAGTGAAAGGCGTTCTAGTACGAATGGGCGTGTCCATGCGGCAGTTCGAGATGGATTCCACTGCACTCGCAGAACGGCTCACCGACGAGCAGGGCGCCGTCTCGCTGAACTACCCGACCAACTTGACCCGAATATCGGAAGACGACTTCGACCTTCTTTCACGCCATGGCGCGGAGGTTTGTGAAGCCACCTTGGTCACTTACATGAAGTGACCTTGCCCCCAAGTTTTATCCAGTTTCGAGTTTGCTCTTCTGCCCCTAAGCGACAGCCACCGGTCCGATCATCACCATGTCGCACCGTATGTGCAGAAAGTCCGCTTTCGCAGCAACATGGCCCCAAGCAATCAGTCCGCTTCCGGCATAGCGGACGATCGAGCTCGGCACCGGGCACCCGGCCCAGAGCAGATACCTGGACTTGATGCACTCAAGGGGCACAGATGTCGTGAATGCACCAAAACCCAGGCTGGTCGGCAGAATTTCGGGACCAGAATAGCCTAGTTACAATTAGCATCCTTAAACCTAAGCGTAGATCGTTTAATTTTGTTTGCGCCCGCCCCTGCTCTACGGTCGTCAGGAATGAATGGGGGGATCGATGCTCGACGCTTTTGTCGGTTTGTTCACGACAACCGCAATCTTCTACCTGATGTTCGGGGCCGTGCTGGGCCTCGTGGTGGGCATCCTGCCGGCGCTTGGCGGGGCGGCGGGGCTGTCGCTGATGATCCCCTTCATCTATGGCATGGACCCCGCCTCGGCGATGGCGATGGCGATCGGCATGCTGGCGACGGTGACCACCGGCGACACGATCACCTCGGTCCTGCTGGGCATTCCTGGTTCAGCCTCGTCGCAGGCGACGGTGCTGGACGGCTTTCCGCTGGCCAAGCAGGGACAGGGCGCGCGTGCGTTGTCGGCGGGATTCCTCAGCTCGCTGCTGGGCGGGCTGTTCGGCGCCGCGCTGCTGACCGCGACGCTGCAGGTGGCCCGGCAGATCGTGCTGTGGTTCGGCATGCCGGAAATCCTGATGATGATCCTGTTCGGCATCGCCAGTGTCGCCGCGCTGTCCGGCCGCAGCCTGGCCAAGGGCGTGGCGATCTGCGCCTTCGGGATGATCGCCGCCTCGATCGGCTTCGCCCCGGCCACCGGCGAGGAACGCCTCACGCTGGGATTGTTCTATCTCTATGACGGCCTGCCTCTGATCGCCTGCGTGATCGGCGTCTTCGTAGTGCCCGAAATCGTCGACCTGGTGCGGCAGAATCGGACCATCTCGGACCGGCCCAACATCGGATCGGGCACCCGGCAGGGCCTTGCGGACGTGCTGCGCAACAAGTGGATCGTGCTGCGCTCGGCCGGGGTCGGGAGCCTCGTTGGCGCCATGCCGGGGGTCGGGGGCGCGGTGGTGGACTGGATCGTCTATGGCCAGACCGTGCGCGCGGCCAAGGACAAGAGCCGGTTCGGCAAGGGCGACATCCGCGGCGTCATCGGGGTCGAAAGCTCGAACAACGCCGTGCTAGGCGGGGCGCTGGTGCCGACGCTGCTGTTCGGGGTGCCGGGCTCGGGCTCGACGGCGCTGTTGCTGTCGGCGCTGATCATGCTGGGCATTCAGCCGGGTCCCGCGATGCTGGGCGCCAACATCGAGCTGACCTATACGATGATCTGGTCGCTGGCGCTCGCCAACATCATCGGCGCCGGCCTCTGTTTCGGGCTCGCCCGGCACCTGGCGAAGATCACGCTCATCCCCTTCGTCTGGATCGCGCCCTTCCTGATCGTGGCGATTTCCTTTGCCACGCTGCAGGTGAACCGGGATCCGCGCGACCTGTTCCTGGTTCTGCTGTTCGGCGCCGCCGGGGTCTTCATGCGGCGGTTCGGCTTCTCGCGGCCCGCCTTCCTGATCGGCTTCGTGCTGCAGAGCAATCTCGAGCGCTCGTTCTACCAGACCTCGCAGCTCTACAGTTTCTGGGGCTTCCTTTCGCGGCCCATCGTCCTGCTTCTGCTGCTGGTCGTCGCCACCGTGCTGATCAACTCGCTGCGCAACCAGCTGTCGACGAGAACGACCTTCGCCACCGCCGAGATGGCCGCCAGGCTGAAGGCGACGCGGCCCCTGCAACTGCTCATGCCGCTGGCGCTGGCGGGGATCTTTGCCGCGGCGCTGTGGATGCTGCGCGATCTGCAGGCCCTCGGCCGCGGGTACCCGCAAACCGTGGCCGCGGTCGGGCTGGTCGCCGCGCTGATCGCCGCCTGGCAGATCTACCGCGCGCAGCCCGCCGCGCTCGAGGACCAGGAGCAGGAGGGCACCGCCTATCCGGTGCCGATCCTGCGGGTCGCCCTCTGGCTGCTGGGCGCCATGGTCCTGCTTACCGCCTTCGGCTTCTTCGCCGGCTCGGCGCTGTTCCTGACCCTGTTCCTCGCGATCGAGGCGCGCGCCCGGCCCTGGGCGATTGCCGCCGGCGTCATCGGGATCGTCGGGCTCTACCTGTTCCTGATGTACCAGAGCGGCACTTTCTTGCCCGACGGCTGGATGCTGGCGCTCAATCCCTGGAATTACTTCTGACGTGGAGGAGACACGCATGACCCTGAAATCCATCCTGTTTGCCGGCATCGGCGCGCTTGGCCTCGCCCTGCCGGCCGGGGCGCAAGACCTCGGCCTGTCGCGCATCAACGTGACCGTGCCCTTCGGCGAGGGCGGCGGCAGCGACACGCTGGTGCGGGCCGTCGCGCCCTACCTGCAACAGGCCCTGACCGGCAACCCGACCATCCTGATCCGCAACGAACCCGGCGGCGGCGGCCTTCCGTCGACCAACCGCTTCGTGCAGAACGCCGCGCGCGACGGGTCGGACCTGATCTCGCTGTCGTCGTCGATCTTCGTCGCCAGCGCCCTGGGCAACCCGCAGATCCAGTTCAGCCTTGGCGATTTCACCCCGGTCTTTGTCGCGCCGGTCGGCGCGGTGATCTATGTCTCGCCCTCGACCGGGGCGACCGGGCCGGGTGACGTTGCCAGCATCGGCGACACGACCCTGATCTATGGCGGCGGGCGTCAGGACAGCTCGGACGCGCTGACCGTCTTGGAACTGAGCCTGCTGGGCATCGACGTGCAGTCGATCTGGGGGCTGGAACGCGGCGGCGGCCGGATCGGCTTCGAGCGCGGCGAGCTGACCGTCGATCAGCAGACCTCGGTGGCCTTCAACGCCTCGGTGCAGCCGCTGGTCGATGCCGGCACGGCGATTCCCTTCATGACCACCGGGCTGATCGCCGCCGATGGCAGCATCGTGCGCGATCCGGTCTTCCCGGAGCTGCCGACCTTCTTCGAGGTCTACGAGCAGGTCCACGGCGAGCCTCTGTCGGGCCCGGCGTACCGCGCGGTCATGGCCCTCAACATCGCGGCGCTCACCGCTGGCAAGACGATTGCCCTGCCCGAAGGCACGCCGCAACCGGTGATAGATGCCTACACCGCCGCCTTCGATGCGATCATCGCCAACCCCGAGTTCCAGGCCTCGACCGAGGCATCCCTGGGCGGCTACCCGCTGATGACCGGCGCCGAGGCGCAGGCGGCCTTCGACGTGGGCGATACGATGGATGACGAGGCCTATGCCTGGCTGCAGGACTGGTATCGGACCAACCTGAACTTCGAGATTGCGCGCTAATTCCCGCACGGCGCCCCCTGCCCTGCGCGGGGGGCGTCCCGACAAGGGCCGACCATGACCTCTACCCCCCCCAAGATCGTAGCCCGGCGCCAGCATAACGGCACGCCGATCCCCGAGCCCGAGGTTCCCGAGGGCGTCGAGGTGCGGCGTGACGTGCCCTTCGGCCCGCACGAGCGGCAATGCTATGACGTGTATCTGCCGCGCGGCGCCGCGCGTCCCCTGCCGGTGGTGGTGTTCCTTCACCCGGGCGCCTGGACCCGCCGCGACAAACGCGCGGTGCGCACCATGTTCGTGCTGGAACACGGCTTCGCCCTGGTCAGCATCGGCTATCGGCTGGCCCAGCACGCGCCGTTCCCGGCGCAGGTCCAGGATGTCAATGCCGGGCTTCGCCACCTTCTCGCGCATGCCGATGACTACGGGATCGACACCGCGCGGCTGGTGATCGCGGGCACCTCGGCCGGGGCGCATCTGGGCACGCTGGCCACGCTGGCACGGGATGTGCCGCTCTTCGGCCCGGTGCCCGGCATGAGGCCGCGCGGGGTGGTGGCGATCTACGGGGCCTATGACATGCCGGCCCTGATCGCGGCGCAGGACGAGATCGAGATCGACCATTCCGGCCCTGACGCGCCCCTGGCGCTGATGACCGGCGGCGACCCCGCGCAGAACCTCGACACGCTGCGGGCGATGAGCCCGCAAAGCTACATCCGCCCCGATGCCCCCCCGTTCTACGTCCTGCACGGGACCGAGGATCATGTGTTGCCCTGGCAGCAATCGGCCGAATTCGCGGCCGGCCTGGCGCGGGCGGGCGTCTGCGTGGCCTTCGATCTGGTCCCCGGCGCGGGGCATGGCGACGAGGCCTTTCGCACAAGGCCGATCGCGGACCGGATCGCCGCCTTCATCCAGCGGGTGACGTCGGAAAAGCCGCGTCAGGCTTCCGACTGAAGATAGGCATCGGTGCGTGCCACAAGCGCATCGATCTCGCTCAGCATCCAGCTGCGGAACTTCCGCACCGAGGGGCGGCGGACGCGGATGTCATGTTGATACAGCATGATGGGCGCGTCCGAGCGGATGGTCAGAGGGAAGGGCCGCACCAGGCGCCCGCTCTCCAGATCCGCGAGCACCAGCTCGACCTGCGCGATGGCGACCCCGGCGCCGGACAGGGCCGATTCGTAGACCAGGGTCGAATTCGAGAAGACCAGAAGCGGGCGCTGGTCGACCTGTCGCAGACCCTGTGCTTCCACCCACCTTGGCCAGTCGGCCATCCGGTTGCGCGACGCGATCCGCGCGACATTCGCCAGGTCTTCGGGCCTTGTCAGACGCCTGGCCAGTGCCGGGGTGCAGACCGGCGCGAGGCGCGGCACCATGATCTGCTGCCCGCTGACCGTGCGGGTTTGCGCCGTCAGCGTCGACAGGGCCAGATCCGCATCCGTGCGGCTGAAGTCGACCGCGTCCACGCCGGTCTCGAATTCGACGGCGATCTCGGGATGGCGGCGCGTGAAGTTTTCCAGCCGGGGCACCAGCCAGCGGTTCGCCCAGGTCTGGTAGAGGCGTATCTTGACCGATTGCTCGCTGGTCCCGGTCATGGCCTGCCGCAGGCCGAAATCGACCAGTTCAAAGGCCTCCGACAAGACGCGACCCAGCTCCCTCGCCCGGGCATTCGGTGCCACGCGATTGCTGGATCGTTCGAACAGCGCATGGCCCAGGCTTTCCTCGACCCGCTTGATCTGCTGGCTCACGGCGCTCGGCGTCACGTTCAGCTCGCGCGCCGCCAGATCGAAGGTCCCGAGCCTGATCGCGGCCTCGAGATGCCGTAGGGAAAGCAGGGGAATGCGGGTCAGCAAATCGGTTTTCATGCCCCCTTGTTAGCAGAACTTAACATGATCGGGCACGCTGAATTCATCCATCGCCTAAGCGCCAATGCACTTGACCTGAAAGTCCGCATTCCGCCCAAGACAGACCTTTGATAGCCTATCGATCTCACCGCCGGGGATAGCGAACCGGAGTCCAGCGTTTCATCCCATTTCGCGATCTGCTCATCATCGCATGATGTCGCTGCTTCGCGAGCCCTACTTCCATCGACCGATATGGATCCCCAAATCGGTCTCGCGCGCAGTCCGTGCATTGACGGAGCTGTCGCTTTCGGTGGCTCGATGCCGAAGGGTAATGTAGCGGTCCAGAAGAGCGGCTCGGAAGTCCTCGCAGCGACGGGCCTGTTCGGGAAGGGCGCCAAGGTCATTCAATTCCGAAGGGTCGGCTTCCAGGTCAAAAAGCTGCGGTCGGTAGCCTACCGAGTAGACGTATTTGTACCGCCCGTCGAAGAGCATTGCCAATCTTGCGTCTCCTGGACCACGCCCTAGTGTCAGACGTGCGCCGTAAAAGGCGTAGTCCAGTTCGGAGAACACCATTTTGCGCCAATCGCCTATTTCGCTTCCCGTTAAGAAAGGCGTCAGCGAGCGTCCCTCCAAACGCTGATCGTCGGGCGGTAGCCCGGCAAGGTCAAGGAACGTGGGAACGAGGTCGATTGCTTCGGTGAGCGCCGCGACGCGCCTTCCTCTTGTCGCGTCAGTGCAAGCACGGGGGTCCATGATGATCAAGGGCACTCTGGCCGAAGCGTCGTGAAACAGCTCCTTCTCGCCCATCCAGTGATCGCCCAAATAGTCTCCGTGGTCCGATGTGAAGACAATCACGGTGTTCTCGGCGCGCCCGGTTTCCGTCAGCCAGGCAAACAGGCGACCCAGTTCGTCATCGACCTGCTTTATGAGCCCCATGTAGGCCGGGATCACCGCCTCGCGCACCTCGTCGCGGCTGAATGATTTTCCGGGCTCCATGTCCATGAAGGCTTTCGCGATCGGATGGGCTGCCTCGCGCTCGGCATCCGAGCGTACAGCGGGCAGGATATCCGCGGCGCAGTAAAGCGCATGATAGGGCGCTGGGGCGACATAGGGCCAGTGCGGCTTGATGTAGCTCAGGTGCAGGAGCCACGGCCGGTCGCCCGTCTCCTCGATGAACTGCATTGCGCGGTCGGTGAAATAGGCGGTCTCGGAATGGTCGGCCGGAACGCGCGCCGGATAGGGTGCCGACCGCATCTGCCAACCGGATATGACGTCGCCTTCTGGCGTCTCGACCGAATTCGCGTAATCGTGCCAGGGGTTGTTGCCCTCGTACCCTTGTGCCTGGAGCCAGGACGAGTATCGCGGCCTTGGACCGTGCTCGAGGAAGACATCGGTATGAATGCCGTCGTCGCGGTCGAAGGGCTCGATGTGGCCCTGTCCGTGCAGCCGCCCTTCCGGTGTGGTGACGGGGCGCCCAATGCGCTCGAGTCCGGCCCGGTCCGGCACGATGTGCGTCTTGCCGGCCACGGCCACGCGGTAGCCGGCACGCGACAGGTAGTCGCCCATGGTCCATTCCCCGACCGGGAAGGGCACACCGTTCCATGTGACACCATGGGACGAGACGTAGCGACCCGAATAGGTGCTGGCGCGCGACGGGCCGCAGACCGGAGACTGGACATAGCATCGTTCGAACAGCACGCCCTGTTCGGCCAGCCGGTCGATGTTGGGCGTCTTCAGCGTCGGATGCCCGTTGCACGACAGGTAGTCCCAGCGCAGCTGGTCGCACATGATGAACAGGATGTTGGGCTTGGCGTCTTCGGTCACGGTTGGTCCTTTGCGGAAGTTCGGGCGTCAGCCCATCACGCGCACGAGCCAGAGCGCGAGCGAGGGAAAGGCGACAAAGAGACCAAGACGCAAGACATCGGCCACGAAGAAAGGCAGGATCCCCTTGTACACGGTTCTCAGGCTCAGATCCGGCATCATCGATGCGATGATGAACAGGTTCATGCCGATGGGCGGCGTAATGAGGCTGATCTCAACCACGACGACGACGATGACGCCCCACCAGATTAGCAGTTCGTTGGCCGGGATGCCCAGCGCAAGGTTCTGGACCAGCGGCACGAAGATCGGCACGGTCAGGAAGATCATCGCCGGGCCGTCGATGAACATTCCCAGGATGAGATAGCAGCACAGGATTACCGCGACGACGCCCCAGGGACCCAGCCCCAGGCCGGTGATGGCGCCCAGCACTTCCTCGGGTGCGCCCGAGATGTTGACGAACTGGTTCAGCATCAGCGCACCGAAGCCGACGGTCAGCACCGTCGCCGAGGTGCGGCCGGTCTCCTGCAGGCAATCGAGGAAGATGCGCCAGCTCATCCGCTTGCGCAGGATGGCGATGAACAATGCACCGCCTGCGCCGATGCCGCCGCCCTCGGTCGCGGTGAAGATGCCGAAAAAGATTCCGCCCATGATCAACAGGAATAGCGCGGTGATGCTCCACATCTGGTGAAGCGTGCGCATCCGCTCGCGCCACGAGGTGCGGTCACCCGGCGGCAACCAGTCGGGCCGCAGCACGCCGACCACCCGGATGGCGATCATGTAGGCGGCGATGGTGATCAGGCCGGGGACGATGCCGGCCATGAAGAGCTTGCCGATATCGGCGTCGGCCAGAAGGCCGTAGATGATCAGCGCGACCGAAGGCGGGATCAGGATGCCGATGGTGCCGCCGGCCGCAACCGTGGCCGCCGAAATGGAATCGTTGTAATGGTGACGGCGCATCGCCGGGATGGCGACCTTGGTCATCGTCGCGGCCGTCGCCAGGGACGAGCCCGAGATCGCCGCCATGCCGCCACAGGCGGCAATCGTGGAAATTGCCAGCCCGCCCTTGAAATGACCGAGCCACTTGTTGGCGGTCTCATAGAGGTCGTCGGCAATGCCCGATTGCGTGACGAAGACCCCCATCAGGATGAACAACGGCAGGACTGCAAACTGGAAATTGGTGGCCAGTTCGATGATGTTCTGCCCGAAGACCACGTTCGCCGCGTCAAATCCGCGGGGATGCATCATCGCATAGCCGCCGTAGCCTACGGCGAGCAGAGTGAAACCGAGCGGGACACCGATCCCGGCGATGAGCAGCATGACAACGATAGCAAGGGCCAGCGCGATCATTTCTTTGCCACCCCCCATCCGGCGGTGCGGGCATCGCGGACGATGCGCGCCACGAGGAACAGCGCTGCCAGTCCCGTCAGAGCGGCAATCGCCGCCGCGACGGGCCAGATCGGCCAATGCATACCCGAGGTCGTGGAGTGCCGGGTCAGGAACTTCTCGGCCTGTTGCCAAAGGCGCAGCGCCATGAATACCGTCATTCCAAGCACGAACAGATCGATCACGATCAGCCGCAGCCGGTTCGCAACTGGGTTCCGGAACAGGCCGACCAGCAGGTCCACCTGCACATGCTTCCGCTCTTCAGTGACATAGGGATACGCGGTGAAGATCAGCAGGGCGAGGGCGATGGACATTACGTCTTCGGCCCCCACCAGCGGAGCATGCAGGAAGTACCGGAAGAAGACCGAGACAAAGACCATCGCGACCAGCGCCAGTACGCAGAGCGCGGCGACCAGCGAGATAAGGCCGCTGACGCGTGAGATCGGGTCGCCGGTCGCGGGCGACGAGGGGGACGACGGGCTCATGGCACGCTCCTTCGATGCGTTGAAGACGTAGGGTCGCCGGCACTGGGGAGTTGACCGGCGACCCGTCCGCTCACTGTCCGGCCACTTCAGACCGGAAGAAGGCCAACGCGGCGGGGCCGTCGACCCCGAGGCGGGAAGCGTTTTCCAGCCATGCCTGCTCGACAAAGGCGGTCCGTTCACGAACGGCCGCGATCAGCGTGTCGGAGGCCGGAGTGATCGTAGAACCGGCGTCGAGAAACGCCTGGCGCCCCGCTTCGTTCGTGCGGTCGTCGACGATGCCGATGCGTTCGGCAAGGTCCGCGCCGCTGGTCTCGACCAGCGCGCGCTGCGCGTCGGCCGGGAGTTCATCAAAGGCTTCCTGGTTGATGACGATGGCAAAGCCGGGCCGGAAGAAGCCACCCGGCAGGGTGGTGATTTCAGGCGCGTGACCGACAAGTCCAAGGCTCATCGCCGGTCCAAAGGGGTTCATCGACACGTCGATGACGCCGTTCGACAGCAGCTCGAAGCTCTGCACGCCAGGCGCACCGACAGGCGCCGCGCCGAGTTCGGTCATCATCTGCAGCGGGTTGACCCCCTCGCCGCGGATCTTCAGACCGGCGAAATCGGCAAGCGTCTCGATCCGCCGCTCGCGCGAGAAGAACTGGTTACCACCAATCACGAAGAACGTCAGCGGCATCAGCCCCTGTGCCTCGTACTCGCCGGCATCGGCGAAATAGGCCTCATAGGTGTCCCACAGCGCGCGCGCCGTTATCGCCGAGGAATCGTTGCCGATCATGGGGATGTCGAGAAGCGTCGACAGGGTGATGTTCTGGTCGTTGGTGCCCAGTGGCACGATCCCCATGTCGGCCACGCGGTCCTGCACCACGTCCCACAGACGGGGGAACGGCGCCATGCTGTTGGTCGGAATGGTGATGTGCAGCGTGCCGTTCGAGGCGGCGTTGACCTCCTCGGCCCAGACCGAGATGACCTCGCGGAAGATCGGGAAGTTCGGCGGCAGAAAGTTGTTCAGGATAATCTCGACAGGGTCGGCCGAGGCGCTCGTCGCCGCACTGGACGACAGGGCCGCAATCGCGCAGACGGCGGCGAAGGATTTCGCAAAACGGATCATGTCTCTCTCCCTGAGAAATATGCACGGGCAGACGCCAAGTGCAGTAGGTGCGTCGCCGGCCGGCGAATCGGCCGCGCGTGTCAAAGTCAGAAAGTCGGGTCCTGCGTTACCTGCCGGTAGAAAATCGGCAGGAGGTCGGCCAAGTAACCCATCTCCTCGATCGCATGACGGTGGAGGCGGGCGCAGAAATCGTCGGTCAGGCGCTCTTCGCGCACCAACTGGACAACGTTCTGCGGCAAATCGGACGTCAGGTCCTGATGATGGACGTAGCCCAGCCAGAACCGCGTGCGCATCTCGCAGCCATAGTCGGTATTGCGGACAAAATGCGTCATGTGACCCAGGTTGATCGGCCGCTCTAGACTGCCGACGCGGGCGCAGACCGCGTGGCCATCGACCCGGACATAGCGCTGAGGGTCGAAGACCTCGTGTGGATCGCGAAAATGGATGCGCAGCTTGTGCACCTCGCCATCCCCGCCCAGTGTCTCATGCACCAGATGCTTGGCGCCGTAATAGTTGCCGCCGTTGCCCCGGTCCGCCCAGTCGCTGAAGATATGGTCGACGGGGTGCCACAGCTTGTATTGATCGGTTCCGCCCAGCCAGCCGAACCACCAATGCACCATCTTGGCGCGGCAGCGCGGCATACGGGTCAACGCGGCGATGGTCACCGTGCCGTCCTCGTACCGTTGGATCCCCGATTCCAGCGGCAGGTAGCCGGGTTCGAGCATGTCGTTGCGGTCTTCGAAGCGCATGAAATCCTCCCAGGAAACTGCCCACCTCAGGTCGACAAGACCGCGCGACGCTTCCTCCTTGCGTCAAGGACAGACCTTCCCATGCCATGGCTGACGGATCCCTGTCCGGTCAGTCATGCGCGGGATGATTCGGCGCTGTTTGTCGATAGGGTCAACATCGTTCCTGTTGTCAAAAAAAAGAAATGCAATACACCTATGTTCCTCACAGCGGAACGAACGCTATGATCAAATCGGTTGAAACACTTCGGCGCGGGCTTCAGATCCTGTCGCTTGTCGAAAGGCAGGGACCGATCTCGCAGGCCGATATCGCGCGCGAAACCGGCCTTCCCAAGACGGTCGTGCATCGCCTCCTGCATACGCTCGCCGCCGAAGGTTACGCGCGCGTCGCGATGGGGGACCAGCTCTGGCGCGCCACCGGCGGACCGACGCACCCGCC
>ERZ761609.1382-NODE-1382-length-21615-cov-79.755195_pt1 | contig 21615 bp, 20 predicted proteins | sample MGYA00511163_ERZ761609 | MGnify/ENA primary metagenome ERZ761609 (study PRJEB28899, sample SAMN02445070) | bioreactor sludge metagenome | biome: EBPR sludge | place: Australia: Brisbane, Thorneside Wastewater Treatment Plant | collected 2011-12-16 ... | reverse complement strand
CTTGCGAATGCGTTTTCAGCGGAGAGGGCGGGATTCGAACCCGCGACTGGATTTTAGCCCAGCACTCACTTAGCAGGCGAGCCCATTCAGCCACTCTGGCACCTCCCCAAGTGCATTTTACGATTGATATTGTAACCAGAATTTCAGATACGTCAATCGTCAGGCGGAGGGAGTGGGATTCGAACCCACGTTGGTGTGACCCAAACATGTTTTCAAGACATGCGCCTTCAGCCGCTCGGCCATCCCTCCAGGCGAGCAGGATTTTACCATAAGAGACAGGGTCACTCGCGGAAATGGTCATAGATGGCAACGGCAATGATAATGCCGATCACCGCAAAAACAATGATGATAAAAATCATCATAACCTCCAGAAAAAAAGACGGCGCAGATGGAGCGCCGTCTACCATTCACCCATTCGTTAGCGGGGTATAACCTAGATCACGCCCAACTTCCTGCCCACATTTTTGAACGCCTCCAAGCCTTTATCGAGATCATCCTGCGAATGCGCGGCGGAGATCATCACGCGGATTCGCGCCTTGCCTTGTGGCACAGTGGGATAACCAATCGACATGGCGAACACGCCCGCTTCGAATAACTCGCGGCTGAATTGTTGAGCCAGAGGCGCCTCACCCAGCATGACCGGGGTGATGGGAGTCTCGCTGACACCTGTGTTGAAACCCAAGCGCTTCATCTCAGACTTGAAGTATTTGGCGTTGTCCCAAAGTTTATCCACCAGTTGAGTGGAGTCTTCCAGCAAATCCACCGCCGCCAGACAAGCCGCCGCATCCGGCACAGTCACCGCCGACGAGAACAGGAAAGGACGTCCGCGCTGGCGCAGCCATTCGATGATGACCGCCTTACCCGCGACCATTCCACCCACCACGCCGAACGCCTTCGACATCGTACCCACTTCCACATCCACTTTGCCGTGCAAGCCGAAGTGATCGACGATACCACGTCCGCCCTTGCCGAGCACGCCTTCGCCGTGCGCGTCATCCACCATCAACAGAATCTCATATTTCTTCGCCACTTCATAAATATCGGGCAGCGGCGCAATGTCACCGTCCATGCTGAAGACGCCGTCGGTGATGATGAGCGCACGGCGGAAATCTTTCAAATTCGTCTTGATCTGTTCTTCGAGCGATTTCACATCGTTATGTTCGTAGGCGATGATCTTCGCGCCGGAGAGACGGCAGCCATCAATGATCGAGGCGTGATTGAGTCTGTCTGAAAAGATCACATCCTCTTTGCCAACCAGCGCCGGGACAGTCGCCAGGTTCGCCGTGAATCCGCTTTGGAAAGTGATCGCCGCTTCGACGCCCTTGAACTGCGCGAGGCGCTTCTCGAGTTCCACATGCAGCGTCATTGTCCCTGCGATCGAGCGCACAGCAGCCGGACCAACGCCCATCTCATCCGTCGCTTTTTTCGCGGCAGCGGTCAACGCGGGATGGTTCGCCAATCCCAGATAATTGTTCGAGCAGAAGTTCAAAACTTTTTTGCCGTCCACCACCAGCCATGCGCCCTGCGGCGAACCAATGGTGCGAATGTTGTTGTACAGCCCCTGCGATTTGAGTGAATCGATCTCTTGCTGGATCCAATCCGTTTTTGACATGGTTTCTCCTTATTGGAAATGCGGTTTCATTATAGCGATTCCCCCCATGCCTGATGTCATGATTCTATTTGTCACTTATCACCTCTGCCAGCAGACCCAATTCTGCCAGCGCCGCCATCACTTTTTCGATGGCACCGCTTTTGACGACGACGGCTGTGGGGCTTAACAACTCGCCGAGGAATTTTCCCGCTTTCGATTTGCGCATCTCTTCCATGACCTCGGGGCTGCTGACCCGTAACACAAGCAGACTCTCCACTTTAGCCTCTGCGCCGTTCGAATCCCAACGTTTGAGCGATTTGACCATCGCGGGTGGAACTGCGCTATTCGTGTATTTGACCAGCATTGCCAGCAATTGTTCGGCTTTCAAGCCCTGTTCGCTGGCGCGCTTCAACGACCTGGCACTGACAAAATAATTGAACTCATTGTTCTTCTCTTCACCCCACTCGCAAAACCGCGCGATCTGATAGCGTACGGCGCGGGAGAACATTCTCGAAACCGTGATCTTGCCATTCGAGGAAACAACGATCTTTCCATCTACCTTCGACCTTTGACCTTCGACCTCTGGCTGTATCTTGAATGCTGTCGCCTCCTTGCCCTCCTCCGGTGCAGCCAGGTCCACCCGCCCCAACATGTGCAACATGTGGATCGTATACCGGATCAACGCGCCATCGATCGCATCCCAGTAGGCGAACCCGCGCAGGAACTGACCATCCGCCTCGCGTTTGATGAACCACGAGTCATAGTCCCCGGCGGGGCGTTGATAATCGGGATATTTTTCCTTAATGGCTTTTACGAAAGCGGGGAGGCTCCACCATTTGCCTTTGGGCAGGTCGTTGACCAGGTTCATCAAAAATTCGCGCGTCACCTGCGGTTGGTTCGTCCATTCGCCTTCGCAAAGGATTCCCGGCATCAGGCGCAGCTCATTGAATGCCGTGGAATTGAACCAGGCTTTGTAAAGCAGGTTCAATGCATCGGCGCGCGAGGCTTCGAGAAATTTTTTAACGGCTTCCGGATACAAGCCGTTCTTTTTGATGATGTGGGCGGTTTGAAGGATTTCCGGCAACTCGCGCCGAAAACGCGAACGGCTTTCCTCGCCGATGCGCAAGGCTGCCAGATAGGTGGTCGCATCATCGAGGATGTGGTCGGTGGCGGGGATTTCGTACGCTTTTTCCACCGGCGTGGCAGGGCGACCCAACGGATCGTTTTTTGGCGCGAAGGTTGTTTCGCCGCTTCCAACTTCGATGATGATTTCCAGCAGGTCTTCAGGGATGTAGGCAAATTCCTGCAAACCTTTTTCGGTTTCAAAGAAGGCTTTGGCGAGCAGGCTGCGATAAAAGAGGATTTCGGATGTGGAGGTTGGTTTGAGGTGCGGATGTTCCCTGTCCCGCCGCCCGGCGCCCATCTCGCGGATATCGCCATACTTGCGACCAAAGATCGCCCATTCCATTTTTCCACCTGCATGGACCAGCGTATTGAGCGCGGAGCGGGCTTCGGCGGGGAGGACTTCCAGGGTTTCAGCGACCGCTTCCAGGTCCAGCAGCGAAGCGCACAGCTCTTCCATCGATGAGGCTGCGTCGGTAGATTCGAGTTCCAATCCCCAAAGTTCCGCGACGATGCGCAGATATCCAATATCAGATTTGTGAAGGGATTGTTCGAGGGTGAGCATGGTACTTTCCACTTTTCGTAATTGTATTGTAGAACGTGGAAAGCCGCGAGTGTTTACCCATGCACCACGCGCAGCGCCTGCGGTAGGATTTCGAAACTCGCCTTTTTTAAGTTGCTGCCAAAGTTGGTGAAGATCTCGCCGTCGGCGTGGATGTAAAGCGGCAGGTCTGAGGTGAGGGTGAGTTTTTTGAATGTGCCCATGCGGATCTGTTTGAAGCGCATGTGAGTGCCGCTCATAAATTCGGGCACAAGGCGGAACATGGTGGCGCGCGAGACTTTGGTGACTGCGACATATTCCATGCTGCCGTCGTTGTTCTTTGAATCGGGTGAAAGCATGAAGCCGCCGCCTTCGCGTGGACCGTTGCATAGCGTGAGCATGATGACCTTGTCTTCCCATGTTTCTGCATCGGTTTCGACCTTCATCTGCATCGGGTGATGGTTGAGGATGATGGTTTGGATGACGGCGGTGAGGTACATCAGGAAGCCCTTGACGATGGGCAGTTTGTGCGAGCGGATGGTGACGACCGCGTCGAAGCCGATGCCGAGGGTGTTGTCGACGTATTCCTTGCGCCCATGTTCGTCGGTGAGCAAGCCAATATCCACGGGTTGAATGTTTTCCGCTTTGAGCGCGTGCGCCAATGCCTGCGCCGATTTTTTCGTAATGCCGATAGAGTAGGCAAAGTCGTTGCCGGAGCCGATGGGAACAACCGCCAAAATGGGGCGTTTTTCAGCCGGCACTTGCATGAGTCCGTTCATCACTTCGTGGACGGTTCCATCGCCGCCCATGGCGACGACCAGGTCGTAGCCTTCTTCGGCGGCTTGTTTTGCCAGTTCGATGGCGTGAGTGGGATAGACCGTTCCGCTCCACGAGAGTTCGCCCGAAAATTCCTGCGCAATCGGGCGCAGGTCGTTGGCCGTCTTCCAGGCACGTCCCATGTCGGCGATGGGGTTGAGGATGAGTTTGACTTTGCGAGGCATGGCTTGACTCCTGATCTGATGTTTGCATATATAACCCCCCAGCCTCGGTTTGGTTTGGGGAAAACTATGATTTTTGGTCTTTGAGATGGATGGGGTTCAGCTTGCCGGTCACACCTTTGGCGATGGCGTAGCTGCCACGGTGATATTTTTTTGCGTGGTACAACGCGGCATCGGCGGCGCGCAGCAGGTCACCGGGATTCGACGCATGCAAAGGGAAGATGGCGATGCCTGCTGTGATGCCCAGTTTCAAGTCCGTTTCGCGCGGGTAGTGGAAGCGATACTCTTCCATCAGGTCGATCACTTTTTGGGTGACGATCTGCGCCGATTCCAGGTCTGTGCCGCGCATGACGAGGGTCAGTTCGTCGCCGCCATAGCGGGCGAGGAAATCGGATCCGCGCATCTTTTGGGCGAGGAAGTTGAACAGGGAGTGGAGCAGTTCATCCCCGGTGTTGTGCCCAAAGGTATCGTTCACAGATTTGAAACCATCCAGGTCCATCATGACGACGGAGAACTGTGTGTTCGTGCGGCTCGCGTAATATAGTTCCTCCTGAAGCCGTTCGTCCAGTGCGCGCCGGTTGGGAAGCCCGGTGACACTGTCGGTGTTCGCCATTTGCGTTACGCGTTTGTACAGGCTGGCGTTGAAGATCGCCACAGCTGCCTGGTCTGCCAGCAGGCTCATCAGGCGGAGTTCTGAGCGGGAAAACCTCCCCTTTACACTCCTCGACAGGTTCATGACACCGACGATCTCATCCTTGAATTTAAGCGGGATGCCAATGATCGAGCCGGAATTGTAGATCTGCATGGTTTGGTAGATGGGATGGTTGGGCATGTCGTCGATGATGATCTGCCTGCCGGTCTTCACCACCGAGTAGGTCAACCCATCGCGGCGCGGGATGGAGATGGGTTTGTTGCGAACCCCGTTCATATCAAGCGAGGAGCCGAACTCCAGTTCACCGCGCTCATACAGAAAGATATGCACCCCCATCGCATTGCGGACCAACCCCATCGCTTCCGTCACCACGGCGTCGAGCACTTTTTGCAGGTCAAGGCTCGAGGTCAGGTTGAGGCTGATGCGTTTCAATGCATCCAGCTCATCTGCCTGGTGTTTGATCGTCGCGATCAGGGAATGTTGTGAAATGACCTCCTGCGTGATGCCTTGCGATTCCTCGCTCTGATTTTGTGGCTGCGGTTGTGGTTCGCGGGAACGCTCCCTGGTTTCCACAAGCACCTGGATCAATCTCAGAATTGCTTTCTTTTCTTCCGGGGGGATGGAATCATCCTTGGAAATGATCTCCCACGCGCGCGTGTAAACGCTTCCTTTTTTTATAATGTGATCGTTCATTCTTTTTCTTTCAAGGCATGCAGAAAGGTCCGATTCAAATATCCGCTATTATACACTTTCAAATCTGTTCAGACCTGCCAACGGGGCGTATGCCGGACTGTGTTAGAATGAAATTAAATCAATCCACTGAGGTAAATCGTGTTTGACTCATCCAAGATTGTCCCAGCCACGCCGCTGAATCCGCGCCATCGAGCCATTCTGGTCGGCGCTTCCGAAGGGATGGGCGCTGCACTTGCCCGAAAGCTTGCAAAAGAGGGATATTCTGTTGCGCTCGTTGCCCGTCAAAAAGAGAAACTAGCTGCCCTGTGCGCGGAGATCAATCAAGGCGGCGAGATTTGTGCACTTGCCTATCCTCATGACGTGTCTCATTATGAAGAGGTTCCCGCCCTGTTGCAAAAGATCATTGCCGACTTGGGTGGGCTGGATACGTTCATCCTCATGGCAGGGGTCAACTATCCGCCGGGTGGCAACGACAAATACAATTTCGAGAACGATCGCAAGATGATCGAGATCAACCTGATCGGCGCCATGGCATGGCTCAGCCCTGTGGCGGAGATGTTCCAAAGCGCGAAAGCCGGTCAGATCGTTGGCATCGGCTCGGTGGCAGGCGACCGCGGGCGTGTAGGCAACCCCGGCTACAATACATCCAAAGCGGGCTTGCATACCTACCTCGAAGCACTGCGCAACCGACTCACCCGTCACGGTGTGAACGTGCTCACGGTCAAACCGGGTTTCGTCAAGACCGAGATGCTCAAAGCCGCCGTGGGACCCACGCCCTTTGCCATTCCGGTCGAAAAAGCAGTGGACGATATTTACAGAGCCATGCAAAAACGCCGGCAGACCATTTACACACCGTTCTTTTGGCAATACATCATGCTCGTCATTCGGCATATCCCGTCATTCATTTTCAGGCGGTTATCCTTCTAGTAAAACCTGACAGGTCCCCGAGACCTGTCAGGTTTTTGTAAAAGATCCTATGAGAACAACCTTCACACAACTCGAAAATTTTGGTCATTCCCTGAACGCGCCTGCGTACCTTGTCAAACCACGCAGCAGCGAAGAAATTTACGAAGCCTTCAAACAGGCAAAGCAAAACGGACTCACCGTCACCGCTCGTGGCGCAGGACGCAGTTACAACGACGCCGCGCTCAACGGCGGGGGCATCGTGCTCGACCTCACAGCGATGGACCACATCCTGGAATGGGATTCCGCTACCGGCTTGGTCCGATGCGAACCCGGCGTCACACTTGAAATACTCTGGCAGAAGGTCGAGCCGGAAGGCTGGTGGCCCCCCGTCGTCTCCGGCACAATGAAGACCACCCTCGGCGGTTGTCTCGGTGCGAACATCCACGGCAAGAACAATTTCAAAATGGGAACCATCGGCGAACACGTGGTGGAATTTACCGCTGTTCTGCCGACCGGCGCGGAAGTGGTTTGTTCGCCCAAAAAGAATGGGGACTTGTTCTACGCGATGATCGGCGGCTATGGGATGTTGGGCATTTTCACGTCCATCACCCTGCAAATGAAACGCATCCATTCCGGACTTTTGACCGTGGATGCCTACCCCGTGCAGAATCTACACCGACACCTTTCTGCCCTGCAAGACGGTGCGCCCCATAATGATTACATTGTCGGATGGATGGATACCTTTGCCGGCGGCTCCTCCCTCGGGCGCGGACAAATTCATGCGGCGCATTATGTCCACGAAGGTGAAGACCCCAACCCGCAGGAAACGATGAAGTTGGAGAATCAGATCCTTCCTTCGCGCATCTTTGGCGTCTTTCCAAAGTCCATTTTGTATCAGTTCATGAAACCCTTTGCGAATAACCTGGGCTGGCGCATGGTCAACCTGGCCAAGTATGTCGCCTCGATGCGCAAACATACCTTCCGCCAGCCTCATGCAGCATTTCACTTCCTTTTGGATTATGTGCCCAATTGGGAACTTTCCTATGGGCGTGGCGGACTCATCCAGTATCAGTCTTTCCTGCCGAAAGAGACCGCCGAAGCCGCATGGACGGAATTGCTAAACCTCTCGCTGAAGCGCGGCATGCCCTCCTACCTCGGCGTGACCAAACGCCACCGCCCCGACCCGTTCCTGCTGACCCACGCCACCGACGGTTTTTCTCTTGCCCTCGATTTCAAAGTGACCGACGGAACGCGTGCGAAAATGTCTGCCATGCTGCAAGAATTTGACAAGATCGTGCTTGACCACGGCGGGCGTTTCTATTTTGCCAAGAACAGCGAGACCACCGCTCAAACGGCGTTGACCTTCTACGGCGAAGAAGCCGTGGCAAAATTCAAGAAATTGAAAAAACGCTGCGACCCGAACGGACTGCTTGAATCCGATCTGTTCCGCAGAATATTTGGGTAAAGCTGGCAGGGGCGGGGTCACCCCGCCCCTGCATTATTATTAATGGTATGAATTTTGAAATTTTAGATTTAGGTGTGATCGATTACGAAACCGCCTGGAAACTTCAGGATCTATATGCGGCGCAGATCGCAGAGGGGACACGTCCGCCAACCTTGCTTTTGCTCGAACATCCACACGTGTATACGTTTGGGCGCAAAGGCAACGCAGACAACCTGCTTTGGAATGAATCGCAATTGAAAGAACGCGGCATTTCCACCTACTGGGTGGATCGCGGCGGCGATGTCACCTATCACGGACCGGGGCAGCTGGTGGGCTATCCGTTGATTCCGCTGGGTAGGCTGAATCAAGATAACCGACTCCCAGAAACCGATTATGTCGGCTACATCCGCAAACTCGAAGAGATGCTCATTCGGGTTCTCGGTCAATTCGGGGTGACCGGAATGCAACGCCCGGGCAAGTCGGGGGTTTGGATTCAGAAACATCCGCCCGCCAAGATCGCTGCCATCGGCGTCAAAGTGGATGTGAAAGGTATCACCCGTCATGGTTTTGCGTTGAATGTTAACCCGGATATGAGCTATTGGGAGGGAATCATTCCCTGCGGTCTGACCGAGCCGGTCATTTCGCTGGCAGATTTGCTCGACCCTGTCCCGTCGATGGATGAGGTCAAAGCAAACCTGGGCGAAATATTTCGCCAGGTGATTGTGTCTGTATAGGTGGATCTCCGCTGCAGCGGTACTAAAGCGGGATATAAAGAAATTTCCTTAAAAAGTATAAAAGCACAACGAGGTGTCTATGTATGGTAGAAAGCTTTCCCGCAGAGATTTTCTAAAGCTGGGCGGTGCCCTGGCAGCTACTTCTGCGCTTGCCGCTTGTGCGCCGGGGGAGGAAAACCCCATTACGGTCCCGTTCGAAACGGTGACACAAAACCCGGTCATTACACCCGAAGCGCTGACATCGCTTCCACCCGTGCCGATGGCGATCCTCGCACTTAACCGCCTGACCTTCGGCATTCGCCCCGGCGATGTGGATGCCTTCAACGCGCTTGGGTCGACGGACGATGAGCGCCTGCAAAATTTCGTCGTTCAGCAACTCAACCCCGACTCGATCGATGACAGCGACTTTGAAACCCGCTACAACAATGCCGGGTTTGAGACGCTGCATAAATCCCACGAACAAATTTACTACGACCATATCGCATCCAACCCTTATGACTCGAATGACGATATCTATTGGGAATGGTATAGCAAACCCGCCTATGAACTTGCGGATGCAACCGTGCTGCGTGCTGTTTTTAGTAAAAAGCAACTTGTGGAAGTGCTGGCAGATTTCTGGCACAACCACTTCAACATCTACTTTTGGCAGGATGACGGCGTGCCATTGCTTGCCTCGTACAACCGCGATGCCTTGCGCGCGCACATGCTGGGCAACTTCCGGCAGATGCTCGAAGCGGTGGCAAAGCATCCATCCATGTTGTATTATCTGAATCAAAACAACAGCAGTGACTCCGGACCCAACGAGAACTTCGCACGCGAATTGTTCGAACTGCACACTCTCGGCGCGGAAAACTATCTGGGTGTGCGTGATCCGAACTCGGTCGAGAAAGATGCGAACGGGATCTCCATCGGCTATGTGGATAACGACGTCTATGAAGCGGCGCGTTGTCTTACCGGCTGGCGCGTGGATGACGACCTCGGCGATTGGGAGGATGGCGTCGAGAAGACCGGTAATTTCCTGTATTACAAGCCGTGGCACGACCGTTTCAACAAACTCGTGCTTGGCAGATATTTCCCCGCCGATCAGGAAGACCTGAAAGATGGACATGATGTGCTCGATCTGCTCGCCAGCCATCCCGGCACGGCGCGTCATATTGCGCGGAAACTTTGTCGCCGCTTCATTTCGGATATCCCGCCTGAGTCGGTTGTTCAAGCCGCAGCGGATACCTTCCTTCAATTCAAGGATGCGCCCGACCAACTCAAGCGTGTGATGGAGACCATCCTGCTCTCAGCGGAGTTCAAAGCCAGTTGGGGCGGAAAGGTCAAACGTCCGTTCGAAGCGGCGATGTCCATGATGCGCGCGCTCAACTCCGACTTCACCCGCGCCCCGGGCGGAATCCACTGGATGCTCGAGTTGATGGGTCAGAGATTGTTCGAGCGCCGCCCGCCCGATGGCTACCCCGATACCCGCGATGCCTGGGCGAATTCCATGTCGTTGCTATATCGCTGGAATTTCGCAGTTGGGCTGACCGAAAATTGGCTGGACGATGACGATACCGGCTACAGGGTTAATTCGGATACTTATGGTCAGACCCCGGCGGAGATACGAACCGCTTCTTCCCTAGCCGATTACTGGATTCCTCGCATCCTGAATCAGACTCTCCCCGAAGCCAGCCGGAATGCGGTCGTTGCAGTCATGGCACAGGAATATGGCTGGGATGAGCCTTTGCCTGAAGACCACGTGCGTTATGTTTTACCCGCCATGATCGAAGTGATTTTGATGTGCCCCGAATTTCAATGGAGATAACGCAATGACAAAGACCATCCTCCCCCGCCGACAATTTTTACAAGGATGTTCCGCCGCCATTGCTGCGATGGCGGGCGCAAAACTGACCAACATTGCCTTCGCCAGACAGGATAACCCCAGCGATACGCTGGTGGTGGTTTTCCTGCGCGGCGGGTGGGATGCGCTCAATGTGGTTGCACCCATCGAAGGCGATGACCGCGGCTTTTACGAAAAAGCCCGTCCCGATATTCGTATTCAAAACCTGCTGCGCTTGAACGACCAGTTCGGAATGCACCCCGCCATGTCTCCGTTGTATGACTTGTATCAGGCGGGCAGGGTGGGCGTCGTCCACGCTGTGGGCTTGAATGTGGACACGCGCAGTCATTTCGACGCGCAGGAATACATCGAGTTGGGTACACCCGGCTCGAAGAACACTGCTTCCGGCTGGATTACCCGCCACCTGCAAGCCAGCGGAATTTCCTCCATCCTGCCGGTATTATCCACATCCGGCATGCCGACCTCCCTGTTGAACTTCGTTCCCACCGTCAGCTTGAGCACGCCCGAGGAGTTTTCACTGTGGGATAACGGCTTACGCGATTCGCATATCAATGCCCTGCGGCAAATGTATGCCGGAGAAAGCCTGCTGCATCGCGCCGGGGCACGCACGCTGGATGCGCTCGACATCGTCAGCCCGCTGAGCGGAGGCTATGAGCCTTCCAATGGTGCATACTACAACAACGATGAATTTGGAATCCAATTGAAGACCGTGGCGCAAATGATCAAACTCGATGCGGGTTTGCGCGTTGCCACCGTGGACTTCGGCGGCTGGGACACGCACGAATACCAGAACAGCGGCGATGGCGGTTACATGGCGGATCTGCTGAACAGCCTCGCTTCGGGACTGGCGAATTTTTACCTCGACCTCGACTCAGGCTACACCGACAAATTGTCTGTGGTGGTGGTCAGCGAATTCGGTCGGCGGCTCGTGCAGAACGAATCCTACGGCACCGATCACGGTCACGGCAGCGTCATGTTCACACTGGGCGGGAGTGTCAACGGCGGGCAGGTCTTTGGCAACTGGCCCGGCTTGCATAACGACCAACTCTACGACCGCGCCGACCTTGCCGTCACCACCGATTATCGCCAGGTATTGGGAGAATTGCTTTCCAAACGAGGCAACAACGCGGATATTGAATCTGTGTTCCCCGGTTTTTCAGGAAGTTACAACCCCCTGGGAATCTTCCGCTAGCACAACAGAAAAAAAACGACTTGCGAATTTCGCAAGTCGTTTTTGATTCATTCCGCCACGACCCAACGGTCGCGTCCATTGTTCTTTGCCATGTACATGGCATTGTCTGCACGTTTGAGCAGGCTGTGCCATGAATCCTCCCCGATCTTGAACTGGGCGATGCCGATGCTGAAGGTGACAGGGATCGGATGCTCCCGCACTTGCAGCACATCCGCGCGGATCTGCCGGCACAGGCGGCTGGCTTGTTCCGCCGCAGACGTTGCATTCGAATTGGGCAGCAGGATCAGGAATTCTTCGCCGCCGTAGCGCCCCACCACATCCGGGTGACGCACGCTGTCGCGCAGCATCAATGCCACCTGTCGCAGCACTTCATCGCCAACGGGGTGACCGTACGTATCGTTGATCGACTTGAAATTATCCAGATCCAGCACCGAAATGGAAAACAACGAGTGATACCGTTCTGCGCGCATGACCTCGTTTTGCAGGTCTTTCACAATGGTGCGCCGGTTGGGCAGGAAGGTCAGCGGGTCCACATGCGCCACTTCCTGTGCCTGTGCCAGCACGGCTTCCATTTCGATCTGTTTGTTTTTGGCAAGTTTCTTGGAGACTTCGCTCTCCACCTGAAAGAGATTCATCCGCCGAGTCAGTTTGTCGATGACTTCCTGAAGCGCGGATTCAGACTCGATGCGCTCGGCAATGAAGATCATCCGCTCATCTTCCAACGGCAATAAAAGACAATCGCACAACGCCGCGGGTGCGCCCGCCTGAACCGGAAACTCGCCGATCCAGCGATCCTGCAGCCGGGCGGAGAGTTTCAAGGCAACGAACTCCCGGTCTTTTGGAGGGAAAACATCCTTTAAATGTTCAGCAGACGGGAAATCGGTTTTGGATTGCTCGAAGTTGGAATTCCAGGTAAGCAGGGAACCGTCCCTGCCGAGGATGACAATGCAGGCATGAATATGATCGAAGACCCGCTCGATGTCGCGGTAGGATAGCGCTTCCACCAGATTTTGCATGACCCCATTGTAGCGTATTCGATGCGCTTTTTTTCCGCACCTTACAAAATTAGTAACACCCACCTTGCATGTTTGAAGGTGATTTCATCTTGCCCCTTTGCGCCCGAATTGACGTTCCAGCGCATCCACAGATAAGTGGATCATGGTCGGTCTGCCATGCGGACAAGTCCGCGGCGATTGACAGGCTTCCAGATCATTCAACAGACTGCGCTGCTCGTCGGATGTGAGCACCCGTCCGCCTTTGACCGCCAGCCGTTTGCAGACCCTGCCCGCAATACGCGCTTCGACCTCCGCCTGAAGCGGACTCTCATCCTCTTCAAAATCCTCCACCAGAGAGCGGAGCGCTGCCGCCGGGTCGCCGCCCGAAAACAGCACCGGCATGGATCGCACCTGAAACGTATTCGTCCCGAACTCCTCCACCTCGAAGCCGAACTTGTTCAGGAAGGGCAATTGCTCCGTCAGCGTTTTCGCAGAATGCGGAGGAAGCGTCACCACCTCCGGTGCGAGCAGCGCCTGCGACGGAATGTTTTTATTCTCGCGCTGCGCCATCAACTTCTCAAATAACACCCGCTCGTGCGCTGCATGTTGATCGACAAGATACAGACCATCAGGACCCTCCGCCACAAGATACGTCGCACCGATCTGACCGATGAGGCGAAGAAGAGGAACGCCGGTGGAAAACGACCTTTGCCCTTCAACTTGTGACGACTGTTCACCGGTAACTGGTGACTGGTAACTCGCACCTCGTAACTCATCACTACCCACTGACAACTGCTCATCATGCCCGATCGACCAATCGATCCCAACAGTTCTTGGTTCTGAAGGAACAGACCGCGCCCCCCACAACTGCGGCGAAACTGTCGGGACGGGTGTGTACGCCAGCAATGCCTTTCTTACCGACCGCTGCACAAAACTGAAAACTTTGTCCTGCGCTCGAAACCGCACTTCCGCCTTTGTCGGGTGGACGTTGACATCCACATCTTCTGGAGCCATCTCAAGGAACAGCGCCGTCAGCGGATAGCGCCCCACCATCAACAGCGTGTGATAGGCTTGCAGCAACGCCGAATTCAGTGAAAATTCCTGTACCCAACGTCCATTGATGAAGAACGTGATCTCGCGGCGGTTGGAGCGCGTCAGCGAAACCGGGCTGATGAATCCGGATAAAGCCAAACCGTCTTCGCTAGCCATCACTTCCAGCATTTGCTTGGCAACATCCACGCCGTACAACGCAGCCAGAATTGCACGTCGGTCACCATCGCCAGCCGTCTGCAATGTGACTTGTTTTCCGTCCATGATCTTGAAGCGCACATGCGGATATGCCAGCGCATAACGCGTGACCAGGGAATCGATCGCGCGGCGTTCGGTCACATCGGTCTTCAAGAATTTCAAACGCGCAGGCACGTTGTAAAACAGATTTTCCACGCGCACCACTGTCCCCACGGGCGCGCCGACCTTTTCCACCTTCTCCGATATGCCGCCGTTCACCCGCAGGCGCGCGCCTTCTTTTGCAGACTCCACCCGCGAAGTGATGGTCATGTGCGAGACAGAGCCGATCGAAGCCAGCGCCTCGCCGCGAAAACCCAAGGTTCGGATGTGGAACAGGTCGTCGGACAAGACCAGTTTCGAGGTCGCGTGACGCGAAGCGGCTAACTCCAATTCCTCAGACGCGATGCCATGCCCATCATCCGCCACCTCGATCAACGTCCGCCCGGCATCTGCAATGGAAATGGAAATATTTTTCGCGCCCGCATCCAGCGAATTCTCAGCCAACTCCTTGACGACCGAGGCGGGGCGCTCCACCACTTCACCGGCGGCGATCTGCGAAGAGACTTCGGAGGAAAGCAATCGAATGGGCATGGCGCAATTATAATTGCCGAATGCGATTTACCACCATTTTCTTCGACCTCGACGACACGTTGTATCCATCCAATACCGGTTTGTGGCTTGCCATCAAGGAACGCATGAATACCTACATGCGCGACCGCATGGGCTTCCCCGAAGACCAGATTCCGCACATCCGCGAAAAATATTTTTTACAATACGGCACCACCCTGCGCGGACTGCAAGCCCATCACGAGATCGATACACAGGATTATCTCGCCTATGTTCATGATCTGCCGCTCAAGGATTTTCTGACCCCGAACCCGACCCTGCGCTCGATCATCGCTTCCCTCCCGACCCGCAACCTGATCTTTACAAATGCAGATATTCACCACGCCGAAAGAGTGCTGACCGCCCTCGAACTGCGCGACCTGTTCGAGATCATCGTGGACGTGAACGCCGTCGCTCCATTCTGCAAACCCATGCCCGAATCGTTCCAGATCGCCATGAACCTGGCGGGCGAAACCGACCCGTCAAAGTGCGTGATGATCGACGACATCCACCGCACAACCTCTGCCGCCCGTAAGGCGGGTTTGTTCAGCATCCTCTATAATGAAACGTTCACGAACGACGAAGCGGATGCCCACCTGACGGACTGGAACGACCTCAAGACCATTTTGGAAAGGCAGTAGGAACCATGGATACCGAAAAAGGCTGGATCGTTGCACTGATTTTTGTGCTGCTCGTTGGCGGCGCAAACCTGATCGCGTATGCTCTGGTGCGCGGCGCCTTCCGCCCCGGAAAAAAAGGCATGTTCGAGAACTTCACCGACTCACTGAATGTCAGCCGGAAGAAGAAGGAAAACGAGTTCGAGGAACTCAGCCGCCGGGTCGGGGAATTGAAGCGGCGGCAGGACGGCGACGAAGAAGAAGACTGACCCTCCGCGATTCTTACACAAATCGAACAATTCATTCAGCAATCTTTAATAACCGAATGGTATCTTTTTGCGTACTAAAAATGATCGCATTCCGTGGTGAACGGAACGTTTTTAAAGATAAATACAAGCGATAAAGCCAAAATTGGAGGCTCTTGTGAATAAGTATTTAAAGGCTACCCTGCTCGTTCTGACGGTTCTGGTCGTGGCACTCGGCGCTTTTGCGGGCGGGTTTGTGACCGGGCATATGCTGCCCTACGGCAATGTCTTCGACTTCGACAACACCACGGTTGTTGCGCCGCCTACTGCATCCGCAGACCAGCAGGCAGCCACACCCGAAGAAATGCAAGCCCTCTTCGCACCATTTTGGGAGGCGTGGAATCTTGTCCATGAAAATTATGTAGACCAGCCCGTGGACGATATCGCGCTCATGCGTGGCGCCATCAGCGGCATGATGGAAGCGCTCGGCGATGAGCACTCCTCCTACATGAACCCGGAGGATTTTAAGCAAGCGAATGCCAGCCTGGAAGGCGAATACGAAGGCATTGGCGCCTATGTGGATACAACCACCGAATACCTGACGGTGACCAGCCCCATCCCCGGTTCTCCCGCCGAAGCGGCAGGGCTTTTGCCCGGTGACCAGATCGTCGCCATCGACGGCGAAGACATGACCGGTATCGACGCAGAACTTGCCCGTCTCCGAGTGCTCGGACCCGCAGGCTCGACCGTCCGTTTGACGATACTTCGCGAAGGGGCGGATGATCTGCTCGAGTTCGATATTGTTCGTGCCAAGATCACCATTGCCTCTGCGACCGGTGAAATGCTCGATGGCGGCATCGCGTATATCCAGGTGACCACATTCGGTTCCAAGACCATGCCCGAACTCGAAGCAGCGCTGCGGGAACTGATGGCGCAAAATCCCAAAGGCATCATTCTCGATTTGCGCAACAACGGCGGCGGCTACCTGCAAACCGCTGTGGAAGTCACCTCCCAGTTCGTGGATGAAGGAGTTGTGCTCTACGAGCAATATGGCAACGACAAACGCACCACCTACGAAGTCCTGCCGGGTGGCCTGGCAACGGACGAGAATATTCCGATCATTGTATTGATCAACGAAGGCTCCGCTTCCGCTTCTGAAATTGTGGCAGGTGCGCTTCAGGATTTGGGGCGTGCCAAACTGGTGGGGACCGTCTCGTACGGAAAGGGCTCTGTGCAACAGTGGATCCCACTCTCCGACGAAAATGGTGCGGTGCGAGTGACTATTGCAAAATGGCTAACCCCCAACGAAAAGACCATTCATAAGATCGGGCTCACGCCGGATTATCCAGTGGAAATGACCCTCGAGCAACGCCAGGCGGATGAAGACCCGCAGCTGGATGAGGCAGTGAAGATTTTGAATGAAATGATCGGGCAGTAAATTAAAGAAAGGAGAATAAAATGTTTTTCTTCGATCCCATGTATCTGGTTTTCATGATCCCCGCTTTCATCCTCATGGCGGTTACATCATGGTATGTGCGGGCGGCGTACGGCAAGTGGAGCCGCGTCCCGGCGCGCAGCCGTATGACCGGCTACGATGCCACGCGGCGGCTGATCTCCACCAGCGGATTGTTCGGTGTGCAAATTCAGGGCACCCCCGGCGAATTGACCGACCACTACGACCCGCGCAACAAGACCCTGTTCCTCTCGAACGGTGTGGCGAATGGTGCTTCGGTGGCGTCACTGGCGATTGCCGCACATGAACTTGGACATGCCCAGCAGGACGCGGAGGAATATTTCCCGCTCAAGTTCCGCGCCGCACTCGTGCCGATGGTCAATATCGGCTCGAACCTTGGTTGGATCCTGATCATGATCGGGCTGTTCCTGCAATGGACGCAGATCGCCTGGTTGGGAGTGCTGGTCTTCTCCGGTGGCGCGGTCTTCGCTTTGGCTACATTGCCGGTGGAGTTCGACGCATCTGCCCGGGCGAAGCGGTTACTCGCTGAAAGCGGCATCATTCAAACCGAGGAAGAGAAGCGCGGAGTCAACAATGTGCTCAATGCCGCCGCGCTGACGTATGTCGCAGGTCTGGTGACTGCCATCCTGCAATTGCTGTATTACGTCTCGCTCATCAGCGGGCGCAGTCGCGACTAACCTTTCAAACCAGACCTCCCGAAGCGCAAGCCTCGGGAGGTCTTTTTCATTGGGGGAAAACCAAACGTTAATTTTTCTGTAATAAAACCATCTTGACAAATTAGAACACTTGTTCTATATTAAGAGCAGTAACTTCCTCCCCCATCCGGTTCCAAAAAGGAGACCTCCCATGAACCGCTCTCTCCATATCCAATTGATGCCATTCCTTAAGAATGTGTCCCTCAGCCGTGGCGCGATATTTGGCTCCATCCTGATCCTTGCCCTGCTTGCCTTCGAAGTGTTCAACTATGGCACCACGTCCTTTGCCCTGCGCGACGTGCTCGGCGAATTGAAATTCGGCGGGATGTACTGGTCGTCCATCCTTGCCTTTGCGTTCTGTACCATCGACTTTGCCGGAATTGCCCGCATCTTCACCCCCGAGCAGGGGCGCGATGAACCTGCCGAAGTCTACTACCTTTTTGGTGCGTGGCTGCTGGCAGCGGCTTTCAATGCCATGCTTACCTGGTGGGGCGTTTCGGTCGCCATTCAGAATCACAGCGCACAGGGCGGCGCGCTGCTGGGGCAGGAAACCATGACCAAGGTCGTTCCGATCTTCGTCGCTTCGATGGTCTGGCTCATCCGTGTGCTGCTGATCGGAACCTTTTCGGTGGCGGGTGAGCGGCTCTTCACGCTGGCAGATGTGTATAACCGCTATTCCAGCTATCGCAATGAGAATGCGTACTCCGCGCCTCAAAACCGGACCTCGCAGCCGACCCCGCGCCAGGAGGTGAATCCACCCGTCAACTATCCGCGCCCGGCTCCCAAGCCGCGACCCGCTTCTGTGCCTGCCTATGGCGCCAACAGCCGCCCCGAACCGACTTATCACCCGGTGGGCATGAGCGCCATGAGCAACCACGAGAACAATCCTTCCGTTCGGAGATAGTCCTTGCCGCAGACAAGGTTTCTCAATTCTCTTCCCCCATCCAACCGCTGGGACGCCCGCAAGGGCGTCTCATGCGTTTAATGATAAAGAAGTGGTGGACGGTTTATCCGTCCCTACTCGAATTGATCCAGCGTGGATTCGCCGTGCGTGAGAATGTACAGACTGCGCGGGTTGACGCCGGTGTTGTCGTACACAAAGTCGGTGACGATGAAGTTGTTGGCGAAGGCGGTTTCGAACAATTCACGGGTAAAGAAGCGCCAGTCGCGGGCGAGGGCGAAATCGCGGGATTTGATGTCCATGAAATCGCTGGGAATTTCGGCAAGCAACAGGCGGTCGTCAAAAGGTGGGACATGCTCAGGTGGGCGAGGCGGGGCATCGGTCGAGTGGCGAAGCGAATAGAACGGACGTAACCCGCTTTGGATGACGTAAGCCAGTTTGAGGGTGGGGCGGGCGCGTTTGCCTAGCCTGCGTTGCACACGCTGCGAGTTGACCCACCAATCCACTTGGAACCGGTCAGAGGGCAAGCCCGCGTTGAGACCGTCGCGCATTTCACCATATTCTGAACGGCGGTAGGTGGTGCAGACGGCGCCGAGTTTGGCGATGTTGAGGTAGGCGTTGCGGCTGAGCAGCGGGTCGTACGTCCAGGTGATGTGGTCTAAGCCTTGATGCCGGACCATTTGCCATTGGGCGCGTTTGAGCGCAAAGCCGATGCCGCCATCGCGGTGGTCGGGGTGGATGCCCATCATGTGCGAGCAATGTTTGGCGCGCGGACCGTCTGGCGTTTCTTCGAGTCCGGGGAAACCCCAGACGAAGCCGATCAGTTTTTCTTCGTGGTTGAAGGCGCCCAGCAGCAACCCCCCATTGTGGACGGCGGTAATGAGCATGTGCAGCGGGACGATGTCCGTTTCGGAGCCGGGCCAGACCTCGCGTTGAAGTTCCTCCACGAGGCGCATATCTTCCGGGGTTTCCATCAGTCGGATAGTATAGGCTTGGGACATGGGCGGGTTATCGGGTCCGTATGGAAGCGGCGCGGTCGGTGAGCGAGTCCCACAGGCGGCGGTACCACGGTTTGCGGACGAGGTAATCGAGCCGGTAGGAAAAGCGTGCGGGCATCAAGCCGAAATAGCGCGGCATTGAATCAACAGCGGTGGTGCGGTTGACGGCGAAGTAATCGAGAAAGAAGGACGAGAGCGGGAAACTCGATACGACGCCTTCGAGAAAAACGGTCAGGGCGCGCAGGGTGATGGGCGAGAGCGGCATGAGAAAACGCCTGCGATGGGTGACCTCCATGATGATCTCGATGATCTGTTGCAGGGTGAAGAATTCATTCCCGCCGACTTCGTAGACCTGGTTGAGGGTGTTCTCGTTTTGCATCGCCCACAACATACAGGTGACCAAATCTTCCACCCACACCGGCTGGACGACAACGCGTCCGCCCGACGGGACGGGGAAGACTCCGACCGAGGCGCGGATCAGCCGTGATAGGTTGTTGGTGAAATGGTCTTCGGGTCCGTAGACCAGCGAGGTACGGATGATGGTGTGGGGCACGTTGCTGCTGCGGATGTGCTCCTCGGCGATGCCCTTGGCTTTGAAGGCGGGGTAGCCTGAGGCACGTGCGGCTCCGAGATGGCTGAGGTAAATGAAGCGGTCCACGCCTGCATCGGCGGCGGCTTCGACGAGGTTGCGCGTGCCTTGGATGTCGGTGGCGAGCAGGTCGCCGCGTGCGCCCTGGTTTTCGGCGCTGGCAAGATGGAAGACGGTTTCCACGTCGCGCATGGCGGCGCGCAGACCGCGTGTGTCGGAGAGCGAGACCACGGCGACTTCGATGGGCACGCCCTTGGGCAGGCGCGGAGTCCGCGGGGAGGGGCGGATGAGCGCGCGCAACGGATAGCCGATGGTGGAGAGCTGGCGCACGAGGGCGCGTCCAATGAAGCCGGTTGCGCCGGTGACGAGGATCATGTCAAAGATTATAGCAGAGGGAAAGAAACCACAGATCCCCAAAGGGGACGCTGTGAACGCAGATGAAGGACAAAAAGGCGGCTGACCTGTATGGATGGCACCTAAAAAATTAACGCAAAGACGCAGGGACGCAAAGAAAAAGTCATTAAGACTTTGCGTCTTCGCGGCTTTGCGTTAAAAAATTGACCATCTGCACTGCGCTCGAACCCCGCAAGTCAGATATGAAAGAAACAGCCCCGCAAATTATCGCAGGGCTGTTGTGGGCGCTGACTGCGCAGCGCTCGAACCCTGTAAGTCAGTTATGAAAGAAACAGCCCCGCAAATTATCGCAGGGCTGTTGTGGGCGCTGAGGGACTCGAACCCCCGACCTTCTCGGTGTAAACGAGACGCTCTAACCAACTGAGCTAAGCGCCCGGGTGAGGCGCATTATAGCATGTGACCCCGGTTTTTGAAATTGTATTTTCTGCCTGCGTTATAATGGCAGGCATCAAAACAGGAGATTTTCCATGACCGAACCGAAACCACTCAATTGGACATCCGAACCGGGCATTGGCTATTCCGTCATCCGCCGCGGCGATGGCGGCATGACGCTGACCTTCACCGACCTTACCGATGCGACGCTGGCGCACTGGCATCAGTTCGCGCTCGATCACCTGCTGGGTGCCGACCGCCGCACCCGCAACCTGTATGACCTGCGCGCTGTGCAGGAGATCCCTGAAAAAGCCATCCGCATGGCGGTGGATGCCAACAGCGACCCCTCGGCGCGTAACATCCGCGTGGCGGTTGTGGTGGCTAGCGAAGCCGTTGCGGACGGAATCCGCAAGGTAGCTGCACTGGCAGAGACCGAATCCGCTTCGGCGATGAAGATCTTTGCGGACATCAATGAAGCCGAAGCCTGGCTGGCGCGTCCGCTGGACCAGATCGCGTAATGTCATTGCGAGCCGTGGAGCGGCGAAGCAATCCCCGGGTCGTGGCAATAGATCGCTTTGGGTATATATCCTCGCAGTGACATATACACCATGAAAAACAAGACTCTTCAGATCGGGAGTTTTACGTTCGAATGGGGTTCCCGCACCTATGTGATGGGAATCCTGAACGTGACTCCCGATTCGTTTTC
>ERZ761609.1380-NODE-1380-length-21621-cov-7.953213_pt1 | contig 21621 bp, 21 predicted proteins | sample MGYA00511163_ERZ761609 | MGnify/ENA primary metagenome ERZ761609 (study PRJEB28899, sample SAMN02445070) | bioreactor sludge metagenome | biome: EBPR sludge | place: Australia: Brisbane, Thorneside Wastewater Treatment Plant | collected 2011-12-16 ... | reverse complement strand
GGCCCGGCGCCACCCGCGTCTGCAGCAGACGTGCCGGAGCCGCAGCGGGCCCAGACGGTTCGACCTGCAGCGCCGGGCATTCCGCCGGCTCTCGAACACGCGCCCGACAAACGCCTTGCCGCTCAGCGAACTGTGGCACCCGTCTCGTTGCCACCGCAGGCCCCGGTCGAACGGCGCCATCCGATCCGTGAGCGACGCGGATGGTTTTTCCTGCGCCAGCCCTGGCGCGGTCTGATTGCGAAGTTTTCCATCGGTGTCGCGGTTGCCAGCCTGCTCGTTGCATATCAGAACCAGCTTCCACAATCGCCTCCAGCCGAACCTCGCAGCGCTGCGACGGGCAATCCAGCGCGCACAGTCTCATCGGGTGAGACGGCATCCCTGGCGACGTCAGCTCGCACTCTGCCAGAACCGGCGGTTATTGGCGCCCACGACGGCGCCCTCGTCGCTTTGGCGCACACCAACGGTTCGCGCATCGTGACTGTTGGAGCCGACAGGACCCTGAGGGTCTGGGACGCCACCGCCGGCGCGCCGCTCAGGACGGTCGCGCTGACGGATGGGCCCGCCTCGTCGGTGGCCGTGGATGGTGACACCGCCGTCACCTCTCACGGCGACGGCACCATCGCACTGTGGGATATCGAAGCCGGACGCCGTCTCGGCTCCTACAAGAGCGGCGCTGCCTCCGTGACGGCGACGGCGATCTTCGACAAGGGAGCGCGCTTTGCGAGCGCAGGAGGAGACGGCCGCATCCAGCTCTGGGAACGTCAGGCATTATCAGGCCCCGTATCCGTAACCGAGGCACATGCAGGTGCGGTAACGTCTCTTGCACGCTTCGAAGCCCGCGACGGTCTTCTGACCGGGGGCGCGGACAAAGCGTTGAAGCTGTTCGGTGCGACCGGTCTCCAGTCCATCCGCCGCTATCGTGGCCACCGCGGCGCCGTCACCCATATCGACAGCGTCGCCGGAGGGTCGCTGCTGGCAAGTGGCGACGACGACGGCCAACTGCGTTTCTGGTCGATTGCCTCGCAACGACTGATACGAAAAATATCGGCTCATGACGGCGCCATGACTGCGCTGCGGATCAGCCCGCGGACGGATGTCGTCGCAACGGCCGGCGCGGATGGCATCCTCAAGTTGTGGGACGCGCGCCGTGGCCGGCTCATAGCCTCCGCGAAACCTCAAGGCGGCCGCATTCGTGGCCTCGCCTTCGTTGACGGCGGCCGTCGTCTTCTGAGCGGAAGCGAAGACGGACGTATCCGGTCCTGGGACCTCCAACGTGTCGAAATCGCCCGGGATTGACGACCGCTCGTACTCCCTTTGAGCCAAAGCCGTCACACTCCGGATTTAGCCCGATCAGGTGAAGTGTTTAGAGAAGCGGGTGGTTGTCACTGCTTGTGCCCCGGCTCACAATGGGGAGACCACAAGCGGGGCAACACCATGAAAAAGTCGAGGCGTCAGCCGGCGCGGCCGAAACCTGCGCCCGATCGGTCCGGCCGCACCGGATCGCCTGCCCGCCGTCGTGTCAGGAACGACAATACCTTTGAATCCTTGAAGGACCGATTTGCGGAAATTGCCGACCTCAACGGCGCGAGCGCCGTCCTGGGATGGGATCAGGCGACATATATGCCGCGCGGCGGGAGCGACGTGCGTGGTCGTCAACTCGCGACGCTGAGCCGTCTGGCACACGAGCGGTTGATCGACGCGGAAACAGGGCGCCTCATCGATCGTCTCGAAGCATCTGCCGACAGGCTGGATGACGTGCAGTCCGCGTTCGTCGCCGTCGCCCGCCGGGACTTCGATCGCGCCTCGCGTGTACCGCCCGACCTGGTTGCCGAGATCGCCGCGCACGCCAATCGCGCCTACGGCGCATGGGTCAAGGCAAGACCTGCCAACGATTTCGATGCGATGCGGAGCCTCGTCGCCGATGGTGTTCGCCTCTCGCGCGCCTATTCCGCCTGCTTCAAGCCGAAAAAGCACATTCTAGATCCGCTGATCGACGCCAGCGATCCCGGCTTCGAGGTGGCAAGGCTCGAGAGGCTTTTCGGGGACCTCCAGATACAATTGGCTCCGATGGTGAAGGCGGCACGATCGAAAGCCCCGGCGGACGCGAGTTGTTTGCATCAGACCTTTCCGAAGCCGAAACAATCTGCCTTCATAACCAGAATTGCCGAGCGTGTCGGCTATGATCTGTCGCGCGGACGCATCGACACGAGCCCGCACCCGTTTTCGATCACGATCGGCCTCGGCGACGTGCGCATCACGACGCGCTATGCCGAAGACGATTTCACCGAAGCGTTCTATTCGACACTTCACGAAGCAGGCCACGCTCTTTACGAGCAGGGACTGGACCCCGCATTCGATCGGACGCCGCTGGCTGGCGGAGTTTCGGCTGGCGTGCACGAAAGCCAGTCGCGACTATGGGAAAACATTGTCGGTCGAGGTGAAGCCTTTCTCGGCTTCCTGTACCCGCTGCTTCAAAAGGAGGCCGCAGGCTTTCGTCGTGTACCCTTCGCGGCGTTCGAACGCGCGGTCAATCGCGTCACACCGTCGCTTGTCCGCACCGATGCGGACGAACTGACCTACAACTTGCACGTCGTTGTCCGATTTGATCTCGAACGGCGCCTCATAGAAGGCTCGCTCGATCCCGACGACCTCCCTTCAGCCTGGAACGAAGCCTACGAAAAGGCCCTGGGTGTCGTACCGTCTTCGGTGTCGGACGGCTGCCTGCAGGATGTCCACTGGTATTCAGGCCTGATCGGCGGGGCGTTCCAGGGCTATGCCATTGGGAACATACTGGCAGCGCAGTTCTACGAAGCGGCTGTGCGGGCTCATCCGGGTATTCCCGCAGATCTGGGCAAGGGGCGGTTCTCGGCGTTGCACAACTGGCTCGCAACCAACGTGCACCGCCATGGGCGTCGCTACATGCCGGACGAATTGATCCGCCGTGCCACCGGGAGCGGACTGACAATCGGGCCTTACGTGGACTATCTGCGCTCGAAATACACCGCACTCGGCGTGCTCTGATCTTCAGCACCTCGCGGGAAATGTCCTGTAGACGACGCCGACCGGGCCGCATCGTTGCCATTTTCGTGCCGCAGCGTTTCCCAACATTCGTCCAATCGGTTGCGATTCGACGTGCGCGAACGGCCTGCACGGGGCGGAGCGTTTGTGGCCAGCGGGGTGCCTGGATGGTTCTGAAATGGCGCAAGAAGCCGCAGGGTTTCGACTGGAATGAATATGTCCGGACCACGATCAAGCTCCGGCGGGACCAGCGGCGGGCGCGTGTTGAGGATATCAGGGCGAATATCGCCGATCAGGCGCGCCAGGTTGGGGTCGCCGCAGCAAAAGGCGTGAAGGCGGGGGCGAGCGGCGCGGGCAATGGCGTCGTCGCGGCTCTCAAGACCGTATCTTCGGCGCTCGCACGAGTGTTTGCACCCGTTGCGTCAGGCGTCGAAACTGCGGGACTTTGGCTCTATCTGCAGCTGTCGCGTCCGTCATTCGCGCTGCCACTCGTACTATGCGGTGCGATCACCGTGTTCAGCGGGCTCTATGGCGCCGTCCTCGGCCCGGACACCGGGAGCGGTTCGTCGTCGACACTGGTCGTTGCCGGCATTGCCTTGCTGATCGCCGCGCTGCCGTCGATTCTGACGGGCTTCGGCTTCGATGTCGTCGATGGCGACGGCGTTGCGGCGCGCTTGGTCCAGCGGTTTGCGGTGTCGATGGCAGCAATGATGATCGTCGGTGGCGGGGCCTGGCTGTATACGGGCAGTCGCGTCCCGTCCGGACTGGCGGGTCCCCAGACCTGGATAGGCAGCGTCGTCGGCGGTTTGTCCTCTTTGCCGCCCGTCGAAGGCCGCGCCACGGTTCTCGCCGGTGACCTCTTGAGGATTGGATCGAGCGTATTCAAGTTGAGCGGAATCGAGGCGCCGGACCCGCAACAGATCTGCGAACGTGACGTGGGCAGCAGGAAATGGAAATGCGGGCAGGCGGCGCTGATGGCTCTCGAGAAGTCCGTATCGGGCAAGACGGTGAGATGTGTCGGATTCCGCCCGGCGGATCAAAGTGGCCTTGTGGAAGCGCGGTGTGATATCGGCGGCGTTGACTTGGCCGAGAGCCAGGTTCGCAACGGTCATGTTTTTGCCGTGTCGCAGTTTCTCGGCGGCTATGCCGCACTCGAGCAGGAAGCGAAAGCCGGCCAGCGTGGCATCTGGTCCGGCAAGGTCGAACATCCCGCCGACTATCGCGCGCGGATCTGGGAGATGGCGAAGCGTGCGTCCCCGGATGGTTGTCCCATCAAGGGGCAGGTCACGAACTCCGGCAAGTCCTACGTTTTGCCTTGGTCACCCAACTATTCCCGCATCGCGGTCCAGATCAAACGTGGCGAGCGCTGGTTCTGCAGCGAGGACGAGGCCATCAGCGCCGGTTGGCGCGCGGCCGGCCGCACCTGACCTCGAAACCGCAGGCAGGAGACGGGGGTGCTGAGCACGTATGCAGTCCACCCGTCGGGACAAATCGGGCGTAGCCGGCTAGTCTGATGCATCAGACAATATGCGCGAGGCTGCCATGGCTAAAGGATACTGGATCGCACACGTTCAGGTGAATGATCCCGAGCTCTACAAGGAATACGTTCGCCTCAACGGCATAGCTTTCGCAAAATACGGCGCGAAGTTCCTGGTGCGCGGCGGCGGCGACAATGTCTCGACGCCATCAGGGTCGTTGAAGCCACGCCACGTCGTCATCGAGTTCGATAGCCTCGAAAAGGCGAAGGCATGTTACGCGAGCCCAGAATATCAGGAAGCAGTGAAGGTCCGTGATCGTGCAAGCGTCGCCGACCTCGTTATCGTAGAGGGTTATGCTGGTTGACCGCGGCGGCGTCGTGCCGCCTCCAGCGTGTTCTTGAGCAGGCAGGCGATGGTCATCGGACCAACGCCGCCCGGAACTGGCGTGATTGCACCTGCGACCTCTGCGCACTCCGCATAGGCGACGTCGCCGACGAGGCGCGTCTTGCTGCCGCCAGCGTCGACACGATTGATGCCGACGTCGATGACGATGGCGCCGGGTTTGATCCAGTCGCGCCTGATCATCTCCGGCCGCCCGACCGCCGCGATCACGAGGTCCGCGCGCCTGACGACAGCCGCGAGATCACGCGTGCGCGAGTGGGCTACGGTCACCGTGCAGTTCTCGCGCAGCAACAGCTGCGCAACTGGCTTGCCGACGATGTTGGAGCGCCCGATGACCACGGCTTCAAGGCCACTGAGATCGGCGCGGACGGATTTAGCGAGGATGATTGAACCCTGCGGCGTGCACGGCACGAGACACGGCTCGCCGATCGAGAGACGCCCGACGTTGACCGGATGGAATCCATCGACGTCCTTGTTCGGGTCGATCGCACGCAAGACTTTTTCGGCATCGATATGCCCCGGCAGCGGGAGCTGGACGAGAATGCCGTCGACGTCGTCGCGCCGGTTGAGATCGTCGATGAGACGGAGCAGGTCCGCTTCGGACGTCGAAGCCGGCAGCTTGTGCTCGAACGACGCCATGCCGGCTTCGACCGTCTGCTTGTGCTTGTTGCGCACATAAACCTGGCTGGCAGGATCTTCCCCGACGAGGATCACGGCGAGTCCGGGTTGATGACCGGTTGTCGCAACGAGTTTCGCGCTCTCATCGGCGACCAAAGCCCTGAGCCTTTCTGCGATCGCCTTGCCGTCGATGATACTGGCCGTCATGTGTCACCTCATATGAATCTGGTGTCCGGCGATCGCTCGTTCGATCAATGAAGCGAGATGGAGTCCATTGCCCGTGACGGTGAGCGTTTTGAGCCGGGACTTCGCGCCCGACGTGACGGTGACCGTTGACCGGGGAACGTCGAGCCATCGGGCGAAGAGTTGTTCGAGCGCGGCATTCGCCTTCCCGTCTTCCGGAGCGGCAGTTACACGCGCCTTGAGCGTTGGCGCCTCTGGTCCGGCCGAAACCTCGATCGCATCGCGCGACGATTTGGGCGTCAGGCGGATCTGGATCTCGATGCCGTCGCCGGTTACCCGCCAGTTCGGCATGTCGCGTCAGCCGATTGTGCGGGCCAGGTACGGAATGAAAAAGTCGGCGATGCCGATGACGACGAGCAGCAGCACGATGGGCGACAGGTCGAGCCCCCCCATGTTCGGCAGCGAGCGCCGGATCGGTGCCAGGAAAGGTTCGGTGAGCGCGCTGACGGCCTGCCAGATCGTCCGAACGATCGGATTGGAATAATTGACGACGTTGAAGGCGAGTAGCCAGCTGAGAACGACGGCGGCGATCACGACATAGTAGTAGGTATGCAGGATGAACTGAATGAAACCGAGTAGTTCACGCATGTGCCGGGTCCTCGTCGATCGGGCCGCAGTCGCTGTAATGTCCGGTGCCGTTATGATCGGTAGGACGGCGCGCGACAAGGGGCCCTATGGGACTGTTCGCGATCGTATGATCCACGCACAGCAGGGGGCCGCGCCCACCAAGTCGCGATGCGCCGGATGTTCCGCAAAATCATTCGGGTGTGTCGTCGTCTGGCGTGAAGAACTTCCGCGCGGCGGCAAGCTCCGCCATACCGGAAGCAGTCGCAGGAACCGGAAAACTGGTCTGTGCGCTTTCCATGGCCTGTTCGCCCGTGGCCTGATCGTCAGCGGATCGATCGGCAGCCGCGGCGGTGTTGCGCGTCGCCAGAGGAGCATTTTTCCCCTCCTGCGCCGACTTGTCAGCCACCGTCACGCGCACTTGCCGTGCCATCAGCTTTTCCGTTTCGTGTTTCGCCACCAATCGGCGCGTACGAGGCAATGAGCCTTGCAAGAACACCAGATGCCGACTGAAGACCTTGTCCGGTCGTCATCGGTTGCATGTTACAACACCTGTGTTGTGCGAGCGTTCCCTATTAAGTGACAGATTTTCCTGAAGGTTAAACGCTCCGAACCCTGCTGGTCGGCGGCCGCCCCGCCTGTCAGCCATCCGTCAGCTTCGCCCAGCCATTGTGAGACGATCAGATCGTGCTCGACGACTCGAGTGCGCCAGACGTCGGCTTGGTACCGGAAAAGCACGCTATGTTTATGCTTTGTTCCGACCTTGGTAGCTTCGGTCTGCGTGTTGCTCGATTTGGTCTTGGTCGGCAACAGCGACGGCGGGATCGGCGTGGTGATCAATCGGGTTCGCGCATCTCGTGGCGATGCGCGGCGCCCGAAGGGCAGGAGTGACAAGCTTGAATTTGCCAAATCTCAATCAGCAGCTTTGCTTCGCGGTTTATTCCACCGAGCACGCCTTCAGCCGGGCCTACAAGTCTCTGCTCGATCCGCTTGGTCTGACATATCCGCAGTATCTCGCCATGATGGTCCTCTGGTCGGAGGACGATCAGACCGTGAGCAACATCGGCGACAAGCTTCTGCTCGAGTCGAATACGCTGACACCGCTATTGAAGCGCCTCGAGTCCCAGGGCCTGATCTCGCGCCATCGCGACCGCACCGACGAGCGGCAGGTGCGGGTCCGTCTGACCGACGCAGGGCGTCTTCTGGGCCAGGCCGCGAGTTCCATCCCGACTGAGATCCAGAAGGCGACCGGGCTGTCTCCTCAGGCGCACGACGAACTCAAGGCGATGATCGGAACGGTCCGGCAGAGTCTCATAACCACCACTGCCCGCCGCGATTGAACGGCGTAGAAGTGGGACGGCGCAAGCGACGCCGGTCACCGGGGTCGCCGAGCCATCTCAACGATCCGTTGCGTCAGTTCGCTTCGTCCGGTCGTACTCGGTCGCCAGATGATCGACAAGCGCCCGGACCGACGGCAGCAGCCCGCGCCGCGACGGAAAGACGGCATGCACGATTCCCGCCTCGGGTTGCCACTCAGGCAGGATGTCGACGAGCCGTCCCGCACCGATATCGTGCTCGACCGCCATCATGGGAAGTTGCACGACGCCGACCCCGGCCAGGGCGGCGCTCCTGAGCTGGGCGATGTCGTCCGTGACGAGGCGAGGCCGGTAAACAACCTCCGCCACCGCCCCATCGGGGCCCTTGAGGTGCCAGACATGCGAGGGCTTTGGCGGGCCGAATCCGGCACTCGGGAGTGAGCCGACTGCCGCCGGAACCAGGGTCGAAGCAACGCTCTGGAGGCATTTCGGACTGGCAACCAGCCGCTGCTCGCTTTTCCCGAGCACGCGCATCACCAGATCGGTTTCCTCGAGTGGCGGAAACCGAACCCTGATGGCGACGTCTATCCCGTCGGTGATCGGATCGATCCGGCGGCTCGTGCTTTCGAGATGAACCGTTACGCGCGGATTTGCCGCCATGAACCGCGTGATCATATCGCCCACTTCGAAGCAGACGAGCGCCGGCGGGCAACTGACACGGATGGTGCCCTGCGGTTCCGTGCGCGTTCGTTCGATCAGGTCTTGCGCCGCCTCCGCTTCGACGAGCATCGCCACGCAATGCCGATAGTACTCCTGTCCGAGGTCGGTGACCGCGAACCGGCGCGTCGTCCGCTGGAGCAGCCGGACGCCGAGGCGCGCTTCCAGCGCGCCGATCCGACGGCTGAGCTTCGACTTGGGTACGCCGACCGCACGGCCCGCAGCGGCGAACCCGCCGTGCTCGACGACCTGCGCAAACAGGTAGAGATCGTTCAGATCCTGCATGAAGCCCGCGCATCGTCCCAAAAATAGAACAAATAGTCCGGAAATGTATATCTAGAACGCCTATAGTTTCAAGATTAGATCCTCCGTGACATCGGCCGACCTGGCCGAATGCACCTTCAGCAGAGGAGACGATCATGCGAAACATCATCGGTACTTACAGCGCACCTCGCCCTCATTGGGTCGGAGACGGCTTTCACGTCCGGTCCCTGATCTCCCCGGGCACCCACGGTGACCAGCTGAGCCCCTTCATCCTTCTCGACCACGCGGCGCCCGAGGTCTTTCCGCCTACGACGGCGCGGCGCGGCGTCGGCCAGCATCCGCATCGCGGTTTCGAAACGGTAACGATCGTCTACGACGGCGAACTCGAGCACCGCGATTCCACGGGCGCTGGCGGCACGATCGGGCCCGGCGACGTCCAGTGGATGACGGCGGCATCCGGCATCCTGCACGAGGAGTTCCATTCCACGGCCTTCGCGCGGGCGGGCGGCCGGATGGAGATGGTCCAGCTCTGGGTGAACCTGCCAGCCCGTCACAAAAGCGCGACGCCGGGCTATCAGACCTTGCTGCGTGCGGCCATTCCGACCCGTGACCTTCCCAACGATGCCGGAACCGTCCGCGTCATTGCAGGGTCGTTCGACGGAACCGCCGGGCCGGCGCGTACGTTTACCCACGTCGACATCTGGGACGTGAGGATGAAGCGTGACGGTCTGGCGACGTTCCGGCTGCCTGAAGGGCATACGGTGTCTGTCGTGAGCCTCGACGGAACGGTCGAGATCAACGGGTCCGACATCGTACGCGCGGGCCAGCTCGTCACGTTCGCGCGTGAGGGCGGTGACATCACGGTCGAGGCTAATGGTGACGCGAAGTTGCTCGTGCTCTCCGGAGAACCGATCGACGAGCCGGTGGTGGCGCACGGTCCGTTCGTGATGAACACCGTCGGGGAGATTAAACAGGCCATGCTGGATTTCCAGAATGGCCGGTTCGGACAGCTCGAAGCGGCGCAAGCCTGACGGAGCTGACACTGCCGCGCGACGGCTGTCATGTCGTCGCGCGGCTCCTTGATCGTGACCGCTTTCAGGCGGCGCAATAACCGGACGGAGCACTTAATGAGCTGGAACCCCGCCCTCGAACCCGGCTGTCCCGACACCACCGGCCTCGATGCGATCGAGACGTTGATAATTCCGCGTGCCCGCGATCTCGGAAGTTTCGAGGTGAGGCGTGCTCTGCCTGCGCCCAATCGTCAGATGGTCGGCCCGTTCATCTTTTTCGATCAGGCCGGCCCAGCCGAGTTCGTGACCGGACAGGGCGTGGACGTCCGACCGCATCCCCATATCGGTCTCGCGACAGTGACCTATCTCTATCGCGGCGAATTCCAGCATCGTGACAGCCTCGGGTCAAATCAGATGATCCTGCCCGGCGCGGTCAACTGGATGGTCGCCGGTCGCGGTGTCACGCATTCCGAGAGGACCAGCGAGGCGACGCGAAAGGCACCGCATTCGCTGTTCGGCATCCAGACGTGGGTCGCGTTGCCGGAAAAGAACGAGGACATCGCGCCGAGCTTCGAGCACCATGGCAAGGAAAAGCTGCCGGAGTTCGATGCCGACGGTGTGAGGCTTCGCCTCATTCTGGGTCGCGCCTATGGAAAGTCCGCCCCGGCGAGCGTCTTCTCCGACATTTTCTACGCCGATGTGGTCCTGAACCCCGGCGCACGGTTGCCGCTGCCTGATGACCACGAGGATCGTGGCCTCTACGTCAGCGAGGGTTCCGTCACAATCGCCGGGCAGGAGTTCGAAGCTGGTCGAATGATGGTCTTCCGTCCCGGCGACAAGATCACGGTCGCCGCCGGTGGACGCGGTGCGCGTCTGATGATCCTCGGCGGAGCGACCCTCGAAGGTCCCCGCTACATCTTCTGGAATTTCGTGTCGTCGAGCCGCGAGAAACTTGACGAAGCGCGCAACCAGTGGCGTCGCGGCGAATGGGGCAAGGGACTGTTCGATCTGCCGCCCGACGACCGGTCGGAGTTTATCCCGCTTCCATAGCATGCCCGTGACAACGGGCTAACCCTTTGGGCTCCAAAGAAGCGCCAAAGGTAAAGCCTGCTTAACCGACAGCCCGTGCGAAGCGCCTCATTGTCTCCCGACCTCGCCGACAGGGAGAACGACCGATGCGCTTCCACTACTTGAGTGATCTCCACCTCGAACGGCAGGCCTTCGACGAACGCCTGCCGTCAGCGGATGTACTTCTGATTGCTGGCGACCTATGCCACGCCCGCTGTCTCGATCCGAACCGGAAAGACAGGTACGCAGCGGATCAGAGGAGTCGGGTAATGCGGTTCGTCGATCGGGCGCTTCGGCAGTTCCGCCACGTTGTTCTCGTTCCCGGAAACCACGAACACTACGACGGCGTTTTCGAAGAGACGGCATCGCTGCTAGACCGCAACCTGCCGGGCGTCATAGTCCTTCAGGACAGCGTCGTCGACATCGGTGGCATCACCGTCTTCGGAAGCACGTTATGGACGGACTTTGCCGGCCGCAGTGCGGACGCGATGAATGGTGTGCGGCGACGTGTCGGCGAATTCTTCTTCGTCCAGACAAGGTCCGCCGGACCGGACGGAAAGCCCGGCAAATTTCAACCCGAACACGCCCTGGCCGCGCACGATCGCACTGTCGCCAAGTTACACAAGGAGTTGGCTGCAGCCCGGGATCGGCCCGTGGTCGTCGTAACGCATCACGCGCCGAGCGCCCTCGGGAGCAATCCGCGCTTTCGCGGCAATGGTCTCGACGCCGCTTATGTCAGCGATCTCGACCCCTTGATTGCTCGCCTCGAGAACGTGCCGTTCTGGATCCACGGACACACGCACTACTGCACGAGATATCGCATCGGCAGGACGATGGTTTCGGCGAATGCGCTGGGCTTCCTGTCGAGCGGGCGCGGCACGACGGGTTTCTCGGTCGGCGCTCACTTCGATCTCGCTTGATGCGGACGCGGGCAATCGCGCGAGGCCGGCACGATGGCGTATCCACGCTCGACGTGTTGGGCCGCCTCCGTCTGGTCGGGCTTCGCAATGCGCCGTCCGGCCCTGTGACGGCGATAACTTCCCCTCCGTGGACGCCGAGACCGATACCGTCTGCCTCGACAACGCCGCATGCTTGAGAAAATGCACGCGTTTCCAGTTGTCCCGAACTCATCCAGAGCGGTTCGCCCGCCACATCTTGGGACCTAGGTCGTGGATCGAATTCCCGCGGCTGTCGATGGCGACGGTCACCGGCATCTCGTCCACGACGAACTCGTGGATTGCCTCCATGCCGAGATCAGGAAAGGCGACGACCCGGGACGATTTGATCGCCTTCGAGATGAGATAACCGGCCCCGCCGATGCCGATGAGGTATACGGCGCCGTTGCGCGCGATCGTGCGACAGGCCTCCGCGCTGCGTTCCGCCTTGCCGATCATGCCGACGAGGCCGGTGCTCGCGAGGATCGGCTCAAGAAACCGATCCATCCGGTTGGACGTCGTCGGGCCGGCAGGACCGACCGCCTCTCCGGCGACAGGATCGACCGGTCCCACGTAGTAAATCATCTTGCCATCGAGCGAGACCGGCAGTGGCTCGCCTCGTTCGATGAGGGCGACGAGACGCCGGTGCGCGGCATCCCGTCCGGTCAGCAACGTTCCCGACAGGAGAAGCTTTTGGCCGGGTAGGAACGCTGCCACGGCGTCCTTCGTGAGACCGTCGAGCGAGACCCGCGTCATATGCCCACCGGCCTTCGCAGCGATGTCCGCCGGCCAGTCATCGAGATCGGGTGCCTCGAACACCGCAGGGCCGGAACCATCGAGCGTGAAATGGATATGCCGGTTCGCCGCACAATTCGGGATCAGACCGACAGGCATCGAGGCCGCATGGGTTGGAAAGGTACGGATTTTGACATCCAGCACCGTCGTAGCACCGCCTAGCCCCTGCGCCCCGATACCGAGCGCATTGACGCGATCGCAGATTTCGAGGCGCAGTTCCTCGAGCTTGCTGGTGGGGCCGCGTCGCCTGAGATCGGTCATGTCGAGAGGCTCCATCAGCGCCTCCTTCGCCAGCAGCATGGCCTTTTCGGACGTACCACCGACGCCGATACCCAGAACGCCCGGAGGGCACCATCCCGCTCCCAGGGTCGCGACGGTGTCCACGACCCAGTCCGCGACATTGTCGGCGGGATTGAGAGCGGCGAACTGCGCCTTATTCTCCGAGCCCCCGCCTTTCGCGGCGACAAAGACGTCGACCTTGTCGCCTTCGACGAGTTCTACGTTCACGATAGCCGGCGCATTGTCGCGCGTATTGCGCCTGAGAAACAGCGGATCGTCGATCAGTGAAGCGCGCAGCGGATTTTGCGGATCGGTATAGGCGCGCCGCACCGCCTCGTTCATCAGGTTCTGGATCGATTGCTTCGTATCGATCCGGGCTTCCACTCCGATCTTGAGGAACACATTGACCGTGCCCGTATCCTGGCACATCGGACGCCGGTCGATGGCGCTCATGCGGGCATTGAGCAGGAGTTGGCCGAGCGCATCCCGTGCTGCCCGGCCGTCCTCCGCATCGTAAGCCGCACGAAGATGCCGGATGAAATCCGCCGGATGGACACAGGCGATGAACTGTAGCGCCTCCGCCACGCTCGATACCAGATCGTGCTCGCTGATCCGGGTCATGCTTTTGTCACTCCGTCGACGGTTCGCCCGCCCATAGGAGCCTTTTCTCCGCGATGGTGATAGTCCGGTGACGTAAGACTGCCAAGCCGGTTACGCCAAGCGGATGCGGGCTATCGGAGAGCCTATGATCCAGTATGCGCCGATGGCCGTGCAACCGGATGGCTGCCGGGATCGGTTTTTTCCCTTGTTTGCGCCCTCGACCGGGCCATCCGACGGCCGGTCACCACACTGGGGCGGGCGTCCCCTGTCGGGCTTTGCAGATCCAGTAAACTGGGTGGGCGCCTGCCAACGCCTGCCCCCGGTCGGCGACGCGTCCGCGCGAAATTGATACGTTAACGCCTTTTCGAGCGTTGTCGCCCTTGCATGTCGGGACGGTTTCCCGATCCCGGCTTGGGCTGGTATGTATTCTGCATGTCGCGCACCTCGAAAACCAGTACTAACCAGTCGGGCCGAAGGCGCGTTGCGGAATCGATGTCGAAGGCGGTCACGCCGGCCTTTGCGGTGGTCAGGAATTCCATGCGCGCGGGCCGAACAAGGGGGCGAAGACATTGACGACGCGGTTGCTATTTGCTCCGCAAGCGATGCTGGCTGGAGCCGGCGCGGGTCACCGTGCAGCGCGTTTCCTCGCCTATCTCGTGGCATTCGTTTTTCTCGATTGGGCAACCTTTACTCCGGCGCTGTCGCCACTCGGGATTACTCCGTGGAATCCGGCCATGGGCCTTGCCGTCGCGTTGGTGATCGCGCAAGGCCCGATACTTGCGCCTCTGCTGATCGTCGGCCCGCTGGTGAGCGACCTCGTCGTGAAGGACGTCAGGTTGGTCTGGTGGGTGACCATGACGGAAGCGACTGTTACGGGCCTGATATACTGGGCCGGCGTAACCTATCTCCTGCGTCCCGCACTTGCTTTCGATCGTGGACTGCAGCGCTTCCAGGATCTGATGATATTGGGCCTGGTGATGGCGGTTTGTGCAGCGATTGTCGCCATCGCCTACAACGAGGTCCTGGTCTTTACCGGATACATGACCATCGATCGCCTCGGCGAGTCGGCCTTCCGCCATTGGGTCGGCGATCTCATTGGGCTCATGGTCGTGACACCGGTCGTTCTTCTGCTGGCGTTCCGGCCGGAGTTCCCGAAGCCATCCTTCGAGATCGTGTTTCAGATCGCAGCGATCCTGCTTGCGGTCATGATCGTCGTCGGGCATGGATCCGAGCCGAAACTTCATTTGTCTTTCCTGCTGCTGTTGCCGGTGATGTGGCTTGCCGTTCGGTTTGGCCTGGAAGGTGTCCTGCCCGGACTGCTGCTGGTCCAGATCTGCGTCATGATTGCCTTGCACGTTCGGGCCGATCCGGTGGCCGATGTGACCATGTTCCAGACAATCATGGTGATGCTCGCCGTGTCGGGTATCGCCGTGGGGCAGCTGGTGAGCGAGCGCGCCCGTACAGAGCGCAGGCTGCGCCTGCAGCAGGATGCGATCGCTCGCGCTGGCCGGATCAGCAGCATCGGCGCATTCGCAACTGCCATTGCCCACGAACTGAACCAGCCGTTGACCGCCGCCAGCAACTATGCCCGGGCGACCGCACAGGCGCTGTCAGGAGACGCACCGCAGTTGGAAGTGGCCGGCAGGACAGCCGGAAAGCTGGTGGAGCAGATCGAGCGCAGTGCCGAGGTCGTTCGGCGATTGCGGAGCCTGTTGCAGACCGGCCGAATTGAAACGGCACCGCATTCGGTATCGCGGATCTTGACCGATAGCGTCGAGATCCTGACGCCGGAGAAGGGCCGGGGGGTCGACATATCCGTGTCGATCCAGCCCGAATTGCCACAGGTCGACGTAGACCTCATCCAGGTCGAGCATGTCATTATCAATCTCCTGCGCAACGCGATGGAAGCACTGGACGAAAGCCGTACTGTCGCACCGAAGATTTCCGTGCACGCCCGCTACACGAAGCCCGATCATGTGGAAATCCAGGTTGCCGACAACGGGCCGGGCTTTCCGTTGAGTTTCGACACCGATGCTTCAGGCCCTGTCGTCAGTTCGAAACTGGATGGACTGGGTATCGGGCTGTCGATCTGCCGGTCGATCATCGAGGCCCACGGCGGAACACTGGTCATCGAGAGGCCACCGCGCGGTGCGTGCGTGACCATCACATTACCTGTAAGTCGGGAAGACCGTCATGCTTGATTTGATCCCGATAGCTCTCATCGACGACGATCCGGACGTTCGGGAGTCGACACGTCTGGTTCTGCTTGGCGAAGGAATCAAGGCCGACGTGTACGAGTCCGCCACGTCGTTTCTGCAGGCATTGCCGCATCATTCGCACTCACCTCCGCGCTGTATTGTTTCAGATGTCCGCATGCCCGGCCTGTCGGGGCTCGATCTTCAACAGCAGCTGTTTCGGCGGGGCATCACTGTGCCGCTGATCCTCATCACCGGTCACGGTGACGTCGGAACGGCGGTCGCTGCGATGAAGGCCGGAGCGGAAGACTTCATCGAGAAGCCATTCGATCTCCAGTATCTGGTCGATGCGATCCGGCGTTCGGTAAGTCGCGCGGCAGAGGCCGAACAGGAAGCGAGAATGCGCATCGAGGTCGTTGAGCGCGCAGCGCAGCTTTCCGCGAGGCAGCACGAGGTCATGTTGCTGGTGGTCGACGGCTACTCGAACAAGCAGATCGCAGCAAAACTCGGGATCAGCGCGCGAACCGTCGAGACCTATCGCCTCTGGGTCATGGAAAAAATGGGCGCAGGCAGCGTTGCCGCACTCGTTCGCATGGCGATGCTGCTTCCGCCGCGCTGAAAGTCCGCCGCATTCTGTCGACGGTCCTGAAAGGCCGCGCGTTCGGGCACCGTCAACTGGTGAACCTCTTCAGCACATTGTCGACGAGCCGGGAAATGTCGTTGTCGAAATTGTTTACCGGCAGCGAGCCGCAGAACGTGATCGACCCCGTCGAAAACACCGCGCCACCACCCGGAACTTCGAAGTAGGTCATGTCGGCGCGGATGAGCTGTTTGTGGCTCTCCCCCGGTATTGTCGTGATGTGTGTGAGCTGCTCTTCGGGAACGAGCACCCACGGCGCCTCCGGTGGGTGGTTCTCGGACGCTGCGATCACGATGGCGCCGTCCGGTGTGCCAAGTCGCTTGTCGGCGCGGTCGAGTTCGAAACCCGCCGCGCCGTGGCCGGAAAAGCCGTTCCCGCCGATCGTCTCGGCACTGATGCCGTCGAGAATCCAGCTCACCTTCGGATTTTTGCGCGCCGCCGGGTCGATGCGATAATGCGAGCCGACAAAGTTTCCTTGCGCTGTGAACCCGACCCCGACCAGCTTCTGCGGCGGTCGCGCGTTGCGCCGCCAGAGCCCGCCGTACTCCGCGTCGAACTGGTTGTAGTATTCGCCCGGTTCCGCGGCCCACGCACGGATACCACCCTCCGCACGCCGGATCTCGACGATGCCGTCGCGCGCCGGATCGAGCGCGATCTTCCAGTAGAAGCCGTTGCCGCCGAGATAGACGAGCCTGCCACCACGATCGCGAAAGGCCTCGAGCGCGTCGAGCATCTCCGGTGTGTGATACTCGGGGTGCGTTCCCGTGACGACGCACTTGTAGTTTTTCAGAAGATCGTACCCTTCGTGATGCAACTCGAAGTCGGTGATGAGGTCGAAGTCGTGCTGCTTGTTCTCGAGCCAGGCGAGCAGATGGCTGTCGGCTGGATAGTGCCTCAGTCCCGAGGCACGGATTTCCGGATAGGGATAGGTGAGATAGCCGAGCCTCAGATTGAGCATCGGCCGCTTCCACGTCACGATCGCGATGCCCGAGCCGTCGGTATGGTAGTTGTAGGTTGACAGCCCGTAGTCGCGATGCTCCCCGGGATTGTAGGGATAGCCCTTCCAATCCTTCGACTGCGCGATCCACGCCGCCTTCCACTTTTCATCATTCATCCACTCCGGACGCGCGTGGTTGCCGTAGACCGTATACGTGTACGTGGAAACCAGGACAGCGATCTTCGCCGTCGCCTTCCCTTTTGGCGAAAGTGTGAAAAACGGAATATTCTCCTCCACGCCACCCGCCCTGAGGATCAGCGCGTACGCACCCGACTTCAGGTCAGCCGGAAGGTCGATGGCATGCGTTGCCGGCCAGCGGCAATCGTCGAGGTCGTCGTCGTGAAAATGGATCGCGGCATATTGATCGGGCGCGTGGCGAAAGCAATGTTCCCGCCCCGTCCAGGTCGATCCCCGCACGGCCCGCGTCGGCGTATTGTGTAACGTGCCGTGGCGGGCATGCTGGCTCGTATCGACGATGCGGTCGGTTCCCATCTCGCGCGAGAAATCCCAGGCCGCGACGAGACCAGGCAGCCGTTCGCCCTTCCAGTGACGCGCGATCTGGTCGTCGTGGAGGGCGTGATCGTAGATTGCGGGGCTCTCGATGCGGCCGTTGAACGTCGCGGCGGGCGCGCTTGGCGACGCCGACCCGATCGCCAGTGCAGCGCCGCCGAGTTTCGGTGCGGCGCGAAGCGTCGTGCGAGTAGACGTGGCGACGGCATGTGCACCCATCGTCGTCGCGGCAAGTGTCACTGTTCCTCCACCGCCGTCGACAGTCAGCGTCACACTCACCCAGCGGTTCAGGATCAATGGCTCATCGAGCTTGACGCTGACGTCGCCGTCGGTGGTGCCGATGGTTGCGGTCAGTCTGAGGTCCGCGTCGAGAGCCAGGGCAAAGCCGGTCGAGCCGGCGTGATTGGAAAGAACAACCTGCCGGCCCGCCGTCTTCCGCGTCGGATGGAGACGCAGCAGGATCGTCGTCGCCTGCGCGGCCGACAGCGCGCCGCCGATATCCGCCGTACCATACGATCCGAGTGGAACCGCCTCCGCCTTCGCCTCCGCGAGGTTGCGCACCGACATCTTGGTCGGCTCCGTCCTGACCCCACCGATTTCGGGGTTCGCATCCGCAGAGATTACCCGCACCACCGACGCGGTCACCGCGGCGCCCGTCGCATTGGAAACATGAAACTTGAGGGTCTCCCCGGGGCGGGCGGACAGGCGGTCGGCATAACCGGCGAGTGGCAGCATTGATCGGGCTCCGGCAAAGGCTTATTGCGTGATCCAATGATAGGAAGCAGCCGGCCCCGATTGAAAGGACCGTCTGCGCAAGTCACCCCCGCCATACCGGGGTGGCGGGATGAAGGGCGAGCCATGCGGGATATCCAGAAATTCGAGGTGAGCCTCAAGGCCGCCATCGTCGATCGCGGCCGTCTGCTGCTCGTCCAGGAGGCGGACACCGGCTACTGGGAACTGCCGGGCGGTCGCATCGACGTCGGCGAGGAGACACTGGGGCACGAAGCGATACTGGCGCGCGAAATTGCCGAGGAACTGGGAGGCGATGTGCGGATTGCGCCCCGCCACGAGGCGACGTCTCTCATCCGCCAGCGCCCGACCGACGGCCAGCACATTTTTCTCGTCATCCGCCTCTGCAGGTTCGTCGACGGATCGATCGCGCTCAGCCCCGAGCATCGCGCGTATCGCTGGTGCGCACCCGACGATTGGCGCACCCTGAATTTTCCGCCCTTGTCGGATTACGCCCGTGCGTTGAATTCGGCTTGGTCGATGGTTTGACGGCCCCTCGGATTTTCCTCGAGCCTCCGTAATCCCTACGAAAGTCGCGTTGGCATTTTGATGCGCCTCAACCAGGCATGGCGACAGACGACGAATAGTCGTCTCGACGCTTGGGGACACCGATGCGCATCGCGTTTCTCGCCGACATTCACGCCAACCTCGAGGCGTTCGAAGCCTGTCTTGCCGATATCAGCCGAAGATCAGTCGACAGATACGTCTTTCTCGGTGACATCGTCGGATATGGTGCCGACCCAGGGCGCTGCGTTGATATCGTGCGCGAGTATTGCGAGCACGGCGCAATCGCGTTGATGGGAAATCACGACGAGGCGGCGAGCGGGGCCAGTCGGTTCTCGCTGAACTCCGTTGCCGGCGCAGCTCTCGACTGGACTCGCGGTGTTCTCACACCCGACCAGTCCGCCTTCCTCGCGACGCTGCCGATGAAGGTGGTCGACGAAAGGTCCCTCTACGTTCATGCCTCCGCCGCCGACAGTCACCAGTTCCCCTACATTCACAGCTTGCGCGAAGCAGGCGAAAGCCTGCAGGCCACATCTCAGGCACTGACGGTCGTGGGCCACGTGCACGAGCCCGCGCTCTATCACATTTCTGCTACGGGAAAGGTGATGGGTTTCATCCCGATAGCCGGAACACCGATCCCGCTCTCGTCACAGCGCCGTTGGCTCGCCGTCATGGGGGCGGTCGGCCAGCCGCGCGACCGAAACCCTGCCGCCGCTTATGGCATTTTCGATACCGGGACGACGGAGGTGACGTATGTCCGCGTGCCCTACGACATTGAAAAGACGCAGCGGAAGATAAGGGCGGCCGGTCTGCCCGACATACTCTGGAAGCGGCTCGCGTCGGGGACATGAATAAATGGCCAAGGCAATTCTCGAACCAGGTTCTGTTGTCGACGGTTTCGTCATCGGCGAGCGCGTACACAAGGGCGGCATGGCGATTTTCTATGCAGTCACGCATCCCGACCACACCGTACCGATGCTGATGAAAGTGCCGATGCTGCTCGAGGGCGAAGACCCGGCAGCGATCGTCGGCTTCGAGATGGAGCAGATGATTCTGCCACGGCTATCCGGCCGGCATGCTCCGCGCCATATCGCAACCGGTGATTTCTCGGCACAGCCATACTTGGTCTACGAGCGCATCCCCGGCGATACGCTCTACAAAAAGATCGACGAGCTTCCGCTCCCGGCCGAAGACGTCGCCGCACTCGGCGTCAAGATCGCGACCGCTCTCAATGACATTCATCGCCAGAATGTCATCCACCTCGACATCAAGCCGTCGAACATCATCATCCGCGACGGCACGGGAGAGGCTGTTCTGATCGACTACGGGCTGTCGCGCCATCTGCATCTGCCGGACCTCATGGCGGAGGAGTTCCGTCTCCCCTATGGCACCGCACCCTATATGGCCCCGGAGCAGGTCTTCGGCATCCGTACCGACCCGCGCAGTGACCTCTTCGCCCTCGGTTGTCTGATGTATTTCTTTGCCACCGGGCGGCGGCCGTTCGGCGATCCGCAGTCGTTGAAGGGACTGAAGAAGCGTCTCTGGTGGGACCCGCCTCCGCCGCGTGCCCTGAATGACAGGATCCCGCCATGGCTGCAGGAAATCATTCTGCGCTGTCTCGCGCCGAACCCGGAGGCGCGCCACCCCACGGCAGCGCAACTCGCCTTCGACCTCTCGCACCCCGAGTCCGTTCCGCTCGGCCCGCGTGCGCAGAAATTGAAGCGCGATGCATGGTCGGAACGCGTCAAGCGAAAGTACCACCCCGCCTCGTTCCGGCCCACGCCTCTGCGCGACATGGCTACAGAACAGAAGATCTCCACAGCCCCGATCGTCGCTGTCGCCATCGATCTGACCGAAAGCCATAAGGATCTGTCGGATTCCCTGCGTCAGACCGTCGAGCGCATTCTCACGACCGTGCCTGACGCGCGGCTCGCGGTGCTCAACGTGCGCAAGCCGAACCTCGTCACGATCGATGCGACGCTGGACGAGGAGGGACGCTCGATCCACGTCCAGAAACTTGTGCAATTGAAGGACTGGGCGCGACCGTTCGCGATAAGCCCCGAGCGCATGAGCTATCACGTTCTCGAGGGCCTGGATGCGGGCGCGGCGCTGCTGAGCTACATTCGCACCAACCACGTCGATCATGTCGTGCTCGGCGCACGGACCGACGCCCGGTTCCGCAACATACTCGGCTCGGTCTCTGCTGAAATCGTGCAGAATGCACCGTGCACGGTCACTGTCGTGAGAAAACCTCGCGACTATGCCGCAGAAACCGCGACCATGACCGGTGACGTGCGCTTGTGATTTGGCTCGCTGCGGTCAGCGCTGGCCCTTGAGATCCTGAAAGCGCTTGAGGGCTGCTTCGGGGCCCGAATACGCCTCCTGCCGTTCGACCGACCAGTACCTGAGTTCGGTCAGCGCGATGACGTCCCCCGTGACCGCACAGCGCACGAAATCACCCGGCTGCAAGACCTGGAACTCCCCGTCCAGATAACGCAGGCGCGCCTCACCCTTGAGGCCCAGCAATCGTTCGATGCGGTTCATCATGTGCAATCCGTGTTTCGGCCCAAGCTCCTAGCAAATCCCGTGCGATCAGAAAAGCGATCCCTGCCCCGATCCGCCTGATGTCGGCTTCCGGGCTGGTGCCGTACGACGTGGCATCTGCAGCGGCCGCGCCCC
>ERZ761609.1379-NODE-1379-length-21621-cov-9.800751_pt1 | contig 21621 bp, 7 predicted proteins | sample MGYA00511163_ERZ761609 | MGnify/ENA primary metagenome ERZ761609 (study PRJEB28899, sample SAMN02445070) | bioreactor sludge metagenome | biome: EBPR sludge | place: Australia: Brisbane, Thorneside Wastewater Treatment Plant | collected 2011-12-16 ... | reverse complement strand
GCCAGAAACGGATCGGGGTAGTGAGGTGGTGCAGCGAAGCGCGAGGTTGACCCGTCTGCTGACTCCTCATCCAATGTTCTGAGCTAGAATGCTCTGAGCTAATCCGCTCGCCCTCCATTCGCGGCCAAGACGGATCTCCGGAGGCGCTCTGCGGCTCGGTGGATCGGAAGGGCGCCGGCCAGGTCTCATGGCGATGCCACCCGAGTGTCCGCTGTCGGAGGTCGAGCGACCGGGCCAAGTCAATCGTCCCGAGGCTGACGATGGCAGCTTGTCGTCCGAGACCGCTTCCGTACTCAATTTCGAGATGGGCCAGGAGCTGACATTCGTAGCCAGCGGCCTGCTGCACCGCACATCGACGAAGCTATACAGAAGCAGACATCAAAGTAACGCAATCGGCGACGCTCTACGCGCCGCCAGCCGTGTCTGCTGTCGAAGGTATTGCGTGAGATGTCGATCTTCTCAGCGATCTCGATCGCATCATCGACTTCGATGCCGAGGTACCTAAAATAATTTCTGAATCTACTATCGACCGACCTTGAAACCGAATTTGCACTTCTCTTAACGAGTGCGGATGAGATCGGCGGTCTTGGATCAGTTGGATAACATGCAGCTTGCTTGCGACCGGCAATATGGCACCTGTGACTGAAAGGTGCCGATAATTCCGGATGTCAAAGAACAAAGGTTTCTCCTCACCGTGCACATGGGTGTCGATGCGGTACACGGGCTTGCCGTCACGCAGTTTCTTCATCGCGATCAGCGTCGCTCGGAGGGACGTCCCAGACGTTTTACTGTCTTTCGCCGCCCGTTAATTGATCGCGGAAGTACCGTCACATTTTGCCAGCAGGATTGAGACGGCCTCGGTCGACCTACCTCGAACAATCGCGCGCCAGAACTAAGGCGTAGTCTGATTCATCAACAGTGGTATCCCAACTACCGAGCTCCAAATCCCCATGGAATGAACAGCAGGCGTCCTCGGCATCAAGAGCCAATTAACGAAACATCGTTCGAAGCGGCACGTCACTTCAATCGGCTTCTCGCAAGGTTGTGGAAGGAACGACCAGCAGCTGACGCTACACGTGATGGGAGCGGCTTAAGTCCCTGTTGAACTCTTGGGCCTCGGATCTAACTAGGTTCATAAGCGCGGCTCGCAACTGGATCGGCTTAAGGGGTTTGCGCAGTAACAAGAAGTTCCGTCGGGCCGCCGACGTGAGAACATCGTCGTCCTGCTCACCGGTAACGAGAATGAGCGAAACTGCGTTTCCGTAGGTGGCGACGATCCTATCGGCGATTTGCAATCCGGACGGCCCGTCCCCTAGTCGGTAGTCCATCAGTACGACACAACGTTTTCGTAGATCGCGTTTGGCAAGTGCTCCGAGCACCTCATCTTCCAGCCTGCAGGCAAGATTCTCCACTGACCACATGTTGAGCAATCGAGTTGTGGCATCGGCAACGAGTGGATCGTCTTCCACAACAATCGCGGCCAGATGAGACAGATCGAAGGGCTGCCAGTCAGCCAAAATGTTGTCGTTGTTCGGCGCCGACTTCGAACTGGATGCCGGTACAAAAAATGAGAACGTGCTTCCGGCATTTGCTTTTGATCTTACGCGTATTTCCCAATCCATACCTTCGCAAAGCCGCTTGACAACACCAAGTCCCAATCCGAAGCCCTTGCTCGCATGTCGCTCCGGATTTCTAACCTGGTAGAAGTCGGCAAATATCCTCTCGAGGTTGTCGGGCTCGATGCCGATACCGGTATCTCCGACAATGACCTCATAGCGGGTCCCGCGCCGACGTACTCCGATCAGGATGCGCCCGGTATTGGTGTACCGAACGGCATTTGAAACTAGATTGACCAGTACTCGCTCAAGAACCGCTGCGGGTACGTCGGCAACTGCTGTCGTAGGCACCACGCGAAGTTCCAGGCCTTTTTCGTGCGCTTCGGGTTCCAAGGCATTACTAGCACGCTGCAGCATTAGCTGCAGTCTCACAGGTCGCACTTTCGCGGCTTCAATTGCTTCATCGGTCGAAGCGACGCCGAGTATTGCATTGAACTGGCGATCAAGCTGGTCCGCACAATCCTTTAGCCTCGCAATGACTTCGCCATGATCCTTTGTGTCAGTGGTTGTACGCAACCATGTTGCGTAGAATCCGAGCGCCTGCAAAGGCTGTCGAAGGTCATGGCTGGCAGCACTAAAAAAGCGAGTCCGCTCGGCGTTGAGTTGCTTGAGGCGAGCAGTCAGACGCCCTTCTCGCTCCAGCAGCGCGCTAACAGAAAGTCGAGTGGCCACCAAATCTCGGACATAGTTCACTCCAAGCCGTCCGATTAGAAGTGAGAACGGGAACGACACCAACATGGCAATCCCTATCGTCCGCTCCAGTTCACCTCCGTGAGGGAGAAGAAAGAGTAGCGCCGGCAGGAACAATGCGACGATGAAAGAGAAGGAACTCCACGGCCATGGCGCAGCGGCGAATACAAGTACGCCAACTCCCGTAACCATTGCCCATGCAGGGGCTATTACGGTGACGGCCTCACCCGGGACATTCAACAGCATTGGCCCGAGGCCCCATGCGATGCCTTGAAAGACGTTGCACAGCGTCTTGACGCTCGCAAGCCAAACAAGGCGATCATCGGCGATCTCACGATTGTGGTTGTAAATGTTGAGTAAGATGGTGAGACTGTTCGATGCAGCAATTACCGCAGGCCATAGAATCACTGCCTCCAGTGAAACGGTGGACGTCAGATATACCGCCAGACTGATGGCTATCGCGCCTATGAGGGTGAACATGTGCGCCGCGAGCGCAAAGGTGAGTTGAGGTTGAACGAAGAGGCGAGCACGAGCGAGCTTGAGTGACGACGGCGACACGTCAGTCGTCGAGATTGAAGCTTCCGCATTGAGTTCAGGAGCCTGCCCGAACTTTACCCGCGTGCTGTTGTCGAGTTCAGTCAAGAAGCCTCCGCGGTTTTGCTTGCAGATGGCGGCTCAGGGTGTTCGGCGGTATTGATTTGCGCTCCCTCTGCATCAAATTAGTCCATTCCGGATTGCCTTTCCAACGGCTTCTGTTCGGTTGGTCGCTCCCAGTCGAACGAACATGTGTTGCCAGTGGTTTCTTATGGTGCTTTCGGTAACACCCAATCGATCAGCGATTTGCTTGTCGATGAGGCCCTGTGCCGCAAGAGCAAGTATCTCCCGTCGCCGAAGGGAAAAGGCACTGAAGTCCTTTTGGCCTGAAGGAAAATCGTCGAAAACCGTTCCGCCCGCAAAGAGCGTCTCCAGCGCTTCTACAAGACCGTCGGTGTCTCGATCCTTGGACAGACAAGCGACAGCTCCGATGCGCCGGACTCGCTCGGCAAGCGAAGCGGAAGGCTCGGCGCAGAGCAGGCCTACAGCCATCAACGGACATCGCGCCTTGATCAGGCCGATCAAGACGGCCCCTTCGCCATCCTTGAGACGCTGATCTGCGAGGCAGAGATCATAGGTCGGCGATCGTTCGATCAGCGCGATCGCCGCAGCGCAGCCATCTACCACGGCGATATCGAGATTGTGCATCGACGCAACCAGCGCCTTGGACAGTCCATCGCGGTAGATTGGATGGTCATCGATGAAGAGGAGGCTGCGCATGTCGCCACCATGACTAGCGAGGGTCTTTCAGTGAACCGACGGTTCGTCCAGTTTGTCTAGCCAAACCAATCGATCATAACCAATTTGGTAGCACGTTCATTCCCCGTTCGGATCTATCGAAAACGACAGATTGCTCTGGCCAGTGCCGCCCTAGACACTGGCCGGTATCGATCTCGCACCTTTGAGGCGTGTTGCGAAGCGAGCGGTGGCCGAAGGATTGTGCTATGGGTCAATTAACATTTTTTGATCGTGTCCTCCGAGCGCGGAGAAATCTGCTTGGATCGCCGGAAACAAGAACGGGTACCGCATATGCTGTCCGGATGGAGACGCTCGAACCCCGCTTACTGATGGCGGCGGACCTCACAGCACTGCTGACGTCGACCAGTCTCGTCAGTCCGGCGAGCGTCGGAGCTACTGGTACGGCGGTTGTTCAATTGCACAACACGGGCGACACGGCGGTAACGCAGACGACTTCGTTGCGAGTTTATCTGTCCTCGGATCGCACTCTGGACGGCGCAGATCTGCAGCTTGGACAGGTTAACGCCCCCGCAGCCATCGGCGCGAACGAGAGCTTGAGCATCAACGTGCCGTTGTCGCTTGCCAGCGCGCCGGCAGCTGGCAGCTATTTCCTGCTCACACAGGCGGACGCCGGTAACGCGGTCGTCGAGGGAGTTGCCGGCGAAGCCAACAACGTCAGCGTTGGGACGTCCGTAATCGTTGCTGATCAAGCAATCACCAACCGCTGGATAGGCGGCACTACGGGAGCTTGGTCTACCGCCGCCAACTGGAGCACCGGCAACGTCCCATCCGCCACGGACATAGTCGGTATCGGTCCGGGTGTCACCGTTACGCTCGGCGGCGGCAGCACGACCGTCGCAGGGCTATTCTCCAGCGGTACTCTCGATCTGCAGCCCAATGCGCTGCTGTCAGTCACAGGTAACAGCGTCGTCAGCAATCTATCGATGAGTGCGGCGCGCATTGATACGTCGGGTGTGTTCGTGTTGACGGGCAACACAACGTTCAACAACCTGTCGACGTTCGGTGGTACAGGGCGCTTCATCAATGAGGGCACGCTGTCCTCGACATTCTTCTTTAACGGCAACTCGCGGATCGCGACGACGTTCGAGAATGCGGGCCAGGTCAACCTCGTCAGCTCGGTCGAGGTGCAGGCCGGTGGCACGTTCCGTGGCCTCGCCGGCAGCACGACGACGTTGCGAGAGTTGAACGGGTTCTTCGGTGCCGGGACCGTCGACATGGGACCGGGTTCGCGGCTCGTCTCTATCGCCGGCAACCTGTCGCCCGCGCGCCTCGTGCTCGATGGCGCCATCGTCGAGTTGCAGTCCGGGGCGACCTTTGGCGGTAACTCCGTGATCAACAGCAGCGTGGCGAGCGCGACCCTCCGCAATGTCACGTTCCAGTTTGCCAACGGTACCCGCCTTCTGGCCCAGAACGGCGTCACGCTCGACGTCAGCGGAACACTGACCGGTACCGGGACGGGCACGGGTGATCTGGTCCTGACCAGCACCAGCCGCCTGCGCGTGGCGGAAGCTGGCGTGACTTTGAATTTCCAACCCGGTCGGTTCCAGTTCCTCAATACGCCGAGCATCGTTGGACCGGGCACTGTCACCAACGTCGGCAGCATCAACATCAGCGGCGGAATCGTCGAGACGCAGATCGTCTCCAGTGGTCGCGTCGAGGCCTTCGGCGGGTTGACCCTGTCGGGGCCGAACGCCGGCATCCGCATGCTCGCGGGCGGCGAGTTCCTGGCCCGCGGCGGGCTCAGCGCTTCGACGACAGATACCAGAGGCCTCATGATCGAGACCGGCGCGGTCTTGCGTGCGGAGGGCGGCGGCCTCAGTGTCGGGACGATGCCGCTGCATGTCCGGGGTGGCACGCTGCAAACCGCCTTCGAGTTCGGCCTCAACGGGCCCGGCACGCTCGATAACGCCCGGTTCGAGACCAGTTCCGGCGGCTTCTTCTTCATCCGCTCCACGTCGAGCCTAGTGCTGTCCGGGACGCTGACGGGCGCTGGTGGCGCGAATACCTTTCAGACCGGTGACGGCGCGGTGATCGGCATCGGGCCGACTGGGGCTACCTTGGCGCTTGCGCCGGGCATGGCCAACATCGGCGGGGCGACATTCAATGGCCCTGGCGTCCTGACCATCGCGACAGATGTGCAGGCCAGCGGGTCGACTTTCCGTGGCGAAGTGCGGGTGGCGGGCACATTGCGCTTCGCCGCGACCGGTTCGAGCATCGTTCTAGACGGCCCGTTGGCGCGTCTTCGCGTCCTCGATGGGGGCCTGTTCGATGTGTTTGGCACCGTGAGCGGCGCGAGGATCGCTGCAACCGATACGGCCGGTATAGTGGTCGTCGAGCGTGGCGGAAGCTTCAGGGCTGCCACCCTCACCGACTTCAGCGCTGCACTCGACAATCGGGGCACCGTTGAGGCGCGGAACGGCCGACTCATCATCAGCGGGCCGATCGCGCAGCTCTCAGGCTCATCCGGCGATGTCACGTTGACGGGAGGCACCTGGATCCAGCGCGCCGACGCCAATGGCAGCGGTTCGCTCGAGATAAGACCGGGGGCGATCGGCGCCGCCATCCTGCCGATCAACCGAATCGGAGCAGACGCTGAAGTCTGGGCCGCCCTCAGCAACGTTCAGTTATTCCAGTCGCTGCTGGGGCTTCGGCAAGTCGATGGCATTCTGCGTTTGACTAGCGGGGCACTCGATCTCGCCGGTGACATCGTCAACGCCGGAGCAATATCGCTTGCCGCTGGCGCGCTGTTGACGGTCAATAACTACATTCAGCAGCCAACGGCATCCCTTGCGTTCGAGCTTGGCGGCACGACAGACGCTCTGCGCGGACGCCTTGTCACGCGTGGCTCGGCCTTACTTGCCGGTACAGGGCGCATCGACCTCATTGCCGGCTTCGAACCGACCATCGGCCAGACGTTCCAACTGGCCAGCTTCGCCAGCCGCGTCGGCGTCTTCGACCGCATCGAAGGGCTGTCGTCAGGACGCGCCGCGCTGTTCACGGCAAGCTATCCTCCTGGCGCATTCCCGGCGTTCGTGGTGGAAGCGGTCGCCAGCGCCGCAGATCTCAATGTCGAGACGGTCGCACTCTCGTCCTCAAGCGCGCTTGTCGGCGACGACGTGACGTTCTCCTATACGGTGCGCAATGTCGGCACCAACGCCACGACCATCACGACCTGGACCGACACTATCTACCTGTCCCGGGACGGCTCGCTCGACGCCTCGGATACGATCCTGACGCGGGTGACTCGGACCGGTTCGCCGCTGGCGGCCAACGCGACTTACACGCAGACAATCACTACTCCACTAACAGCCGCGCTTCCGGGTTCCTACCGGCTGATCGTGGTCAGCGACAGCGGCGGCATCGTCGCCGATAGCGACCGCAGCAACAATCTGGCTGCCAGCAATGACGTATTGGCGCTCGATGTACGCACGCTCTCACTCGGCTCGAGTTTCGCCGGGACGCTGCGCGACAATCAGGAGTATCTTCTCCGCGTCGAAGCGCCGGGCGGCCAACTGCCTCGGTTTACGCTCGAAGGCGCCGTGGCGCTCGGTGAGCTTTATGCCGGCCTCGGGTATCTGCCTGGACCGCTTCGCTCGGATCTGGCTGCTTTCGACCCGACGCGACCCTCGGTGCAAGTGACCGCCGAAAGCACGGTTCCCGGCACTTACTACGTTCTCGTGCGTGGACGGGAAGGTGCCGCAGCAGGCACTCCATTCACGTTGCGTGCCGATGCTCTCGCATTCGAACTGCTCGACCATTCGACCGGGTTCGGTTCCAATACCGGGTCAGTGTCGATGACGCTGACGGGCAGCCAGTTCTCAACAGCAACCCGTTTCGAACTCAAGTCGGCTGGAGGCGGCGCCACCCGCACCGCGGAGGCTACATTCTTTCGCAGTTCGACCGAAATCGACGCGACTTTCGATCTTCGCGGCTTGGCTGCGGGCTCCTACGACATCATCGCGACAGACCCCGGCGGCACATCGACGATCCGTGACACGTTCACAATCGTCGCGGGTGGCCGCACCGGTGTCGTCGGGTACTCTGTCAGTGCTCCCGCCGCAGTGCGCGCGCCGTTCTATGGCACCGCCGTCACCATCACATATAGCAATACCGGTGCGACGGATGCAGATGCGCCCGTTTTCACGGTGGTCGCCGAGAACGCCCGCCTCAGGCTCGGCAGCACCGGCGAATTTGTGCCTGCCACCTATATCTCTGAGAACGGGCGGCAGATCGCCGTCTATGAACTGCTTGGCGTCAGTGGCGGTCTGGCGGGCGTGATGTCGCCGGGCGAGACCGGCCGCATCGACGTCATTTTTGAGCCGATCGATCAGACGGTCGGCGGCTTCGTCAATTTCGAAGTCTTCCAGGGACCGGCGGACAATACGACATTCAGCCTTGAAGGATTGCGCTCAGCGTTCAAGCCGGATGGCATTGCCGACGACGCTTGGAACGCCATATTTGACAATCTAGTAGCAGAAACCGGGACGACGTTCGGCGCCTATCGCGCCATGCTGGTAGAAAACGCCAATTACCTCGGTCAGTTCGGACCGGTCTCGCCCGAAACCTCGCGCCTGATTCTGTTCGAACTCGAGCAGGCAGGCGATTTCGGAGCGATCGCGCAGCGCTATAGCCTGGGATCGTTCGGCCGCGGCAGCACAACGCTGTTCGATGCGCGTGCCGTGACGGCAGCGGACGGCAGTGTCACCGTGATCGATGGCGACCAAGCGCTGACCTTCCGCGCCGCAACGGGCGGTGCTTTCGAGGCCCAGCAACCCGACACGGCGACGCTAGCCCGCGACAGCAGCGGGAACCTTGTGCTCAGCTATGTGCGCGGCGGTTCGATGACGTTCCGCGCTGGCGATGGACTACTGGCGGGCGCTGAAGACACCAATGGCAATCGCCTTACCTACGCCCGCAATACCTTGGCACAGGTCACTACCGTCACCAATTCGTCGAACGGCGACGTGACGGTGTATACCTACAATGGCTTCGGCCGCGTCGCCTCGATCACCGACGCGATCGGCCGCGTCACGACATTCGCCTATGATCCGACGGGCGAACGGCTGCTGAGCGTGACTGATCAGAACGGCACGGTTAGCTACACCTACGTGACTGGCCAGGGCGCCGCCCGCGAACACGCAGTGGCGAGCGTCACCAGCATCGATGGCGTCGTCACCACCTTCGACTACGACGCGCGAGGACGCCTTTCGCGTTCGACTGTCGGTAGCGGGCCGGAGGCCGTCACCTCGACCTACGGCTACGACGACGCCGGTCGGGTCACGGTAACGGATGGTCTCGGCCGATCGACCGCGCTTTACCGGACCTACTTCGGTCAGACCGCTCGTCTTATCGATCCGACCGGGGCGACCATCACCGCCACCTTCGACGCGTTCGGCCGGCTGCAATCGTTCACCGACCCGACTGGTTTGACCACCCGCACGATCTCCGACGCCAATGGCCGTGTGACGGGCGTCACTTCACCAGCCGGTGGCACCATCCAATTCGCCTCCGGTGGCCCATTTGCACTCCCGACCAGCGTCACGGACGAAGGCGGCGACGTCACGCGGATGATCTTCGACGCGCGCGGAAATCTACTGTCGACCATCCTTCCTGATGGCACTGAGAGCCAGGCGGAATATGACGCGCAGGGCCGCGTCACCGCGACCGTCGATGCGGACGGCCGCCGCACCGCGTTCACCTACGACGCACGAGGATTGCTGACGTCGCGCACCGGCCCCGAAGGCACGACGACGTTGACCTACGACGACCACCGCAACCTGCTCACCGCAACCGACTCCGAAGGAACGACCTCCTTTACATATGACGCGGCCGACCGGGTCACCAGCGTCACCTATCCGAACGGCCGTTCCGTAACGATGACCTATGACGCTTTCGGCCGTCGTGCGTCGATCACCGACCAGTCCGGTTACACGGTTCGCTACAGCTACGACACGCTAGGGCGCCTAGCGGAGGTGCGCGACGGGGCCGATGCGCTGCTCGTGCGCTACGGTTACGACGCCATCGGCCAACTCGTCACCGAAACGCGTGGCAACGGAAGTACGACGACCTACGGCTACGACGTCGCCCTTCGCACCACGTCGATCACGCACCGAGATGCCTCGAATACGATCACGGGCTTCTTCGCGTACACTTACGACTCTTTTGGACGAGTCGCCTCTGCGATCAGCGAAGACGGAACGACCATCTACAGCTACGACACCGATGGAGGACTCGTCCGCGTCGCGCTGCCCGGCGGCCGTACGATTTCCTATTCCTACGACGCGGAGGGCAACCGCACGGTCACGGTCGACACGGTTGGCGGAACGGAAAACTACACGACCAACCTCGGCGACCAGTACACGACGGCGGGCGCGGCCACGCTGACTTACGATCGTGCGGGCCGCCTGATCGCGCGCGCCGAGGGCGGTGTCACGACATCGTATACCTACGACGCACAAGGGCAATTGCTAACAGTTGCAGCTCCGGGCACTCTCATCACCTACGACTATGACGCACTCGGCAACCGCATCGGCAAGACCGAGAACGGTGTGCGGATCGACTACTCCGTCGACCCGGTTGGCCTTGGCTCACTGTTCGGCGAGTACCAGGGCTCGAGCACCCTTGCGAACTATGCACAGGGCTTGGGCCTCGCCTCTCGTGCGGCGGATGGTGCGACACAGTTCTACCATTTCGACATCACTGGCAACACGTCGCTGCTGTCGGGAACGGGGGGCGCGGCGGTCGCGACCTACGACTATCTGCCGTTCGGACAGATCGCTTCGCAAACCGGTGCCGGTGCGCAACCCTTCACATTCAATGGCCGCTTCGGCATCACCGACGAGGTCGGCGATCTCTATTACATGCGGGCGCGCATCTTCGATGCCGACCTCGGGCGGTTTACGAGTCGTGACCCGATCGGCTACACGGCGGGGGATACAAACTTCTACCGGTTCGTAGAGAATGATCCAATAAATTCAGTGGATCCCAGCGGATTGAGGCCGGAGGCAGCAATACCCGCTAACGACTGGGGTGGCGTTGGGCGATATTACGATCCGAACGCTACGAGACAAAGTTTGGCTGCAGGCGCTCGCGCAATCGCGTCGGGCGCGCAAAGCGTCGGCGGGACGATCCGGTTGATTGGCGCTAGCGCTGGAGAGCGAGTTGCGACTTTCTCCCGGCAAGTATGGCCACAAACAATAGGGATCTTACCAGCGGCCCGAGCCCTTGGCGGTCTCGTTGGTGGCACCGTGAGGCTAGGAGCAATCCAGGCTGGCACCTTCGCCCTTGAGGCCGCAACCGCAGCATCGACAGCCTTGATTGGCCTCACCGGCACTACAGCCGCCGGCGCAGTCACGGCTGGAACCATTTCAGGACTTGCCGGTTACACAATAGGTCGAGCCTTGGATAACTTCCTTGGCGTAGGCAGGCCGGTTGAATTCTTTTCAACTCCAGTCTTTGAATTTCTCACGAACCCGCGCCAACTGCCGTTTTCTCCTGATTTCTTGAATAAAAATAGGGCCAATCCTGAATTCAACACGATTTGGAACAAGATAAAGCTCGAAACGTCAGGCCTGACTGATGAAGAAATTACCCTCAAGACACTAGCGGAGCTTCGCAAGAGAGCAAACGACATCATCCGCGCCAACATCCAGATCACAGGCTCTTTCGATCCCAATAACATCACCGGGCCGGCAGGCGCCGGGGCTGATCCGGTGCCACCCGTCATAACTCCGGACCAGACCCGTTTCGACGGGTTCGTTGCACAAGGCTCGCTGTACGACTATCGCATCGATTTCGAGAATCTGGAGACGGCGACAGCGCCCGCGCAGTTCGTCACCATCACGCAGCAGCTCGACGCCGACCTCGACTGGTCGACGTTCGAATTCCGTGGTGCTGGCTTCGGCGCCTTCACCGCCGAGGCCACCGGCGACATCGGCACAACGTTCAATGCAGTCATTGACGCTACCGCCACCCTCGGCGTGCGTGTGGTCGTCGATGGCTCCCTCGATGTGACGACCGGACTCCTCACGGTCGTGTTCCGCGGGCTCGATCCAGTGACCGGCGACCTGCCTCTGGATGCGCTTGCCGGCTTCCTGCCGCCCGAGAATGGTACAGGCCGCGGCCAGGGGTTCCTTTCCTACGTGGTGCGCCCGCGCGAGGGACTTGCCAACGATACTCGCTTCGATGCCCGCGCGTCGATCGTGTTCGACTTCAATGAGGCCATCCTGACACCGGCCGTCCACAACACCCTCGACACGGCGCGCCCCACGGCCACGGTCGAGCAGGCTGTCGGACAAATCGATCCCGCACCTCTCGGCTCTGCTGTCGTGTTCACGGTCACCTTCAGTGAGGACGTGACCGACTTCACCGCAGAAGACGTGCTCCTGTCAGGCACCGCAGGGGCAACGACGGCGGTCGTAACAGGCAGCGGTTCCACTTACACGGTTACAGTGACGGGCATGACCGACCCGGGCACGGTCATCGCGACCGTGCTTGAAGGCGGTGCCTTCGACCGCGTTGGCAATAGAAGTAGTGCTTCGGTAAGCGTCGACAATGTCGTGACGGTTGGTGACGACCCCGTAGAGAACCAGCCGCCGGTCGTTGAAGCGCAAACCTTCACACTCGATGAGAATGCGGTAGCAGGCACTATCGTTGGTACGGTTGTGGCGACCGAGTCAGATGCAGGTCAGTCCTTGACCTATGCAATCACAGGCGGGACCGGCCAGGGCGTATTCGCAATTGGCGCTGGTGGCGTGGTCACAGTGCTCGATCCGAGTAGGCTGGACTTCGAGACGATAACGAGCTTCACACTCGACATCTTGGTCTCAGACAACGGCGTACCGTCGCGAACCGCCAGCGCGGTCATGACAATTGTACTTCGCAACGTCGACGAGGCGCCAAGCGTCCTCGCGCCGTCTTCAGTCTCGGTGGCGGAGAATACTACGACCGTCGCGGCGATAACAGCAAGCGACGTCGACAGCGCTGCTTTGAGCTTCGCGATCATCGGCGCGGATGCAGCCCTGTTCGAGATCGTCGGCACAGGCAATACGCGGACGCTCCGGTTCCGCAACGCGCCGGACTTCGAGCGCCCGCGCGATGCCGATGGAAACAACGTCTACGATGTTGCAATTGCTGTATCTGACAACACTACCACCGTGACACGGGCCGTGGCCGTCATGGTGGTGAACGTAGACGAGGCACCGACGATCGCGGCCCCGGTTGCAGTGACGGTAGTGGAGAACACGACAGCCGTCGCGACCATCACGGCGACCGACGGTGACAGCGCCAACCTTACATTCTCGCTCACGGGCGCAGATGCGGCCCTGTTCGAGATCGTCGGTACTGGCAACACGAGGACGATTAGCTTCCGTCACGCGCCGGACTTCGAACGCCCGCGTGATGCCGACGGAAACAATGTCTACAATGTTGCCATTGTCGTAAGCGACGGAAACTCGTCGACAACACGGTCTGTGGCAATCACGGTAACGGACGTATCCGAGCCGCCCCCCCTGGTGCATGTCATCCGCGGAACCGAGCGTAATGACGATATCGTAATATATGAAGAAGGCAACGGCGTACTCGTCATTCGCGTGAACGGGCATACGTCACGCGTCCAACTTTCGTCTGGACAGACGATTGAGGTTGTCGGGCTCGGAGGAAACGATCGCATTCATCTCGCTAACCTGAATCGCTCGGCTACGGTCGACGGCGGTCGCGGCAATGATCTGATTGATGCCAGCGGCGTCAGGAGCAGGTCCGCAGGAGTGATCTTGCGAGGCGGTGCCGGTAACGATCTGCTGATCGGTGGTGCTGGAGACGACTCAATTTACGGTGGTGACGGCATCGACGGATTGTTTGGCGGTGCCGGCAACGATTTGCTGGTTGGCGGAGGCGGGCCGGATGTTCTGATCGGGGGAACTGGAGTCGATCGGCTTGTGCAGGGTGATTTGCCGGTTCCAGTAACCAGCAACGTCGTCATTGATCTCTCGCGGGGCTTTCCATGCGAACCGCTTGTTACGTCGCTATCCGAGCCGGTTCCGCCACCAGGCTCGCTGCCCAAGTCTGTCGAAGCCGGCAAGAAGGGGAAAACTGTCGACCATAACCATCGTATTGTGAAACGCTAGGTCATGTCTGGCATGTCACACATGACCGGAACTAGCGCAACGGGCCAACGGCGATTGACCCGATCCTGGTCGATACTGGCAGAGGCCGGGACGACCGCGGAGTTCTATACTGCGTGGCTTGATCTGCTTTGTTCGGAGCTTGGCGAAGTCACGCGAGCATTGCTGCTGCTGCAAGGCGACGACGACGCATATCTGCCCGCCGCCGTATGGCCACAACCGGTCAGCGATGTATCGGGGCTGTCGGAACCTGCGCACCACGCAATTGTTTCGGCGATGCCATCCTTCGTGTTCGGAGACGAACCCGTGCGCGGGAAGACCCAGGTCATAGTCGCGCATCCGATCAAATGCGACAGTGTGGTGCGGGGCGTGGTCGTCGTTGACCTGCGCCTGAGTACGCGAGAAGAAAGCATCGCGGTCAGTCATAGAATTGGCCAGGCGAGCGGGTGGCCGGAGGCCATGTACCGGCGTCAGCAATTGGGCAGCCGCGCGCGCAAAGTAGATCGACTGAGCCTGCTGCGGTGCACGAATGGCGCGGCGGACGCCCACGCATACTTCGACGCAAGTGCGATCTCCCTCGCCAATGAGATTGTGCGTCAGTTCTCGGCGGAGCGTGTCTCGATCGCGATGGATAGTCGCCGGGGTTTGAAAATTGCGGCGATTTCGCACTCGGTGTCTCACGATCGACGCTCCACGTTGATCCGTGACCTCGAAGCTGCGATGCAGGAGGCCTTCGATCAGTACGGTCCGGTGTCTCATCCGGAATCGAATGCGACAGCACGACGTATCAGTGTCGCCCATGCCTTCTACTGCGAGCGTTGGAGCGTCGGTGCTGTATTGTCTGTGCTCATTGTATCTGCCGCAGCGCCGGTCGGAGTTCTCACAATCGAGCGACGAGCCGGGGAACGGTTCGAGTATCCCGACGTGGAAGCGGCCGTTGAGGTCGCCCGCTGCATCGGACCTATCCTGGATTTGAAATACCAGAAGGACCGCCTCTTGCTCGGCAGGGGGCTGCGTGTGCTTCAATCCGGCACCGGAGCGCTTTTCGACCGTAATCGACCATCGATCAAGCTCGCGACCGCCCTGGCAGTGCTCGCTGCCGTCGGGCTGGCAGCCTGGCCGGCCGAGTTTCGCGTCAGTGCTCGCGCGCTGCTGGAAGGGCAAAGCCAGCGCGTCGTTGCCGCACCATTCGATGGATTCGTGGACGAAGCGCCTGTCCGGGCTGGCGATCGCGTGAGCGCAGGGCAGGTCATTGCCACCCTCGACGACCGCGACCTCCAGCTCGAACGTCGCAAATGGGAATACGAAGAACAGAAGCTCATCCTGCGGCAGCGGGAAGCGGCAGCGAAGCACGAACGGGCAAATGTCGCCATCATAGGTGCGCAGATTGATCAGGCGCGCGGGCAACTCGCCCTCGTTCGCGAGAAAATCAAAAGGACTCGTCTAGCCTCGCCAATTGATGGCTTCGTCGTATCGGGTGACCTCAGCCAAAAAAGGGGCGCGCCCGTCTCGCAGGGAAAGGTGCTTTTCGAAGTCGCTCCGGATTCTGCTTACCGCTTGATTTTGGCCATTGACGAGCGGGACGTCGGTCTCGTCGCTGCTGGCCAGCGAGGTTCGCTTGTTCTTACGGGACTTCCGGCGAACCCGATCTCGCTTTCCGTCACGCGACCACTCGCCGTTGCATCGGTCGAGGACGGCCGCAACGTATTCAAGATCGAAGCTAGCATCGAAGGGAGCCCGGCCACTTTGCGACCGGGCATGGAAGGCGTTGCAAAGGTCGTGGTCGGCGAGCGATCGCTTCTGTCGATCTGGATGCGGCCTGTGATCGACCGGCTGACTGTCCTGGCCTGGGCATGGCTTCCATGACGAAAAGCTTTCACAGCAGCCAGTGGCATCGCGTCGCCAGGTCGACCCCGAAGTTTAATTCCCACGTCTGTGTTCAACACCATCGTTACCGAGGTCAGGCCTGGTACGTGCTGCACGAGCCGGCAACCGGAAAGGTACATCGGGTCACGCCCCTTGCGTTCGCATTTCTGCGTCTGCTCGACGGCGAGACGACGGTCGAGTCGGTCTGGACGTCGTTGATCGACCGCCTGGAGGACAATGCGCCGAGCCAGGACGAAATGATCCAGCTGCTAGCTGAACTCCATGAAGCCGGCATCCTTCGGGGCCAACCGCTGCCGGACGTTCACGAACTTCAGCATCATGTGCAGAAACAGCGACGTGCGAAGCTGGTCAATGCGGTCCGGCATCCCCTATCGGTTACCGTGCCACTGTGGGATGCCGATGCGTTTCTTGGGCGGCATCTCGGAAAATACGCCTCTGCCTTCTCGGTCCCGGGATTCTTGGTATGGTGCGCAATTACGATGCCTGCGCTTGTGATGGCGGCGCTATACTATCGCGAACTTGCCAGCGCCATCGTTGATAGCCGGCTTGCAATGAGCAATTTGTTTCTGCTGGGACTCGTCTTTCCCTTTATGAAGGCGATTCATGAGGCTGGCCATGCGTGCGCGCTCAAGGCATTTGGCGGATCCGTCAATCGGACCGGCATTATCTTGATCGCATTTCTGCCGATGCCGTACGTGGATGCATCATCTGCTGCCCTGATGCCGGGCAGGCTGCGTCGAATGGTGGTTGGCGCGGCGGGTATGATGGCCGAACTCCTCGTTGCAGCGGTTGCTGTTCTCATATGGTTGTCCGTCGAGCCGGGTGTTATCAGATCGATTGCCGCGAGCTGTATCGCAGTCGCTGCCATTTCCGTACTGGTCGTCAATGGAAATCCGCTGTTGCGCTTCGATGGGTATTTCATTCTGACCGACTTATTCGGGCTTCCGAATCTGGCACAGCGGAGTTCCAAATTCTGGTCGCGGCGGGTTGCGCGGCTACTGACCGGCGTGCGTGACGATACGCACGAACATGCGTCTATCGGAGAGCGTGTTTGGTTTGCTGTTTACGGGCCGTTGGCGTTCGCCTACCGACAGATCGTCCTGTTGTCTCTCGCGCTGTGGGTCGCGACAGAATATCTGGTCGTCGGTGTAGTCATTGCGATTATTTCATTGCTTGCCGGAATCGTTGTTCCCGCAGCCAAGGGGCTTGCGCGACTGATGCAGCAGGCCGATGCGCGTGGTGTGCTTCGATCCGCGAGGCTTCGCGTCGGTGCGCTGGTCCTCGCCGGGGTGTCCGCGCTGGTCTTGGTGCCTGTGCCTCAGTCGACTGTCTCGGAAGGCATATTAGCGCTGCCGGATGATGCGTTCGTCAGGACACCTATCGACGGCTTTGTTAATGTCGTACATGCGAGTGTCGGGCAGCGCGTCCGGGCCGGAGATCCCATAGTGACACGCGAAAACCTCGAACTTGCGACTGAGGTCGTGATCGAACGGGCGCGGATTGCAGAGTTGACAGCACGGCTTGCTGCAGAACGCTTTGCAAACCGCTCGCGAGCACAGATAACGCAAACTGAAATGAACGAGGCCCTGGACCGTCTCAGTACCGTCGGGAGAAAGGTCGAGCATCTTGTCTCCCGCGCGGGCATCGACGGTACACTCTTTGGCACAAATTCCGACAGGCTCGATGGCCGCCTCGTACGCAAGGGTGAGACAATTGCCGTAGTGCAGCCAGATCATGGCTGGCTCGTAAGGGCAATCGTGCGGCAGTATGACATCGAGCTCGTGCGAGACAGCGTGACCCGAGTACGCATCAAACTAGTCAGTGACCCTGCCGATGCGCACGAGGCCCGCGTTGTTCGGGAGGTCCCCGCGGCGGGCCAGCACCTTCCGAGTCGGGCGTTGACTGTTGCCGGAGGCGGCCAACTGCCTGTTGCGGCAAATGATGAAGGAGAGGTTCGCTCGGCAGAGCGCAGCTTTGAGGTTGAACTCGAATTTCTGGAAGCGCTGAAGGCGCCCATGTTCGGTGTCCGCGCCCTTGTCCGCTTCGACCATCGTCCCGAGCCGCTTGCCGTTCAGGCCTATCGTCGCCTTCGTCAACTGCTGCTGTCACACTTTCATGCTTGAACGACGAACCGCGCCCCGGAATCTGTCTGTCCTGCCGACCATCGAAAGGCATGTTGGCAGACTGCGACCGGTGGATCAGTGGCTTTACGGCGTAGGCTCGAGCGTTCGCAGCTGGATGCCCTCGGCTATCGGCGGCTATGGCCGCCAGCTCGATCGGATCGAAAGGCTTTCGTCCGAGATGGCACGTCTTGACGACGCTTGCCTTGCCGCAGAGGCTCAGCGCCTGAGATCGCGGCTGCTCCGTGACGATGCAAAGGGGGCTGGAGTAGAGCGGGCGTTCGCAATAGCGCGCGAGACGACGCACCGTCGGCTCGGTCTCAGGCATCATCGCGTGCAAATGCTTGGCGGTCTCGTCATGATCAATGGCGGGTTTGCTGAAATGCGGACGGGAGAAGGAAAGACGATAACGGCACTCCTGCCGGCGGCTACGTATGCCCTCTCGGGTCGGCCGGTGCATGTCGTGACGGTGAACGAGTATCTTGCAAGTCGGGACGCGGAGCAGTTGCGCCCCGTGTACGAAGCATTGGGATTGACGGTAGGCGTCGTAGAGAGCAACCAATCCAGTGAGTTGCGCCGCCGCGCTTACGAAGCCGATGTGACGTACTGTACGAACAAGGATCTCGTCTTCGACTACCTGCGAGATAGGCTCGCATCTCGCGATAGGCAAGCGCAGCAGCGGCACCGGATGCTGCTTCGCGGCCTCGCCTTTGCAGTGGTCGACGAGGCCGACAGCGTATTGATCGACGAAGCGCAGACGCCGCTGATTCTCGCTGAGGAAAGGCCGGCATCGTCGGAAGATGCTCCTTATGCTGCAGCACTCACCTATGCTCAGGCACTTCGTGAAGGCAGGGATTTTCATATACGCAGACCGGGCAACCAAATCGAGTTGACCGATGCAGGGCAGCGTCGTCTCTCGGATGGTACATGCCTGTTTCAGGGCTCGTGGCGCGCTCCGGCAGCCAGGGCTGAGTTGATTACGAACGCCCTCGGTGCGTTGCACCTCTATCAGAAGGATCGACACTACATTGTCTCCGACGGGAAAGTACAGATCGTCGACGAGTTCACAGGTCGCGTAATGGCAGACCGCACCTGGCAACTTGGTCTGCATCAGCTCATCGAGACAAAGGAAGGACTCCAGCCCGGTGGGCAGCGGAATACTTTGGCGCAGATCACGTACCAGCGTTTTTTTCGCAGGTATCTGCGTCTCGCCGGTATGAGCGGTACAGTACGCGAAGTTGCCGGCGAAATAGGCGTGGTCTATGGGCCAATCGTGCAGAAGGTTCCGACACACCAAAAAAATCGCTGCCGAAATATGGGCTTGTCGATGACATCCTCGATGTCAGCGAAATGGCTGGCGGTGGCGGATGCGGCGGAGCGTGTCGCCTCGACGGGCCGCCCGGTACTTGTTGGGACGCGGTCTGTCGCGGCATCGGAAGCGATAGCCACGCTATTGGCGAAGAGGACGACGCCTCATGTCGTTCTGAATGCACGTCAGGACAAATTCGAAGCGGAAGCGATTGCGCAGGCAGGGCAGGCGGGGCGGATTACGGTCGCAACCAACATGGCCGGCCGCGGCACGGACATACATCTCGCCAAAGGCGTCGCTGGACGGGGCGGCCTTCATGTCATCCTGACAGAGTACCACGAGTCAGCGCGGATCGACAGGCAACTCATCGGGCGGGCCGGAAGGCAGGGTGATCCGGGAAGCTATCAGGTTATCGCAAGCTTCGACGACGAAATCTTTGGTCGCTTTGCGCCCTCGGCAACACGCCTGGCGCGCATCGTCCACGCTGTAATCCCGGCCAGGTTCATCGCGCTGACGCTGCGTTATCTCGCCCAATCGACCGCAGAACGTGCAGGTCGGCGCCTGCGTCGGCGGATCGTGCAACGCGATCAACAGCTCGATCAGACATTGTTGTTTTCCGGAAATCCAGAATGAGGACCAGAAGCATGTGGGGCCGATGTCTGATATCGATCACCGTCCTGATGTTCGCGTTGCCATCGATTAGTGCAACAGCCGAGGTTACCATCGATGCGGGCAGGTCGTTCGATTGCCAGATCGAGCCACGGGTGGTGGTTAAGGTCGCTGCAGAGGTCTCTGGCGTGCTCAAAAGTGTTCTCGTCGAGAGGGGCGACGTTGTCTCGGCAGGCCAGGTCGTTGCAATCTTTCAGTCCGACGTACAAGAGGCGATCGTGGCTCTTGCACGGCTTAAGGCCGGCAACCATGCGCAAATCCGTGCGCAGCAGAGCCGCAGGGACGTAATGCGCAGGAAAGTGGAGCGGGTGCAGGCCCTGCAGCGCAAGGAGTTTGCCAGTACCTCAGCACTGGACGAGGTGAAGTCAGAGTTGACTGTCATCGAAAGTGCTGAGGAAGAGGCTCAACTGATGCAGGAACTTGCAAGGCTCGAGCTTGACCGCGAAGAACGGATTCTTGCTCAGCGGAAAATTAGAAGTCCGGTGTCGGGTGTGGTGACCGAGAAGATGCTTTCGGCGGGCGAGTACAGGAATGAAAACAATCATATTGTCACGGTCGCGCAAATCGATCCTCTGAATGTAGAGGTCTTCGTACCGATCGCGTTGATTGATCGCATCAGGATCGGAGGTCGCGCTAAGGTGATGCCGGAAGGGGCCAGCGGCAATCGTCTCGATGCAAGCGTTGTTATAGTCGACCGTGTGGCTGACGCGGCCAGCGGGACCTTCGGCGTTCGTCTTACGCTTCCGAACTCGGAGCACCGTCTTCCCGCAGGACTGCGATGCAAAATCGAGTTTGCTGATTAGGTGCAGAAATTCAGCAACGAGGGATTGTTCGCACGTGTGCAGTTCATTTTTGTCGTTTCATTTTGACCACGTTTCGGGGCCTGCGGTCGATTAGGCGATGGGCCAGAACCGTTTATCTGCCCTGAGGTTCACATGCGGAGGTCGCGGATCATGGACGTGCGGATTGGGGCGAGCTTGCGAGAAGCTGATCGGCTCCCGAAGGGGATTGTCGCCAAGTAATAGGAGTTTAGAGAGCAGACGATCTGACCGTGGTGGAAGCTTATTTAACGCGCTGTGGTCGGATGATTTGCGTCGCCTGAACCAGGTGATTGCGGTATATGCCCAATTGAAGAAGACGGTGATCGAGTGCGACCTCGACGTCGAGATGATGAATGAGGGCAACTAAATTTGGTGGTGAACGTGACGGGTTTCACTTCGCAGGTGGCGTACGCGAGAGCGAAAGACCTGTCGCGGGGTCGGGCTTGCCCGCTGCTGGGGTCGGACGGGTTTGGGTGAATTCGATGTCGAGAAAGGCTTATGCGTATAGGGGAGTGCTTGCGACGATAATGGCGCTCGCCGCGCAGTATCAGCGCTACGGCTATCCGCGGAACGCGATTTGCTCGAATGCGTAGGATACATCGTCAGCTTCGTTCGCTGTTATCGGTTATCCCGTCTGGTGATGCTGCAGGTGCCGAAGAACCTGCCAAGAAAACGCAATGCGTTAGGGCGGCCGCGTCCGAAGGCGCCGACCGGGGCCAATTAGGTATGGAGCTGCAACGTTGTTTTCGGCGCGAGTCCAGCCGGGTAGTTTGATCGAGGTGCTGTAAGCTGCTTGCCTCCGAACGCAGTGCCGCGCTGCACTCACGATCCGACAATCAGGCCAATGCCGACTGCTGGGCAACGGCGTCTCATGATCAGTTGCTCCCCCCCGCATTCCCGACACCTTCGCCGTCGCCTCGAAGTGCTCTTGGACAAGCAGGCCATTGTCGGCGCGGGCATAGGAAAGGAAAAGATGAAATGACGCCACGCAGTTTCATCCCGGGATTAGCAACGTTGCGTACTTTATCCGTCGTC
>ERZ761609.1376-NODE-1376-length-21658-cov-9.671897_pt1 | contig 21658 bp, 18 predicted proteins | sample MGYA00511163_ERZ761609 | MGnify/ENA primary metagenome ERZ761609 (study PRJEB28899, sample SAMN02445070) | bioreactor sludge metagenome | biome: EBPR sludge | place: Australia: Brisbane, Thorneside Wastewater Treatment Plant | collected 2011-12-16 ... | reverse complement strand
GCATACGAGATTGGTCAGTGACTGGAGTTCGGCGTGTGCTCTTCCGATCTGGACGCGGCGTGGCGGGCACGCGCATCTGCACCGGATCGGCGGCGGCGACCATCACAGTCCCGGATGAGGCCGGCACGCCTGGCGAGGAGGCCGGCGTACCGTCCGTCCGCAGCGAGGCGGCGAGCCGGACATCGTCGCTGCCGGCCAGCCCGGCCTTGCCAAGATAGTCGATCCGCACGCGGGTCGTGCCGGTATGCTTGAAATCGAGCGCATTGGCGACCCGCTCCGACACATCCATGACCCGGCCGCCATGATAGGGGCCGCGATCATTGACGCGGACGATCACCGAATGGTTGTTGCGCAGGTTGGTGACGCGCGCATAGCTCGGCAACGGCATGGTGGGATGCGCCGCCGAATAGGAGCGACGATCATAGACCTCGCCGTTGGCGGTCTTGCGGCCATGGAACGCCTCGCCATACCACGAGGCCATGCCCGACTGGGTATGGCCGACAGGCCGGTCGGACGGGTAATAGGTGCGTCCGGCGATCCGGTAGGGGTTGCCGATATGATACTTGCCGCCGCCCTTGGGCACATCCTGCCCCTCGGCCACGACACGCGGGCTGGCGTTGCCGTATCTGGAGGAATCGGCAAAGGCACCGACCTCCTTGCTGGTGCTGCGCGCAGCCCGCTGCGGCTGGCTGGCGCAATTGGCAACCAGCAACCCAACCATTCCAGCGACGCAGAAACGCGCCAGACGGTGCGCGGCACCATCCAACGATCGAGCCGCGCGGCCATTGCGATCGGCCGCCAGCTTCGCCCCATTCCGTTCAGTCATCATCACTCCGTCGAGACGGCAAACGCGACTTTCCGCTCGATTTGAACGAACGGCACCATAATCCGTTCAGGTTGACGGCATCCTAACCCAGTTTTCCGGTCTTTGCCATGCAGTGGGTCAAGGAATGGTTGCAAGAGTGTTGCGAATGCAGGGTTAACCTGCCGGCTGCGGGGCGGAGGGGGGGGCATCGGCGGTCTCGCCATGCGGGAAGCCCGCCCCCTGTCGACGCCCTCTCCGTCAAGCAGTAAGGACGCGCGCTCCATGATGTCGACCGTGCGAACAAATCGCTGCGGCGGCTGGCCGCTGACCTGTTCAACCAGCAGGAGAAGGAAGACCTGTCAGATACCGCGAAAATGCCCCGACCCAGCGGAGAGTACCACGCAAGGGCGCTCAGGCCGCGCAAACGGAGGCCGGTTCAGCGCTTCCCGCCGGCCGTCTTCGCCGGAACCCAGGGGGCGTTCATGGCGTCAAGGACCTCCTGGGCGCTGGATTCATCCAACCCGGGAGCGTAAGCGACGACATTTTCATTCATACGCCGGGTCCATGCATCGAACTTGTCACCGAGCTGAGCCCTGAGAACCGGTTCGAGCTTTCTGCCGAGTTCTGCCCAGCTGTCGAGCGCTGCGTCATTCGACCATTGTGTCATTGCCGTTCACTCATTTCCTGTCTGCCAAGCGGTCAGGCAACGCTGGAGACACACCAAAACACCCGCGAGCCGTCGATTCGACCCCGGGAGGATAGGCTCAGCAGGTAATCAGCAGGTAAATAGTGCATCGATGCAGCACCTGCAACCCCCGACTGCCTAGCCTCGGGCCGTTGCCCCGACCTTCGACACGACGCAGAGGTTGTAGGACAAAATTCCGGAAGTCAATAGCTGAATTAATACCTAGGCCTATCTTCCTACCTCTTTGCCGCCTTTCCGCAACATTGTTCCATCGAATGTTGGTTCAGGGCGGCTCCATTGCGCTCGATTCGCTTGAAGTCGGAAGCCGGCTCAATTTTAATCGATGCCTGATTCTGCGGTGCGGCATTGCGGAGAAGATTCTACTATGGCCCGATCTGGCGGCGTTACAGTGTTCGAAATCATCCGGCGCACATTTCCAGAGGGAACGGACGATCTTGCCGGCACCGATGTTTCGAAGGCGCCCGACTGGCCACCGGATCTTTTCGCCGTCTGCGCCTTCCTGCTCGAACGCTCCGGCACGTATCAGAACATCAATCCCGGCCACGGTGACCCAGCAGGGTCGGTCAACCCCACCCTGACGCATGCGGACCATGAAGCCCTGCTTGGACTTGCCGACGAATGGAAAAAGAGGCTCAGCACCGTGCCGGCAGGCGTTCAGGCGCTTTGGACAGAGCTGCTCGACGACGGAAAAACCAAGAAGTTCAATGTGCGGATAAAGACTGGCGAGACCCTGCCAGCATGGGTCATCGCCGCCTACAAGCTGCTGATCATTGCCGATGAAGTCTGCGAAAATACTGGTTATGTCGACGCCCCTCCCTCCAGCGGCACCCCAACCACAGTTGCCGTTATCGTTGCTTTTAATGAGACCAATGCCCGCGCCCGTGGTCGGAAACACTTTTTCCACGCGCACGGGACACACAGCACGCCGGTGCCCATATTCTCCATCACCCAACGCGCATCAATGGACATGCTGGCGGTGCAGCCGAAGTCGCGCACGGCGCAGGTCGGCGTCACCATGCGCACGTTCAGCAAGCATCTTGCCCTGCTGCCGCCGGTCACACGCATCAACACCGCATGGCAGCGATTTGCCACGGCCGGCAGCGACGACGGAGAAGACCTCAATCTGCTGCTGATCCCGTTTCCTTACCGAATCGAGGCCGGGTGGTGGACGGCCAAAACGGTCGAGACAAACCCGCCGCTGAAATGGGGGAACTTCGAACTCGAACAGCGCTGGCTAGAGGGCATGACCGCCGAGCAACTCGGCGCGTTCGTGTCCCTGCTCGCCGAAAAATCCGGCAGGACAATCCATGGCGTGGTTTTCCCGGAACTGTCGCTGACAACAGCCCTCCACCGCGATCTGACCGAACAGCTTGCCTCCACCAATCCGGAGATCGAGTTTGTGATAGCCGGGTCCAGCGACAATTGTGACGACGACAAGGGCAATTTCGCGTTGGTCAGCAATATCTACCGGGCCCCGGCAGGCGGATCGAGCGGATCGGCAGCGCCGCCGGCGAACATAGAACACATCTCACAGGGAAAACACCATCGCTGGCGCATCGATCCACGCCAGTGCATCGCCTATGGCCTAACCGGCAAACTCTGTGATGACACCGACTGGTGGGAGACCATGGAACTCGGCAGGCGGCAGATCTACACCCACGCCTTCCGCAACAAATCCAGCTTCGCTGTCCTGATCTGTGAGGATCTGGCCAGAACCGACCCTTGCCATGAAACGATCCGGAGTCTCGGGCCGAATATCGTGATCGCGCTGCTGATGGACGGCGTGCAGATCGCCCAGCGCTGGCCGGGGTACTATTCGCTCGGGCTGTCCGAGGACCCGGGATCGTCCGTGCTCACCTTTACCTCCCGCGGCCTGATCCAGCGGGCCCAGGACGAGAATCGGAAACAGGCGACAGTTATGGGCAAATCGGCCCGCCCGCCGAACTGGTCGGTCGCGATGTGGCGTGACGGCTCCAGCGCGGAGGTGCGTGAACTGCATTGCCCGCCCGGAAACGACGCGATCATCCTCTGCATAAAGGGCAGAAAAATCCCCGAACGGACCTTCGACGGTCGCATCAGGCCAGAAGCCATCCGCTGGGAATTCCGGTCAGCGGAGGCGTTTGGTCTGTCAGATGCGGATCGCAGCAGAATGCCGAAAGCGCCTGTGGGCTGAGCGTTTTCGTTCAGAAATGCCCTTGCGGCGGCCGCCCAGAAGCCGCCCTACTCCCATTCAATGGTGCCGGGCGGCTTGGAGGTTACATCATAGACGACGCGGTTGATGCCGCGCACCTCGTTGATGATGCGCGTCGCGGTGCGGCCGAGGAAAGCCATGTCATAGGGGAAGAAATCCGCCGTCATGCCATCGACCGATGTGACCGCCCGCAATGCCAGAACGTGATCGTAGGTGCGCCCGTCGCCCATCACGCCGACCGTGCGCACGGGGAGAATGACGGCAAAGGCCTGCCAGATCCTGTCGTAGAGGCCGGCATTGCGGATCTCTTCCAGATAGATCGCATCGGCCTTGCGCAGAATATCGAGCTTTTCGGGCGTGATCTCGCCGGGACAGCGGATGGCCAGCCCCGGCCCGGGGAACGGGTGGCGGCCAACGAAAATCTCGGGCAGACCGAGTTCGAGGCCCAGCGCCCGCACCTCGTCCTTGAACAGCATCCGCAGCGGCTCGACGAGCTTCATGTTCATGCGCTCGGGCAGGCCGCCGACATTGTGATGCGACTTGATCGTCACCGACGGGCCGCCGGTGAAGGAGACGCTCTCGATCACGTCAGGATAGAGCGTGCCCTGCGCCAGGAACCCGGCGCCGCCCACCTTTTTCGCCTCGGCCTCGAACACATCGATGAACAGCTTGCCGATGGTCTTGCGCTTGACCTCGGGATCGGACACGCCGGCCAGCGCGCCGAGGAAAGTCTCCGAGGCATCGGCATGGACCAGCGGGATGTTGTAGTGATCGCGGAACAGCCGCACCACCTCGCCCGCCTCGCCCTGGCGCATCAGCCCGTGATCGACAAAGACGCAGGTGAGCTGATCACCGATCGCTTCGTGGATCAACACCGCCGCCACAGCCGAATCGACGCCGCCGGAAAGGCCGCAGATCACCCTGCCCTTGCCGACCTGGGCACGGATGCGGTCGATCTGCTCGGCGCGGAACGCCTTCATCGTCCAGTCGCCGGCCAGCCCGGCGATCCTGTGGACGAAATTGGAGATCAGCTTCGCCCCATCAGGCGTATGCACCACCTCGGGGTGGAACATGGTGGTGTAGTAGCGGCGCTTCTCGTCGGAGGCGACGGCGAAGGGCGCGTTTTCCGATTGCGCCTTGACGGTGAAGCCGGCCGGCAGGCGAGTGACGCGGTCGCCGTGGCTCATCCACACGGGATAGCGCCCGCCGACCTCCCAGATGCCCTCGAACAGCGCGCAGGGCGCTTTCACCTCGACATCGGCGCGACCAAACTCCGCCGCATGGCCGCCCTCGACGGTTCCGCCGAGCTGGGTGCAGAGCGTCTGCTGGCCATAGCAGATGGCGAGGATCGGCACGCCGGAGTCGAATACCGCCTGCGGCGCGCGCGGGCTGCCGGGGCGCGTCACGCTGTCGGGGCCGCCCGAGAAGATCACCGCCTTCGGCTTCAGCGCGCGAAATGCCGCCTCGGCCGACTGAAACGGATGCACTTCCGAATAGACGCCGGACTCGCGCACCCGCCGCGCAATCAATTGCGTCACCTGACTGCCGAAATCGATGATCAGGACGGTTTCGTGATGCGGCAGCGCGGTCATGGCAGGTCCGGAGCGATTGTGGCTGCCTTGCGCTTTCCGTCGCACGCCGGCGAGAGTCAAGGGAAAGCTGTCGGGCGCCGGATCAGTCCTTCTTCTTCCGGGCCTTGGCGACATTCTCAGGCCGTGCACGGAACGACCTCGCCCAGCCGGCTTTGACCATCTGGTGACCACGGGCCACCGCCAGAGCATCGGCCGGCACGTCCTTGGTGACGACCGAGCCGGAGCCGACAAAGGCGCCGTCGCCGATCGTCACCGGCGCGACCAGCGAGGAATTGGAGCCGATGAACGCCCCTGCCCCGATGTCGGTGACGAACTTGCGATAACCATCGTAGTTGCAGGTGATGGTGCCGGCGCCGATGTTGGCCTCGGCGCCGATGCGGGCGTCGCCGATGTAGGACAGGTGGCTGATCTTGGCGCCCGCCTCGACACTGGCATTCTTGATTTCGACGAAATTGCCAACCTTGACCTCGGCGGCGAGCGTGGCGCCGGGCCGCAGCCGGGCGAACGGACCGACGCTCGCCCCTTTGCCGACATGGGCGCCCTCAAGATGCGAAAAGGCATGGATCACCACGCCATCCCCGACCGTCACGCCGGGGCCGAAATAGACATTCGGCTCGATGACCACATCGCAGCCAAGCCGGGTGTCGGCCGAGAAATACACCGTGCCGGGGGCTTGAAGCGTCACACCCGCCAGCAGCGCCGCGCGCCGCAGCCGCGTCTGCACCACCGCCTCGGCCGAGGCCAGTTGCGCCCGGTCGTTGACGCCGAACGCTTCCTCCTCCGCCACCTCGACCGGAACGGCCCTCAGCCCCATGCGCCGTGCCACCTCGACCGCCGCAGTCAGGTAATATTCGTTCTGCGCGTTGTTGCAGTCGATCGCATCGAGAATGCGTAAGGCATGCTCGCCCTTGAACGACATCAGCCCACCGGAACACAGAGTGATGCGCCGTTCGGCCTCGGTCGCGTCCTTCTGCTCGCGAATGGCGATGATCTCGCCGCCTTCCATCAGGATGCGACCATAGCCGGTCGGATCCTTGGCGCGAAAGCACATCACACCGATGTCGCCCCCCTTCAGCACCGCATCCGCCAGCCGCCGCACCGTCTCGGACCGGACCAGCGGTGTATCGGCAAACAGCACCACAATCGCCGCGTGGCCGCGCGCGATGGCCGCCCGGGCCTGCAAGACGGCATGCGCCGTGCCGCGGCGCTCGGCCTGCACGAACACATCGGCGCCAGAAAGCACCGAACGGACTTCATCCTCGACCTTGCCGTGGTTGGGTCCGATCACGACGGCGGCGCCGTCAAGCCCGGCGTCCTTCACTCCCAACAGGGCATGGCCAAGCAAAGATCGCCCGGCGACCTTGTGCAGCACCTTGGGCAAACCGGATTTCATCCGCGTGCCTTCACCGGCAGCAAGAATGACAGCGATCGTTGTTGCGGCCATGGGCGAATCTCTTGTCGGCGCAGGAGTTCGAGAGGTATAGGGCAAGCACAGTGCTTGGCAACGGGCGGCAGGTCCGACGTGGTGGGATCAGAGGCCCTTGGCCAGCCGATCGAACGCCATCAGCCGCTCGATCAGCGCCGGCATATCCTTCAGCGCCACCATGTTGGGGCCGTCGCAGGGCGCATGATCGGGGTCCTCGTGGCATTCGATGAACACACCGGCCACCCCAACCGCAACAGCCGCCCGCGCCAGCGCGGCCACGAAGCGGCGTTCGCCGCCAGACGATCCGCCCTGCCCGCCGGGCTGCTGCACCGAATGGGTCGCATCGAAGATCACCGGCGCCCGGCAGGTCTCGGCCATGATCGGCAGCGCCCGCATGTCCGACACCAGGGCGTTGTAGCCGAACGAAACACCGCGCTCGGTCACCAGAACATTGGGATTGCCGGCGCCGCGCAGCTTGGCGACGACATTGGCCATATCCCAGGGAGCAAGGAACTGCCCCTTCTTGACGTTGACCACACGGCCGGTTTTCGCCGCCGCGACCAGAAGGTCGGTCTGCCGGCAGAGAAAGGCCGGGATCTGCAACACATCGACGACGCCCGCCGCCTCGGCGCATTGGCCGGCCTCATGCACATCGGTAACGACCGGAAAGCCGAAGGCGGCCTTGAGATCGGCAAAGACACCAAGCGCCTTTTCCAGACCGAGGCCGCGCGCCGCATTCAGCGATGTGCGATTGGCCTTGTCGAACGAGGATTTGTAGATGAGGCCGATGCCCAGCCGATCCGCCATGTCCTTGAGAAACCCGGCAGCGGCAAAGGCATGATCGCGGCTTTCCATCTGGCAGGGGCCAGCTATCAACGTCAGCGGCAAATCGTTCGACAGGGTCAGAGACCCGATGCGCACTTCGTTCGCATCGGACTTGGATGTCATCACCATTGCTTCTTCCTAGATCACGCTCTCGTTTCGGTTCAATCACCGAAACACAGCGTGATCGTTATCTAGTGTCTAGAGCATGCTTTAAGCAAAAAACCGCCTACATTTTTTCGCAGCATGCTCTAGCTTGGCCGACCGTAGACCGGCTTCATGCCAGCAAGGCTGCCATCGGCCCCGCGCAAAACGCAATAACCGGTCGGCTTTGGCGTATAGCCATGAACACCGGGGAACTCAATGCAGTCGGTGTGCCGCCTCAGGCAATCGTCTCTTGTCTGGTAGAAGCTGCCTGCACGAAAAATGGCCTCCTCCGGGCGGGCGAAGGCACGCTCGCAAAACTGCCGGTCAAAGCCAGGAACCTGCACGCAGGCGTGCTCGCTGGCCACAACCACTCCCTGAAAGCATTCGGGCTGGAAAAACAGCCAACCCAGCAGCGCCGCAACGCCGCCAATCACGACAAAAACTATCGCCTTCATAGCGCCCGCTCAAACGTCAAAACCAAGTTGACAAGCGCCCCCAAACAACTCTGTCACTAGCATGGTTTGCCGTGCTGTCACGACCTTTCGAGCAGCCTGCGTCACTTTTTCGAGGCGGGCGACCGAGGCGCCGGCGATCGTCAGGCCAGCAAATTGCGCTCCACCCTTTGGCCGGGCCGGGGCCGGCGCCCCGAAACGGTAGGCAAAGGCATCCGGCGACAGCACCTCGATGCGTCCCCGACCGGTGTCGATGTCCAGTCCGAACGAGGTTGCGCGCATTTCCCGCTGGTTGACGAAAGCGCCAAGAAACTCGTGGGTGTCGGACGGATCGTCGGCCACCACAACGACACTGGCAATGCCGGTGGCTCCATTGGGGTGTTTCTGCACCGCCCTTGACCAGAAATTCTGCGGCTTGTGCTGCTGGCAGACGAAAAAGGCGGCACGGGGCGATCCGGAAAGCTCGGCGAAGGCCAGAGAAAACGCCACATCGACCGGCTTGCCTTCGGCGCCCTGACCGGAACGGGCAAAATCGAACCGGGAAAAATCACCGATTCGCGCCTTGCGGAAGGCCTCGCGGTCTCCGGTGGCGTTGTGGCTTTCCAGCGCCAGCATCGCCATGCCTTCTCCATCCTCCAGATAGTCGCGGACGAACCCGCCGAACGAGAACCGCCCCGGCTCGTGACCGGCAATGCTGGCACCGGCGCCGATGCCGATCAGTTCGATGAAGCTGCCATCAAACTGCACGATGTGATTTTCGGTGCCCCAGGGGTGCCGGTTTCGGGCACCGACCTTGAACCCCAGTTCGGCAAAGCTGTTGGCGAGCGCGTCGAGATCGCGCGTGGCTATGACGGCATGGTCGATGCCGCGCGGTGTGGAAGTGTGATGATCCGCCATGCCTTGCCCTCGCCTCGACCCCCTGGGGGTTTTACCCTGCGGCAACATCATTTCCATCCGCCAATTGCCGCGCGTGTTGAACTGGCTTAAGGCGAAGCGCAACGATCCCGTCAACTCCAAAGAGAACCCGCCATGCAAAAGCGTCCGCGCCCGCTCGTCGCCGGCAACTGGAAGATGAACGGCACCCGTGCCGCCCTTGCCGAGATCAAGGCCATCGCCGAAGGCTATGATGTCGCCCTGCAGAACCGGGCCGCGTTGCTGATCTGCACGCCGGCGACGCTGGTGCTGACCGCCGCCGCCGCCAGCCTCGGATCGCGGCTGGAAATCGGTGGCCAGGATTGCCACATGAAGGCGTCCGGCGCCCATACCGGCGATGTCTCGGCCGAAATGCTGGCCGATGCCGGTGCCAGCTTTGTCATCGTCGGTCATTCGGAGCGCCGCGCCGACCATGCGGAGACCAATGCCATCGTGAAAGCCAAGGCCGAGGCCGCGCTGCGCGCCGGTCTGCGCGCCATCGTCTGCGTTGGCGAGACCCGGGCCGAGCGCGAAGCGGGAAAAACCCTGGCGGTGGTCCGCAAGCAGGTGAAGAACTCGCTGCCGGACGGCGCCAATCGCTGGAATACCATCATCGCCTATGAACCGGTCTGGGCCATCGGCACCGGGCTGACACCGACCGAAGCCGATGTTGCCGAGGTTCACGCCGATATCCGCAAAACCCTGAAGGGCGCGCTGGGCGCCGACACGGCCGGGCGGATGCGCATTCTCTATGGCGGCTCGGTCAAGCCCGACAATGCCGCATCGCTGATGGCGGTCGCCAATGTCGATGGCGCACTGATCGGCGGCGCATCGTTGAAAGCCAAGGACTTTCTTGCCATAGCGCAGGCCTACAAATAGGTCGAATTAATTCGGACGATCTGCAAGAATCCTGCATGATAGGATTCTTTGCTATTCTGTTGTTGCGAAAGTTTTACTGGCGGATAAGGTCATTGTTGCTTGTGCGCAACAGGGGTTTCCTGGTTTTCCGTGTGACAGTCCATCCCCTTGTCATCAGGTCCGGCCTTGCTAAGAACGCATAGGGGCAATTGCAGTTATTCAAGATTTGGGTGAGCAATGATGAATTCTCGTTTGATGGTTGGCATTCTCGGCCTTGGGCTCAGCACCGCGATTTCCGGCTTGGCGGGCGCCGCCGATCTTCCAAACCGCAAGGTTGCGCCGGTGGCCTTTGCGCCGACTACCGCAGCGAGCTGGACCGGCATCTATCTTGGCGTGCAGGCCGGCGTCGGCATGTCGGCCGCCGAGATCAAGCTGCCAGGCGGAACGGGCGGGCTCGACGGGCTGATGGGTCGCGGCCTGTTCGGCGGCGTCCGTCTCGGCGTTGATTATCAGGTTTCACCCAATGTCGTCCTGGGTCTGATCGGCACCGCCGATTTCGGCGATATCGGCGGCAAGGCCAAGCTCGGTTCCGAGACTTTCTCGCAGGAAGCGCTGCGGATTGACGGCAACAAGTTCGTCGGCCCTGCGGATCAGACGGTCGGTCCCTACCCCGGCACGCTGACCTACACTGCCGATGGCGGGGTGAGGGTCAGGACGACCGACGTGCTCGGGTTGCGCGCCCGTCTCGGCTATCTGGTGACGCCCGATACGCTGGTCTATATCGCGCCCGGCTGGGCTTCGGCAAAGGGCACGCTCAAGGGGAACCTCGGCACGATCACCATGGTGGATTCCACCGGCGGCAGCATGACCGATGTCTACAACGCCTCGTTCCGCCAGTCCAAGCGGATCAACGGCTGGCAGCTTGGCGTCGGCTTTGAATCGCGCCTGACCGACAATCTCTCGGCCAATTTCGAATATGTCTACAGCCAGTTCCAGGATCTCCGCATCGGTGGATCGGACGTCAAGGCCAGCGCCGCGACCGGCGCGTTCACCGCAGGCCTCAACTATCGCTTCGGCGTCAACGCCGGCGCTGCGCCGGTCCGGGTCGCAGCGGCAGCGCCCGAAAACTGGACCGGCCTTTATGCCGGCCTGAGCGGCGGCGCGGGCATCGGCGGTGCCAAGCTCAAGCTGGGCAACATGGCCTCGGTTGACGGCTTCGGCTCGGTCGGCCTGGCTGGCGGCGTCGTGCTCGGCTACGACTACCAGATCGCCCCGCGCTGGGTGATTGGCGCCGAATTCGGCGGCGATCTGTCGAGCTATGATGTCAGCGCCCGCGAGACCGGCGCCAATGCCGGCGCCAAGATCTCGATGCCGTGGGCCATTACCGCCCGCGCCCGCGCCGGTTACCTGATCTCGCCGGGAACCATGCTGTTCGCCTCGCTCGGCGTGACGGGTGGCCAGTTCCGGGTCAAGGCTGACAATGCCGGCTTCGGCATCAGGGAAAGCTCGTCCTCCTATGGTGCGATGGTCGGCATCGGCGGCGGTTTCCAGACGGCAATGTCCAAGAACGTGTTCCTGCGGATGGAGTATCAGCACTCCATGCTGCCGGCGATCAAGGTCAAGAGCATCGGCTCGGTGCCGGTCAGCTTCGAGCCGACCGCCGGCGCAGCCCGCATCTCGCTGATCTACAAGATGTAATGGGCTGGAGCATGTTCAAGCGAAGGGGAATCCGGTTCGCGTGACGAAAATGCGATAAAGGCCAGGCCATTTTGTAAGCCCGAACAGCCGGGCGCCGGATGCAGATCTGGCGCCCGTTTTTGTGCCTGGAATTCTGGCCCTGTCCGGTTCGAGGTCGCGCTCATAACTGGCGGAAGGGGTGGGATTCGAACCCCAAATCTCTTCAATCGCGCTCCGGCCAAGGCCGACCGCGCGATTGCAAATGAACCGTGGGTTCGAGGTCGCGCTCATAACTGGCGGAAGGGGTGGGATTCGAACCCCAGACCTCTTCAATCGCGCTCCGGCCAAGGCCGACCGCGCGATTGCAAATGAACCGTGGGTTCGAGGTCGCGCCCATAACTGGCGGAAGGGGTGGGATTCGAACCCACGGTGGACTTGCATCCACGGCGGTTTTCAAGACCGCTGCCTTAAACCACTCGGCCACCCTTCCGACATTCCTGCTAGAGCAGGCTGCGATTAAGTGGAAGCCGGTTAATCGCCAACGCATGCTCTAAACACTTGATAACGATCACGTTATCTCTCGTTTTGATGATTCCATCGAAACGAGAGCGTGATCTAGAGCAAGAAACCGGGCGCGCCGCAAGCCCTGCATCATGCAGTAGCGAAATGCCGTTGCCACAGACATCATTTGGCGGAACAATGGCTGGCCCCGAACGACAAACCGGGGCCCCGCCCGCACGTGCCGAACGAGGATCCGCCGCCATGAAATCTCCTGTCCTGATCGTTGCCGGTCTCATGATGGTGGTGATCGGCACATTGCACCTGATCGCCCCGCAGATGATGATGGAGACGCCGGGCGTGGCGCTCACCTCGACCAACCATTTCCACATCATCCGGGCGGCCTATGGCGGGGCCTATATCGGCATTGGCGTGCTGTTCCTGCTCGGCGCCTGGTGTGCCGACTTCCGCAGGTCGTCGCTGCTGGCGGTAGCCGTGCTGTTCGGCGGCTTTGCGGCCGGACGCCTGGTCTCCATCCTCGTCGATGGTGTGCCGGTGGCCCTGTATCTGGTCGTTCTGGCCTTCGAACTGGTCTGCGCCCTGTTCGCCATCCGGGCCTTGCTCCGGTCCTCATGACGGGCGATTGAGACGAGTTCAGCCCCCCCGCGCCGGCAAAACCAGCATCGTCGCGCTGCCATGGGCCAGCAGCTTGCCGGCGGAATCGGTGATTCTTGCCTCCGCCGTGATGATCTGCCGACCGCGCGCCAGCACGATGCCTTCACAGCGCACCAGTCCTGTCTCGGCAAGGATCGGGCGGACGAAATTGCCCTTGGTCTCGACCGTCGTATATCCGGTGCCAGCCGGAAGCGTTGACAATGCGGCGCAACCGGTCGCGCTGTCGATCAATGTCAGCGCCCAGCCGCCATGCACGGTTCCGTGCGGATTGAGAATGGCGCCCGAGGTTTCGCCCGCAAACACCGCCCGCCCCTCCTCCGCCTCGATCAGCCGGAACGAAAGCCCCTCGCAGATGGTCGGCGCCGGCAGTTCGCCGGATATCATCGCGCGAAGAATGTCGAGCCCGGTGCGGTCCGGTCCGACCTGCTGCAGCGCCACGCCGAACGTTGCGCCATCCATCAATGCCATGGGGTGAGTTTCTCCATTCCCGTCATCCGATCGAATGTTGGCACAAGGGGCGCCCCCGCTCAACATGCGCCATCCGTCATCAGGAGCGGGAGGAAACACGATCGTGACCAATATGAAAAACGAAGGATTCGAAATCCGCGTGATCCGTAAGTCCATCCAGAAGCGGACAGTCGGGGTGGTTGCAAGGACACGCACAGTCGGCACGTATGCTGTCTATATCGACGGCGTCCAGCAACCGGGGCTGCGCGGAACCATGGCCGAACAGAAGGGGCCGAGCGACAATTCTTCCGACGGCGCCAAATACGACCGCCGGATTGCCCCCGGACGCTACCCGCTCTGGACGCAGAACGGAACGAAATACAAGACGTTCGGCTATCTCGATACGCCCGCTGCGCAGAAGCAGTTCAAGTACAAGCCGCGGCCGGGCATCGAACTCAAGGAAACCGGCAAGCGCGCGGAAATCCTCATTCACCCGGCCTCCGGATTCCTGTCGTCCGAAGGTTGCATGCACCCGAGCAATGCGCTGGCGGATGGCAATGCCGATATTGACCATGCCGCCGAAAGCCGGCCCCGCGTGCTCGCGCTGATCAAGGCGATGAAAGACTACTGCGGCAACAGTTTTCCCAAAACCAACGGCAAGCGCCTGCCCAATTGCTGGTGTGTTGTCGAGGACGATTTTTCCTGAGGAGGATGACATGGCGATTTCAGCAGCCGAACTGGCGGTTCTGGTCAAGATCACCGGCGCTTTCGAGAATTCCGGCGATCCCTATCAGGGGGTTTCCGGCGATTTTGACGGACAGGGTATTTCCTGCGGCGTATTGCAATGGAACATCGGCCAGGGCAGCCTGCAACGGTTGCTGAAAGACCTCGGCCAGGCCCGCGTCAAGGCACTGATGCCGACCTACGGAACCCAGATGTGGCAGGCGGCATCGGTCTCCATTCCTGCGGGTCTGGCGATCGTCCGGGGCTGGCAAACCAACAAGGTTCTGAAGGCCACGCCCCGCGCCGAACTCAAGGCCATGATGGGCGCGAGCGACATGAAGGCCATTCAGGACAAGTATATCGCGCAGGTCGGGATAAAGGCGGAAGGCTATGCCAACGCCTGGGCCGCAGCCAGCGGCATGCCCAGTCGGACCAACCAGCAACTGGCGTTCTTTTTCGACATCGTCACCCAGAACGGTTCGACGTCTGGCCTGACGTTCCAGGATGTCAAGGACTTCAAGGCAGCAACGACACCGGGCAATGCCGATGACCTCGTCTGTGACTGGATGCTGTCCCGTCCCAAGAACATGGCCGGCAAGAAGGACGGCGACAAGAATGCCGCCCTCTGGCGCAACAAGCTGTCAGGCGATGCCTACAACCTTCTGGTCTTTGCCTATCTTCGCAGCCAGAAGGCCAATCCAAAATGGCGCCTCGATGTGATGAACCGCAAGGGCACGCTGGCTGCACGCAAGGGCTGGGTGCATCAGGGATTGCGTGATCTGACCGGCATCATCTGAAACAAAGACAGCCAAGGGTGGCGGCCGGGGCATCCGGACGCCATTCCGGTTGACAGGACCGTCCACCTGCCGCACACGACGCACCGTTCTTGCCACAGGATCACCGGATGTCGTCGGCGCCCCGCATTTCCTTCGTCTCGCTCGGCTGCCCGAAGGCGCTGGTCGATTCCGAGCGGATCATCACGCGGCTGCGCGCCGAAGGCTACGATCTTGCCAGGACGCATGCCGGTTCGGATGTGGTGATCGTCAACACCTGCGGCTTTCTCGACAGCGCCAAGGCGGAATCGCTCGATGCCATCGGCACGGCGATGAAGGAGAACGGCAAGGTCATCGTCACCGGATGCATGGGGGCCGAGCCCGAGCAGATCCGCGACCGCTTTCCCAACGTGCTCGCCATCACCGGCCCGCAAGCTTACGAAAGCGTGATGGCAGCGGTGCATCAGGCAGTGCCGCCGGCCCATGATCCGTTTGTCGATCTGGTGCCGGAACAGGGGGTGAAACTCACCCCGCGCCACTACGCCTATCTGAAGATTTCCGAAGGCTGCAACAATCGCTGCACCTTCTGCATCATCCCGAAGCTGCGCGGCGATCTGGTTTCGCGCCCTGCGGCCGATGTGCTGCGCGAGGCGGAAAAGCTGGTCAAGGCCGGCGTCAAGGAACTGCTGGTCATCTCGCAGGATACCTCCGCCTATGGCGTCGATGTGAAATATGCACCCTCGCAATGGGGTGATCGCGAAATCCGCACCCGGTTTCTCGACCTTTCGCGTGAACTCGGCCAACTCGGCGTCTGGGTGCGCCTGCACTATGTCTATCCCTATCCGCATGTCGATGCAGTGATCGATCTGATGGCCGAGGGGCTGGTGCTGCCCTATCTCGACATTCCGTTCCAACATGCCGCGCCGAATGTGCTCAAAGCGATGAAGCGGCCCGCGCATCAGGAAAAGACGCTTGAGCGCATCCGCGCCTGGCGCACCACATGCCCCGATCTGGCGATCCGCTCCACCTTCATCGTCGGCTTCCCCGGCGAGACGGAGGAGGATTTCACCGAATTGCTCGATTTCCTCACCGAGGCGAAGCTGGAGCGTGTCGGCGCCTTCAAATACGAGCCGGTCAAGGGGGCCTTGGCCAATGATCTCGGCCTGCCGATGATCGCACCCGAAGTGCAGCAGCAGCGCTATGACCGGTTCATGAAACACCAGCAGGCCATCTCGGCACGCCTCCAGCAGCGCCGGATCGGCCAGCGCGTGCCGGTGATCATCGATTCCGCCGGGCCAGGCGGGGCCAGGGGACGGACGAAATGGGACGCGCCGGAGATCGACGGCGCAGTGCATGTCGCCTCGCGGCGGCCGCTGCGACCGGGTGATATCGTGTCGGTCAAGATCGAGCGCGCCGAAGCCTATGATCTCTACGGGCTGGCGGTCTGACCGGTTCAGCTCGCAGCGGAACCGGCAGCCTCGTTCCGCCGCGCTTGACGGTTGCGGGCCTTGCGCACCTGCTTGCGGATGAACAGCCACAGGCCGGTCACCATCAGCACGACAAAGGCGACACCGGTCAGAACCTTGAGAATGCCGGACCAGATGCCAAGGAAATTGCCCTCGTGGATCATGCGCGAGACATTGCGCGGCATCGGCACGAGGCCGCTCCTGGCAATCGCATAGGAGCGCGCCTCCTGCCCGTCCCAAAGGCGGATCATCTGCCGGCCACCGCGCTGACGCAGCCAGACGAGGTTGCTCAGATCATGCGAAGTCCCGGCAATCTGCACAGCCTCCCGGATTGGCAGCGGGGCTGACCGCTCCGGCGTCGGCGCCGGGGCGATGTTCATCGACACACCCCAGGCGATGAACAGGCCCGTCAGCGGGCTAATGATGAGAAATGGCAGGCCGAACCAGGCAATCGCCTTGTGCCAGCCGGCCACTGAATTGCGAAGGACCGGCAGGCCCAGCAACACGCCCAGCAGGATGATGACGCACATCGCGATCGTCGCGGCGACAGTCAGTTCGAGGCCGGCGACGCTGACATGCTCGTGCAGCCGGCGATTATAGCGGAAAATCTCCGACCAATCCCAGGCACCGCCGTCGCTGGTCGTGACATCGCGCGTCACCAGATCGATCTCAAGCTCGCCTTCCGGGCCGACCCCGCCAAGGGTCAGCGTGTTCTCGTAGGGCCGATGCACGATGGAAGTGGTCTTGCCCTGCGGGTCGTGCCGGTCGAGATAGCGAATGATTTCCTCGGCGTTCAGCGTGCCCGGCTCGATGGTGGAATACTGAACGATCGGTTCAAACCCGAGGACCAGCCCGGTTACGCACAGAATGGCCAGCGGCACCGAGAAGATCAGCGCAATCCAGCCGTGCAGTTTGAGAAACCAGGCCTTCAGCATGATCGTGCTCCGCCAGCAACTATCAACATCCGTCAACGGATAGGCTGTGACGGCCAAATCTCAAGTGAAATTTTTGCAATGCAAAAAGTAACGCGGGGGTCACGGTGAAGCAGGTTGCCAGGCAAGGCTACCCCCCCCGGCGGGATCAGGCGCCCTCACCCCGCCAGCAACGGCGGGATGAGGGATTTTCGGCGAAAGGGTGGCCTATTTGGGCAGCTTGTCGTCGATCCCCTGAACGTAGAAGTTCATCGAGGTCACCTGCTCGTCGGACAGCTTGTCACCGCCCTTGCACTCGATCGTCTTGCCTTCCTGATTGACGACCGGGCACTTGAACGGGTCCATCCTGCCTTCGCGGATCGCCTTTTCGGTGGCGACCGCCATGGCTTTGACATCATCCGGCATGTTGACATACGGGCCCATCACGACCTTGCCCTTGGCAAGTCCATCGAACGTGTCCTTCGAGGTCCAGCTGCCATCCAGCACGGCCTTGGTGCGTTCGACGTAGTAGGGTGACCAGTCGTCGATGATCGAGGACAGGATGTTCTTCTCGGCGAACTTGGTCATGTCGGATGCCTGACCGAAGGCGAACTTGCCGCGCGCCGCCGCCTGCTGCAACGGTGCCGGGCTGTCGGTGTGCTGGGTGATGACATCGACGCCCTGATCGAGCAGCGCCTTGGCGGCATCGCCCTCCTTGCCCGGATCGAACCAGGAATTGGCCCAGACGATCTTGATCTTGACGTTCGGATTGACCGATTTGGCGCCGAGATAGAAGGCGTTGATACCGGCCACAACTTCCGGGATCGGGAAGGCGCCGACATAGCCGATGGTGTTCGACTTGGTCATCTTTCCGGCGATCTGCCCAACGATATAGCGGCCCTCGTGGAACTTGGCCGAATAGGTCGAGACGTTCTTGTCGCGCTTGAAGCCGGTGGCGTGCTCGAACTTCACGTCCGGATACTTCTTGGCGACCTTCAGCGTCGGCTCCATGAAGCCGAACGAGGTGGTGAAGATCAGCTTGTGGCCGGTGCGGGCAAGCTGCTCGATGGCGCGCTCGGAATCCGGCTCCGGCACGCTTTCGATATACGAGGTCTCGACCTTGTCGCCGAGCGCCTTCTCGATGGCGATGCGGCCCTGATCGTGCTGGTAGGACCAGCCGAAATCGCCGACCGGGCCGACATAGATGAAGCCGACCTTCAGCTTCTGCTGGGCCATGGCAGGGGCGGCGAGCACGGCGGTCACCGCCAGCGCGCCCATGAATTTTTTCAGCATTCTTGCCTCCTCGAAGTTTGCTTTGTTCCGTTATTTCAAGCGGCGCCGGACCGCGCAAGGGGCGTTTTTCTGTTTCAACGCACGTTTTTGCTACTGGTTCGGCGCACGACGGCTAACGGTCCGGAACGAACGGCTGGCCAAGCGAGCCCGCCGCCCCTGCCCCTCGCCGCCCGGCCAGCGACAGCACCACCAGCGCCACAATCGTCATCAGATACGGCAGCATCGACAGGAACTGCGAGGGTATGCCGATGGCGCCGGCCTGCGCATGCAGTTGCGCCACCAGGATCGCGCCGAACAGATAGGCACCTGCCACCAGCCGCCGCACCGATCCAGCCGCAAAAACCACCAGCGCCAGCGCGATCCAGCCGCGCCCCGCCGTCATGCCCGGTGACCAGAACCGCGTATAGACCAGCGACAGATACGCCCCCGCCAACCCGGCGCACAGGCCGCCGAACAGCACCGCCCGCCAGCGCATCCCCAGAACCGGCAGGCCAAGCGCATGGGCAGAACCATGGCTCTCCCCGACGCCGCGCAGGATCAACCCGGTGCGGGTGCGCTTGAGCACATAGGCAGTCGCCACCGCAAGCCACAGCGAGGCCAGCACCACCGCATCGAGCCCGAACAGCACAGAGCCGATCGGCGGGCGCGGCTGGCCGACGAACGGCTGGCCGATCAGCCCGACAAGCCCCAGGCCGAAAATCGTCACCGCCAGGCCGGTCGCCACCTGATTGGTCGCCAGCCCGAGCGCGAACAGGCCAAAGACCGCCGCCATTGCGCCGCCGGCCAGCGAGCCGATCAACAGCCCGGCAAAGCTGGAGTCGAGCACCACGGCGCCGGCAAACCCGACCGCCGCGCCCATGATCATCATGCCCTCGACACCGAGGTTGAGCACACCGGCGCGCTCCACCACATGCTCGCCGAGACCGGCGATCACCAGCGGCGTCGCGGCGGTGGCAATGGTTGTCAGGATCAGCAGCGCAAGGTCCATTATCGCCTCACTTCCACACCAGGCGATAGCGCGTCAGCGCCTCGCCGGTCAGCACGCACAACAGCAGCAGCCCCATGAAGGCGCGCGTCATGTCGAACGGTAGCTTGAGCATGATCTGCGCCGTCTCCGAACCGATCAGCAGCACAGCCAGCGCCAGTGCCGCCACCAGCGCGCCGACCGGGTTCAGCCGCCCGAGGAAGGCGACGATGATCGCGGTAAAGCCGTAGCCCTGGCTGATCGAGGGTTGCAGCTGGCCGATGTTGGCCGAGACCTCGATGATCCCGGCAAGCCCCGCCAGAGCCCCCGACAGCGCGAATACCGCCAGGGTCAGACGGTCGGCGTTGAACCCGGCGAAATTGGCAGCGCGCGGCGCCTCGCCGGTCGCGCTCACCGCAAAGCCGAACAGGCTGCGCCCCAGCAGCAGCGTCGCCGCCACGACAGCCAGCCCGGCCAGCACGATGCCCCAATGCAGCTTGCCGCCCTCGATGATCGGCCCCAGCGTTGCCGCAGCATCGAAATTGACGCTCTTGGGGAAATTGAAGGCGCGCGGGTCGCGCCACGGTCCACGCACCAGGAAATCGAGCATCAGTTCGGCGACATAGACCAGCATCAGCGACGACAGGATCTCCGAAATGCCGAAGCGATTGCGCAGGATGGCGGGAATCAGCCCGTAAACGAGGCCGCCGAGCATTCCGGCGATCAGCATCGCCGGCAGGATCCAGACGCCCTCCTGCCCATGCGTGGCGATGGCAAGCCAGCCTCCCAGCGTGCCGCCAACCACGAACTGCCCCTCGGCGCCGATGTTCCAGCGGTTGGCCCGGACCGCGAAGATGAGGCCGACGGCAATCAGCGTCAGCGGCGTCGCCTTGAGCAAGACCTCCTGGATACCCCATGCAGAGGCGAGCGGCTCGATCAGATAGACATTGACGGCCACCAGCAGCGATCGATTCATCGCTAGAAGGATCAGCGCGGCCAAAGCCACCGCCACCGCAAAGGCGATGAGCGGAGTCAGGATCTCGCGGCGGCGGCTGATTGCGGTGCGGGGAACCAGCGCGATCATGCGGCCACGTCGGAATGGGTCGAGGTCATCAGCAGTCCGATGGCGTCGCGATTGGTCATCGCGGTGTCGACCGGGGTATGCATGGTGCCGCCGCAAAGGACGGCGATCCGGTCGGAAATCTCGAAAGCCTCGTCGAGATCCTGCGTGATCACCACCACGGCCGCCCCGGACCGGGCCAGATCGACAAGCGTCTGCCGGATCAGGGCCGCCGCCCGGGCATCGACGCCCCAGGTCGGCTGGTCGACAACCAGCAGCTTGGGATTGCGCTCGATCTCGCGCCCGACGATGTATTTCTGCAGATTGCCGCCGGAAAGCTGCGCGGCGCGCGGATCGGCCGAGGGGCCGCGCACATCGAACCGCTGGATCACCCTGCGGGAAACAGCGCGCAGCTTTTCGAGCGACAGGAAGAAGCCACCGACATCTTCCGTTTCGTGCCAGCTCAGGGCGATATTCTCGCTCAGGTTGCGCTGCGGCAGGGTCGCATGGCCAAGCCGGCCTTCCGGCACAAAGGCAGCCCCCAGCCGGCGGCGGCGGCCGATGGTCGCGCGGGTGACATCCGTCTCGCCCAGCCGGATCTGTCCGGCGGTGACGGTTCCCCCTTCGCCCGACAGCGCGGCAAAAAACTCGCTCTGCCCGTTGCCGGCGACGCCGGCGATGGCCAGCACCTCGCCGGCCCGCACCTCCAGATCGACGCCGCGCAGCGGAATGCCATGCGAAATGTCCGGCTGAACCGACAGGTCCTCGATGACCAGGCAGGGCGTCATCGGCCGTTCATGCGGCACGGCGCGCACATCGGTCACGCCCTCGCCGACCATCAGGCGTGCCAGCGTCCTGGCAGTCTCCCGGCGCGGATCGGCATTGGCCACCAGCTTGCCGCCGCGCAGGATGGTGGCCGCCGAACACAGCCGCCGCACTTCCTCCAGCTTGTGCGAAATGAACAGGATGCCGGATCCGCGCGCGGCCAGTTGATCGAGCGAGGCGAACAAGGCCTCGCTCTCCTGCGGGGTCAGCACCGAGGTCGGCTCATCGAGCACGATCAACCTCGGCTCCTGCAACAGGCAGCGGGCGATCTCGATACGCTGGCGCTCCCCGGCCGAGAGCGTCCACACCGGCCGGCCCAGTTCGAGGTCGAGGCCATAGCGTTTTGTCACCTCGGCGACGCGGCTGGCCAGCGCGGCATCCGCCCGCGCCCCGGCCGTGCCCAGCGCGATGTTTTCCAGCACGCTGAGATCCTCA
>ERZ761609.1372-NODE-1372-length-21790-cov-19.978836_pt1 | contig 21790 bp, 21 predicted proteins | sample MGYA00511163_ERZ761609 | MGnify/ENA primary metagenome ERZ761609 (study PRJEB28899, sample SAMN02445070) | bioreactor sludge metagenome | biome: EBPR sludge | place: Australia: Brisbane, Thorneside Wastewater Treatment Plant | collected 2011-12-16 ... | reverse complement strand
TGTTCTGAACGACCAGCTAACGTTCAACGAACTGATTCAGAGGGAAATAATCAAAGAGCACGTAGATGAGATCGAAAACTATCTGACGGTCCCTTCAAACGAGCACACCATCATCCCACCTTTAATATGTGGACTTCTTCCCACAGAGGGCGCGGCAATTGCTGAAGATTATCCAAGCGCTCACATTGAGTACAACGATGACCGTGTAGAAGTGAGGTTTGGTGCCACGTTCATGATTAAGGCCATGAGGCCAGATCCAAAACATCGCGAACCCTCAATTAGGCTTCCCAAGATCAACGGTCAGGAGGGCGATTATTCGAACATCTTGTCATATGGCGTAGTGCTTAAAGTTAAGACGAAGTTCGCATCCTTAGTTGTTGTGGATGGGCAGCACCGACTCGAAGCGATCAAGGGCGCATTTAAGTCGAATCGAATCACCGGCTGTTCGATCCCTGTCTTCATATTCATTCCCATCGAAGGTCCAAAGACTCAGAAGCTCGCCCAGAGATTCCGCAAAGTATTTTTGGATATCAATAAGAATGCGAAGTCCGTATCTGGCCACTTTATAGTCCTACTCTCTGATCAGAATCTCCTCAGCTTTGCAGTACGCGCAGTTGGTGAACGATTTCGAAAGCGCAACAAACTGATGTTCCTTGAATGGAATGAAGAGCACTCGACGAAAAGTAAGCAATTTTCTCGTCATCACACGATTTGCAGCGTAGGTGTGTTGGCGAGCGCGTTAGAAAAGCCTTTTGTGCGCGAGGAGCGCAACCTCAGAGACACCCTCGGATCAATCTGTTCACCAATTATGGATTCAAACAATGAACCAGAAGGTTCCGACGAGTTTGTGATCGACAGGGGATTCGCGAGTACAGTTCCCATACATTTGCGAAGCAAACTGGAAGATCCAGAGGGCCCAGTGCAAGCAACCCTTGCGGGACTTTCAGCATTGTTTGAAGAACTCGAAGTCAATCAGCAGTTAGCAGGCGAAGCTGAAGAGTTAGTGCAGAAATATGAGTCAAGCGAAGTCCCTGCGATGCGGTCGGCAGCTGCCGAATTTCGCGCTTCACGGTATCCGAAGAAGAAAAAGACCACAAAACCAACTGCAAGTGACTCTGCCCAGCAGTTGCAGGATGCCCTAAGAGATCTCGATCAAGAACTGAAGAAAGTTGACGTTCTCAATTCGAATTTCTGCAAATTGGTACGCACTCAAAGATTTTACCAAGCCGCAGTCGGGGTAGCGATTGATCTGTTCGCCTATGCCTTGCGCTCTGAGGCCTCTGCAAACTTCGAACAAATGTGTTCAATAACCGCAGAGCTCATTAATCGGGTGTTCTTGAAAAATGGCACGATGATCTTTGCGAAAGATCACTCGCCGCAAAGATGGACTGAGAACGTCATATTTACGGCCTCTGGCTCAATCATTACGAGCGAATCTACTGCCCGAGCAATTCATCACCTTTTGTTCTCAAGCTTAGTTGGCGTTTCAGAAAGTGATCAGACTCTCAGCGATCTTCTATGTGACTCAATTGGCCTCGGGGCCGCCACCAAGAAGGCTCAGTTTTTAAAGCTTGTCGATCAAGCCGCTAAGGATTCACTGGAAGACTACAAGGAACTTCTGTTTAAGAGCCGAGAAACCACATTTAAGTTCGAGTATCAAACGAAGTATCAGACCGACGGGAAAAGACTACGAGATTTAGAAAATCTGATTTCAGCGCTAGGCCCAAAGAGTAAGTGGAGATCGTCGCCGAGATATCAAGAATATCTAACCTTGATCAAGGACCTTCGATATGGGCCCGACGAGTCCGGGTTACTCAATTTGATCGAGAATTTAGACTTGGTCATTCGCTGAGAGTCGTCTTTGTATTCAATTTCGCTTATCGAAGACAATCACGTCTTGAATTTGCCTGACCAAGAACGGTGGCAGATCGCCAATCGAATTCGGTCAGTCGATGGTCAACATACGATCATAGCCTTCTGTTCGGACCCATCAAACGTCGAGTATCTTCAGAGTGAGTTTGGTCTTGAGCAAGATTCGGGACCTAAAACCCTATACATTAACTGTGAAAAATCTCGATCCGCGATTATATCCCTTCTGAAGTTCGCATCGCAGAGCATTTCCCACTCCATATTCTTAGCAACTAAGTCGGATGACGACGTAAAGATTAAGCTAGAAGACCTAATCAAGATCCTATCACAGCCATTTTCAGGAACCTTTCTTGCGGACATTTCACCAGATCTGATCTTGGTTTCAGAACTCATTCAGAATTTTAGAAAATTCAATTTTGACTTGTTTCTAGATCGTCGAAAGTCAAAGCGACTAATCTGGTCAAACAACACAATTAGTCGCCTTAGCCATCTCGCATCTTCTGATTATTTCACCTCCGTGCCGACACAATACATGCTTCCATTCCGCGTGATGTCGAATTGGATCCCAAACGGTACAGAGAAGGATCAAGTCATCGAAGAGGCCGCCTTCATCTCAAGTTTCCTGTGGCGGGCGGCAACGTTTCGTCGATCGGAAGGGGACTTCAATTTGAGTGCACTGTACCTCTTCAGAGCCGTTGAGCTCGTGATCAACTGCGCACTCATCTCGAAGTCGCCGATTGAAGAATGGTACACAGGTTACCAAGCTAATCCAAACCAGCCTGCTGATGAATTGATTGATGAGTTCGCCAGTTATTTTGAAATTGGCGGCACGCAAAGAGACAAGCTCCATGACCTAAGAATGATGCGAAACGACCTTTTAGAAATACACGGTTTGCGCCGGATCTCAGCTTCCACTCTAAATAAGCTATGGCCGAATTTCGAGAGCTGGAAGATTCCTGCCATTGATCGAGTTCTGGACCTTCAACGAAAATTTCATAGCTCTATCTCCGATCGATCAGTAGCCGAGCTCATTTTGGCATGCCTTGGTAGACACCTCTGTTCGTGAGCCTCTGGCTCAACCTAACTTTCTGCTGATTTGAGCTAATCGCTCGTCCCATACTGAAAGAATCTTGTCGACATCAACACGCCTTTTTTTCATCTCCTTTCTCCAAAATTCACCTCCGAAACACTCCCTGCGTCTTCTGTTAAGACGCTCAAAAAATGGCAAGCAGGCGCGCGTTTCCATGCCTAGATAACGGTTGCAAATCCAAATGATATCCGACAACTCGTTTACAGATGGCAGTGCGATCTCGGGTGTACAAGAAAACTCAGCGATCTCTGGAATGTCGAAATGATCGATGGAGCTCAGGATATTCATCCACAAAGCCACCCATAGCGATACTTTAGCTGGGTCTGATGTTCCATTGTGAAGACGAATCTCCGCAGTCGAAGTCGCAGCGCTCGCATCATATTTTGTTAAATTGATCAAACGATATCGATGGTCATGAGAACCGAAGTACCGCATGAGATCCGCATCTGATGAAAGCGATCGCAGCTTCTCGTCGGAAAAGTGCTTCCTGATCGATTCACAGAAGGCGTTTCCTGAAACGTCTGATTCGACGACGCGCGAAGGTGCCACCAGCGAAAATAGCGCAGGCTCAACCATCCGGATGAACTGTAAAGTGCGCCGCACTTTTCTGGGCTGACCGTAAGTCCACCCCAAATGAACGTGGAATCCCGTGGATATGTTGACCTGAAGTCCGGAGGCGCGAAGCACTCCTTCGTTTTCGATGGTCGTCAACACCCCAAGCAACTGTTCGAATCCGTCCTGACCTTGTAGAATCGGCGATACCACCTCCCAACCACAGGAGCCGTCATGAACAACACTCCACTTCTCATGGTCTGCATGGCCGCCAAAGACCACAGATTTCACCAACGAAGAACCGACCGCTTTTTTGAGTGCGTCAGCGAGCATCTTTGCAGGCGGAAGCCATTGAGCTTCCTTAGTAATATCGGTATCACCTGATGGCGCGAATTCGAGCTCCACACCGAACGTCTGCTTCGGATTGATCCGTAAACCATGCAAAAGCTGTAGCGCGGGATCCGCTGGTGCCTGTGAATCTTGTGGAATGCTGATAAATTCCAAGCCGACTCGGGCATCGTGCGCATGTCGCGGCAACACACCTCTATTCCGAACTTGCAGCACTGAGGATCGGGATACCGATTTATCGCGATCGGATGCTCCCGTGAAGTAATCTTGAAAGTGATAAAGCATCGCTTCTATTTTCGGGTCATCCAAGGCGTCATAGCAATCGACGATATAAAAATGGGATTTATCGGAGCCCTCTGGGCGCCGGGAGGCGCGCCCAATCATCTGAGCGAATTCAATCTGGCTCGTAACCGGCTTGCACAAAACGACAGTACGAAGTTCAGGGATATCGACCCCCTCCTTGGCCATATTCACGACGACAGCAACGTCAAAGTGACCGTTGCGAAAGCGATCAATCGCTCCATGAGGATCATACCTGCCCCCATGTATCACCAACGCAGTTTCTCCTCCTAAGAGCTGCCCCATTCGATCGGCATGTTCGCGATTAATTGCGAAGAACAGCGACTTTCCGTACTTGGCACGATTTTCTTGATAATGCCGCACAATCGCTTTGTTTCGCTGATCATTACTCGCGATTTCAGCATAGTTGGTGATGATGCCGTCTCTAGCACTTATTCGTGTTCCCACGTCAATTCTGAGATCGACAACAGAAGGACGAGCTAGGTACCCTAAGCCCACAAGTTCGGCGAAAGATACATTTCCAACATGTTTTTTTAGCCAGCCCGTGGCTTGCCGGACCTTTGGCGTCGCGCTTAGACCAAGGATGTTTTGCTTGTTCCAAATCCCATCAAAGAGCCTGTCATACAAATCTTCCTCAATTGTCCCACTCTTGCCCCAATGAGCCTCATCGATCACGACAAGCTCTGGATTGAAATCACGGAGGAGCCTGGCCTCGGCTCCTCGTAAATCTGCGGTCGCCTGCCTCATGCTCGCCTGCGTTCCATATAGGAGTAGCGGCGGAGAATCGAACTCGCGATCGCGGTATGAGTCCAAGACACGATGAAGGACCCAACCATTGTTCTCCGATCCAAATGCGGCCAAGACGTCCCTAGGATCGCCGAAACGATCGCCAAACTGTGCGCAGAGCTCGCTTGCAGCCTGGTATAGGAGATAGGAATTGTGAGTGAGCCACACTACACGTTTACCTCTCGTCAAATAATCATTCACTATGAACTCATTTGCGATTTGAGTCTTCCCTCCTCCGGTGGCAACGTAGAGATATCCGCGGATCCCCGACTGGTCCTTTCGATAGCGGTCGCGAAGCTCCGACAGTGCACGCTGTTGGTAATCACGCCTACCACGCTTCTTCGCTCGTAAAGGGTCGAAACGCAGGGGGGCTACTTCAAACTTTCTGCGTCGCGCCCCCCCGGAGCGACCACCAAGGTTGTCGATATCATCATCGGCGAGATCTTCCTCATCCTCCTCGAATGCATCATGACCCAAGCTCTCCATGCAGGACTCTACTAATTCATCGTCGCATTCTGACAAAATGCGATCGATCAATTGAGCTTTACTACCACTCTTATCAGTCGCATCCACCAACCCATTCAGGTCACAGTCGTCGAGGCACTCGACCAAGTCGGAGGGACGCAGATCTTCGATGAGTCGATCGGCCAATTCACTCTGTGTGCCAACTTTTGAAATGGGCGGGCCTTCAAACCTTTCATTAGCGTAGTCGACCAGCTCGATAATTTGCTGTCGACTCAGTCGATTCAAGTATTCACGGAATACATTTTCCCCCGATCGAGCATGAAGTAGTTGTTCTTCGCACTCGGAATCAATCTCATCAATCAGATCGCAAAGCTCTTCGCGTGAAAGAGTCTCAAGAAATGAACGGAGTCTAGACAAGGGGCCTCCTAGACTAACTCATGTAGAGAATGACTACTTTTCGCCATCAACTGAGAGGTGATTCAATAGGTACCTCCGAGACAAGTCAGCCTAATCGGAAGTGATTGTGAGCGCGATCGAGGTCATGCTCGTTTACGCGGGACCTTCTTTTTCGATTTTTTCGCAGCGCGGTTCGTTTTGCTTCTTTTCGAATACAGTCGATAGGTCTCGGGCTCTAACTCGACATACGCCAAACTTGATTCCCCGTTTCGCCTTGAACCCGCCTTATCTCGCTGTTTGGCGTGCTGAACAGCAAGAATGCCGAAAGCATCTAACTCGTTAAGCTTCACTCCATATTTCGTTTGAAACGCCGCTATAAACTCTTGGCACTCTTTCTTGTTGTATCGATAATAATCCACTTCGTTTCCTCCTGTGATTTAAACCGACGATGTCCCGTCACCCCTGTCCGCTCAACATTAACCTGACCCAGAAGTCCCGCATTCTCATCAACAGCAACTTAAGTAAAAAAGTTCCCCTTGCGCATGGGCACTCTTGATCATCGGAGGGACAGGCCGCGCAACTAAATGATAGCCGAGTGAGTGGAAGAAATTCTATATCAGGTCTCATCTTGAGTCGGTCATAACTCTGCCGGAACAGGCAGTTAAACACCTCGAGAGGTATGTCTCATGCCATTCTTCATCGCCATCCCCGACGTCCAGGGCGAGATCTCACAGCTCGAGGCTCTCATTGCGAAGATCGAAGGGCGCTATGATCTCGGTGCCGACGAACAATCGGGCGATCACCGCCACGGCGATGACGATCACATGTCCGCACGTAAGCCCAAAGCTCAGCTGATTTTCCTTGGCGATCTGATCGATCGCGGCGAAGACTCAGACGCCACGATCGAGTATGTGCAGGCGCTCAAGCAGCGTTGGCCGCACACACAACTAATCTGGGGAAATCACGAATTGCAGACGCTCGCCCTCAGTCGAGGGAGTGATGAGCGTGGCCTCACGACGCCACTCCGGCCAGGCGTACTTGAGTTTTTGCGCGATGAGTTTGTGCCGTGGGTGGAGACGCCAAGCCTACTCTTCTGCCATGGATCACCGGCGGCTGACGACACCGTGCTGGATCCCAGGGATCAAAAACTGATCTCGCAGATCGCGTGTAACTATGCAGGTCTTACAGAAGGCTGGCGAGGCAAGTTCATCGTTCGCGGTCATACCGCCGGCACTCAGCCGGCACGACTCGGCCTCACCTATTTTCTCGACTGCAATGCGGCTGATTACGAAGGCACGTTAATCGCTTCGGTCTTTAGAGACCTCACGATCCATGAGTTAGCGGACGGACGACGACGAGCATTGCAGGAGCCGCGACAGAGCTTTCCTCACGAGGTGAGTTTCAATATCACTCCACCATGGCCGCTCTGTGAGATTCTGGTGAGCCGCTAACCCACTCAGCGAGCTGAAGCGTCGGGCTGATCAGCATGAGTGACTTCAGAAAGCATCGCTGCGCCAATTATATCCAAACCACAATCTACGCCAAACTCTATCATCTCACACAGTCGCCGCTCGCCTCATCACCAATCCACCCACGCACACCGACACACATCCGCCTAAAGAGACTTTCTCACCTCAACAAAGATTGTTCTGCATAGGCTTTCGACGCTCGCGCGCGAAGTTGGTCGCGCCTCTCACGAACGGCTCGAATCGGTTCACTCATCTCAAACACAAACTCACAGCACGGATTGAAATGCGGCACCGCGATTGCTCCATCACATTTGTGAACAACAACTTTCAAGGAGTCATCCGATGATCGCGAACACAAGCAAACTGAAATTCACAACGACCGCAATGTCTCTTCTCATCCTACTCTCGGGTTGCGGAGGCGGCAGCTCGTCCGGACCTTCGGTGGATGCCGAATCCACTCTTCGTGACTCCATTGAAGGCGTCTACTTTATCGCCACATGGAATCCGCAAACCACGCAGCAATACCTCACAGCGATCAACATTCAGCCACCAAACAAAGTTGCTATGGCCGAGTTGTATCGTCCGAACTCTTCGACAGCCACAGCCTACACACGCAAACGCTCGGGCACCTATACAAAGAGCGGCGAAATGTATTTGATCAATTGGGAAACCGGAACTTGCGAGCCCACAGGGCAACAAAGCGTCAAGATCACTTCGTCGGATCCCAAAGATCGAATCTTTGTGACGGTCGACAATGTGACCATGGCTCTACTCAGCGATTCCAGCTATATGCTCCCAGAGTCCTACAACACGATCGCAAGCTACGTCGAGGATGTCGGCTGCAACAAGTTTCAGTGAGTATCCTTCGAGACTGTTCCACGCGAAGCCAGAACTTCGAATCAGAATTTCGCCATGACATAGGCAAAGAATCCGCCCATGGACTGCACGAGGTCCCAATCGGTGTTGTTGTTCTTTGCTTTCACCGTGGTCTCTTGTTGACCAATGTAGGCCAACTGAAATGCAATTTGATTTGGGACTAACTCCGTTGCGACACCAACTTGGTAGGTCAACATCGAACCTTCTCCGATCACCGTTGAGTTCGCCCCCGTCGCTTCGATCTTGCCACTACCAACTCCATTCCAAGCCAGTCCAAGCTGAACGACTGTCAGCTCAGAGAGCGTCACCGCCACGCCTCCGGCGATGGAGAATACATCTTGTCCTGTGAACGTATACTTTCGACCCGATGACTCTGATTTACCTTCGCGCCGATCTCGATACAAAAAACTCATTTCCATCTCGGCTGCGAACACTGGGCCCTTGCGCACAAAGTTTCCAGAGACCTTAGCTTCGTGCCCGCCTCTTGCCACTGTACCTTCACTCGTGGAACTTGCGACTTTGTATTCTCCCACACTAGGGCTGATCATAATGCCAAGTGTACTTCGAAATCCGCGTTGAGGCTCGTCAAGAGCCAGATAGCGAAGTTTGAATTCAGGATCATAAAGTCCGCGGCTCACCTCCGTCGTGGATGTCCCATTGACCGTCGAAGCTGGACCATACGTAAGATCACGATTCACAGTCAGCGAGTGACTGAGAGTAACTGAGGTGGCGAGTCGATCGGAAATTCCATACGCGACTTCGGCTTTTGCTTTGAGGGCTGTTGAAACTGTGGCCGCGATCGTCGAAGTTCGAATCTTCTCCGTCAGGTTGGTCTGTGTTCGGTGAATTCCGGCGATCAAGATCTTCTCGTTCTGTTCGGGAAAGTAACCTAGATCAATCAATCGGTACTGCGCAGGAACATCCGTCGCAGCGGCACGCGGGGCCATTGGCTGATTCTCACTCTCCGGCGGCGCCGAATAGGATGCGGACGGAGCCGGCGCCGCAATCGGACCGCTAGGTGGCACAATGGCAGCCGACGATTCAACGCTGGACAATGGAAGCAAGGACTTTTCCAAGCGCTGCGAAGGCCGAATCAATTCGCGCTGCCGACAATGAGTCGAGTCCAACGTCGCAAATTTTGTGCGGATCTCCACGACCCTCAGGCTACATTGTTGCTGCTGAGGCTCGAGTGTAGCGAGAAATTCATCACCCACTTGCACTTGTGTTGTGGCCGGAATCTCGGCGACGAGTCTTTGCCGATCATGAAAAGTCTGACGTACCGTCAAGACTTCCACATCTGCCGCAGATGATAAAGACGTGAGCAAACTCGCAAGTAGGACGGCACCACGACGGCAAACGCTTGAAGAGCAGTGCCGTTTGAATCGATGTTGCAACTGAATATTGCGATGTGCGTGGGCCACTTGTTCTCCTTAGATGTGATGATCAAATGTGATAATCGGATGTGATGATCTTTGCTCTCTAGGACTTCGTGCCGTCCATCTTCCCGCTCCCCCCGCCCGACACGTCGGGATCGCGGCGCCGTGTGGTGGGGCGAATGATGATCTCGTATTGCCCGGTCATGAGTAGCTCGGGGAGCTTTGTGGCCTCGATCCTCAGCTCTTGCCCGAAGATCAGATCGTCGAGCGTGACGTTGAAGAACTCCGCCACTTCCTTGACCTGTTCGAGCTTGCGAGGCGCTTGGCCCGAGAGCCAATTGTGAAGTGTGTTCACCGGCACACCCGTGAGACGCGAGAGTTCAGGAATTGTGAGTTGATGTTGTCCGATGAGTTGCCTGAGTCGCTTGGCCAGCTGCATGTCTCTCATTGAGCCATCGGAGCGACGTGGGATGAACGACTATACCTTGAGAGGCAACGAAATCACTTACTGAGAGAGTTCGTCGACCGCCTCGCGCCACCGTCTTCACGAAGACTTTTGAAAGTCTCAGCAAGTTTCTAACAGCAGGTCGAGGCCACTCTCAAAATGGCGGCGCGATGGGGCGCCTTCGTTTGGGCGAGCTCGCAGCTGCTTTGGTTGGCGCATCGGAAGGGCTAGCGCCTGTGGCCTCGCCCTCGGCACGCAGAGACTTCGGCCACTGCAATTTTTGATCGATCAACTGCACGACGATACTGATCGGAATTCCCGCTCCGAGCGCAAGCCAAGCCAACTCCGTCAGACCCATAACGGTCAAAAGTACGGCGGCGACGAACATTGCCGGCACATTGAAAAGCCAAGTCACAAGAATCCAGGTGAGAATGAGGATCGCACCGCCGACATAGAGTCCGGCGGTGATGATATACGGTATTAGCCCGATCAAAATGCATAAGCCGATCAGCTTAAGAAGGATCATACTTTCTCCTGGGTCGCGTTTCGCTGACGAGTTGCGATCAGCCTTTAACGCGTTTGAAGCGATGGCCTGCGGTGATCACTTGTCCGCTGGAAACATCACGCACGAGATAAACTTTTTGCAGCTGCTCGAGGAGATCCGGCGCAAGTCTTACGATCACGCGTCCATCGCCGATAAAGGTGGGCTCGCCGTACGTATTGACGAGGTCCACGAGCCCATCGTCGATGCCGCGATTTTTCTGGCGATGAGAGAGATGACGATTGCTCGAGCGACGGGACTCAATGCGGTTCTCGAAGCAAGACTGGCGGCGGTCGTCGCGAATGGGCATTTGGCGATCAGTGAATGAACGTTGGCGCATGGGGGTCTCCTTGAATTTGGCTCGGGGCGAAGCGGTTCGTGCGCTCGTTTGGGATTCAGCGAGCGGCCCTCTTTCCCCAATCTACGTCCAAGCGAGGACAGCGGAGGTCCGTGATTCGGACAATTTCGACGTAACTCGGGAGTCATGCGAAGCGAACCCGCAGTGCCTGAGGTGATCCTAGATCATCTCTTCTCTGGGGAGGCAGATGTCCTCAGTGTGCCTGTATTGAACTGAGACACTTCAACCGCGAGAGGCCACCGCAAGAGACTTGAAGTCGTGTGAGTTCGAAGCGGGAGACGAAACTGTCTCCATCCGTGTTCCATTAGAAAGTATGTTCGACGCTTGGTAAAATTGACGAATGCGCAAAGTTCTTTCCATCTTACCTACCTCACACGCCCCGCCTTCGAAGTTTCTGCTTCTTCTCATCTTAATGACACTCGCGGCTTGTAAATCTGAAGGTTCAAAGTCCTCCGCATCCACCGTCACACCTACTGGAGACGTGGCATGGACTTCGTTCTATTACAAAACGAAAGACTCGCTCCCGCCCTGCTCGGGCGAGCGGATCTACGCTATGGCAATGATAGAGTCCGAAAAGAAGATCTACGTATGTGATGTGACTCGCCAGTGGATCACGACGGACTTAAACCAGTTTATCAACGCCTCCGAAGTCGCAGGACCGATGGGGCCCACTGGTCCACAGGGGCCAGTAGGTATGGTCGGCGCTACAGGACCTCAAGGACCAACCGGTGCCGCGGGACCTACAGGTGCGACGGGCTCCATGGGACCACAAGGTGTCGCAGGCCCCGCTGGGCCACAGGGACCAGCAGGAACTGGCGGCGGTGGAATCATACTTCGTGCACGCTCTGATGGCGGCCTCGTCGGTTATGCTCAGGTGATGACTTCGCAAGTGCGTTTAATTGGCAGCAATGAATTGGCGATTCACCAATTCACGCTCATCGTGTTGCCTGATGGACGGCACTTCATATGTTTAGGCATTTGTTTGAACCGTGTTTCTTGGGGCGGATACATGGGAAATATGGGCGTGGCTTCACTCGATTCTCAGCTTGTCCGCCCCGTGACTCCGAATGAAACGATGAACGATCATCACCGGGATCTCTGGCCAGCACACCACGAATGTACCTTTCCAAATGCTAACTGCTCGGGCGAGTGCGGTTGGCCGAATACACCAATGCTCGGGGCTCTTGTTCGTGAGCTTGATGCCGCCAACACGGCCACTTGGTTTGTCTATAATGAAACCCGACGAAACCTTGTCGAGCATAGTTACACGGACACAGCCTCATATTTTGCTGGAGGAAAGTGCAACACTGTCACTGTGAGCAACTCGGTTTTGATCAATTCCTTCTCGCAGGTCAAAGCCTCGCTTCGTCGATCCGACGAGCGCTATGAGCCCAAGTATGACTTCTTTAAAGGCGTTCTTGTGTACGTCAGCGGTCAGTAACTGGCTCAAACGCATCACCGCGGAGCCTTGCGCAGCACAATTTCAAACTGCCCGCTCGACAACAGCGCGTGCAGATCTTGGGGTGCGACTTTGGACTCGACACCAAAAAGCAAATACTCGAGGCTCACGCCAAAGTGATCGGCAACAAGCTTCACCTGCTCCAGCCTGCGCGGCGATTGACCCGCGAGCCAGTTATGGAGCGTGTTGACCGGCACACCCGTTTGCGCGGCCAATCGAGGAACAGTGAGCGAGTGACGGCGGGTGAGCTCGCGCAAAGTTTTGGAGAGATTCATCTTGCACCTCCGGCATGAGATTCAAAGTGCCCGATTCACAGGACAGCTGAGGTCTTTGGCTTGGCCGGAATGCGATCGAGGGACCTGAGCTGTCCCTCGGGTTGCAGACTTTACGCAGATCAATCGCTTCGGTGGAGGTCCGTTTTACTCTCGCAATAGACGTCGGGCGCGCCGAGCGCGATCGCGTGCGAAATAGTCTTCATCGAGAAGCTGAGGTCTGTAGCATCGGCAATGCGCACAGCGAAGATAGAGATCTTCGTTGAACTGAATCACCCATGCGGGCAGGCCACAGGACGGGCATGCTTGCATGCGAAGGTAGGGAGTACCCCAATGTTTCAGATAGGCCTCGCGATCGGACTCACGAAGTTGAAATCGGATCGCAAAACCTACGGGCAATCCGGTTGAGCCACATCCATGCACGTTCACCCAAACCAGATCCGCCGTGCTGATCGAATCCGTTCCCCCACAGTTTCCGCAAAATTCGTCGATCATGGGAATCAAATAGGGTGGCGGCACTTGATTCGGAAATTTACAGTACCTTTCCAGCCTCCGCTTCGTGCAGGGTTCGCAAAGTTTGTGGACGACTTCGGGCTGCTGATAGGTCGCAGATCTTGGCATGGCTTCAACTCCAGCTTGGCTCGTCTCACGCCATAAAAGTGGGCGCATAGAGCATTTGAGAGCATCCGGCGAATGCGATGGCATTACGACCGAGAATGTCCATTACGAGAATGTCCATTAGAGGATGCCAGAGTGTTGGGACAGCGGAGGTCCCTGCTTGGGATCAACCCACGCGGCGAGGGGACTTGTTCAAGATCTCTTGAGCAAGTTGCAGGACTTGATCGCGCAATTCCTTTGGGGAAATGACTTCCGCATCGGGGCCGAAGCTCAGCACCCAACGCGCCAGTTCTGAGTTGAGACGAACCTTGAGGCGCAACTCGACGCCCTCGGGTGTGCGGGTCAGCGACTGCGACTCATGCCATCGTCTCTCAGCGACATAGGAAGCCAGCGGCTCACGAATTCGCAAATGAATCTCGCAAATCTCTCCCATGTTGAGAACACCGATGCCGTCACGCAAAAACTCCCGAACATCGAAGCCGCCGTGGGACTCGTAAGCTTGCTCGAGCATTTCCGCAGACTTGATGCGCGCCAAAGCGAAGAGTTTGAATTGACCGCGATCTTCTGCAACGAGATACGCGCCCGCATCGGCGAAGTAGATCGCCTGTGGCCCGACTTCGCGCGAGCTGATCTGCGAGTTCTGCGTCGACTTGTAGTCGATGCGGAGCATGTGCCCTTCCGCACAGGCATTGTGAACCGTATCCATGATCTCCATCGAGACGCCACCGGCCCAGCCCGGCTCAGGCTTGATGCCGATGTGCTGGTGAAATCTCTCAATCTCTTCGCGACTCTTCACTCGCAAGGCCTTTTCAATCTGCTCAAAGAACGAACGCAGATGCGTAAACAGCGGCGAACCACGGTAGGACTCGAACACACCGCGCGCAAGAAACAGCGCGATCAATTCATTGTAAGTAAGCTGAATGTTCGGCGTGATGGTGGCAATCGGCTCAAGTTTGTAACGACTGCTGTCGACTTTCACCAGCGGAATGCCGGCGTCCATCAGCGCTTCGAGATCGCGGCGAACCGTCTTTTCATGCACGTCGATCTTGTAATCGTCGCGAAGTTTCTCTTGCAGCTCCTTGACGCTCAAGCCCCGAGTTTGAACTTCCAACGCCCGCAATGTGTGAAGCGTTCGAGTCAGCGTGTCGTTGCGTGCCATGTTGTACTCTCCCCACGCTTCTTGAAGTCGATTGGTTAACAATTCAATGCGAAGTTGGCCGAGGCCAACGCTCCGACAACGAATGAAGTTACGCCTCACTTATCGGCGACTTTCGTCCTGAACTTTGCCACTATTCTCATCGCGTTGGACCGCGAGATCTCAACTTGAGACGCCTCACGCTCTCTTAAGTTTAGCTCTGGCCCCACATCCCCGCCACGCCAGTTAACTCCGCTGTTAAATTCACTGCGAACTCGCGCATGCGTGCGCATCCAACTCGTTGCATTTCCATCAGTCCATCGCTACGACAAGAGGCTATGAAAACACTCATCACAGGTTGTTCGCGCGGAATCGGTTTTGGTTTGGTCCAAGAAGCACTGAAGGCGGGCCACAAAGTCTATGCGGTGGCACGCAACACAAGCTCACTGCAAAAGCTCGCCAGCCAGCATCCCGAACAGCTGACGCTGCTGCAAATCGACATCAGCCAAGCTGGCGCAATCGACGAGTTGGCCCGACGCCAAAGCGCTGAAGGTCTGGACGTCCTCATCAACAACGCCGGCATGATGACTCAAGGTGAGACCGCTGAGGACTTGGCGCAAAGTTTCTGGGTGAACTCGACCATTCCGTTTTTGCTCAGCCGCGCACTTTTGCCGACCCTGCAAAAGTCCGCAGCTCCGCGCGTGGCGCAGATCTCCACCTTGATGGCCTCGATTCATGACAACTCATCGGGCGGCTACTACGCTTATCGATCATCGAAGACGGCATTGAACATGTTGACCCGCAGCCTTGCGATCGATCATCCGCAGATCGCCTTCGCCTTGATTCATCCGGGTTGGGTGAAAACTGAGATGGGTGGTTCGCGCGCGCCGACGGAAGTTTCCGAGTCGGTTGCGGGAATCTGGAAAGTCATCATGGGGATGAGGCCAGGCAACTCAGGTCAGTTTGTGAACTTCAAGGGCGAAGCCTTGCCTTGGTGAGCGCTCGCCCGCGCTGAGCGCTGAGCGCAGAGCCGCAGAACAGAGAGCGCAACACACAAAGCAGAACAAACCGCGCAAAGCCCAAAACACAAAGCAAAACTCAAATCGCCCCCGCGGCCCAAGCGCACCAAGCGGCCCACAAAGCCGTCTCGCTTTGAGGCACTCGCCGCAGGCCTTCAGTCGCGTCGCGCCGATTCCGAAAAGTACTTCGCCCACCTCAAATCGTTTGACCGTCGATCGAACCGCACTCGAGGCAACAGGTGGAGAAAGGCGTGATGCTGTGAGGACCGAACGACAAATCGGAACGATCTTTAGTGTGGTCGGCGCGGCGATCTTGACGGGCGGACTCGTCTGGTCGGCGAATTCGCTTCAGTTCACGATGGTCGCCATCGATGTCGAGGGCACGGTGGTCTCGCAGCAAACCGAAACTTGCACACGCTCCTCAGACTCAGGCTCTTCCAGCCACCGCACCACTTACACCTGCTATCGCGCCATCGTTGAGTACCAGATCAACAGCACCACACACTCCTCACCGCTCCCCTACACCACCTCAAGCCCCTACACACCCGGCGAAAAGCTCCAACTCAAAGTCGATCCCGCTCAACCCAAAGAAGCGTCCACCTCAGGCGCACTCTGGCTCGGACCACTTTTTCTCACGCTCTTTGGCAGCGTCTTCGCCACCGTCGGCGGCTTCATCCTCCGAAGCGTGATTCGCAAACAAAGAATTCTCGACCAACTCCAACACTCCCCCCACCGAGTCCGCGGTCTGGTCACCTACGTCGGTCCCAACTACTCCATCAAAGTCAATCGCCGCCACCCGTGGATCGTGAAGGCCGACTGGGTTCACCCCTCCACGGGACAAACTCACACCGCCACCACATTCGACGAGCTGTGGAGTGATCCGCAAACCAGCGGTCAGATCGAGGCCGACGGCACCGTCGAAGTCCGCTTCGACCCCAAAGACCCCACCCGCGCTGCCATCTTCCTGCGCGTCGCCACCGCTCAACGTGCGGGCTGATGATGAGCAACGACCAAGGCGAAGGGAATTCTGCAGGGTCAGAGATGACGAGGTTCGGGTATCTGCTGATCGCCTATGGATTGATCACTCTGACCTGGACCGCACGCGAGTTGAAAGCCGCATATGAATTTGACCAACACGCGATCGAGATCGAAGCCACGATCGTTCGCCAAGAGCACGCGACTTGTACTCGTCGTGAAGGGACATCGAGGTATCCTCGACTTACAGAACACCCTTGTTACGACCGCTTTACTGAATATCAAGTCGCCGGCGCGAACTACGCCGCTAAGATCACTCCGAGCATTTCTCCATCTACGATGGGCGAAAAGATTCGGCTCAAGGTCGATTCGAGAGATCCTCGACATGTCTCGACCGAAAGCAAGTTCACTTGGAATGAACAATGGTTCAATCTCTTCGCAGTGCTCTTTCCGATCGGGATCGGCGCAGCGATCATTTACTACGGAATTCGAAACATGAAGCTCTTGGATGACTTGCGAAATTCAGCTCATCGTGTCCGAGGCCGCGCCACTCACATTGCTCCGACGGCTCTGACGGCACTCACCCGCCATCCTCGGTGGGTCATCAAAGCGCAGTGGGTCCACCCGCAAACAGGACAGATTCACGAAGCGACGAGCCTCCAAGATTTGTGGACAGATCCCCGAACCACCGGCCAAGTCGGTGACGATGGCAGCGTCGACGTTTACTTCGATCCCAACAATCCCAAGCGTTGCGCCATCATCCTGCGCGATCTCGTCGTCCCGCTCGATTCGATTCGCCAAGCTTAAGCGCCAGCGCGAATTCGCCAGACCCCTCCTGAACCTCACCGAACGGCCAACCACCCACTTCGTTCCGCGGGCTCGCCATGAAGCAATTTACGGCTCCCTCCTGAGAATTTACACAATCGCAATTGGCCACAGGCCATCGCCCAAAACCTAATGTACATTCCCTCCCACATCTCCGATGCCGGCCCGCCCGCTTGTCATGGAGCTTTTCAAAATGTTCAGCCTCTTGCCCGCAACTTCGTTCACTCGTCGTCATATTCTTCCGACAACAAGTCTCCTCCTCCTCGCCTCGATGCTCTCCGGGTCCGGGCTGCAAGCCTCGCCGTCGAGGCCACAGGCCGCCTCGAGCTTTCGCGAAGTCGTCGAAGTCCTGCGCGACAATGCCCCCGCGCCCTCGGCACAAGTCGCCCAAGGCCAAGCTCTCGCGGAATGGAACGCGTATCGCACCGGCCAGCTTCCGCAATACGACTTCAGCTCGACTTCGATCTTTGGCTCGGCGGTGAGCCTTGAGAACGATGCGCGCCGAACACTCACCGATCGTCACGACACCTATGACTACTTACCAAAGAAGCTTCACCCCAACGGCGTTTGCGGCTGGGGAACTTGGGAGATCGATCGCGATCTCGGCTATTCCGGACTCTTTCGCAAAGACACCAAAGCCCTCTTCATCGGCCGCATCAGCGTCGCGATGGGCGAGACCGCGCGCGCCGACATGCGCGGCTTCGGCTTTGCGGGCAAAGTTTTTCCGACTCAGAATCCCGACGAGCCCGTGACCTCGGCAAACTTCTTTACGGTGGATGTTTTGATGGGCCAGGAAGATCAAAGCTTCCTCACCACTTCGACGACCAACGAACCTGAAACAGGATTTCGTTTCAGCGTTTTGTGGCTTGGCCTTCGCATCGCGCGCGCGCTGTCGAGTGTTGAAGAAAACCCTGGCTTCCGACCGCTCACGCAACTTGCCGAAGCCGGCGAAGCTTCCGCTTCAAATGTTCGCCAGCCGAAGTACATTCGCCTACGTCCCATCGAAGACACCTTGCTCAATTCCGAATCGGATTTTCGCAGCGAAGTCCTGCGCGGCGTGCAGGACAATCGAGGCTTGCGCTTTGACATTCACGTCTCCGACGTGAGCGCAGATCGCCACGATGAAAGCCACTGGAAGCGCGTGGGCCGAATTCGCCTGGCTGACGCTGCTGTGTCCTTCGGATGCGATCGACGACTGCACTTCTCACATCCGCGCCTGCGCTAAGCCGCGGACTCTTTAGCCTCGCAAAAAGTCGGCGCGCCTGACGAACTCAGCCTAAGTTCGTCGGCGCGCCTATGTTTCGATCATTTAGTTATCCGGCAGTTATCCAGCAGCTATCCGGCAGTTATCCAGAAACTACGGATTCAGAATTCGTCGCGCTTCTTCCGAGTTCGCGATCGCGGCGCGCACTGTCTCGAGACTCACACCGGATCGAAGAACACCCAGCCAATACTGAAAGCCCGCCGCATCTGGATCGCGCTTGAGATAAGTGCGGTAGTACTCGCGCAACTTCACTTGCATGTATTCATCCGAGATCATGATGTTCGCGCGAACCTGCTGCAAACTCATCCCGAGCATCACTTGATCGGTCCAATACTTGAGGCCCGCCGCATCGGCCTCGCGCACCAGCAGTTCACGATAGAGACTGCGAATCGACTCTTGCACTCCCAAGCGCCGCGCTTCTTCCGAGTTGGCGATCGCCGAGCGCACCGCCTCCAAGCTCACGCCGGATTTGAGCGCATTCACCCAGTATTGCAGCCCTGCGGGCTCGGCATCGCGCTTCAGATACAGTCTGTAGTACTCGCGAACTTTGAGCTGAAAGTATTCGTCAGAAACCAAGATGGATCGGCGCACATCCTCCAGGCTCATGCCCTGATTCATTCGCATGACCCAGTAGTCGAGCCCCGCCGCATCTGGCTCGCGCTTGAGAATATCCAGATACAAGCTTCGCAGCTGACCCACAAGCCCAGGACGTCGCGCCTCTTCGGAGTTCGCGATCGCCGCGCGCACCGTCTCGAGGCTCGCTCCGGATCGCAACACATTCAGCCAGTACTGCAGTCCCGCAGGCTCGGCATCGCGCTTCAAGTACAGCTTGTAGTACTCGCGAATTTTCAGCTGGAAGTACTCATCCGAAACCAACAGCGATTGGCGCACACCCAATAGGCCGCCGCCTCGTCGCACAAAACTCACCCAGTAAGCGAGTCCCGCCGCATCCGCATCACGTTGCAGAATTTCGCGATACAGCTTGCGAATCTCGAACTCCACATTGAGGCTCGTGCCCAGCGTGCTGGCTCCGCTTTGTCCTGATGTCCGTTGCGAATCTTCTACTCCCGAGGACGCGGACGATGTCGTCGCGGCCCCCGAGTTTTGCGCGAGTTGCTCCGCCTGCATACCGGTACACCCGGCCAGTGCGAACATCGACACGCAAACGATTGTGGTGGATTGACGTCGACAAAAGTGTACAACAGATCGGATTCCCGATCGCAAAGTGATATTTTTCATGTGGCCCCCCGCCGACGGCTAGCACGTGCAAAGATCTCGCGCTGAGACGCCGTCTCAAATCGACTGAGACACTGAGACGATGTATCAAAATGAGTACAGCTGTTGAGGCCCTCGACAGCTGTCAATTCCGCCACACAGTTTTCACAAGCCTCATCGCCACCGCGAATTCAGTTTTCTTCGAAATACCTCAAAACCCTGCGTCGCCGACGCTCTCGAGCTTGCCCCCGCGCCCACCTTGCCTAAACTGATGAGGTGAGATTGCACTTCATCCTTATAATATGTGCGGCGTTCTTCGATCATGGCGCAGCGAGTGCGACAATCTTTGTGCGCGATCCACAGCTCACGCCCAAAACAAAAGTCATCGACGCTCGCAATCGCGACACTTGGCTTCGCGAGCGGTGGCCTCGATCTGTCTACCTGAATTGGGAGCAACTCTCGCAACCGGGTGCAGGATCTCGAGGCTCACTGCGCGAGTCCCCCGATCGACTCGCTGAAGATCTGGCGCGGGCCGGACTGCATCGCGATGATGACCTGTTGATTCTGGGAGATGGTCCCCGAGGTCGCGGCAACGAGTCTCGCATCGCATGGGTGCTGCAATCTCTTGGCTTTCGCAACTTGCAAGTCGCCATGTACTCCACGCTCAAATCGCCAGCCGCGCGAGAGTCTGGTCCATTCAAGCCCGAGGCCACCGCGCGCTGGAAGCCCAAAGTGGATCTTCGCGCCGTGATCACCGCGCGCGAGTTCTCGAAACTGAAGGAATCGCGACGCCCCTTAGTTTTGGATGTTCGCCCTGCGCGCATCAAAGAGCCGCTGCCCAAAGCCTTTGCGGGATTCGTCCAGCATCGCATCGACTGGCGCGAATTCTTCACCGCCGATGGCCTGCCACGAAATGATGCGCGCAGCACACTGCCACCCCTCGCGCAGCAAAATGGCGTGATCGTCGTGAGCTTCGCGGGCTTGAGTTCGGCGGGCGTCACGCTGATCTTGCGCGAGTGGGGCTACGACGCCCGCAATCTCGCCGAAGGCCTATCTTGGTTCTTGGATGAGTCCAGCGTATTGAGCGAAGGAGGCGAGTGATGCGAAGTCGACAGGCTTGGGCCTTCGTGTTGACAGTTTTGATGTTGGCTTCGTCTGCGTCTGCGTTTGCGACTGGGACCGCGAGCGGTGAGCGCAGCCAAGTCATCCGCGGCGAAGCTCGCCATCCCAAATCGCGCGAGCTGATCTACATCGAAGATCATCGAATGATCCGAAACTCCGATGGCAAGCTCGTGCGCATCGAAACCGACTACCGCACGGCCTCGACCGACGTGGTGATCGCCCGCATGCGAACGGATTTTCGCCAGGCCTCGCCCGAATTCTTCCCCAGCTACACCTACGAGGACTTGCGCCGCAAGGTCACCCACGAAGTGAAGCGCCTGCCCGAGCCCGCCGCCCGCCGCGTGGAACTTTCGCGCGTGAGCCCCAAGGGCCGCAAGTCTGCCGTCGTCGACGTGCGCGACAATATGGTGACCGGCCAAGGCATTCTCCTCTGGCTCGAACGCGAGCTTCCACGCCTCATCGCGCGAGAGCGACTCAAAGTGCGCTTTGTGCTGCCCGCCTTTCTCGACGACTACGGCTTCGAGGCCTTCAAGTTGCGCCGCGCCTCCGACGACATCGCCACCTTGCAAGTGCAACTCGATCATTGGTTCTTTCGCCTCTTCAGCTCACCCATCGAAGTCGATATGCACGTGCGCGATCAACGCGTGATCGCCTACCGAGGCCCCGGCAACGTGATGGGCGAAAACGGCAAACCGCAGATCGTGCACATCAGTTACGCCGAACTCCAAGGCGCGTCGCCGCCCTGAGATTACAGTTGCGACAAAGTGTTCTGAGATTCGCCTGGCTGTTTGATCCTCCGTGGGCGAATGGATGTATGTGGTCTATTTCAAGCGCATGCTGTGAACCGCAGTTGACGCATTGGTGCTGCGCTTGGTGCTGGATTGTGCGCCGGAGTTTTTTCGGGATGTAGCGCGAGCGCTTTGGGGGCGCGGGCGTGTTCCGCTCTGGCGCGGGTCGCGCGGCGTCAGTTGGCGCGGGTGCTTTCCGCGCCGGCGCGGGTCGCAGCGCGGCGAGT
>ERZ761609.1371-NODE-1371-length-21811-cov-13.423423_pt1 | contig 21811 bp, 10 predicted proteins | sample MGYA00511163_ERZ761609 | MGnify/ENA primary metagenome ERZ761609 (study PRJEB28899, sample SAMN02445070) | bioreactor sludge metagenome | biome: EBPR sludge | place: Australia: Brisbane, Thorneside Wastewater Treatment Plant | collected 2011-12-16 ... | reverse complement strand
ACACGAGAATTGCGCATATTCAATGGCTTACGGGATTTACTGTCGAACTCGGGTGTTCCCACCTCCATTACCTTTTGGTTCAAGCGTAGTAGCCACTTCCGCTTGTTACGATTCACGGCCTTTATCACAGATTCAAATGTTTTCACTATACCAATTATCTAGCACTCATCCGGCTTGTGGCTGCCAGAAGGGCACGCGTCTCACGATTTGTACCCCGCACGTTGTCGTGCTTCGTTACGTTGTCAACGCCGCTTCTTGATTCAGGCGTCTAGATTCACCCGGTGACACGGGTGGTTCCCTCCTGTTGAAGTGGGAACAGCTTTAACCAGCGACTTCGTGTCGCAATATGTCGTTTCGTGTGGAACAGGCCGCTGGCCACCGCCGCCAGCCGAGGTCCTCTGCGAGCCCGAGCAGCGCTGTTGCCCCTCAGCCCCGACTCTCGGGCGCATGCGATTATACTGCGCCAACGCCACCCCGAGTGGTAAGTTGTTTAGACAACGGTGTCCGGTTGCCTCATAGGTATGCCAACAACAATGGCCGCAACTGGGCCTCATAAAGCGCCTGCGAGGCCAGTTTGTGAAAACAGTGCTTGAAGAACCGCAAGACTTGGCGGCTCACCTTGGAGGTGTAGCGGAATACCGGGCTGCTCCAGTCGGGACGATCGGTCCCGTCGGTCGCAGAGGTCTGGCGCCGGTCCTGCTTGCGCAATGCTTTCTCGTCCACGATTCCGTGCTGACCCATTCTGCGGTGCAGCAGCAAGGCCACCAAGAGGCTGGTGACAATGGCCAGGCGGACCTGATTCTCGATGGCCGCCAGGCTGGCGCCCCATGCCTTGGCCTGGCTGAAGTCGTTCTTCCAGGTGTCAAAACACTTCTCCTCCTCCCAGCGGCGCGAGTAGAGGAAGGCGATGATGCCGGGTTCGAGCTTGAACTCGTTGGTCAGAAACTCCACGAGATGCCCGCGCCGGCTGCGGAAGGTGATCAAGCGCCAGTCTTGCCGGCAACTGCGCAGGGTGATGCGCAGATCCTTGAGCACCCCTTCGTTGGCCGGCACATCCGCCACCGCCAAGCCCTCGGTAGAATCGATGCACAGGCTGCTTTCCATGCGCGTGATCATGGTCACACCCAAGCGCTTTTTCCGACCATCCCAAAACGCCGCGTCGATGAAAGCGCGGTCGACCAGCCACAGGGCGCCCTTGTGACGGGTCATGGCTTGCGCGGATTGATCGTAGTCGCGCAACAGCGCCGTCTCTTGGCGACTGCGGGTATCGACGTAAACGTCGGCGGGACAGCCCAGGCCCACCTCGTAGAAGCTCAACAGCGCGTGTCCCTTGGGATTGTCCTCCCCGCCCTGGCGGGGCGTACACCGCCCGTAGTGCGCGCTTTCGCTTTGATAGGTCCCATCCATCGCATACACCGGGCGTCCTTGCAGTGCAGGGGATTTCGCCAAACGATCCGGCAACACCGCCCGGGCCTCGGTAAGCAACGGCGGCATTGCCGCCTGCAAGACCGCGCGGCGGCGGCGCGAGGACAGCGCGTCCGACCACGTGGAACGTGCCAGCGGCACGCGCAGCGCCGTTCCCGGTTCCCAATGCAGAAGCAACTGCACCTGCTCGCGCAGGGTGCGCATACCTTGCAGGTGGCGCAGCACTCCCAAGCCGATAAAATCCGCCATACTCAACACGCGCGATACGGCGTCGGTACCGCGCACCTGCGCCAGGGCACGAGCCATCGGCGCCAACAATTCCCCCGGGACGGTTTGATTCATGAGGCTATCCATGACCGCAGTTAATCGTTTGGTATCCACAAGACACTCCAATAAGCTGTTGTTTATACAGCCTAAATTTCGAGCATTCTGCTAAACCCTCGTCAAGTGTTCTTTTCGTTATTTTTGGAATTATTTTGCCAACCTATTATCCGCTTCATAGAGCGGATAGATCCCGCACCTGCCGTCTTTCTATTGAATGATCCCATTATCTGCGTACAACACGACTGCTGCTGCCTCATGGGTAGCATGCCTACTCCGGCTAGAAATACAAGCCGGACACCGTTGTTGTTTAGACTTTGAAAATGGTGCAGAGGCTCGGCTATGCACCTCAAGCACTGAAAAATTCACCTCCATCTACTAGTCTTGCCTGCACGCCAACGCCCTGCGGAAATTTTGTATCAACGCGATGAAGCTCCACAGCAAATCTGACTCCGGTCCGTTCTTCGATGTGCACCAGCGGTACCTGCCACCAACGAAAGTCCTGAAGGCCTAATGCTTCAGGTTGAAATTCTTTTAGCAGGTCTTTTTGCGTCAAAACGAAAGCGCGCGCTTTGTGCTCTCCGTCCTCGTCATCCGTGAAGAATACGACTTTCCAGAACTCGTCTGGGATCTGAACGCCCCGATAAGCAATGTCGTCCGATTCGAGTATTGGCCCGCCCATCAGGCTGACGCGCAAATCTTTCACGACGACTTCATCGAGAATTGCATTCTCCAACAGCCCCCACTTTCCTTGGAGCTGAGACTGGTTGAATGCTTTGTGCTGCGGTGTCATGTTAGTGAAAAAGAAGCTATCTAGATTAGCTTGCTTGGCCTCCGCAGCGTCACCCCACACCAAGTCATCTCTACGCGCAACATGACCACGGTCTAGATCATTGTTGACGTAAAGTTCGTCTCCAATTTGATACTCATCAAGTCCATTACGATCATCTTTTACGAATCTAATGCCCTTACGACTCAGACTTTTCTTACGTCCGCCATCCACGTTCCATGCAACGCATACAGGCAACTTGCGTTGACCGGCCAACCATACGCTGAAATGGCAATAATTTATCGCGCCATTGGCAAGCAATCCCCTCAAGTCTTTTCTTACTTTGTTGGAAAATCCAGGGTTGGCGATTTCGAAATCGAGAAATCTTTGGTCGAAACCCTTACGTAGTGCATTGTCAGCAGCATGGCGCTCGGTTTCGACCCGCGTAGCGGATCCCGAATAAGGTTCGATTTCCAGCTTCTGAAATACACTGTGTGCGTAACACGCAAGAGCAAACTCGCCATCTGAACCCTCGGCGTCTCCACCGAAATGAAGACCCAGGATTGTTCCGGTTACCTTTCCATTAGCGGGGTTAACTGCTAACCAGGTCGAACCGGAATCGCCTCCTTTTGAAATCTCGTTCTCGGGCGCCGGATGTTGCTTGGATGGCTCGATTTCAAAACCGCCAACGGTTTGTTCGCCGATCCCTTGGTAAGGAATTTTGAATAGAGCCTCGATTCTAGAGACCTGACCATAGGTCACGCCCGTCGTCCGGCCGCTCTTGATTACTAGGTCGCCCAACTCCGGTTTTCCGACTGAATCGATCTTGGCGGGCAGATCAAAAAGCTCGTCATTAGTCCTGCGATTCTCGATCGACGCTATAGCGCAGTCGCCTGCAAGCCCAAGGTGACTTCGCAGCAAGACCCCGACGTGATTCTTTTCCACCTGATTATCGTCGAAAGGGCCTGGCTGAACAATGGCGTCGCCAGGTCGACCATCCGCACCATTTAGGACATGCCAATTACTGAGAATCACCGGCGCACGCGAGGCAGAGTCTAAAACGATCGCGCCGATCGTTCCGGCCGTCGACTTGATGTGTCCAACACTGATACCACCACGAATTGGATCTTGGCGACTCTTCCGATCTGACTTGGGTTGAAGTTGCAATGCCATGTACCCTGGTTTGAACGCTCTCTGAACCACATCGGTCGGAATGTCGACCCCTTCGAACGCTATGCTCCCAGGAATGCCGGAAATAGACTCCGTGCTCAGGCTCTCTGGGGCAAGCTTGCGTTCGACGCTGAACTGCAACGCAACGACGTCGGTCGAAATGCCGCCAACTTGTTTGAAGCCAATACCAACACTCGTGACATTCGGGAGCGACAGTAGCCTTTGCCCCTGTGCTCGAATAAGGCGCTTGATGCGTTCGATCCCCCCTCTGTTTCCCGAATCGGATCCGGCAGCGGAAGCGCGTTTTCGTCCATTCCCAAGGTTTTTCTGTGTCATGAGTCACCCCCTCTCCTCGCGAATTAAATTGACTGCCATCGAAGAAACAATGCGACGTCTATATAACCAGATGCTCTTTCCCTGATCACATCACGCGTCAAACTGCGCGTGCCAAATCTCCAGACCACCTTCCGTGAAAGCATTCCAGTTCAACTTCGGGAGCTTTGTAATGGCTTCCTTGATTTTTCCTCCCTGCGTTCCGGTAACCGGCTGCACATCAAACGCGTCCCCCGTAATATGGCGTGAGAAGCTGCGCTGCTGGGCCTCGCTCCAGCCCTTCATTACCCCCTCTAGGCCAACGGCGACGGTGGCCGCTTGGGTTGCGCTTGGATTTTCGTCTACCCACTCTTGCAAGGCAGCGCGCTGTTGTGTGTCTTTGTACGTTTGCTCGATCCACTTCCGGTTCCTGACTACATTGGGCGCCATCGCCGCTGCTTGCTCGGCAATCGTGCGGCGACCACTTGTGAACTTGACATCTCCTGGAAATTGCTCGAGCAGTTTCTCGGCGGCAGCCTTTGCAGAAACGCCAAGATTGAGGTCGGCAATGCTTTTGGACGCTTGAATCCTTTCGAGAGCGGAATCAACAACATGGCACGGATCGACTCGCAATTCGACCCTGTACGGGAGCGGTGCGTTTGCGGCGCCGTCCAATTCAAGCTCGATACGGTCGCCGTTCGCCAGCGAAATGGCTACCCGCGTGCGCAAAATCTGCGTTGGGAAGCACCGCTCGTTCTGCCTGACGACACCGAGAACCTCCGCCATGACTTCGCCAATCGTATTCGCCTTTCCGGCGCCGACTGGCGTTCCTGAAGTCTTGCTAGTCATATCTCTTCTTCCTCGTGCAATGATTGCGAAACGTCATTGGTTGAACCTCGCGTTGCGGTCGACCCGCCCCGGCGGTTCAGTCATTTCGTCCCGACAGGATTTCGGAATGATACTTCCGGCCGAAATCCAAGCGCTCGTGGAATAGGCCGCTATTTCCGTCAAGTCGTAGCTTTCACGCAGCGCTTTTTGAGCCCCAGTGTATGGCGGTCTGACCTTCGCGAGTATTCGACCGCGCATGCCGACAGTCTTCCATTCGGCGCGCTCCTCCGAACTCGTTCGTTTTCTGGAAAGCGCCATGAAAATTTTACTTAACGATGGTCTCCGATGAATCAGAGACCCTGCCGCAGTAACTGTTCGTGAGCGGTGAACCAACACCGACCAGCGACGCATTTTTTGGGGTTTGTGTCGTTTCGTGTGGAACGGGGCCAATGCCTTTGCCGAGCCCTTCGGGCGCCCCCCCCCCCCCCCCCCGAGGGCGGGGAAGTCCTCGCCGCCGGACGGGCTCGGGAGCTGGCCGCGAAAAACCGCAACCAGCCCCAAGCCCTTGAGCTTACTAGCGTTTCTGGCGCAGTAAAGGGTCCGCTTCGCCGGGCTTCGCCCGCCCTTGACAGCGCCTTCAACGCTCGTAACGCCACTGGTCGGGGTGGCCATGCCTGCGCAGCCCCACAGGTCGGTCGTCGCCCGTTCCACACGAAACGACATAGACCCATTTTTTGTCACAAAAGCGCGCTGACGGAAAATGGAATCGGACCGATGAACTCAGGAAGCAGGCGCATGGTGCACTCCGGGCTCACGTCGTGGACAGGCTCCGGGAAAAGTTGCGCGATGAAATCCTCAAAAGAATCCAGCTTCATGAACTTCTTCGCTTCCTCCGTACCGCTAGGCGCGGCGTTGGCATTCCATGGCGCGGTGACCCTCTGTACTGAGCAGAGATAGGCCAGGCAACCTGTCATGTCTGCGTCCGTGGCGATGGATTTTCCCGCTGCCGTGATGGGCATGGGTGTGAAGAACCCTGGCGATCCCTCCGCCGTTTCGTGACGCGGGTTCGAATAATGGTATGCACCGATCAATCGACCGGTGTCGTAGCGCGGGTCACCCCGCGTCACGTCCGCCAACGGGCGGTAGACCAGCAGGATCTGGAAGCACGGCGTGGGACCGTTCAGCGGATTGAGCGTTGGCAGCGTGGTCGTGGGAGTCGCATGTAGGTCCAGGCGGTTGGAGGTTCCACTGAGCCAGTAATCGTCCGGGTTTCCGGATGTCTCCAGCCCAAAGGAACCGATGAAGGTCAGCCAGATCGGGTCGGTATAGTCGCTCATGCGCACGAGGCTCGCCGCGTAGTCACCGGGAACTTCCGGTTGCAGGCAAGCGGTAGTGAAGCGGCGTTCGCTCGGCAGTTGGCACTGCGCATTCTGAAAACACGACAGCTTGGACAATGTCTGCCAGGTCAGGGTCTTGCTGTCGCGCTGTTGCGCCAGCACCTGCAACCGCCAGGTCGTTGGCTCTCTTGGCCCACTCCAGCGCCGCTTGTGCCAACTGCACAGAAGGCGCAGTTCCTTGTCCCAGGCGACCTCGGTGAGCTTTGGCCACGCCATTGGCAGGTTGGCCGGGTTCGACGTACCCGGGTCCAGGCGAATCGTCATCGACGATAAGTGTGGCTGCCCGGTAGACGGCTGTTGCCCCTTGAAGTCGAGCGCAAAATCCAAAGGAATCGAGTCTTCGCCCTCGCTCCTTAACGGCAGTTCGAACACCTGAGTGTTGTCCTCTGTGGGCATGTTCAAATTGCGCAGCGGCAGCGCGCTATTCACCAGCGTCTCCGGGAGGGTCAGCCGGCGTGCCTGAATCTTGGCCAGCAACCACTTGCCGTTGGCAGCGTGGGTGGACACCACGATGCCGGTCTGGCTGACCAGCGCGTTGGCGCTGCTGTCGTGCGTCAGCCCGAACGGCTCGTGCACGCACAGGTCAAGTTTGTCGATTTCGGATTGATCCAGGTTGGCGTGAAAAATCGGGTTTACGCCGATTTCCCGATACTCCTGCATCCTCGTCTCGAGCAGGTCGATCTCGACCGTGTCGCCGATCCCGCCAAGAAGGCTGAGCTGGTCGGTGCGCCGCAGGGCATCGTCGCATACCAGAAGGTTGCCGCAGGCGACGTGAACAACATCCGACCTTGGCAGTACTGAAGCCGCACCATTCCTTACCGCACAACGGTCATCAGCGGAGGCATAGGTAGACGTCAACGGGACCGACCAGCGTAGCGGTGGTATCGGCAGGCGCTCGTTTCGATTGGCCGGTGAAACCCCCTTGATCAAAGCGCCTGCGCCATACACATCATTTTCAAAGGCGATCGGTCCGTTGGCTCTCTTGGCATCGTCCACCCCGGTATCGGTACTCAACCACTTTTTGAAGCGGACCACGGGCCGGGCTGTAAAGGCCGCGTAGCGCGCGGGCCGTGTGCCGGCTTGCAGGGTTCGGGTTTGCAATACCATGTTGCCACTCGCATCCGATCCGTAGCCCCACCGGTCGGTGCTGTCGAAGCCGGTGACCAGGTCGATTTCCTTGGCCTCGCGATACGACTCGACGCCAGCGAAACTGGCGAGCCAGCTGTGCAGTTCATTGTCCCGCGGCAGGCGCACCGGATAGCCGGTCCAGTGCCACTCGTGACGCTGAACGAACAAACTGCGCACCCATCTCGCAGATCTCTTGCATTCACAACTCAGCGCGAGCAGGTCCGGCGCCAGAGGCAGCGGATTGCCCGGTATTTTTTCACTCGGCGCAACGACGGTGAGCTTGAATTCGTCCCGGTAGTCGATGGCTCTATCCCATTCGGGAGCGGCTTCGAACCACCATTCCTGCGGACCAAACGCCCGATACTGCTTGCCCGACGAATCCTTGAATTCGGGCACCCACCGCGCAGCGTTGCTTACGAGTTCAATTCCGGAAAAGAAGCGGTGATCGGCGCTGCCGGAAGTCGGTTCGCCAGCGTCCGCGAAATGGCTGTCGTAGACCAGGGAAAAGGCACGGACGCGAATGAAACGTCCACATGCCACGCTAATGGAGATGGAGCGCTTGTCGTCCTCTGTATTCACGTCGGTCGTGCCGCCTGTAGCCGCCGCTTTGATCTTGAGCTCGACGTGCCGCCTCGTGCCCAGTTGCAAGGTGTTCATCAAGTCTATTTCAGTTCGCTCGATCGGACAGACTAGCGCCTTGATCGCTTCCTCCTTGCCATCTTCCCAGACGGCCACGCCCAAGGCGGCAACAGCCGGGTGGTACGAAGCCTTCGCCTTCTTGAGTTCTATCGCCTCTACTCGCTGGTTGCGAAAATCGATCAAGGCCGCCGTTGTGAACCGGCTGCTCGCGAAGTTGGGATCCGATAGCGAACCGAGCAGATAAACATCAGGCTGTTCTTGCTGGCGCTCGCGCAGGACGATATCGGTATTGAGCCAGCGTTCGACGAACTCGGCACTGGACGCCGGCGGCTCAAGCCTCAGCGTGTGTTCTCTGGGTGCGATACCGGAAAAGAGGTCTTTGCCCCCGACCTTCTGGTCGTGCGCAATCAAGGCAACCTTCGCGACGGGTGCATCGGACTGTTCGGGCTCTGGCGAGACTTCCTTCCGTGCTTTTTCGGCGCTCTGGTGCAAGTGAATCTGGTGTGCGTGGGCCTTGGTATCCTCGCTCAACTCAAAGGCGGCGTCGTTCAGCGACGTCCCAACTATTGCCGGGGCACCGGGAGGCACGGCCGATCGGTACTGCCATTGCGGCTCCACCGGAGTCGCGGCAAAGACGTTGGTCGGCTCCTTCAGTTGCGCACATAGGTCGGCGCTCTCCCGGAACTGCCGATTCACCACGCCGCCCGCATTGTCGATGCAGGTGCTGACGGCCCGGTAATGCAGTCCATAGCCAAGCAGCGGCAACTCGCGGCCACCGGCGACACCAGCGTCCGCGTGCCAGAGGAAGTCGATGGTGTCAGAGCCGTCGGCGTCACCGTTGCCCAGGTCCTTGTCCAACAACTCGCCTTTGGCATTGGCCAGCATCGCGCACGCGGGTCGCCCCTGATACTCGATCTGGGTCGTGCGGATGCCATCCTGCAGCGTGGAGCCTACGGTCTCATGCGTCCAGACAAGTTTCCCGTCGTCCCCGTCGTGGTCACGGAGCCAAGACGCGGGGGGGAGAGGCGGAGTTCCTCGGTCCCAGATCGAAACCGCCGTATCCGTGATCCACTGCGCTCGAGCATGGTCAGCCGACCAGGTGTTGTCCGCGTGCTTGACGAAGGCGCACAGGGCGAGTGCGTAGCCGCGCACGCTCTGGTCGAATCCGGCACCGGGGTCGCCCGATTCAAAATGCAAGCGCAGGCCCGGGTCACGCGGTCGCGGTGTTGCCGCGCTGGCACTGCTCTTTAGCGCCCTGACGAAGCCACTGGCAATCTTCTCGACCGCGTCGGCGGCGCCGGGCAGTTCCGTCAGCAGCGGCTTGAGCGGTGAAGGGTCATTCATCAGCAGCATTGTGATCCCCTCGACAGTCATGCTGTCCGGGTCGGCCAGACTGTCCCATAGCGATATCTGGGACTTCTGGAGCAAGCCGAGCACCGACGCGTCGACCGCAACACCCGTGATCCGCATCTTCTCCAGATCCACACGTGAGAGCGAATCGGGTTGCGGGCCCTGCCAAGCACCATCCATGCGCGCGACCAGCCACGGCGCCATGAACTGCCGAACCCTTTCCGACTCGTGCAAGGCGTGCGCGACCTCCAGCCACGTGCGCAGATAGCGCAGGCCCTTCGCCGTGTCTGCCTCGGCTGAGGAGGGGTCGTGCAATTCGTTGAGGCTCGTCTCGACGCCTCCCCAGAAGTACTGGTCGGCGACAGACCAGTTGTCTGTCGGCTGACGCTTGGCCAACGTCTGCAATGCCGCCTCGAGCCGCTTGCGGCTCGGATCCTGGAGTATGCCGAGCAAGGCTTTCGCTTGCTCCGGTGGCACCAGGCGATGCAGGACGTGCGGCTCCCGCCTGCTACCGCCCGCCCCCGAATACGACGGCTCCTGGCCCGCGCCGGTGAACCCCCAGAGCACCTGGTTCCACTTGACGCGCAGAGCTGGCTCCGTCGCAAATCGCCTGACGAAACTGCTCTCCGGCGTGGCGGGCTGTGGATCGCCCTGGCTGGCGGTTGTGGTGACGAGCTTGGCGACCGCCCGCATGAGAACGGCGAGAGGTGCAAGCTGGCGTGCCGCCAGGGAGCGCACCGTGGCGACCGATCGGTCACCCTGTTCCGCACTCGGTTTGAGTTTGAGCGCTGCCAATGTTTTCTCTTCGAGCCAGGGCGTCTGCCACGCGGGAACGTTGCGCTTGACTGCCCGGCAAGCCATGTGCAGCTCGATGTCGTTCGAGTAGCTGGCGACCACACAGCCCGGGCCCGTATGATCTTGCGGCGTCTTGTTGGGGGTGCGCAACCCTGGATTGTCACCATCTACCTGGAACTTGGGAAAGCAGACGATTTCGAGTTCTTCCGGCCTGCCCAGCTTGTCCAACTCAGCCGTATCAAGAGCCAGGAAACCGGCCATCGCAAGCGAATTGTTCGATACCACGGCCGGCCAGTGCGTCAACGGCGCCAGGGCATGTGGCAGGCTGCGTTTCTTTTCGCCCTGCGGGTCCATCTCTTCGGGCATCAACGAGAACTTGAATCTGCAGTCAGCCGTCTTGTCAAGAATCTCTTTGCCGATCAGCTCGGTTGCAGGCTTTGGCAACGCGAAGCCCGTCCCCGGTTTCAGCGGGCCGGCGTTGAAAACGAACTTCCAGGGTCCAGCCGCCCCCGAGCGTGCAAAGACGTGCCATTGGGTCCCGGTCCAGTGCCAGGGCAGCAGTTCTTTGCTGACCGGCGCCAGTACCGGTGTCTGCGGCCCCTTGCCATCGACCAGACTGTCGGCCGTGTCGTCGGCCGACCACGGCATGGCCAGGTTAACGGCGTAATGTTCGGTCGTCTTGTCCTGCGGGTCGTCGAGGTATGCGCAGCGCGTGATCTGGATGGCCCACCCTGTCTGCTTCATTTTGCTCTCCCGTCAAAGCTTGTGTTCGGCCGCGGCATGCACGCGCAGCGTGTAGCACCAGCAGATTTCGATCTCCACATGGAGCGAACCACGCGCCGTGGTGCCGCCCCCCGTGTGATGTTCCACTTCCAGCAGCAACGCCAGCGAGGCATTGGCGACGCCCAGAATGCGTGCGCTGCCGGTAATCGACAGGCCGGCACGTAGCGAGCCTCCCGTGTCGTCGATCTCGGCGTAGGCAAAGAGCAGGAGCGCGTACGAGCCGCGGGCCACGCCTGCCAGCGTGAATGCCCGCATCGAACCGAGCGCCAGCCCAAGGCTGACGCGCGGAACGATGTTGCTGCCCCTGGCGGTGGCGGCCGCTTCGAGCCACAAGCCGCCGCCCAGGTAACCGAACTGAACGAAAATCGGCGCCGTTTTCGAGCCTAGCGAGGCGTGTGTCGAGATCTCGAAGACCCCGTCCGTATTCATGCGCAGGCCCAGTCCGGATGAGATCGCGATCGGGCCGATGGTCACCGGCGGGATCGGCGGCAAGTTGTCGACCACCGTCGAAAAGCTGGCGCGCGCGCCCACGGGCCTGCCGCGTGCGTCCCTCTCCACCTGGACCGCCGGCGGAAGCTTGTCCTGAAACTGCTTGGCGTACTCCTGGATGAACTTGAGCGACGGATGCAGCTCCACTTTGTCGGGCGAAACGTCGAAGTCGAAGCCGGAACCATCGAAGCTCACCGTCACCTCCTTGAAGGTGGCCATGCGCGTACCGCCGAAATCGAGACCCCAATCGCCGGTAAAGCGACCGTCGGTAATCGAGCGGTTCTGCCCATCCGCCGACACACGCACGTCGTTGGTGGCGCGCAGTTGCATCTTTGCCACACGCACGGCCATGCTCGAGAACTCGAACAGCGCCTGCTCTTCGGGGAAATCGGCGTTGACCGCGGTCTTGACCCAGGCTGCGCGCGTCGCCTTGTCCAGGCCGTGCGTGATCTTGATCTTGTCGCTGCCGAGCTTGGGCAGGCGAAAGCGCTTGAAGAAGTCCTGGAAGTCCATCCCGCCGAGATTTTTGAAGACGCGGGAGAAATCCATTCCCTCCAGACCCTCCGGAACGATCTGGTCGATCAACTGGCGAGTCGGTATCGCCAGCCCCAGTTCCTTGAGGCCGGAGTCGATTTCACGCAGGTGGGCGGCGAAGGGTGAGGTATCGATCTGCTTCGTGAGGTCGTCAAAAACATACTCCGCGCGAGCGGCATTGAAACGCAGCGTCGGTAGTTCCGGTAGCTCGCCGATCGCCTTGGCGAGCTTGATCCCTTTGCCGACCCTGGATGCCATCCCCTCGAGAGCAGCCAACCGCTGACCGGTAGCCTCGTCCGCAATCGCGCCGAGAGCGCCGCTTACGCGCTCGCGAACATTCGCCTCGACCGTCTTCAGCTTGCTCTCGAGTTCGCCCAGTAACTTGTCAAGGTTCTCGCAGTTGAGTCCGGAGATCAGCCCGAGCATCTCGCCTTCCGATTTTGCCAGCCAGGTCGCCGCCCCTTCACGCGCCACCAAAGCGAGATCAGCGACACCAGTGACCAGCTTTGTCAGTTCGGTAGTCAGCGCTCCGGACGTGTTGGTCAGTTCGTCACGCACCGCCATCAGGTCCTTCTTGAGGCTCACCAACAAGGCTTTTTCACTGTTGGCCAGTCGTGCCTCGACTTCGCTCGCACATTCACGCAGCGCGTCGCGCAGTGCTTGTGTACTGCCGGCAGCATCGATGAGCGCAATCAGGTTTGTCCCGGTACTCTCCCAGGCGTTCGACTGAGTCTCGAGACCCTTTACCGCTTCATCGGCTTTCGTCTTGCTTGCGGCCAAACTCGCAACCACGCCCTTGATGGTGCAGGCCAGCGACCCCACCAACGTGACCAGCTTCTTTTTCAACTCCTCGCTCGACGCTTGCGCCCATTTTTCTGCGCCACTGACCGTCTTCTCCATCTGGACCAGCACGTCCGACGCCTTGACGGCGACCGGCGCCAGAACAGGGGTCTTGCGTCCCTGGTCGAGAAGCTGGCGCAGGGTGTTTGCCTGCGTGGAAATGTGCTCGAGTGCCTGTGCGTCAAGAGGTGTCGCGAGCGCGTCGACCCGTGACTCAAGCGTACCTACCGCCCCGAGCACGTCGTCGACGGATTCCTTCTCCCAGTGCAAGGCGTTCTTTCTGTTGGTGAGCAGCGTGGACGCGCTCCCAATGGCGGCCGTCGAATCCGTGACGAATGAGACGACCCTGGTGCGGACGACCAACAGGAGCTTGCCGCGCTCGCTCTCGCTTACCCGTAACGCTGCATCCTCCAGCTGTTTGAGGTCGTCGGAAAATCCTTTGAACGCCAGTTCGATTGCCGCCGTGGCGCCGTCTTCCCACCCTTCGACCGCACGTAGCATGTTCTTCGTGACCGCGCTGCCCCATTCTGAGAGCATTTTGTGATCGAGGTTTAATCCGCTGGTGTCCTTACGGAGGTCGTTTTTCAGGTCGGCAAATAGCGTCTCCACCTCGCCTTTGAGCCGGATCTTCAGCGTGCCGCAGTCGAGACCGGATTCGAGGATCTTCCTGGGCAGCCGTTCGATCAGCGTGCGCACGCGCTGATCGACGGAAGAAAACTGAGCTGCCAGATTGGCGCCGTCCATGAGGCCGCCGTGGCCGCCTTCCCTGAGCTCGTCGCTGGTGATGGCAGCAGCCTCGTCGGTACGCGACATTGAGACCATGTTCAGCGCCACCAGCATTTCGCTATCGCCGCGGCCGTGCTGCAGGTTGATCTTGCCGTCACTGACTATGGCCAGGTCAAAACGCGGGCGGCGGGTGGCGCCGATTTGCGGTATGGGCATCGCTGCTTTGTCCAGGTAGGCGTCCGGCTTCAGACCATCGCCGGTCAGTATCGGCAGGCGTGCCAGGCCGACGGGGCAGTCAACCGCCAGCTTTGAATCCCAGCGGTCCGGGTCGTTGCCGGCCGACTTCTCGGCGTTCGAATAGAAATACAGGTGTTCGGGCTCGTCAAGCCAGCAGCGCGAGGTGTTACCGCCACCGGCGTGCGTGCGCAGCGCCATCTGCGGCTTGGGGTAGAAGCCCGAGGCGTCGCTGCGGTCCCACAGCGGCAGCTCGTAGCCATGGCCGAGGTCGCGGCCCCAGGCGCCGTTGACGTAAATGCGCCGGCTGACGAACTCGCTTGATTCGACGCAGCCACTGAAACTGAGGCCTTTCTGCGCTTCGCTGTCGAAGTTGCGGATCACGTCAATCGGCTCGATGTATTCCTCGGTCTTGCGCAGGATCGGCCACCCGAGTGAGCTCCGCTCGAGCGGGTCGTCAGGCGTGTGCTCCTGTTCCTCCCGGAATTGTTCGCTGGGCACGGTTGTCCGCTCGTACACGACGACGTGCTTGGCGCGGTTCCAGAGCAGTGCGACACGGCCGATGCGCACTTTGATCAGCCGCGAAAGCTGACCATGCTGGGTATCGATGGTGAAGGTCGTGCGGCCTTCATCGAACGATGCGGCAAGCTGGCCGGACGCACCCAGGGCCGTGAAGGCCAGCGCATCGATACTGCCACGGTCACTGGTCGGTGTCCGCAGTATGCCGACCAGTTCCGACGCAAACTCGATGGTGTGCAGCACACCGGCGCGCAGGGCGCCGTCACTATCCTGGCCCCACTCTCCTCCTTTTTTGAGGAAAGGGGCGATCTCGGATTTCTGGCTTTCCAACAAGTCCACTTTTTGCGGCGGGGTTCCGCCGCCGCCATTCGGCAAGGGGTTGAGCAGCGGTGGCGCACCGTGGTTTGTATCGCGGATACGGAAGCTCAAACCTTCCGTCAGGCGGAGACCGCCGTCCTTGCGCCATCGGTCATAAACGTGGAACTGGCCGAGGCGTGCGGCGAAGTTGGCTCGTGCTGCGCTGTGTGCGGCACGCAAGCTGCGGTAGTCTCCTTCGAAAACGTCCCACTGCTCGGGCCGGCGCAGCACTGCCCAGGCGGCCACCTCGCTGGCCAGGATCGACGTGGCCCAGCGGCGTTTATCGTCGCCTTCGGCAAGCGGCTCGGACAACGGCAGGTTGACCGCCGGGTGGCCCAGAAAAGCGGCTGTCTCGGCGATACGCAAATCGGGTTCGCCGAACTCGGAGACCTTGAAGCGGGTCTCGACCGGATAAACCATTTCAGTGGTAAACGACTGGACCTTCGCGTCTTGCAGGGCATCGGTCAGGTTGTTCGGGTTCTTGTTGTAGCGACGCGCCAGCAGCGAGGGTTGCACGTCGATGCGGGTCGGCGGCGCAAACCGGTAACGCAGGGGACTTTCCGGACGGATGTACGGCTTGAGGGGACTTTCCGGATGGATGTCCGGCTTGCCGCCGATCCAGAACCGATTGCCGCGCTCCATTTCCTCGCCAACTGCCTGGGGGGGCAGGACGAACGAAAGCGTCGCGTCGGGCACACGCCATTGCACGCCATCGGCATCGTCGCTACGCCAGACGGCGATCAGCTCACCAGCCTGGTCTTCAATGTCGATGGGACGCACCCTCGCGACCACGAAAGGACGTGCCTGAAAGTACAAGGCGTCGCTGCCAAGGGGCTGTCGCTCGAGGGAACGCACCTGCATCTCCACGACCGTATTCCTGCCCGGTACGCTGCGGTGCCGGATCGTCAGCGAGCAACTGCGACCGTTTTCTTGCAGCGCGTGTCGCAGAGGTTCCGTATCGCGATGCAGCGTCTCTTCCTGGTGAGTGGCGACGTCAAACTCGGCATTGAGGTTGCGTGCCCCCGCGTCGGCCGAAGCCGATACGCGCACGATGCCATCTACGACGAGCTCTATTTCCGGGTACAGATCGCGTCGATCCCGCGTCCATTCACCCCGAATGAAGCAGTTCAGCTCGCTTGTGGGGCCCTGTGTGCCCGCCTGCTGAAATTCCAGCGATCCCAGGGTGATCCAGGGTCGATCGCTAGGCCCGTCCTCTCCTACCGAGAGGACTTTAAACCGCCACTCCGCGCGTAGCGAAGGATCGGAAGAGGAGTTGCCGACGCTCTTGAGGAGAGGCGCAATGAACGAGTTTTCAGTGTTCCACGGCCGTAGTGCGTCTTCGAGCTCAAGGTGCAGCGTGAGACCAGCACCTCGGATAGCGTCCGGCTGACGAACTTCCGCACCGGCAGCAACCCAAGGTCTGAGGATGGCATCAGCCTGCCAATTGAAGCTGGCGAGGAGACCTGTTTTTCTCTCGGGAAGCAGGTAAACCTGCCTAAGACGTGCGGCCTGTGAGCTACCGCTGGGTGTCTCGAACGTAAGTAACGGTGTAAAGTCCTCCTCGTCTTTCGCTAGGCGCAGCGTCGGCAAGGGCAACCAGGGCTGAGCACCACGATCGGTGCGCCGTGCCTGCAATAGGCGGCGCACCAGCTGGTTCCAGGCCAGGTCGATCAGCCTGGAGGCAAGCAGCCGATCTTTCTGGCTTTGTCGCCCCGGGTAGAGGGGACTCCAGAAGACCATCGTCCGCCAACTCGACGACACGGCGTCGGCGTCAGATAACGCCAAGGAAAGAATGGCGGGAGCAAGGATCCAGCTCGGACTCCTCCCCGGCGGCGGTTGATTGTGTCTATCCCCGCCGAGCGGCGCGGTGTCCGCAACCAGTCCGTCAAGTCCAAGACCTGTGAACGGGATGTATCCTCGGTTCTCGAAAGAGCCCTTGGGCAAGATAACTACCGAGACGCGCCCCTTCTCGTCGGCAAACAGGCCTACACCTGCGTGGGTTGCGTTCGGCCATCTCTCGTCTGCGGGGTTTTTTGCTTCGGCAATTTGCAGCCCGTCCTTGCCCAGCGGGAAGTCCGCACTCCTTAGCCACGGTGTCGCCCCATTCTTGCCACCCTTGACGCACCAGTCATTGACGGCACCCGGGTATTCGCTCACCTTCCCCCATATCCAGCTGTCCCATTCCGCACCAAGCTGGATCTGCCAGATCTTCGCAGAATCGCTGAATGACAAACGGAGGCTGAGTTCGCCTTGATTCCGGTATTTTGGGACCGGCGAGGAGAAGGCGATTTCTATTTCGGCGGTTTTCGCTTGCAGGGAAATGGACCGGATGCACGACCCAGCGAAATGCATAGTCGGCGAGGTGATCGCCAGCACACCATTGAATTGTCCGCTCCATTGGCCGGTTGGCCACGACGGACTGCCCCACACAGCGGTCTCGCCAAGGACCACTGACCCACCATCGATTTTTCTGAGGTTCCTTGCATCCAGTTCCACATTGGTCTCCCGATCAGTGTTTTGACGTCCGAGCCAGATTCATCCCCAACATAAAACTGATGAATTCATTGGCGGCAAGAAGCAGCTTCGATAACGGATAAACATGGGTGGCCAGGCGGCATTTTCAGGTTTGCGCCCGAGGAAATCTAGGGTGATTTCCGTAGAGCACCATTGTGGCGATGCGAGCTCTGCAAGCACGTACCGTGCCATAATCTTCAAAACGTTTAAACGCAGTAGCTATCGCAGTTATTAGTCGCCGGCATGGGTCAATTTTGACCCAGCATATAAGCGGGCTTTTATGGCAAAGATTGTTGAATAACAATCCATTAGTCTGGCGTGAGCGCTCTTTTTTGATGGGTCATTACGGACCCATCAAGACTCTTAACGGTAGCGCGAACTATCGCATGCACCATAAAAGAAGACTTTGACGAACGTCGAAAACGCGGGGATCAGACGCGTGTCTTGAGGTGTTATTGCCCAACGAAAGTGAGTGAGCAATAAGACTTTCAGTGGTTCATCGTGAAAAGGACGCGCTCCGCTCAAGTCATGACCGATGACAGAATGTTGAACCTAGATTCCTCAGTTTGGTCATCAGGCGAAAAACTGAAAACCATCCTTGGCAAGGATTGCAGCCGGTTTTTCTGACTGCGCCTCAGTACCATTTCTGTTGCCCGTCATCGCTCCGAAAAGCCTCTTAGCGGCGCGCACTTGGTCCTCATGCGGTGTCCCCAACAGAGGAATCGAGGCTGAACCGCGTCGGAGGCGATGAGTCTTGCGGGCAGACGGTCGCAAATGCGCCGTAATCCAACCTGCCGCGTGCCTACCGGGAAGCGTGCGGGGGTAGCAGTCGATGGCGGCGCACTTCTATGGGTCTTTTCGCACCCAGTTACTGTGAAAGAAGCCGCGTTGAAGACGCACGAAGGCCTGACCGGCGGCGGTCATGTAAATGGGTCGTCGTGAATCAAGCGGCTGCGGGGATGAAGCCGAATCCCGTCAGAGCCTTGATCCAGCGAGAAGTGTTGCGCTGTCAAGCCCCCAAAAATTTGCGCGACCTCTACCCACCGTTTCGCAACTCGCTTCTTCTTTCGTGATCCGGGGCGGACGCAACTGCGATGACCGTTCGGCGCGATCTTCCGCCGTAGGTCCGGTAAGGAATCCATACCGGCCATCCGCGTCATGTGCCGCCAACGGCCGCTCTGGCCGAGAACGTGCCCCTGAGGCTACACCGCCAAATGTCCCCTTGAAAGGTGGCAGCGGCCGTTCAGAAGTCCCGTTTCTTCGCGAAGACAATGACCAAGTCGTGGTCGACGCAGCACGACGCGCCACCTTCGACCAGCCGTCACACCACAACCATAGTTCCCGAAGAACGGCACACCCCTCAAAGCCGCTTCTGCAAATTACTCACCCACAGCCACAGGGCGTACGAGATCGACACGATCAACAAGGGTGGCAGCAGCGAGGGCATCGGCAACGGCACGATCATCCAGACGGCAAGCCCTACCAGAACGGCCCATAGCACGCGCACCCCGAGGCTGTGTCGGATCGGGCTCTGGGCCACGAAGGAGTACTTCCGGATTTCCCGCACGAGCTGGCCGTCGCTGTAGGCCGCCATCACCAAGGGAATGCCTGGCACCAGCCATCCCATCAACACTTGCAGGCGGTAGGCGACCAGGCCGATCCACAACCAGGTCGCGACGATCCGGCCCTGCGCCCAAGCGCTGAGGTCGGAACTCCCAAAGGGTTCCTGCCCTGTCGATTGAGCGTCGATGATGAAGCTGCGAAAATCCGATGCCAGCGATTTTTCCATATCGTCCAGGGTACGACCGTAGACATCGCTCTCACCCTTGCCAGCAATCGCGTAGACCTCCGCCCGTTCGGCGATCCAGGCATTGCGGATCACCGTCGGCGGAATGAACGCCCAGGTGGCCGCCATGAGCAGAAACAGTGCGACGGCGACGAAGGTACTCCAGGCGTTGTCGGTGCGCGCAGGCCTCATGGCTGCGTCAGCAGGATGGGAAACCGCCCCTTGAGCGTCCGGCCGCCCGAAAGTCGGGCGATGAAATGCAGCGGCGGCAGTTCACCCAGCATCGCCGCCGGAAAAAATTCCGCCTCCGCCTCCATGATCTGTTCCTGGTAGGACGCGGTGTAGTTGTCCTGCACGTGGCTATCGACGTTGTGCCCGTAGCGCAAGGCCATCGAACGCACCTTGATCTGCGGCATGCCTTCGGCCAGGTATTTTTGCGTTTCGGAATCCAGAACGCGCAGGGCGATCTTGTTGTTGGTGTTGGCGAGCACCTGGCGAGCCTTGTTTTCGTCGCCGAGTCGGCTGGCAAAGTCGGCAAAGGTCTGGGTGGCGATGGTCACCCGGAAATCCGCGCCGCCGCCCTTGTTCATGAGTTGAATGGCCGGCTGGTTGAGGACCTCGGCAGCTTCGTCGATGAAGAGATTGACCGGCGTCAGCGAATCAATCCCGTAGTTGTAGCGGTCGCCCGCCACGGCGGCGAGATCGGCCAGCAGGATGGAGCCGATGGCGCTGCCCACCGTCGAGTCGGCCAGCGAATCCAAACCGATATAGACCACCTTGTTGCCGTGAATGATCTTCGACATGTCGGTCACCAGCCGCTCGTGGCCGGGCTCGAAGTCGGGTGACAGGAGCGCCTGCAGGGGGTCGCTGGTGAGCATCGAGAGGATCGGGATCAGGGACGCCACCATCTTCTGGAAGTGCTCGCGATTGTGCTCGTAGGTCGAGATCAAGCCATCGAGATCCACCGACTGCGCTTCGTGGATGGCGATCTCCCGATAGAAGGCGATGTAGGCTTCCAGCAGCCGATCCTTGTAGCGCCGGATATGGGACGCGGCGCGGCTTTCCCAGTCCTTCACCTGGCGGGTGAAGTGAACTTTCAAGGCCCGCTGCAAGAGGCTCTCGGGTCCGCCTTCGACGTACCGTCGCAACTGCACCAGATTGGGCCGATGGCCGGTGGCGATCATGCCGTTGGTGATGTCGTTGAGCACTTTCCAGCCGAAGGCGGTGAACGGGTCGGCACCGGTTTCCGAGGGGATCAACGCCGCCACGCGGCTGGCCAGCTCGGTCTTGCGGTTCCAGTTACGCAAGGGATCGATGCACGCCGATCGGTCGGGATGTGCCGGATGGAAATACACGAAACGCTCCCCTGCCCCGCTGGCTTCACACGCGGCGCGGGCATTCCTGGCGAGCGCGTGATCACCCTTCGGATCGATGATGATCACCGTCTCGCCCCGGAAAATTGCCTGGGCGATGAGCAGATCGAACAGGCGTGTCTTGCCGACACGGGTCGTGCCGACAATCAGGGTGTGCCCGACCAGGTGGGCGAGTTCCGAATAGAGATCGTTTTCGGGTGCGAGGCCGTGGACCCAGTAGGCACCCTCGGTCTGTTGGGCGGCTTTGCCGAGCGTCCTGACGACGCCGAGTGAAATCAGGGTGTGCAGCTTGCTCGCCTCAATGTCGGTCCAGGGAAACCCTGTTCCCAGCCAGAGCGCCCGCCGTTGAGCCGCCTGGAGGGCCTTCTTTTCGAGTTCCCCGAGATCAATGAACGCCTTGCCGAACGAGCGCAGACGCGAGGCATCGAGCAGCCGCTGGTAGGCCTGGTAACCGCGGCAGGCCGCGGCCAGAGCACATCCGACGGCGAGCAATGCCGAGAACTGGGAGAACAACGGAACCGCCCAGGAGAATGCGATGATCAGGGCCGACGCGAGCGCCCAGACCAGCGCCATTTTGGCTTCAAAATTGGGGCGCCACGGGACCTCGAAGTCGTAGGGAGAGGAGACGGCCATCACGCGCTGCTCGACGAGGGCGTCGACAGATGGCCGGCACGCTTGCTTCTGACACGCGTTTGGGCGTGTGCCGTGACCCGCTTCGCAGGATCGAACGTCTGGTCCGGCTGGATCGTCGGCGCGGCGAAGGCGATGGACTGATCCAGGTCGGGCCGGCGATCGGCGTCGCAGTCATCCCTGAGAAGCAGCGGTTCAGGGAACTGGCCGCCCGATCCTGTGCGCATCATTGCACTGAGGTCGATGACCGGCGTTTTCATCGGAGGCAAACGGCGCTCGACGCTAACCGGCGTCAGCGCCCTGCCGCCGCACCCGCGTCGTTGGCCTGGAAAAGCAGGTGCATGACGGCAACGCCGGCCCAGATCGCTACCGGCCATTCGGCCGCGGGAATCCAGATCGTGAGCACCAGCAGCCCCTCGATTCCGATCGACAGCAGGGCGAGCGCGCCGGCAAACCGACGATTGAAAATCCCGCCGTGTCTGGAGACGGCGAGAATGAATCCCAGCCAGACCAAGGCGCTGAGGACGGCTACGTCCAGCGACCGGCCCCTGACGAGCTGTTCCGTCAGGCCGCCGAGAAGTGTCGCGCCCATGGCCAGCCAGACGAAAGCTGCCGAGTCCGGCATCGATTTCCAGTCACCACGAAAACTCAAGAGGCGCCAGCAGTGCGACGCCAGGGATGTGATCAGTCCGGATTGTTCGTTGCGCATGTTCTCCTCCTCGGTAATGAGCGTCCTGCAACGTCCCGATCCACCGCGAGCGGCGCCGATCGAGACGCTATCCCGAACCATTCTACGGATGGCTGAAAAAATGCAAGGCCCCGAAAAGCGTCCTTTCTGGCCGCTTTTCGGAAAAAGTTATCCACAGAAATCGCCCCTCAGAGAAGTTATCCA
>ERZ761609.1370-NODE-1370-length-21848-cov-38.848070_pt1 | contig 21848 bp, 17 predicted proteins | sample MGYA00511163_ERZ761609 | MGnify/ENA primary metagenome ERZ761609 (study PRJEB28899, sample SAMN02445070) | bioreactor sludge metagenome | biome: EBPR sludge | place: Australia: Brisbane, Thorneside Wastewater Treatment Plant | collected 2011-12-16 ... | reverse complement strand
TAACCCCACCTGCCTCCCCACCATTAACCCCACCTGCCTCCCCACCATTAACCCTACCTGCCTCCCCACCATTAACCCCATCTGCCTCCCCTCTTCCTATGCATCAACGACGCAATGATGCTTACGGCAAGGGTCACGGCGATTACACCAAGGGCAACGTCGATCGGGATTTTGTACCAATGCATAATGAACATCTTCACGCCGATAAACGTGAGGATAAACGACAGCCCGTATTTAAGGTAGTGGAACAGGTCCATCACGCCGGCAACGGCGAAGAAAAGGGAACGCAGTCCCATGACGGCGAAGACGTTCGACGTAAAGACAATAAAGGGGTCGTTTGTGACGGCGAAGATGGCCGGTATACTATCAACGGCGAAGATGAGGTCGGTAAACTCAACAACTAAGACAACAACAAAGAGTGGCGTGAACCAACGCACTCCGTCCTTCATTATACTGAATCGCTCTTGATGGTATTCCGGCGTTATACGCAGGAATCTCCGTGCCAGCCGCACAACAGCATTCTTTTCAAGATCCTCGGCTTCTTCCTTGTCGAGCGCCATCCTGATCCCCGTAAAGATGAGGAAGGCGCCAAAAACATAGAAGATCCAGTCAAAGGCATGGATGAGTGCACTTCCAAGGGCAATCATGGTTCCACGCATCACAAGTGCACCAACAATGCCCCAGAAAAGGACCTTGTGGTGATACTGCGGGGCGACCTTAAAGTATCGCAGGATGAGAATGATCACAAAGATGTTGTCAACCGAGAGCGATTGCTCCAGGAGATATCCCGCAAAGAATTCCTTTGCACGGTCAACACCAAACTCCCAGTAGACAAAGCCATTAAAGGCCATTGCAAGTGTTACCCAGAAGGCTGACCAGCCGAGGGCTTCACTGAGTTTGACCACGTGAGGTGTCTTGTTAAAGACGCCCAGGTCAAGCGAGAGCAAGATGAGAACGAGAACGATAAAGCCGGTGTATAACCAGACTTCGGGTATGGCATGGAGCATGTGCGTCCGAGGTGATTCCCGCAAACATACGGGGCCGTATCTTCGCAAGCCCCCTATGCCCCATCCCCTCATCCTCATCGATGGTATGTCCCTGGTCTTCCGCGCCTATCACGCGCTGTCAAGATCAGGTATGGCCTCACCCAGCGGGGAACCGTCGTTCGCCGTTTTTGCCTTCGCAAATATTCTCCTGTCGCTGCTCGAAAAACACCGTCCTGATGCCATTTGTGTGGTGTTTGATACGGCTGAGCCAACGTTCCGGCATGAGATGTTTGCCGACTATAAGGCCCATCGTGATGCCTTCCCGGAAGATCTTGTCCCTCAGTTGGGGCGGATTAAGGACCTGATATCACTTATGGGGCTGCAACGCCTTGAATTGCCTGGGTTTGAGGCCGATGATATTATCGGGACAATTGCACGTCGTGAGTCGGAAGATGGCCATGAAGTGCTCTGTGTAACGTCGGATAAGGACTATTTCCAGCTCGTAAATGACAGGGTAAAAATTCTCCGTCCAGGTAAGGACGTTGGAGAATACGATGTCTACGATGCTACTCGGGTAAAAGAAAAGTTCGGAGTTGGTCCAGAACACGTTATTGACGTTCTTGCCCTCATCGGCGACGCGTCAGATAATGTCCCTGGCGTAAAGGGTGTCGGCGAAAAAACGGCCATACCGCTCATTGAACAATTCGGATCGCTGGAAGCCCTTTACGAGAATCTCGAAAAGGTGGAACGTGCGTCGGTAAAAACAAAGCTTGAGACGGACCGTGAAAAGGCGTTTTTGTCCAAGACCCTCGTCACGATCCACACCGATGTTCCTATTGATGCAAAACGTGTAGCCCTTAGCCGCGCAGAGATGAACTTTGATGGTATTGATTCTCTCTGTGAAGAGCTCGGTTTTCACACGTTACGTCGCAGGTTCAAAAAGATCGCCAATCCAGGCGGTGAGAATGATTCACCGAGTAATGCTCCTGCTTCGTCGGCATCAACGTCTTCCGCTTCCGGAGAGTGGTCGGCCGAGTCATCAGCACACGCTGAAGCAGTTGCCATCTCGTCATCACTCGCTACACTTGATTCTACACCACACACGTATGTTCTCGTTCACACTCCTTCAGGTCTGGATGAGATGGTAAAGGGGCTCAAAGGGGCAACGATTCTGAGTGTTGACCTTGAGACAACGTCATTACATGCCATGACGTGTGGTGTTGTTGGGATGAGCCTGTGTGCCGAAGAGGGTACGGCCTACTACATTGCCATTGACGATCCCGCCGATACATCCTCTACCGTCCTGTTTGGTGACGATGAACGCGGTCCTCGCGAGTTACTACCTGTCGATGATGTAATGACGGCCGTTCGACCGTTACTTACAGATACGAAAATTGGTAAAACTGGACAGAATCTTAAGTTTGATGCCCTTATCCTCTCACGATACGGTATTGATGTTTCGCCGGTAGCGTTTGATACGATGTTGGCGAGTTACATCCTTGATCCCGACAAACAACACAATCTGGATGCACTTTGTGAGCGTTGGTTGTCGTACCGACCAATTCCGATAACACAGCTTATCGGCGAAAAACGTGGTGCCCAGAAGTCGATGCGTGATGTTGATCTCAGCATCATCACAGACTATGCCGCAGAGGATGCTGACGTAGCGCTAAAACTCACAAACATCCTCAAACCACGACTTGTTGACGAGGGTTTACTCGACCTTGCAGAACGTGTTGAGTTTCCGCTGATCCCCGTCCTTGTAACCATGGAGCGGAACGGTATTCGTATTGATCGTACGGCTCTGGGTGACATGGCCGACTTTATGCGATCGGAGGCGATTCGACTCGAAGCTGAAATCTGGAAAGAAGCCGGCCAGGAGTTTACCGTGTCAAGCCCCAAACAGCTGGGCGAAATCCTGTTTGATAAACTCATGTTGCCAGCAGGCAAAAAGACAAAAACAGGGTATAGTACAGACTCATCAGTACTGACTGAACTCGCCGAAACATATCCAATTGCAGGACTTGTTCTTGAATACCGATTGGTAGAAAAGTTGAGAAGTACGTATGTTGAGGCACTACCGAAACTGATTAATCCGACGACGGGACGTGTCCATACAACATACAATCAGACCGTTGCTGCAACAGGCCGACTCAGTAGTACCGATCCTAACCTCCAGAACATTCCGATCCGTAGCGAACTCGGACTGCGTATTCGTAAGGCCTTTGTTCCGCAGGCTAAGGATGCCGTGATTCTGTCTGCCGACTATTCGCAGATTGAACTCCGTATCATGGCCGCCATTTCCGGTGATACAACCTTACGTGAAGCCTTTGCTGCCGGTGCCGACATTCACTCTGCCACGGCCGCAGTCCTGTACGACGTGGATCTTGCCAATGTAACATCAGATCAGCGACGTGTGGCGAAGACGGTAAACTTTGGGATAATGTACGGTCTGGGTGCCTTTGGCCTTGCCCAACGTCTTGGAATTCCACGCGGTGAGGGCCAAGCCATCATCAACAACTACTTTGAGAAGTATCCTGGTATACGATCCTACATTGACACGACCATCGCTGAAACGCGTGAACGTGGATATGCGGCTACGTTACTTGGACGGCGCCGGTACTTCCCAATGATTCAAAGTAACAATCGTGGTCTTCGTACAGCTGCTGAACGAGCAGCGATCAACATGCCCATTCAGGGTACAGCAGCGGACATGATGAAACTCGCCATGATCCGTGTACATGATCGGATGAAACGGGAAGGATATCGATCACTCATGATGTTACAAGTTCATGATGAACTCGTCTTTGAGGCCTTCACAGATGAAGTGGAGTCACTCCGCGCAGCCGTTGTCGAAGAAATGCAGAATGCCTTACCGCTTGATGGAGTGCCAGTGATTGTTGAAACGGGTAGTGGGGCCTCGTGGTATGAAGCCCATTGAAGCACTCCTCCTTGGTGTAATCCAGGGAGCAACGGAATTTATACCCATTTCAAGTACTGCCCATTTGACAGTGGCTGCAGCAGCTCTTGGAGTTATCGACCCCGTTCATCCGGAACGCTGGACGGCCTTTATGGCCACAATACAGCTCGGGACGCTTGCTGCCGTGATAGCCTACTTTATGAAGGACATCGTATCGATGACAAGGGCCTTTGTTCGCGAGAACATTGGTTCAAGCCGAAAGCCCCTTGCCGAGCAAAGCGAGGCAGCCCGTTTATCGTGGCTAGTTATCATCGGTAGTATACCCATCGTCGTGATTGGCCTTGTGTTGAAGGACTTCATTGAGGGTGCTTTTACAAAGGACCTCGACGTCATTGCCGCAAGTATGATTGGAGTTGCCCTGTTATTGGCATTGGCCGATCGACGTGCAACATTTACGCGAACAACAAAGGACATGACGATTACGGATGCCGTAACGATTGGGGCGGCACAAGCACTAGCTCTTATTCCAGGATCGTCGCGGAGTGGCACAACCATTATGGCCGGCCTGTTCCGTGGGCTCACACGTGAAGATGCAGCACGGTTTAGCTTCCTTTTGTCACTGCCAGCCATACTGGGGGCAGGTGTGTTGCAGTTTGCCAAAGAAGTTCATCACATTACATGGGACGATGGAGGATTACAGCTTGTAATTGCGACAGTCGCAGCAGCCATCAGCGGGTACTGGTCCATCGCCTTTCTGTTGGGATATCTCCGGAAAAAGTCGTTGATGATCTTTATCGTGTACCGACTGTGTTTTGGCGTTGCGATTCTCGTCACGTCATGCGCACAACCCCAAGACGATCCGAAAGCCATCATCAATAAGCCTATGGAGCAACCGGCAGCGTCGGCACCCGGGACGGATTCCGTTGATGAGATTGCGGATAGGACCGATACAGCAAGTATTACCCACTTTGCGACCATCCGCACGTCCAAGGGTACGATTGTGCTGGGCCTGTATGGCGATGATGCTCCAAAGACCGTGGCGAATTTTGTAGCTCTAGCACGATCGAAGTACTATGATGGCGTGCTAATCCATCGTGTCTCAAAGGGCTTTATTGTCCAGGCTGGCGACCCCACAACACGCAGTTCGCAGAATCGACAGGAATGGGGCAAAGGGGGCACAACGGCTGATGGGAAGCCACTTCCCGAAGAACTCGACCCAGCTCTACCGTCGGCGCGTATTGGTTATGCAAAGGGTGTTGTAGCCATGGCTCGAAAACAAGCATCGGGCACAGGAACGAGTCAATTTTTCATTTGTCTCGAGAAAGCTGTGCAATTGCCGTATCAATACACGATCTTTGGAAGAGTTCTGGAGGGAATCGAATTTGTCGACGACATTGCGTCGGTTGACATTGAGCCCGGACCTCTTGGAGAAACGGACGGTGTGCCAAAACAACCAATTGTGATCTCGTCCGTCAGAATCTCGTCCGCTCCGGCGGTTTCACCTCGTTAATCACTCAATTTTCTGGTGTATGACCACGATGCACAGCAGCACAGCACACATGTACGTGAGAACGATGTTCTCCACCACAACGTTGATGGCCGCCATTGTCTTTTTCCTGGCAACCGTCACGACTTCAGCGCAAAAGTCTACCAAGTCCGATAAGAATCAGCAATCATCAACTGCAGCACAAACGAAAACGGAGAGCAAGAAGATGCCAGAGTACGTCATCACCGTCCGCCAGGGAAATAAAGAACTCGGAAAGATGACGATCCGCCTTTGGCCGGACGTTGCACCGAACCACGTTAAACACTTTGATGCACGTGTTCGCGAAGGATATTATAACGGCACGGCCTTTCATCGTGTCATTCCTGACTTTATGATTCAAGGTGGCGACCCAAACAGTAAGTCGGGTGCGCGTGAATCATGGGGCACAGGAGGCCATCCTGAGAAAGTAAACGCTGAGTTCAGCGACAAGAGCCACGTTCGTGGTGTGATTTCTGCTGCTCGCACACAAGATCCAAACAGTTATGGTGGCCAGTTCTTTATTTGTGTTGGCAACCCAACATTTCTCGACCGTCAGTATACAGCCTTTGGCGAGGTCGTAAGCGGCATGGAAGTGGCTGATGTTGTTGTCAATTCACCGCGTGATGGTCGCGACAATCCTCTCGAAAAGATCGAGATGACGATTGCTCCGAAGGAATAATCGCGGAATGACGCAGGCATCTGGGGACATAGGGGGATTTGTGAGGCTGATTGCACTTTGTTGTGCCGTCGTCGTTTGTTCGACGTCGGCACTACCACAAGGCCAGATCACGTCGGACTCGACGTATCTGCCGAAGAATCTTGGACCGATGGTAAACAGTCCGTACGATGACATCCTTCCGGTGATTTCACCGGACGGACGGACGTTGTACTTCTGTCGTAGTCAGGATCCAAAGAACGTCGGCGGTGCTGGACGTCAGGACATCTGGTATTCAGAACTTCAGCCCGATGGCACGTGGAGTCAGGCACAGAATGTTGGTGCGCCATTAAACAATCGCGACAACAACTACCTCTGTTCGATTACACCCGACGGCAACACCATCATCGTTGGTGATTCCTACAGCGACGCACGGCGTCGTCAACGCAGTATTGCCGTGTCAACGCGGTCATCGGACGGCTGGACTGTTCCAAAACCGATTGACATCAAGGCATTCTACAACAACAACCGCTACGGTGAGTTCTGTCTGGCTAACGACGGCAAGAACATGATTCTCGCCATTGAACGGACCGATTCTCGAGGTGGAAAGGATCTGTACCTTGTGCGACGTATCGACGATAGCACATGGACGGAACCGCTAAATCTTGGACCGGTTGTGAATTCCGAAGGTCACGAGGCAACGCCGTTTATCGCTTCTGATAACTCGTCGCTCTATTTCGCCTCCGATGGACATGGCGGGTATGGTGCCTTTGATGTATTTGTGACACGTCGACTCGACTCAACGTGGACGTCGTGGTCAGAGCCTGAAAATCTCGGACCAACGATCAATACAAACGGATGGGACCTGTATTACACGATTCCAGCTGCTGGTGACTATGCCTATTATGTTTCGTACAACAATTCGTACGGAGCAGGTGACATCTTTCGTATTCGACTACCTGAGAATGTTCGTCCACGTCCTGTAGTCCTCATCACAGGTCGTGTGTTGAACAAAAAAACTGGTGAGCCGATTGAAGCTGACATCTTCTACGAACTGTTGCCGGAAGGAAAGGAACTTGGTCGAGCTCACTCGGCTCCGGTGACAGGTAACTACAAGATTGTGTTGCCAGCTGGTAGTAACTACGGCTTCCGAGCAAGTGCGCCAGGATTTCTTAGCGTGAATGACAACATCGATCTGACGAAGCTGACGCAATACACGGAGATCAAACGAGATCTGTACTTGGTTCCAATCGAAGAAGGAACACAAGCTGAACTCAACAATCTCTTTTTTGACTATGCCGTGGCGACACTTCGCCCCGAGTCGTTCCCAGAACTCAATCGTATCGCGCAGATGCTCGTTGAGAGCCCTACGATGACAATCCGCCTTGAAGGTCACACTGATGATCGTGGAGGCGACGAATACAATCAACGACTTTCTGATGCACGTGCTCAAGCCGTGCTCGAATACATTCAAAAACGCGGCAACATCGATCCATCTCGTCTGTCGAGTAAAGGATTTGGTGAAACAAAACCTATCGACACAAACGAAACCGACGAAGGTCGACAAAGTAATCGCCGCGTGGAGATCATCATCGTTACCAAATGACGTCAGACATCATTGAGCGCGAACAGGCTGCGCTCTTTCAAACGTATCGACGCCTTCCCCTCGTGATTGAGCGAGCGGAGGGCGTTCGCATCACGACACAAGATGGTTCCGTCTATCTTGACTTTCTCGGCGGTATTGCGGTAAACGCCCTGGGCCATTCTCATCCACGTCTTGTTCAAGCTGTTGTAGATCAGGTGCATCGATACATGCACGTGTCGAACTTCTTCTATCAAGAGCCACAAGTCCAACTAGCAGAACGGCTCAAGAAGTTTTCCGGGTTTGATCGTGTCTTTTTTACAAACTCTGGTACAGAATCAACAGAAGCTGCGGTAAAACTTGCACGCAGATTTGGTTCGCAAACTGGACGTTACGACGTTGTGGGTTTTACAGGTGGCTTCCACGGTAGAACCTATGCAGCCCTATCCGTGATGGATAAGCCGCTCTATAAGGAGGGAATGGGCCCCTTCTTGCCAAACACACTCGTGTTGCCATACAACGACGTTGATGCATTGGAGGCAAGAATTGATGACTCCACGTGTGCCGTGATGTTGGAGTGTATTCAAGGTGAAGGCGGTATTAGTTCGGCCAGTGATGAGTTTATTCAAGCAGTCCTCGAACTGAAACAGCGATACGGATTCCTCATTATTGCTGACGAGGTTCAAGCCGGCATTGGCCGAACTGGCGACTTCTTCTCGTATGAGAGGTACGGATTCAAACCTGATATTGTCACCATCGCCAAGTCTATGGGCGGTGGTCTACCTCTCGGAGCCGTGTTGGCTACAGAATCCGTAGCATCACTCTGGGACAAAGGAATGCATGGCACAACGTATGGCGGAAACGCTGTTGCCTGTGCTGCGGGAAATGTTGTGCTTGAAGAGCTTGAACATGGACTGCTTCAACATGTTCGTGAGGTTGGCGACTATCTTCACACACAACTTGTTGACGTTGCTGCTTCGGCACCAGACAAGATTCGCGAGATCCGTGGTAGGGGTCTCATGAAGGGAATCGTTGTTGATGGTGATGCTGCTCCGTACGTGACAGCTCTTCGCGAGCGGTTTGTTATCACAAACGTCACCGCAGGAAATGTTATTCGGCTTGTTCCTCCCTACGTGATTACAACGGCAGATGTGGATGAGTTTATTTCTGTTCTCACAGAAGTTATTCGTTCATTGTGAGCCCCCTTCGCCCCCTCATCGAACACGTACGTCCTGAGGACTATGGAATCGGTATGCCCGGAGATCGGGTCGTACTTGCCGCCTATGACGATCGATGGCCACAACTCTATACGGCAGTGGAGCAGTATCTACTGTCTTTGTTGCCAATTGTAAAAATGTATCATGTTGGCAGTACATCGATACCAAATATGCCAGCTAAACCAATACTCGACATTGTAGCAACGGCGACGAACCTTCATGAAGTTGAGGATATGCGTCCAGCATTGGAGACGTTAGGTGGAGAATGGCGAGGTGAGTTTGGAATCGTCGGCCGTCGCTACGTACCGTTCTCCTCTGATGGTCTCAGTATGATACATCTGCATCTCTACGGAGCAGATCACGCTGATCCTGATCGGATGGTGCAGTTTCGAGACTGGATGCGAACACATGATGATGATGCTGCAGCATACGCAGAATTAAAGCAGGCATGTGCAACAAGGTTCGGTTTTGATCGGCTGGCCTATACCGAAGCTAAGGGACCATTTATCGCGTCGATTTTTACGAAGATAGAAGGCCAACGTGGCTGAGACCATCCTTTGTACGTGCGCACGAGCAATCCCTGAGATTCTCGCGCGAGAACTAGAAGCACTCGGATTCCCGATTGTTGCAATCCATGCCGCAGGTGTTGAGACTCGAGGAACGTTTGAGGACTGTCTCGTTCTGAATCTGCGACTTCGTACAGCTCACAGAGTGTTGTACCGCTTGGGATCATGGAGAGTACGCACACCCGACGACATGTATGAAGCAGTACGGAACCTACCGTGGGAAGATTGGATTGATGCCGACGGTTACGTCTGCGTTGTTGGTAGTATCAAAACGTCATCCATTGATAACTCGCAGTATGCTCACCAACGCTGCAAGGACGGAATTGTAGATCGTATTAGGGGGCGAAAGGGGCGTCGCCCAGACGCCGGTCCTGACACGACACAAACCGTTGTATTTCTGTTCTGGCAGAATGATGACTGTATGGTCTATATCGACACGTCGGGTACGCCACTCTCTGAGCGCGGATATCGCCTTCAACCTGGGCGAGCGCCGTTACGCGAGACCCTGGCAGCAGCCATTGTCCTCTCCACACGCTGGTCCCCTGGTGAAGCCTTCGTAAATCCGATGTGTGGAAGTGGCACTCTCGCAATAGAGGCCGGTCTCATTGCTCAGAACATTGCACCAAGTGTAGATCGGGACAACTTCGGCTTTATGCATGTGTTGCCGTACGATGATGGCAGGTGGCAGGACCTTGTCGAAGAGGCGAGATCAGAGGAACACACAGATCCAGTATCAACCATCATTGCTACAGACAGAGACAATAGAGCGATTGATGCAACGCGTGCCAATGCTCGTCGAGCTGGTGTAGTACTGGAAACGCGAACATGTGACTTCCGTGGCACGCGCATTCCTGATCCTCCTGGTGTTGTTGTGCTCAACCCCGAATACGGATTACGACTCGGTGATACGACGGTGCTGCGCGGTGTGTATAAGGAAATTGGTGACTTCTTCAAACAATCTTGCCTGGGATACACTGGTTACGTCTTTACCGGTAATCTCGAACTCGCAAAACACATTGGTCTACGTTCGTCACGCCGAATTCCGTTTTGGACAGCAGATATTGAAAGCAGACTCGTAGAGTTCGAGTTGTATGAAGGAACACGGAAACAACGATCTGGTGATGATGTGTGACCGAGGTTCACTCAAACCAATCATCACAAACTGGTATTGGGCGAACCTTACAAGAACATGCTGTTATTTATGAAGATGGTGAATCATTCTCGTTCCTGCATTGTCAAGAACGACGAATAAGGTTGCGGGCATACTGTGCCGATCCACACGAACAAACGACGTACATTCACCCGTAAATACCGTACGTCCGAGAACATCAATCAAACGATACTGCGTTATTGATGCACCACCGCGGATCTCAATAATGATTTCGTCGACACTGTAAACAGCTTGTGAGGAAACCTCGTCAAACAAACGAATTGGGCGTAACAAAGACGCGCAACCTATACGTGCAATGATGCCTGTTGCTGAATCTTCTTCGGCGCAGTCGACATTCGGTGTGATACGGGCGATAACATCGAACGACTGTGAAAGATCCAGGAAGAGTTGGCCACGCACCTGCAGAGTCTGTCCAGAAGTTGTAGCTAGAACAGGTATAGGTACTGTATAGGCAGGGTCAATTCGTAAGCTTGCTGATGATGACGTGATCGTTACAGTTGCTGGAATGTCTACGTCGACAGATTGTATCGTAATCGGAATATCGAATGGCATGGTATGGTCTGCTTCAAAACTTGGAACAGACACTGAAAGTTGCTGGCGATCATAACCCTGCACCGTGATGACAAAGGTGCCAGAACACTCTGTGCCATTACCGACACTACCTTCAACAACCGTACGGCCAGCGACAGGAATCGAAACGATGCCACCAGATACCGAGCCAGTTCCGGCCGTGATGTTCGGAGTTCCATACGAGGACATGTCAAAACGAGCAACTGACCCATTACATGCTGCCGTGTCAATTGTGACATGCTCTCCACGCTGCACGGCCGTTATGCGTATCGTATCGAACTGCTGACAGGGTGCCGGTGTTGCGGCCACGAGTACGGTGTCCCATTGAACATTTATCAGCGACGATAACGTTGTACCCGATAAGTCCGACCACGTAACTGGACCATTTGACAGTGCTCGAAGACCAATATCTGATCCAACACAAACCGTCGTATCATTCATCGCCGTCAGAAAACGGTCGATAACGTTAACAACAACAGTATCCGTAATTGTGCATCCAGTTTGTGTTGTCGCCGTGATAATATAGGACGTGGCCGTATCGGGAAAAACACGAGGCGTGTTTCCGGGACTACCGGTGATCGAAATCGAGAGTGTATGATCATCTGTAATGAAGAGAACGACACTCTCGCCAGAACAGATGGTAGTATCTCGTAGCACCATGATCTGAGGGCGGGCTACAACAGCAACGGAAACAGAGATAGTATCGGAACAGGTCCCATCGGATACAACGGCATAATACCGCGTTGTTGTCCTTGGTTGAACAGTACGAACGTGTCCTGTAAACGTACTATCATCAAGCCACCGGCATGTTGTGCCCCCTTCGGCAACCAAGGTTGCCGAGCCCCCTTCACAGATTGTCGTGTCATTTGAAAAACGCCCAACGAGTTCGCCGAGCGATACGTTGACGGTGTCGGTCATTACACAACCTTCTACATTCCATCCGTAAAGAACATACGTCATCGGTTGTGTAATGCCGCTTACCACGGGCGAGTTAGATGTTGAGTCACTTAAGAACGTTGCTGGCGACCATCGATACTGCGATGCACCACGCGCTTGTAGTCGTGTTGTTCCACCAAGGCAAACAATACGGTCAGGCCCTGCGTTGACAGACGGCATTGGATGAATCGTCACCGTATCATAAGCCGTGTAACTGCCATTGGTGTTCGTTACAAGAACACTGATGATGTAGGTACCAGGAGAGTCAAAACACACGGTATCTGGCGGTGTAAGTCCAGACACGACGGATGGAACACCACCCGGGAAACGCCATGTAGCGCGAAGAGCATCCATACTCACACTTCCGGTAACACGAACACAGGAGCCTGCACACGTGTCATGACTCTGTATTGATGCACGCGGAATCTGGCAGAACTCAGCTTTATACGATTTTAGGAATGTAGCTTCGTTACATGAGGGTAATCCATTACGAATTGTTGTAACAGACGGCGCAAGTACGGCTCTACTGACGTAGTTCGGTGTTCCTGAAATGGCATCAGGGTCAACAATTCGACCTAAGCCCTCGGGATGAGCATGCAGAATGGAACCGTCGGGTCCTAACTGCAGCATACCTGGCCACGTAAGTGGCCGAGACGTTGCACCTACAAAGGACAGAGACGCTGAAAACTCAGCATTGTCACGGACGTTCGTAGCCAGCCGGACAATGGCGGCCTCGTTTTCAACACGTGATCCTGCACATGCAACGTAGAGAGACTCTCCGGACATCGAGAATGAGAGCCCGTATGGTGCAAAGAGTCTGGTAAAGGGGCCAATGGGGCTAAGCGATGCAATTGTTGGACCGCGAAGTTCACCCGTTGATTTGTTGAAGGAATAGAGAAAGACCGATGACTGAGCAACGTCAACAACGGCAAGGAATCTGCCATCAGGTGAAAACTTAACGGCTCCAGCGGGTGCTACGGGATAGGTCAAGGGCGTTCGCAGGACAGTCGGCTCTAGGCCGCTGGCAGTGATCTTGCGCAAAACAATATCGGACTGACTGTATTGCGTGGTTACCATCGCAATCCAAATGTCCTTGTTGTTCTCAGCAAAGGTTGCAGCTATTCGTTCCGAGCCCGAGTCTGACGCCATGATCGACGATGCTCCTGGCATTGTCATCGGAATATCGCGCTGCAAGAACTCGCATCGGCCGTCTGGACGCAGGCGGACGTGATTTGCGGCATAGGCAAAGGGGCGTCCGTCTCCGAGATCGTCCGTGAGATCTGGCGCAACTATGAACCACAAACGGCTTGAGTCGCCTGGGTCGCCAACAATTATGCCTGCCTGGGCAGAACTTGTTCCACCGGTCAGGTCAATGTCGCCCGCAACGCGAGAACCATCGGTGTTAAATGCCATATTCCCACTGGCGTACATGATTAGGTCGCCCGTGCATGCATTAGCATACACAGCAGAACCTTCGCGAGAGAAGAAGTTCTGTGTTGGAGCGATCATTCGCGGACCACCGATCGACATTCCATCGGTTGTCACAAATGTGAGGCGCACATCCGATCCCAATACCCACGTTGCATACTCCCGCTGTGCCTGCGCGGAGACAGCTACCAAAAGCATCACCAGGAGAATACAAACCCTTTTCACGTCTACTCCAACCACAATTGCAAAAGGAAGTTACGCAGCCCGCAGTTAACCTCTCGGTCAGTAACTTTGCCCCTATGAATATCACGCTGCCAAATGGCGATGTACGCGTCTTTCCAGAAGGAACGACGGGGATGGAGATTGCGAAGAGTATCTCCGAAGGACTGGCACGAGTTGCCATGGGAATCTATGTTAACGACACTCCGTACGACCTGTCCCGACCAATACTGGGTGACGCGGCAGTACGGATTGTGACGTTTGACAACGATGAGGGGCGGGAAATCTTCTGGCACTCGTCTGCCCACCTTCTCGCAGAAGCTCTGGAGTCGCTCTACCCGGGTGTAAAGTTCGGGATTGGTCCGCCAATTGAGAATGGCTTCTATTACGACGTTGACCTGCCCGGCGAGACAAAACTCAGTGTTGAAGATCTGCCGAAGATTGAAGCAAAGATGGCAGAGCTTGCAAAGCGTGATGTCCCATACGAGCGTATTGAAATTTCGTGGGAAGATGCTGTTGCATACTTCCGTGAAAAGGGTGACGAGTACAAACTTGAGCTACTTGATGGTCTTAAGGGACAGGACGTGACGTTCTACCGTCAGGGTAACTTCACGGATCTTTGTCGCGGAACCCACGTTCCATCAACGGGTGCTCTCAAGTTCCCTAAACTTCTTTCTGTTGCCGGTGCGTATTGGCGCGGAGACGAGAAGCGTAAGATGCTCACACGTATTTACGGCATATCCTTTCCCAAAAAACAAATGCTTGAGGACTTCCTTAAGCAGCGGGAAGAGGCGGAAAAGCGTGATCACCGCAAGCTTGGTAAGGAACTTGAGCTGTTTATGATATCGCAGAATATCGGCGGAGGACTGCCGGTATGGTTACCAAATGGAACAATTGTCCGTCGGCGGCTTGAAGACTTCATCAAGGAAGAACTTGTAAAGCGCGGATATGTTGAGGTGATGACACCGCATATCGGCAACCTTAACCTCTACCGTACATCGGGTCATTATCCATACTACGCTGAGTCACAGTTTGCTCCAATTACCGTTGAGGATGAAGAGTATCTCCTCAAACCGATGAACTGTCCTCACCACCATCAGATTTATTCCAGCAAACCACGATCATATCGTGATTTGCCGGTACGTCTGGCTGAGTTTGGCACAGTGTATCGGTATGAACAATCGGGTGAATTAAATGGACTCAGTCGTGTTCGTGGATTTACGCAGGATGATGCGCACATCTACTGCACACATGACCAGTTAAAGGCCGAGCTCACAAATGCCATTGAGCTCACACAGCTTGTGTTTACGACGTTCGGCATGGAAGTGAAAACACGGTTGTCGATTCGTGACCCGAAGACTCCCGAAAAGTATGCAGGCGATCCTGCGATGTGGGATCAGGCAGAGCGCGAGATTCGTGAAGTAGCCGATGCGATGGGACTTGACTACTTTATTGGTGAAGGGGAAGCAGCGTTCTACGGACCGAAGTTTGACTTTATCGTTCGCGATGCGATTGGACGTAAATGGCAGCTCGGAACGGTTCAAGTTGACTATGTGATGCCCGAGCGTTTCCAGCTTGACTATGTTGGTGCTGATAATCAGAAGCACCGACCCGTCATCATTCACCGTGCTCCGTTCGGATCAATGGAGCGGTTTATCAGTATTCTCATTGAGCATTATGCGGGCAACTTTCCATTCTGGCTTGCTCCAGTTCAATTGAATGTTTTGCCAATTGCTGATGCCCATCAATCGTTTGCCGAAGATGTTGCCGCTGAACTCCGGGCTCGTGGAATTCGTGTGAACATTGATCTTCGGAATGAGAAGATTAACCGCAAGATTGCCGAGAGTGAGCAGAAAAAGGTTCCTTTCGCGCTTGTGATCGGTTCGAAGGAAATTGAGGCCGATTCCGCTGCAGTGCGTCAGCACGGTAAGGGTGATCTCGGTCTTATGAAGGTTGCTGATGTCTTTGCGATGGCTCAGAGACTAAACGTGCCTGGAGCAGAGTAAGGACGCCCATGCCTCTCGCCCTTGCCATCGTCATAGCCCTTGCTGCCGCCATCGTCGGGATGCGCGTTGTGCAGGCCGTGACGTCGTGGGTAGTGCGGAGAATCTTTAAGCGTCTTGGATGGGACGATCCGGGACACGATCCATGTCGGAGAATCGGCAGGGCAACTGGACTCTTTGTGGCAGCAGCTGGACTTGAGGCGGCTCTACCTTGGTTGCAAGTGCCAGATCCGTACGGTACAAAGTCAGGACTCGTACTCGACGTTTTTGCCTCTCTCTTTGCAGTCATCGCCGGCTGGCGTCTGGTTGATGCTGTTGCCGAACATCTTGCTCACACAACCACAAAAGGGTCTTCCACAAGTAAACAACTTGTGCCCCTTTTGCGCCGTGGCCTCAAGATTCTTGTGGTGGCCATCGGAATTGTTGTCACCCTGCAACGATTTGACGTCAATATCGCAGCCGTTCTCGCGGGACTGTCGATAGGTGGTGTGGCTGTCGCACTCGCTGCCCAGGACACCATCAAGAATCTCTTTGGTGCCTTTACACTCATGACGGATCGCCCATTCGTGGTGGGTGATTGGATTATTGTTCAAGGGGCAGAGGGGGTGGTGGAGGACATTGGTTTACGTAGTACGAGGTTACGCACCTTCAATGACTCTGTGGTAACCATTTCGAACGGACGTCTGGCTGACATGACGATAGACAACATGGGGCTGCGTGTTATGCGACGCTACCGTACGTTCCTCGGAATCACCTATGACACACCAGTGGACTCCATACAACAGTTTATTGATCGACTACATGCCTTTGTCCGTGACCACGACCGCATCGTGAAGGATGACTCGAAGATATTTATTGCATTCTTTGAGTTTGGTGACTATGCTTTACGAATTGTTTTTCAGGTTTACTTCGATGTAATGACAGGTGTGGATGAACATCGAGTGCGGCAAGACGTCAACATTGGGATAATGAGAATTGCTCAGGAAATGGGAATTGACTTTGCCTTCCCAACACAAACAATTCATTCGCCGGCAGCATCCAGTCCGTTCTCGCAAGCTACCGAAAGTTGAGTGACAGCCATGAACCGTAAACTCGTCGTCATCGGTGCAATACTCATACTGGTGGGCACCGGAACGTTTATCGTCAGTAGAGACGTTGCCGTCATGATTGTTGCACTCTTTGGTCTTGTTGCCATTGTTGTCTCATCCTTCGTTCGGAGACTTTCGCCTACAACGTCGGCTATCGTCGTCCTTGTGTTTGGACTCGTCCTCATGGTGCTTGGTGCAACTGCCGTACCGGCATCAATTCGACTTCTGTTAGGTCAGGAACTACCTCTACCAGCAAGGATTGTAGCATTCTCACTCCAAGCAATTACAGGCCTTGTCACGGCAACCATTGGAATTCGAGTATACCTTATGAATCGACACAGGGAAGAATGATGATACGCGTAATACTCATAATGATTGTTGCGAGTGTCACGAATCTCTCAGCTTGTCTTCACTGTGCATGGACAGAGGTCCATACTGTGCAAAACACACTCGTCAGTGTGTTTTCGCCGGTGCCGATGTTTGCGACGGGAGAACACGATGTGTTAACGAAATCTACGTCGGCAACAAAGCCATACAGCTTTGGCCCCGCTACACTCTGGGTGGATTCGACGAAGTGGCGTTCCTCAAAGATGGAAATCAATAAGAACTCACCGTTTCACCTCGTGAATTCAGATGGTAATATCGTTGTCACTGGAATGGTACATCAGAAAATAGACTCTACAACGTTTAACGTTGATACCTTGGTAGCGACATTAAAGCTGAGTGCTAATGATCATCCCGTTAAAATTGACCGTATTGATACCATTCTAGTCAATGGTCGTTTATTCCGAGAAATAGTCATCACGATGTATCTGGGTGACTTGCGTGTGGCCATGTCGTGGTTTGTATCGTTTCAAGATACCAGCCTCATTGCACTCATTACGATAACGCTTCATGGTCTCGAAGTTGTACACCGAAACGATATTCGAAACCTTATCAGTGGGTGTGTGTGGCCTTCTTCACCAGAATCGAAGTCTATTAAGCAACCCGATACTAAACCGGATGTCCGCGCTCCACAAGCCCCACAACGCAAGTAGCTTGGCCTCCGCCTATTCGTTTGCTGGTTCGTCTGATGGCGTCTATTCCACACGAATCCAAGTCTCTCGGCGTGACAGCGATTCGTTCGTATTTTCGACGTCGTAACAAGGAAACACTATGATTCGCATCATTCTCATTTTGCTTCTTGTCAGCGCAACGTCGGCGTCGGCCTGTTTGCATTGCGCTTGGAACGCCGCAGGTACGGCATCATCTGCGCTAACCAGCCTCTTTGTTCCCGTCTTGAACGCTCCGGTATCGGAAAAGCCGGTTAAGCTCGTAAAGCCTAAGACAGCAAAACAGCAATACGCCATCGGATATGGCACATTGTTCGTGGATAACAAACGCTGGACGAAGTCGCCGGAAGTCATCATTGAAGACGCTGCTGTTAATCTTGTTCATGCTGATGGCAATGCCTACATCGCAGGAATGACAAACACTCAATTTGTTCCGATTGATGCGTTTGTTGAGCAGTTTCTTGCTGGCCTTCGGTCAGACGAACAGAACAAGGACGTTCGGTTGATTGAAAAAAGAAATGTCGAAGTGAATGGCGTTAAGATGACCGAGCTTGTGATCCACGTCACGATTAATGACACACCCTTCATGTATGACGTACTTGTGCATACAGGTAGTAAGGGTATGATCATGATGATGTCATGGACACATTCTGAAATATTTGAAGAACTTAAAGCAGACATGATGTCAGCTTTTAGTGGTCTTGTTATCAAAAAATGACCGACGTTCTCCAAGGGTCAGAAGGACCATCCGAGGGATCTATGGCCGGCAAGAAAAAAATGCGTGAAAAGGCCGCGGAACTTGGTGTGGGAACACATCAGCGTCACATCTTTCTGTGTTGTGACCAGTCTAAACCCAAGTGTTGTTCACTTGAACAGGGTCTTAAGTCCTGGGATCATCTGAAGTCTCGACTACATGATCTTGAACTTGATGTACCAGGTAAGGTATTCCGAACAAAGGCAAACTGTCTGCGTGTTTGTGCAAATGGGCCAATTGCACTTGTGATGCCGGATAATGTTTGGTATCACTCGTGCACACCAAAGGTTCTTGATACAATCATCGACGAACATCTTCTCCAAGGTAAGCCCGTCGAAGAGTATCGAATTATACCGCAGCCCGACAACCAGTAGAATATAAACATGGCCCCATAAAGAGATATTCTTTACGGAGCCATGTAGTGAGGGAGGAGGAGTAGTTGCGTTTGCTGTATTGTTTACGGTCTGCTTTCGCGGGTAACGACAATGGCTACGGCCGGCCAGGACAGTGTTGATAGGTGCTGCTCGGAGGTGATTCTATACGCAGCGTAGTGTTTACCGTGAAGATCGAACACATCAACAACAAGGGGAGTTGTTCGATCAGTCGATGATGTCACTCGAAAGTCAGCTTCCCCTCGAAGGTGTAGTCGTGTGTTGGATCGTGTCGGCGCCGTGTCATCAACGTCATCTGTTGATGTAGTTGCTTGCCGGACATAGAGGTGCCCATCTGTTGTACTGATGAAGATTTTCCCCGTTGAAGATGCAGCGAAGGATGACATCGACCGTTGCGCGAGGAAGATGTCCGTTGTATGGCGTGTCCAGGTCACTCCGCCGTCATCTGACGTGACAACGTACGGTCGTGCACCACCGATCAAACCCCAGGCGGCAAGATATTGCCCACGTAGTGGCTTAAATGTATGCATCCGTACAAGGCTGTCAATTCCATACGAAGCCATTGACCATGTATGCCCACCATCCGTAGAACGGTGGACGTAATCGTAATCAGGCACCACAACTGTATGCGCGTCAACAGCATGAACGTAGGGCGTATATCGCCCGCCTGAAATGGCTGTTGTGTCCCACGAGAGTCCACCATCCGTAGTGGAATAGGACATAGACGTAAGTAGGCCAGATGTTTCTACATGGTAACCAACACCAACACCATTATCCTTCGTCAGGAAGTTCATCGACAAGACAGTGTATCCTGCGGAAACAGGGAACTGAGCATCTCGCCAATCGACACCTGCGTTACGTGTTACGTGAACGGTGGACCGGATTTCCTGGGGTGTGTCGCCAACGTGGACAACACTAATCCATGCCGTAGATGCATCCCACGCACCGAGATCGACAATCGTACTTGGTTCTGTTGCAACTTCAAAGATCTTGGTCCATGTCTGTCCACCATCCGTTGTGCGTTCAATCGCATTTGCGTCTGATGAGATTGCGTAACCAACAAGAGCGTTCACAAAGGCCAGTCGTACGGCAGCTCCACGAGACGAAGCTGCATGTGTTTGCCACGTCTGTCCATTGTCGGGCGAATGTCGCAGAACATCTGGTCCAAGGTCATTAGTGGCTGAGTAAAACACGTTGCTCCCAGCCGTTGTGATGTCGAGAATACTCTCGTGTTCGATTGATGGGTCTGGTGACCACTGCCCCGTCGCCGGTACGACAAGCGCACCGGCGAACAAGACTGTGGTGAGAGATAGGGAGAGGAGGGTTTTCATTGATGTTTAGTTGTGAAGGACTGTCGTCGATGCTGTGGTTACATTGTTTGTGACGCGGATGAGATAGAATCCTCGTGGAAGATTCTCGGCTTGTAGCGTTGTCTCCATCGCGTCGGCAGCAATCGTCGAAGTGTGGTGAAGTGTTCCTGTGACGTCGACGAGTGATACAACAAGGTGTCCTTGAAGCCAAGCTGGTCGGTGTACGGTCAGTTGACCTGCGAAGGGGTTTGGCGAAACGCTAAGGTTGTTGACGGTAAAATCATCAATAGACGCTGTCGGACTCTTGACAAAGACGTCGCCGTCTGAGGTGCCCACAACTGCATGGCGGTCGTCAATCACCCATGATGCGCTGACGGCGCGGTCAGTACGAAAACCATCTACGCTCTGTTTCGTCCATGTAGCACCTGCGTCACTCGACATCAGGATGCATGCCTTCGTATTCGCGTCAGTTAATCCCCAAGTAATAATGTGGTTCTGTTGACCATCTCGTGGTGCGTATACTCGCGAAAGTCCTTCAATGCCGTATGGTTCTTGGGTCCATGATGCACCATGATCCGTGCTGACGTAGATACTGTCAAATCCGGTAGCCAGGAAGCTCCCATCTGAGCGGCCGAGTATTCCGTTTATAAAACGTACGGTTGCAGGTGGAATCTTTGACCACGTATACCCGCCGTCAGACGTACGATACCAGAACCGTTCGCCGCTCGTGTTTGACGGATAACCAATGGCTATTCCATCAAGTGTTGTAGCAAACGATACGTTCTGCATTGTATAGCCGGTGCGATCAGGCATTCCGGACGATGCATCAAACCAGTTCTGTCCACCATCGTACGTGGTATACACGATTGGTTGAACTGTCGTGGGATCATGTGTGTCGAGGAATCCAGTCACATAACCAAAGTTCTCATCAACAAACCGTATCGTCCGTAGGTAGACAAGTGATGGAAGGTTCGCTAGGACCGTGTCCCAATCGGAACCGCCATTCGTTGTTTTTATAACAGTAGTTCCTGCATCACTGATGCCAAACCCCGTAGCAGCACCCGTAAACCATAGAGCGGAGAGTTCTCGCTGCCACTGATCAAACGGTTCCACCGACGTCCACGTGCGCCCAGCATCAATGGTACGGTGCAGCGTGTGTGCTGGACCAGCCAGGAGTCCACGCGACATGTAGCCGAGTGAGGAGGTGGGGAAGTGGACGGCCTGGACCGGAATTGTCGAGAATCCCGTGTGTTTCCACCACTGAGCTTGGACCGATGGTGATGTAAACAGTGTGCTGAGGGTTAGCACCGCAAGGATGTAGAGGTGTTTCATGATGTTCACCGAAGTGTGGGCTGTGTGGGTTGAGGGAACAACCGCAAATTCGGTGACATGAAGTACGAGCTACCTCAGTCAAAAGGTTGAATCGTGTGGTGGGGGGAAGTGGTGCGTTAGGAGGTTGGGGGGAAGGTGGGGG
>ERZ761609.1369-NODE-1369-length-21881-cov-8.147851_pt1 | contig 21881 bp, 50 predicted proteins | sample MGYA00511163_ERZ761609 | MGnify/ENA primary metagenome ERZ761609 (study PRJEB28899, sample SAMN02445070) | bioreactor sludge metagenome | biome: EBPR sludge | place: Australia: Brisbane, Thorneside Wastewater Treatment Plant | collected 2011-12-16 ... | reverse complement strand
TCTTTCCCTACACGACGCTCTTCCGATCTATAGGTGGCAAGCGTTTATTGCCTGATTGTACGAAGTATGCTTTACTTTCGCATTTGCAGCATTCGATCCTCATGGCTGAATACCTGTTGCCGTCGCGATTGATACTCTCGAATGGAAATGACCTCTCGCCCATCACGCATCCCCCCGTATTCCATAATGCTCCACGAGCGCATGCAGTCCGCGCTTCAGGAACTCGATCATGTGCCCGTGGTAGATCGGCTCATCCCGGATGCACACTGCCTTGCACACAGACGTGACGGGACGGCCGGACTCGTCTGCCATGCCGAGCGTAGCTTCGATAGCCATGACGGCGTTGGATGCCGCGCGCACTGCCGCCGGGTTTGGATCGCGACCGATGCCATGAACACGGGTCAGATCGATGGCGCTGGCGGCAGGGAACGGTATGCCGGTCAGGGCGTAGTACCGCGCGAAGTCCTCGCCCATGCGGACGCCGGCCTCGTATTGAGCCTTCGTCAGCTTGTTGCGCGCGTCGAGATACAGCCTGCCGAGGACGGAACCGGCCTCGGGGCGCTCGCAATCGGCCGCAGACAGGCCTAGGACGCGCATTCGGGCTTCGGTGACGGTTTCCTTCACGGCGCGCTCCGTTTCGCCCTGGCGGGCTTCCTTGGCCTGAATACGGCGGGATAGACGACCGTTCGGCTCTCGCGTTTCGGCATCGGCCGCAAGTCGTGCCGCGCGACGGGCTCTCAGCTTCTGTGCGGCTGTGCGAGCGATTGGCTTCATTCAGTTTTCCCCGCGCAATTCGTTGAGTTCAGATTCCCACCAATACCGTTGTCGCACCGCTGCAACGGCATCGTACTTCGCGCGGATCATCGACAGTTTGTGTCTCGCCGACACAGAACGAAGTGCGTCAACTTCGTATCGAAACATGTTGGCTGCGCTATCGAGGCGGTCGATGCGCTCTTGTTCGATTTCCTCATGAGACCGGAAGCCGGACAGGCGCTTGACCAATTTTGCAATACGCGACGCCTTGTTAGGAGCCGCGTCGGCGGCTTTGATGGCCCCACCATAATAGCCTGACGGAGTCACAGCCATTCCGGCCGAGACAAGCGGCTCGACAACACTCTTCGCTGCGGATGGCCCAGCTACGGCCGCCCCACCCATGAGGCCGAAGAACTTGCGGCGGGAAGCCTTCATTCAGCCTGATCCCTCGCAATAGCGTCGCAGTAGGCCGTCCTTAGCGGTTCCGGCGCGTAGAGTTCCAAATGGCCGAGAACGCCTTCGGCAGACACCATCGCCCACCCGACGCAATCGTTTTCCCCGCACCCGCACGGGAGCGCGACGTGAACACGCCCATGGCCAAGATCAATAAAGCCGAGGCTGGACCATGACGCGTCCAACCCGCTGCGGAGCGCATAACCTCTAACGAATTCCTCTCGGGTCATTCAGTCTGATCCCTTGCGTATGGCGGCGGCGATGGAGAACGCCAGAAGACCGTGCAGGTAAGCCAGCCACCTTTGCTCCCGGTTGTCCTTGTGCTTTGCTTCTTGCTCGCGATAGTCAGCGGCGAACTCGTCCACCACCTTGGCGCACCGCTCCCGCTCGCGTTCCTCCCCGCGCTTTTCTGCGGCGAGGATGGCGGGCTGCATTGCCTCGATAGCGGCCTTGGCCTCATACTCGGCGTCACGAACCAGATCGCTGTCGATCCCAGCGAAGAACGCATCGACATCGTTGCCGTACATTTCCGGCTCGCAGTCGTAGTAGCGGGCCTTTAGGGTCGCCCTCGCCACGCGCGCAACCATGTCGTCAGGGATGGTGGTCATGCCGCCTCCTTCACGCTGCGAAGCGTTGATGCTGTCTTGCCCTGATAGACGATTTTCCGGTGCGCGTTGCACCACGCCCCATCGGATGGCGCGCCGCAGAACAGGTGTTCCTCTCCACGCTGCGCATCGTTGACAGCAAATCGGCACTGGTTGGCTCGCAATAGATCCAGAGGCCGCCCAGCCATTTGCGCGGAACCCGACCATGGCAGCCTTTCGACATTGCCGGCGGCGGCCGCCGGGACAGCCGCGATGACACCATGGACTCGCGCGCTCTGCTTGATGACGCTGTTCTTCCTATGCTGCGTCGTCTTTGCTCGGCTTTTGCCTTTGCCATCCATCGCGCCGCGCCCGCCCATAAGTTGGACCCCCAACCTGTGCGCCTTCCCGCTGGCGGCGCTTCGCGATATGCCCAGACGCGCTGCGATTTCCGTGGACGACAGCCGCTCGGCGACCATCTCCTTGAACCTCTCCACAATCTCCGGGGTCCAGATCATGCGCACCTTACAGCCTCTCTCGCCGCGTGGACCGCCCGGCATACATCCGCCTCTTTCGCGCCGATTGCCTGTGCGATCTGCATGGTGTCGAACTCGCGCGTCTGCCACAGGGCGACGGCTAGGACTGCCTGACTGATGCTCATGGTTACGCTCCTGCTTTCTGCTGTTCGAATAACTCCAGGAAGGCCGTCTTGCGCGCCGGCTTGGGCGGCTGCATCTGGACGACGTTGGCGGGGCGTTCGTGCTGGCGGGCCTGGAATGCCCTCTCCTTCTCGCACTCGTCTGCCCATCGTTCCGAATTGAGGTAGACGCTCAGAAGCTGGATATACGGCCGTTCCTCCGGCTTCATGCTGCGGAGATGCCAGCGGGCGCCGTCCATGATGTCTGCCGGGTCTGCGCCAGCCTGTAGCCATTTGGCGTATGTAGGACGGGCCTTGCCGCGTCCGTCTGATTTGCGCGCGTGATCGCGCCAGAGAAGCCAGAGCGACAAGAATTGATCATCAATTGATTCATTCTTTTTTGTCACAGCTCAGCTCCCAGTCGATACCCGTATTCGGTCTCCTTAACCTTCCTCCATTCAATGGCGTCAGTTTTTGTTTTGAACCACTTCTTGATGGGTCGCCCATTCGTGTCGTGGATATACGCGTTAAACCCAATGCTTGCGTGCCTGCTTACACCAACATGCCCGCTTGTGTTATTCTTTCTGTCTCTCCTAGTGTTACGAAGATTCTCTTGGTGCGTGACACTTCGAAGATTATGTATCCGATTGTCGAGCTTATCGCCGTTGATATGGTCTATTACTCGCGGGTCAACGCCATGAACCATCTTCCAGATTATCCGGTGCGCGTAGACCCTCTTCCCGTTTAAAACGCCGCACCTATAATGGCCCGAGAAAAGAGTAAATGCCGCCTTGCCGGCGCGCCTACTCCATTGAACGCTTTGTTTCCATTTAGCGCTCCTTCCTTTGTCGTCAAAATGATAAAGAGGCCTCTTTTTCCAGAACAGAGCCCCAGAAATTTCGTCATAGACGAAGCACTCATGAAGATACTCACTGCTCGGCAGTGAGAAACCTTTGACAATTTCTGGCGTTTCCTCCGCTTTAGTGCGCGGGCGAGTGTTTCTGTACCTCATCTGACTATTTCAACCTCCACGCCGTATTGCGCGGCGACGTGCTTGCGCTTCCATTTCGAGAGCGGCGTGTCCTTGCCCTTCACGTCTTCCACACGGTTCCTCTTGATCGTCGCGTCGTAGTAGGCAAAGTCAGCTCTGTAGGTGCCGATGACTCGGCCCTCTACCGAGAGGATGAATGGCTTCTGAAGCTCGACCTCATAAACCTCGCCGGCCTTCTCGCGGAGTTTCAGGAGCGCGTAGCGGTTGGCTTCCGCCTTGCTGTCGAAAGTTATGCCGTCGATTGTGATGCGGATCGCGCCATACTTGTTTTTTGGGAGTGAGCGGAGAACAGTCGTCATTCTGCGGCCCCATATCCAAGCGCGTACTCGCCATGATATTTGTTGACCGCAGCGCCATACGCTTCCGCAGCCGCTGACGCGGTTTTGAATACGCCCAAATAGACTTGCCGTCCTTCAACCTTGATCTGCGCTTGATAATTTCGGCCCGTATATGTAACTCCACGGGGGAGCCCAGACCGCTTTTCTCGAAACATGTTCCGCCCATTTTGAGATGGCGTAGCCTCGCGAAGATTGCTCCATCTATTGTCGTCGCGAACGCGGTTCTTGTGATCGATTTGACAAATCGGTTCTTTCCCTGTCTGCATCTTCCATATTAGACGGTGCGCGATGTAAGTTTTGCCGCGAAATTTAACCCGCCTGTAGCCCCTCGCGTCCGGCATATCCGCCCGGTAACCCGCCTTGGCTGACCAATAATCGACCTTCCGATAAAGAATGCCTGTGTCGGCGTCGTACCGGAAAAAGTGATGTAGCACTTCAAATTCTGGAAGATCCCCCATCATGTCGCCTCCCCGAATAGAGGCTGCTGGACGGGCTGGGGAGCCGGTGCGGGGACAAACATATCAGGGCGGTCGTAGGCGTCCTGAATGCGGCGACACATCGTGTCGAAGTGATGCCTCTCACGTTCAATCCCGATGAACTGCAGGCGACGCTTGACACATGCGACACCTGTCGTTCCGCTGCCCGCATATGGGTCGAGGACAATGCTCACCGATGCCGGGAGATGGGAAAGACACCACTCCATGACCCCAAGCGGCTTCTGTGTCAGGTGGAAACGTTCCTCCTTGCCCTTGCGAAGCATCCCGTTCCACATCCAGTTGATGCGGCGAACGGCCTTGTCCAGATTGGTCCAAGCCAACTCGCAGTCAGCAAAGTCGGTAGCGCCATTTTCCTTGTCCCACACAAGCCAGCACTTGGACGGGGGTAGGCTGAAATAGTTGCCGCCAAAGATGATCTGCCAATCCGAGTTGGCGAGCATCCATTCGATGATGGCCGGGTCTGCGGGCTCCTGATCCCAATCGTCATGCCCATAATCGCCGGGGGTTGCGGCATTCCCGCGCGTCCGGTTCTTTGCGGCGCTCTCGCAGATCCCGTAGGGCGGATCGGACACGCACGCATCGACACGGCCGAGGCTCGCGATGATGTCGCGATTGTCGCCCAGCAGCAACCGGCAGTCGCCTATCACGACCTCTTTGCGGATAGCGCTCATACCGCCTCCGTCGCTTTCATGAACGCAACGAAGCCGAGGCCGATCACCGCGAGAACGATCACCGTCCACGTCGTGTATTCGATGATCCGCCACGTCCTGAGAGGATCAGTCGTGATGTCAGGCTCGCACTCACAGTGCCCGCTGCATTTGCAGTCGGGCCATAGTTGGCAGTCGTCGTGTCCGTTCATGTTATCCCCACCTATCGCAATCTGCATTTGTCGCCACGAACGCACGCGAAGGTAACGGCCGATAGAACAGACCCGCAGCGCGGACACGTCATCAGATCACGACGCGTCTTTTGCGCTGCATCGGTTACGGCTTTGAACGCCGGGTCAGCCATCGCGCGCCGGAGAACTTCTTTGTCTGTCTCGCTGGCAATTTGCGCCACGTCTTTCTCCTTCACGCCAGATGATGGAACAGATCGCCCTTGGCCTCTGGAACGTCCTCGCCGAAGGCTTCAAAGGCGACCGCCTGAGCGGCTAGAGCCTGCTCGCGACGGCGACGATTGACTTCCTCGACGTATCGGGCAGTCGAGATTTCACCCGCCTCCGCCCATGCTCTGAGCGTGGCTAGGTCTACGTCGGGGAGAGGCGTGGTGGTCATGACTCGCCCCTTGCCTTGGCGAGGACAGAGCGACCCCACTTGACGTTGTGCTGCTTTTCCGGATCGCCGAGATTGTTGCGCGTCGCGTAGTCGACCGTCTCATCGATGAACGCCTTGACAACTTCGGCGAGTTCAGGAGCGGCGGCGATCAGGTGGGCGTTTGATTCCACAACCGGACCTGATCCTTGGCCGCAAACCCTTTCTTGCGCTGCGCCCCTAACAAACCAATTGTCTGCATCGCCAACGTACTTGTTTGCAGTCCACGGTCCGGGTGTCCAAGGTTCGCTCATCTCGTCCTCTTCTTCGCTCTACGACGTCTCGCCAGCGCTGCCAGAAGGCGTTTACCTGCGCGGTGTGTGAATGCCAGGAAGCCCATAGCCGACACTCGGCCGAGCCATATCAGGATGATCTCGCATCCATTGCTGGACGAACCACAACTGGCCGCAGCCCCCGCCGATATCGTCCTGCCCGGCAGGGTCGAACACGCGGACATCAAAGCCGCGCTCGACGAGCAAGGAGGCGAATCTGGCGGCGAGTTCGACCTGATGATCATTCTTCGCCGGCATGCCTTCGTTGCGCTCGCATATGACGCTGACCGTCGCGTTCCAGACGGTTGGGTCGAACAGTTCAAGAAGGCGGTCGGCGTCGTGCGGCAGCGAGTTGTCATCGCCGGCGCAGTAGTTGAAGAACGGCTTGCGGCCGGTCTCGCGGAACCACATGCCGCCCTCGTAGGCGATAAAGTTCAGCGGGAGCTTCTTCTTGAATGGGATGAGTTGGTCGCGCTCGCCGTCGCTCGTCTTGTGAACCGAGAACTGCAGGCCGACCGTCGGGATCTCGACGCTGATATCACGAACCCAATCGTAGTCGATGTCCGGGCCGATGGTGGAGATCAGCAGCGCCGCGCCGGGATACTTGGCGTACAGAGCACGCAGAGCGCCGATCATGCCGTCACGGTTGAGCAACGGCTCGCCCATCGACATGAACATGATCTGTAGGCGCTTCATTGACGCCGGATCGACGCCAGTATCGGCGACGCATCGATCAACCTGGGCGACTATCTCGTCAGCGGTGAAGCGACGAACGAAGTGATCGCCGGCGCCGCAGAACCGGCACCCAACTGGACACCCGCTCATGGTCGAGCAGCAGATCACCGTGCGGGTCTGATAATCCGGATAGCGGTAGAGCACCGCCTCGGCCACCGCCGTCTCGCCGGTGAACACATACTTCGACACGTTGCCTTCGGCACTCTCGATGATTTTCACGTCATGAAATGTCATCTCATCCTCGCTTGTTTTTTCGCCGCAATGCGCGCAGCCAGAGCGCGAGCCTCGCGCTCCAAATCCTCAAGAGTGTCATGCTCGTTCAGCGCCTTCTCGACTGAGATTTCGTGCTGGAGTTTCGCGACCTGCCTCTGGCATAGATCGAGATACGCGCCCCTGATGCGGGCAAACAAACCCGCTTCGACCGTCTTTGCGCGGCCCGTTCGAATGTGGTTCAACGTCCAGAACGGCAAACCGTAACGGGCTTCGAGACGCGATAGCGCGTTCTCCTGATCACCCCACCCACGGGTTTCCGCCTCAACCATGCGCCTGACGTAGCCAGCCGCCATTTCCGCGCTACTCATGACTTTGCGCTCCGTATGCTCGTTTTTTCTGCACATGCTTCCGATGATCCTTCGCTACGGTTTGACCCGTAGACAGGAGCATGGAAGGAAAGGACCGATGCGCACGACCGAGAGCCGCCAAGCACAGGAGCGGGCGCAATTGGAACTTCCGTTGTGGCGAGAGGCATCTTCCCCCAGGGGGAGAAGGCCATCGCCGGTAAATGACAATCAGAGGCCGTCACTGCCGGGCCTCCCAGCCATACGAAAACTCACTCGGATCGAGGTCGAGCGGTGCGCGGAGTTGGATAGACAACTCGCGCTTCGAAGCGAGCAGAGACGAGCGGCGCTTAGACGCCAGCAGGTAGCCGAGCACGATCCCGGCAAGGAATGAGGCGGAGGAGAGAAGCGCGGTCATTTGCCGAGCGCCTTCAGAATGTCCCCGACCGAGTAGAACAAGCAGGCCGCAATGAACCCAACACCAACCCGATAATCTGGGGCTTCAATCAACATTCCCGCGATTGACGCCCCCGCAAGACACAACCCGAAGATGGTATAAGTCGTGCTGAGTTTCATGCTCCTACCCTCTCTTTCGGAGAGACGAGAAGCTGACGGAATACGTCTAGACGGGTGGAGGGGAGAGGACGGAAACCTCGGCTATCGTATTCGCTTTCTGTCGGCTGCCCTCCTAACCGGAGATATTGCGGTGCGGCACATGTCGCGCTCCTCGGCTGGTATATGCCGGCAACGACATATACGGACCCCTTACGGAGAAATTGGACATCAGCCTGCGGCCACCAGTCAGAGACACCGCACGACACCGGGTCATGAATGCATTCGACATACTGCCCGACCTGAAACATCACCGCATCTCCTGAGAAAAGGCCGGGACGGGCGCGGTATCGCCGAGGGTTGCGTTCGCACCCGTCCCGATCAGCGACGGGGAGGAGGGAGTCGCTGATAGTGTCCAGAACAGCCATCCGATAAACCCGAGCGCCACAGCAGCGGCAGCGAGCGCCTGCAATACGAACCTGCCTAGCTCTTCACATGAAAGGTCGTCGTGAGGGTTCATGCGCAAAATCCCCGCATTGACGATCCCTTAACCATCGGCCGGGATGACTGAATTGTGTTGTTTGCCGGCTCCCGTTTCCGCGCTTCAATGCCCGCAGAACAAGAATAGCGGGGGTTGTCATGTTGAATCGCGACTACGCAAATCTTGCGGAGCCATTCGCCGTACCAGACGTTTACGTTACCGGTCTGTGGAATATCGAACCGCTCGGACATGGCGATGCGCGGTTCATCTTCTACACGATCCGGCGCGGAGAGCCGGAACTTGCCGCCAGTCTCATCGCCCCGCTGGCCGCCGTTCCTCCGGCGATCCTCATGGGCGTCAAGGCCCTTGGCTTGGCCTGTGGGACGTGCAGGGTGTTGAAGGGGCAGTAGGGTCACGACGCGGCCTCGACCATTCCGGCGTACAGGTCGGGGCGAAGCTTCGACGGCTCTATGCCCGTAAACTCCGCAACGGCGCGGACATGCTCGGCTGGGACCGACTGCCACTGGCTCACGGTCGACGGGTACAGACCAAGGTGTTTTGCCAACCTGATCTGCTGGCCGCGATTGGCCTTGAAGTACGCGATGAGAGTTTCCATGGCCGCCATTTTCAGTCAAATCGAAAGGAAGTCAAGAGGGTTTTTTCAGTCAGGGCGTGTTTTTGCGCCGCAATCGATCAGATAGCATCTGCGGTATGGGAACTCGCGTAATATCCAGGCTAAAACAGCCCCGGCGGCGGCACTTCATCAAGGAGTGGCGCACCTATCGCGAACTCACGCAGATGCAGCTCGCCGAGCGCGTTGGCGTAGCTGTTTCGACAATTTCGCAGCTTGAGACGGGAAAGCAGGGATACGCGCAGCCTACTCTTGAAGCCATCGCCGAAGCCATGCAATGCGAGCCGGCAGACCTTCTGATGCGCGATCCGTCGAAGGAAGACGCGCTATGGTCGATATGGGAAGGCCTAGACCAGCCTCAGAGAGCGCAGATCGTCGAGATAGCGAAAACGTTCCGCCGCGCGTCCTGAATCGTTGAGTTTAATTTTTGAACTCAAGATATATGGTCTTTCTTTCTTTCTCTTAAAAAAGAGAAGGACCATATATCTACAGTTCAGTTTTTGAACTCAACGGTTTCCACGGCTCATCACCGTTGAAGGGCATCTCGTATTGGCTTCGATAGCGGTGAAGCCGGTGGATTTGGATGAACCCGGCCGCTTCTAGCTCTTTCAGAGCCTTTGCCAGCGTCGCTCGGCTCATATGGGCGTTTTCCATCAGCCATTCATAGGACGGGTTGACCGTCTCGCGCGTGTCCGCGTTGAAGAACGTGGCGAACAGCAGCCCGACGCGAACGGCGCCGGCGGAGAGCTTTGGCGACCGCGCCGCCTCATAGAGCCAGGTCACGCGATTCCGATTGTAAGTGGCGCCGTAATCCATGCCGCGTGCATAGCACGGCGTCTTTTTCATTCAAATCGAAATTTTTCGATTGACTGAATTTCAGTCGTAGGCTAGTGTTCTCCCATCAACACAGGAGACGGACATGACCGCCACCATCATCGAAGTCCGCGAGACCTACGGAAGCGACTGGTACGTGTACGCCGGATCGAAGCTGATCCGCGTCTGCCCGTCGCTCGGCATGGCCCGCGAAGTCGCGGCGGGGCTGTGATGCAGACAGTCGTCGCTCTCTACAGCAAAACGGACGCCATTGTGCAGCCGTGGGTGCGCGCTGGGTTCCACGCCGTACTAGTCGACCTCCAGCACCCGGACGGTGAGCATACGGACGGCGACGTGACACGGATCGGCGCAGACATGCTGGATTGGGTTCCGCCGCTGTGGCTGGCCCGGACTAGCGTCAGGATGGTGTTTGCCTTTCCTCCTTGCGACCATCTGGCAGTTTCCGGTGCGCGCTGGTTCGCAGGAAAGGGACTTGGGAAGCTCGCGCACAGCATCCGGCTTTTCGACCGCGCGGTTTTCTGGTGCGAGTGGTTTGGCACCCCGTACATGATCGAGAACCCGGTCAGCACGATTTCCAGCTACTGGCGCAAGCCGGATCACACATTCCACCCGTGGCAGTACACCGCCTACGAGGCGAGCGACAACTACACGAAAAAGACGTGCCTCTGGACCGGGAACGGCTTCGTCATGCCGAAGCCGAAGGCAGACTGCGAAGACATTGACGACCGAATCCACAAGGCTGCGCCGTCGCCGGAGCGGGCAAACTTTCGGTCGGCAACACCACTTGGGTTTTCGCGTGCTGTGTTCGCGGCAAATCACAAACTGGCAATGGCAGCCTAAGCCCTTCGGCTTCCCGCCTACGGGCGGGTTTCCCAAGTGCTCAGACATCAACGGAGAACGGACATGGCTCGCGCCAAGAAAGCAAAGGAAACGACACAGACGGTTCGGGCCATCAAGGGCTTCGACGCCGATATGAGGTGTCGCGGATTTCAGTTCGAGGTCGGCAAGACCTACGATCACAAGGGCGTGGTGGAATGCTGTTCGTCCGGCTTCCACGCCTGTGACGGTTCCCCGATGGACGTGTGGGGCTACTACGGCCCTGTCGATGAGTGCGGCAGGCTGTCGCGCTATGCGGCTGTCTCAATGGCGGGCGCTATCAGCCGTGAAGGAAAGGATGACAGCAAACTCGCAAGCGGTCGCATTACCATCGAGGCGGAAATCACGCTGCCGCAGTTCGTCAAGAAAGCCGTTGATTGGCTGATTGACGCGACGAAAGGCAAAGACGGAAGCGGCGACTCCGCGCGGATCGGTTCCAGCGGCAACTACGCGCGGATCGGTTCCAGCGGCAACTACGCGCAGATCGGTTCCAGCGGCAACTACGCGCAGATCGGTTCAAGCGGCTACTCCGCGCGGATCGGTTCAAGCGGCCACTCCGCGCAGATCGGTTCAAGCGGCGACTCCGCGCAGATCGGATCCAGCGGCAACTCCGCGCAGATCGGTTCAAGCGGCGACTCCGCGCGGATCGGTTCAAGCGGCGACTCCGCGCGGATCGGTTCAAGCGGCTACTCCGCGCGGATCGGTTCAAGCGGCTACTCCGCGCAGATCGGTTCAAGCGGCGACTCCGCGCAGATCGGTTCAAGCGGCAACTCCGCGCAGATCGGCTCCAGCGGCAACTCCGCGCGGATCGGCTCCAGCGGCAACTCCGCGCAGATCGGCTCCAGCGGCAACTACGCGCAGATCGGTTCCAGCGGCAACTCCGCGCAGATCGTGGCTGACGGTAAGAACAGCGTCGTCGCGGCGGCCGGTGCCGGAACGACCGTTTCAGGCGCGGTTGGCCTTTGGATTTCCATTGCCGAGTTCAGGGACGGCAAATGCGTCGGCTTCGCTACTGGATGCATTGGTCAGGACGGCCTTGAAGCAGGCGTCCCGTACATCGCGCGGGGCGGGAAGTTGGTCCCCGCCTCCTAAGCCCCTCAACTCCTGAACAGGAGAGCAACATGAGCCTCGCAGACTCCCACGCAATCGATTTCAAGTTCGAAGACCTCACAATCGAGATTGCCGGCGTCCGCATCGATACCGGCATCTGCGGAACGGCGATCCTCGCGTCTGATCCCGGTTACGAGTTCTTCGTCGCGTCGATCACGCTGGACGGGACGACGTTTGAGCCGTTCCCAAAACCGGGCCGTATCTCGCGGGATCGCATCTCAGCGGTTCTGCGACTGGACCGCCCGGCGGACGGCGACACATCGAACAGCGCTGCGCTGTTCCGCATCGTGCGGGACGCAATCGAGAACAGCCCGGAAGCGCTCGAAAGATGGCGCGACGAACGGCTCATGGCAGCGGAGTAGGACGATGAGCGATACGAAGGAACTGGTCGAACGGCTGCGCATAACATCGAACATGGTCAACATGGGCGAGAAAATCTCATGGGGTCAAGACGCTGCATTGATGGACGAAGCCGCCGACGCGCTGGAGCGCCTGGAGCGCGAGCGGGACGAGTGGCGTGATGCGGCGCACCTATCGGCATGTGAGGCGCATTCCGGTCTTCTCGAAGAAACCGAGGCAGAAGCCTCCGCCCTCCGCGCCCGTGTGGCGAGACTGGAGGAGGCGCTGGAACCTATGCCATTTCTTTGGCTCAGATACGGAGCGCTGGCCAGAAGCGTCGGCGACAAACTTGCAATCGATATGTCGATCAAAGGGACGACCTACGAGGCGACGATAACTGTTTGCGATCTGCGCAGAATGCTTGCCGCCCTCACCGAGGAGCAGAAGCCATGACCACCCGCTACGACTTTCCTCTTTTGGCTGTGATCATCCTCGCCGTCATCTTCATGGGAGCAGCTACGCTATGAACCCCGATCACCCCCGTCTCATCGAAAGGATGCCTCGCATCGAAGAGCACGTCCGCCGCGACCGCGTTCTGGACGCCATCGAAACGCTCATGATCCTGGACGACTCTGCCGAATTCCGCATCGTCGCAAGGCGGCGGTATCTCGAAATCACGGGGCAACGGCAGTGAGCGCGTACAGCCAAGCCTGTCGGGACTGCGCTTTCGGGCTTCTCCGAACCGCGCGCCAGCACCGAGAAATGGGCAACGAAAGCGAAGTCATCCGTTTGGTCAACGCTTCCCGCTTCTACTGGCGGATGTACAAACAGGAGATTATGCAATGAACATAGCAGTCGCGAAGATCGGACACAATCGCAGCCCGTTCGAACTCTCGAAAGAGACCATCGAAGACCTGTACTCGGAGGCCAAGAACTGGCTCGACGGTGAACCCGTCGCGACGCAGGAACAGGCCGACGAAATCCAGAAGCTTCTTCGGATGATTCAGGCGGCAGAGAAAGAGGCCGACGAGCGCCGCGTCGCCGAAAACAAGCCGTTCGACGACGGCAAGGCAGAAGTGCAGGCGCGATACGCCCCGCTGATCGCCAATACGAAATCCGTCAAGGGCATGACCGTCCTCTCCGTTGAGGCGTGCAAGAGGGCGCTCGCTCCGTGGTTGATCAAGGTCGACGAGGAGAACCGCCGCAAGGCAGAAGAGGCCCGGAAAGAAGCCGAGGAAAAGCAGCGCATCGCAATGGAGGCAATGCGCCAGCGGGACGGAACCGATCTCGAATCGAGCGCCAGAGCGGAGGCGCTTGTCCGCGAAGCCAAGGCCGCCGAGTCGGCAGCGCGCGCGGCGGGCAACGCGAAGGCGTCGGCAAAGGGTGAAGGCCGCGCCGTCACTCTTCGCGACAAGTACACGCCGCAGATCACGGACTACACCGCCTTCGCCCGCCATGTGTGGACGGCACACCGTTCCGACATGGAGGATTTCTTGAACATCGAGGCCGCCAAGATTGTTGCGAGCGGCATTCATGCCGGCATACCCGGCGTCACCGTCCATCATGAAAGGGTGCCCGTATGAGCACGCCGCACGTCTACACTGCCATCCGCGCCGTCATGCACGATATCGGCCAGACGGGCATTTCGAAAAACCGGAAGAACCAACAGCAGGGCTACCAGTTCCGTGGCATCGATGATGTCTACAACGAACTGAACAGCCTCATGTCAAAGCACGGCCTCATCATGACGCCGCGCATCCTGGCCCGTGATGTCGTAGAGCGGCAGACCTCCAAAGGAGGTGCGCTGTTCTATGTCACCGTCGAGGCCGAGTTTGATTTCATCTCGGCAGAGGACGGGACGAAGCACACCGTGCGGACGTTCGGCGAGGCAATGGACAGCGCCGACAAGGCGACGAACAAGGCCATGTCAGCCGCCTACAAATACGCGGCGATGATGGTCTTCTGCATTCCGACCGAAGGCGACAACGACGCCGATGCTGTGACGCACGAAGTAGCTCCGAAAAAGCAGGAACCGACACGCGTTTCCGCCGCTGAAATGAAGCGCGGGCTTGAGGCTATCGAGGCCGATCTTCTCGACTGCGCGACCATCGCCGACGTGAACAAGTGCGCCAAGATTTGGGCATCGATCATGGAGCGCGACGGCTGGACGAAAGACTATCGCGATGTTGCGGCTCCGAAGTTTGCCGCACGCCGAGAGGCAATCAAGGTTGCGGATGCTGAGGACATATTCCCGGCCGACCGCAAGAGCAACTTCCAACACCCCATTATGGCAGGCTGACATGAAACAGATCACAATCGCCGGGCGTCTCGGGAAAGATGCCGAACTTCGCAGGACACAGGGCGGCGATCCCGTCCTGTCCTTCCCCGTCGCCGTTGACGACGGCTATGGCGAGCGCAAGTCGACCATGTGGTTTGACTGCTCCGTATGGGGTAAGCGCGCCGACGCGCTGTCCTCGCATCTCGTCAAGGGCATGGCTGTTGCCGTCTCTGGAGACCTTGGCAAGCGCGAGCATGACGGCAAGACGTACCTCACCGTGCGCGTGTCGGAACTGACGATGCAGGGCGGCGGCAAGCGCCAAGACAACAAGGCCAAGGGCGGCATGTACGACCGCGACGACCCAAGGACTGCCGGCGGCGCAAACCGAATGGCGGCGGACCTCGACGATGAAATCCCGTTCGCTGCGGAGTGGCGCTGAGTTCCACCACAGAAGACCCCGGCGGCTGTAGCTCGTAGCTCAGAACCAGTCGCCGGGGCGGGAGATAGCAGATGGCAGTCAAGGTGAAGGCGCTCAAATGGGAGCCAACGGAAGCATGGATGCAGTGCTCGCGGGAACGCGCACGGGCATTTGGTGGAGAGTACCAAATCGTCATACTTGATCCCGACGATGAGCACCCGCTGCCATCGCTATATTTCGAGATCGGGCTTGGTGCTTTCATGTTCCGTTTTGAACAGGATCAAGACCCTATGGGCTTGCCGGGAGAAACATGCCCGAAAAAATTTCCATCGGTCGAATCTGCCAAGGCCGCCGCGCAAGCCGACTACGAGCGCCGCATCCTCTCTGCAATAGAGGAGGAATAGGCCATGGCTAAGCGCCCCGAGAAGCCCGTCTACGCCTTCCTCCGCTGCGGGAATTCACTCGTGCCTGAGTACGACTACGACCTGAAAGCACTGGACGGCGTAACGAACGGGCAGCGGGTGAAAGTCGAAATCAAGGAGTTCAGGAACGCAGCCCGCGCCCGCGCCTATTGGGCCATGTTGCACGATGTTGTCGAGGCGACGGGAACGGTGCTCACGGCGGAACGGCTTCATGAAGTGCTCAAGCTTGAGAACGGCGTCATCGATACGGTCCGCCTGCCCAACGGGATAACCGTGGCAATCCCAGGATCGATTGCCTTCGACAAGATGAGCGAGGCCGAATTCGTGTCGTTCTTCGCCAAGGCGCAGGAATGGCTCGCGAGAACCTACGGCTTCGTACCAGAGGATCAGAGGAGAGTGGCATGAGCTACACCGACGAAAACATCAAAGATGCAGAACAGTTCCCGGCTCTCGGCGCGGAGTATTTCGCTGCAAGAGATGCGGCAGAACGCTTCCTGAAGCATTGGCAGGAAGAGCACGCTGTGCATCTAGCCGAGGCTATCATGAAGCCAGTTCTCGATGCCGTGCAGGAAAAGGTTTGGGACGCGTTCCGGGATTGGCTTCTGTCCGACACAGAAAGTAGCGCGGCCAGCGTCATGCGCGACATGGTGGAGAACAGCGTCCGCGCGCTGATCGGCGGGCAGAAGTGGGCAAACGTCAAGTACATTTCGCCTGAGGGATACCAGACAGAGAAGGTGCGCGAAACGCTGGCGAAGCTCTACAGCGACGAAATCAAGGACGGCCGGATTGCCGATCTTGAAAAGCAGGTAGCGACGTTGACCGAAGACGTTCGGCGCTACCGCGATCGGTATTGAGGTTGCAGCCATGACCCTCACCCGCTGGATACGCCAGATCACCGCATGGTGGGAAGCCCGCCGTCGCCGTGCACAGCGCTACAAGGCCATGCCGTTCATGCGCGAACTGGACCGGAAGGAAGCCGAGTATCGGCGCGCTCATAGACGAGGCGCGGCACGGATCGTGAAGGCCAAGCGCGAAGCGATGACGAAAGTGCTCGCAGGAGAAATGTGATGTCCCGCTTCGAGTTCACCCGCAAGCAGCGTCTCGAAATCTGGCAGCGCGCCAACGGCTGCTGCGAGCGGTGCAATGCCAAGCTCAAGGTTGGCGAGGGCGAGTTCGATCACCGCATTGCCCAGGGATACGGAGGCGAGAACACCGTCGAGAACGGCCAGCTTCTATGCCGGGTCTGCCATCGCGGCAAGACCGGCGACGACAAGCGCATAACGGAGAAGGTCAAGCGAGTGCGTGACAAGCATAGAGGGGTATACCCGGCCTCGAAAGCCAAGATCAGGTCTCGCGGCTTCCCCTCCTCACTCCCCGGCTGGATAGCCGTACAGACAGCGACGAACGAAGAAAGGGACAGCGAATGAACGCCCCAATGTATTGCGAAACCTGCCATCGGGTTGAGCGCGACCCGATCATGCTCGACGCGGAAACATGCGGTCAATGCGGCGGGTATCTCGCCGGCATGGATGAGGACGATGGACAACCCGACGAGGCACAGGAGTGGCACGACTATGACCCCGACTGCTGACTTAATCGATAGGATGAGCCGGCTTGCATCACGTCGAGAGCAAGAAGGTATCTACACCGATGCCGCGCTTGTTTCGGAGTGCGCCGCTCGCCTCGCAAAGGCAGAACGCGCGCTAGAAGAGGCGAACGACTGGCGGCCGATGGAGTCGGCACCGAGGGACGGGACTGAAATCCTCGCTGCTATTGAAGTCCACAATACTACCGGCAGGAAGTGGTGGGAACGCCACGTCATCAGTTTTGATGAGTGTCGAAACGAAATCGGACTCGATTATGATCATGGCTGGTCTTGGGAGGACTACATCCGATGGCGTCCTCTCCCCTCCCCGCCGAAGGAGGGCGAATGACCCGCGCGCTACCCCTCACGGAACGTCAAGCACGGACCTTGTTGCGGGCGGCCGACAAGGAGCGCGGCATCGTGGAAGTCAAGATCGGCGACACCTTTGTCCGCCTTATCCCCGAAAGTCGCTCACAGCAAGAGCGGCCAATTGACGAAGAGCGTAATCCCGAAACCTTTGAAACCCTCGACGACTACCTGGCGTGGAGGGACAGGAAACATGCTCGTGAGAATCAAGGGCATTCATAGGGTCAAGCGCAAACTCGCCGATGGTTCCACCCGCGTTCACTATTACGCGTGGCGCGGCGGGCCGAAGATGACGGCCGCACCGAAGACCGAAGCCTTCGCGCTCGAATACGCCAGATTGAAGGAAGGCGCGCAGCCAAAGACGACTAAAACGCTCGGCGACCTCATTGATAGGTTCACCACCGTCGACGGGAAGCCGAACCCCGATTGGCTGGCGCTCGCCGAGACGACGAGACGCGATTACGTTTACGCGTTTGGCCTGATCAGGAAGCAATGGCCGAGCATGCCGATAGCCCTGACGCAACAGAAGGGCATGAAAGGCGAAATCAGGAAGTGGCACAGGAGCTTTGCCGATAACCCGCGCAAGGCAGACAAGATGCTCTTCACTTTGTCCAAGGTGTTCTCTTATGCCGTCGCTGACGAACTGATCGAAAAGAACCCGTGCGCGGATATCGGTCGGCTGTATAGCGGGTCTCGCAAGGATGTCGTCTGGTCGCCGGAACAGGTCGAGACATTCCGCACTGGAGCCGCGCCGCATCTCCGCCTGCCATTCGAGATCGCCATCAACACGGCGCAGCGGCAGGGGGACATTCTCGCCATGTCGTGGAAGGACTACGACGGGACGCACCTGTTCATCCGCCAGAGCAAGGGCGGCAAGCGCGTCAAGGTGCGCGTTCACCGCGACCTTAAGGCGATGCTGGACGCGATGCCGAAGGACACCATCCGCATCCTTACCAACTCGCGCGGGCGCCCGTGGACGAAGGACGGATTCAAGACTTCATGGGGGAAGGAATGCGCGCGCCTCGGGATAAGCGGCGTGACGTTCCACGATTTGCGCGGGACGTTCATCACGGAGAGGAAGCGCGAAGGGTCGACCGCCGAGCAGATCGCTGGCGTGACCGGGCATTCGATTTCTGAAATCAACACGGTGCTTGAACGGCACTACCTGGCCGATGACCAGCAGGCATCCGACGCAGTGATTCTGCGCATGGAGAAGAACACCAGCCGAACGAAACGTGTAAACGTCCGGTAAACCGCCTCTATGCGCTTAGAGAAACAGGCTTTTGTCTATGTCGACGAGAACCAGAAAGTCCTTGAAAAACAATGAGTTGTAGTCTACAAATGGTGGCGATCCCGACAGGATTCGAACCTGTGACCATCGGCTTAGAAGGCCGAAAGCCAACCGCGCATTTCCTGACATTGCGCGATTTCGGTTTACAGTTTCAGACCCTCGCGCGGCTGAGAAAACCCGGCGCAGTGTAAACGGAGATAAGGCTGATGGGTGAGAATAGCAAAATCGAGTGGACGACGCATACCTTCAACCCGTGGATTGGCTGCACGAAGGTAAGTCCTGGGTGCGACGGGTGCTACGCGGAGAACCTGATGGCGATCCGATACAAGCGCGTCGAATGGGGCGCTGGCGAAGACAGGGCGCGCACGTCACCTGCGAATTGGCGCAAGCCGCTACAGTGGGAGAAGGAAGCTCGAATAACCGGCCGGCGACCGTTTGTCTTCTGCGCATCGCTCGCAGACGTATTCGACAATGAGGTCGAAGAGAAATGGCGCGACGAGCTGTTCCGTCTGATCGAGGCCACGCCAAGTTTGATTTGGCTTCTCCTGACCAAGCGCGTTGGCAACGTGCGAAAGATGACTGACCCCGAGAGAGGGTGTCGATTCCTGCCGCGCAATGCGGCGATTGGCGCGACAATGGTTAACCAGGAGGAATATGACAGAGACCGGATGAAGTTGCACGATCTCAAATATCAGCGCGAGCCGCTATTCACCTTCGGTAGTTTCGAGCCGCTTATCGGCCCTGTCATTCTCGACAAGTATGCACCGGATTGGATCATCGTAGGCGGGGAGACGGATCAGGGTTCTCACAAGGCGCGCTTTACGGATGTGACGTGGATGCGTGGCCTTCGCGACCAGTCGGCCATGTTGAACCGCTCGTTCTTCTTGAAGCAGATGACGAACAAGGCCGTGATACCGCCTGACCTTCAAGTGCGTCATTGGCCGATAGATAGAACAACGTATGCCGCCGCGTGATGGTGCGGTCGAGAAAAGTGCCACAAGCTAGCGATATCGGGCCTGTAGCCGATGGTTGCCCCGAACCTGGACCATTGACGCGGCAAGAGAACTCGACGCTCGCCCCGAACCTAGGAGAGAGATGATGAGCGAGACGCTGACGTGCATTTGCTGCGGCCGAGGTTTGCAGAACATTAACACGAGAGGGTTTCAGCCAGATAACGGTTTGGCGTTTGCAACTAGCGGGCACTACGGGTCGGCGTACTTTGACCCGATGGATGGTTCGTGGCTGGAGGTCGCTATATGCGACGGTTGCATTCGTGATGCTGACGACCGTGGGGTAGTCAGGCATTGGCCTGAAAGGCAGCAGCCATCTAGAGCCGAACGCATCGCGACATTGGAGCGCGAGATTTCCGAACTTCTAGCCGAGGACTGACCCCTTATGACCGCTTCCGCGAAAAAGGTAATATCGAACGCGATCCATCTTCCCAGCGCCCGCAAGTGCGACGAGTACGCCACCGCCATCCTGGCCGCCCTAGATGCTGCCGGGTACGTGGTCGTTCCGAGAGAGCCGACAGAGGCGATGCAGGAAGCTGCACGGGCGGCGCCGCTGGCACGTGGGATAGGCTACGTTGGCATAGGTGGCATCTACCGCGCCATGATCGCAGCACAGGAGAAGCAGGGATGACCAGCGAACGGTTGCGCAAGCGCATACCAGAATTCGGTCCGCTTTCAGATTTTCACCACGAAGTCCTCGAAGCCGCCGACGTGATTGCCGCCCTTGTGGCGGCGTTGGAGGAAATGCGTCAACACAACCTAGACTCTGCGTATCTCACCAGCATGGCCGACGCCGCCCTAGCGATGGCAAGGAAGCCATGAGAGACGAACGCCGAGCCCTTGCTCTCGCTGCCCTGTCGATCATCATGGCAGTAGGGTGGGTGGTATATCGGTACGTGGTGGAGTAGCGAGGCGGGCCGGGCTCGATACCGGCTGCGGGGTTGGCGGTCCTGCCCAACGGCATTAGCGGCCCCTGTAGCGACCTAGCACGTCCATCCGTGCTGCCGCCTCGCATCCCTTGCGGGATAGGTATCGGGACCCCACCATACGGAGGCGAGAAGCTGCCGCTTCTTCTTCGGTAGGCTGCCCCGGCAGAGGCAAGTTCCTATCCCGAACTGCTGGCCGTCGTGGACGGCTGAAACTGTGAAGGCTGCCTCTCGCGCACGAGGCCTAGCAAACTCCAGCGCGAGAGGCAGGCTAACCTCCAAAACCCGCCTTGCCGGTTGGGCTTCTCTAATCCCATACCATCTTCACCCATTAGAATCAACGGGAAACCTTGCGGGATGGCGGGGGTTATGGTAGGGAGAGAGTGAGGCGGCGGCGTGGATACGCAATCGCGCGAGACGGCCACCGCTCTGCCTAGTGTAGAGGCGATGTCTCACGTTTGGGCGGTCGTGCACGGCGCGCCCGAAGCCGGGGTAGCGTCCGGCCCGCCTCTTTCACTTCCCGAACCACGTCATCAAGCTCAGCACCGGATGAGCGAACCTCGCCATCTGCCATGACAACCCCCACTCCATACGCTTGAACAGCCACCATATGCGGATACGGGAGAGCATCTAGTACCTCGCGCTTGAAACTGTCTGCATGGCGAAGTCCAGAAGCTCGTGCCGGTTGCGGAACTCATGGACCTTGAGACCGTCGACCATGAGTTCATACTTCGGCGTCCGACCGTCTTCGGCCATCGTTACGCGGATGTAGACACGCTGCTGAGACACGGGGCCGTTCATTTGCGATACCAGCCCTTCCTGATCTGGCTAAGATGCGCCAATGACATGCCGATTGCCTTCGCAGCCGCAGTTATGGTTTGGCCAGCGTCGACAAGGCGAAGCGCGTATGCGATTTGCTCATCTGAGAATCGCGCGCGCGGATGCTGTTCGCCAGAAGGATGTGGCGGCGGCGAAAACGTGCCGTCGCGAATGGCGTCATTTACGTTCTCACGCCTAGTCCCCCACGTCAGGTGAAGAGGCGCAACGCAACCGCCGCTGCCGTTGGCGCACGTGTGGCAGACCTCATGTGTCGGTGATGGCCGTGTCGGCAAGACACGTTCAGCGACATAAACGTGGGCACCAATATACTTTCCTGAAATATTGATGCGGCCGTATCCGTGCCTGTCTTTAGAAAAGGGGAAGGCCAAGCACTCGTTGTGTTCGAACGTCAGAGCAACATTGTCGAGCCATCTGCGCACGTCGCCGTGCCTGGTGAATTTCCTGCGGTTTGGTGCTATGGATTCGCTAGCCATTTCGAGCCTCCAATCAGGTTCGTTTCGGTCAGAGCCGATGCGGTGTTCGCAGCACCACGTCGGCTCGCTTATATCTAGCATAAACCACTGAATTGACCTACTTATTTCGCATCCATTTTAGAAAATCTGCACCATATTCCGGGTCTGAGAAGACGTGGACGCGGGCAGTGTCCGGCTCAATCACAATCATAGCTGCCGCGCCATGGTTTGACTGAGCGAATCCGTTGGTCGTCTCGTAAAGGCCGCCGAGATCGGAAGAGCA
>ERZ761609.1368-NODE-1368-length-21884-cov-33.975766_pt1 | contig 21884 bp, 14 predicted proteins | sample MGYA00511163_ERZ761609 | MGnify/ENA primary metagenome ERZ761609 (study PRJEB28899, sample SAMN02445070) | bioreactor sludge metagenome | biome: EBPR sludge | place: Australia: Brisbane, Thorneside Wastewater Treatment Plant | collected 2011-12-16 ... | reverse complement strand
CCGCGTTTAATAATTTAGTCGTCTTATTTTTTCGTCCGACCGCCTTACTTACAACATTCAAATATACTTAATGCACATATATCTCTTATAACGATGGCCCTGTTAACCGAAATGGCTATGTGTATATATTTTCGCCTCAATAGCGGTAAATACTGCTATTTAAGGCTTTTCATAGTCGCGTAGTAATACAAACCCTCTTCAAAAAATAGCACAAATTGTCATCTGGTAATAACTCCATCCTACCGGATGTACACGGGCTTGCCCCCTACAAAGGTGCGGAGCACAGTAACTTGATTTAGTTGCTCGGGAGCAACGGTCAACAGGTTTTTATCCAGTACCACAAAGTCGGCCAGTTTGCCGGGTGTAAGTGTACCCTTGCGGTGCGCATCAAACGATGCGTAGGCAGCGTTGCGGGTATAGGCAACCAGTGCTTGCGCTACGGTTATTTTTTGCTCAGGCACCCAACCTTCAGGGTTTAGGCTGTCAAGCGTGCGCCTGGTCACGGCCGCATAAATACCTTCCAGTGGTGTGGGCGGAGCCACAAACCAATCGCTGCCAAAGGCTACAATGGCACCGGCATCGAACAAACTTTTAAAGGCATAGGTAGTCTTGATACGTTCAGCACCAATCACTTTTTCGGCCCAGCGGCCATCATCAATAGCATGGTAAGGTTGCATGCTGGGAATAACGTTCAGTTGCGCAAAACGCGGAATGTCAGCGGGTGCAATGTGTTGGGCATGTTCTATACGAAAACGTCTGTCTTTGATACCGTTTTCCTTTTCAACACGTTCGAATATATTCAACAAGGAATTAATGGCGCGATCACCAATGGCATGCACCATGAGTTGCAGTCCGGCTTTGTCTGCCTGGCTTATCCAGTGGTAAAGTTGCTCCGGTGTATTTACCCATAACCCGGTATCGGTTGGGGCATCGGTGAAGGGTTCAAAAAAGGCAGCCGTGTGTGAACCCAATGACCCGTCCACAAAACCTTTCAAGCCACCAAACTTCAACCAATCATCGCCCCTGCCCTGTTGATCTATTTTCTCCTTCAGTTGTTCCCACTGACTTAACGGGTACATGGCATAAATACGCGTGATGAGGCTCTTGGTTTTGTGTGCACGTTCCAGTGCATCAACGTGACCTGTCATGTGGTGTACGGAGGTTACTCCATGGGAGGCCACATAGTGCATGGCAGCCTGCAAGGCCTGATCGGTTTGTTCGGGTGTGGGCAGGGGTATGTGAGGATAAATAAGGTCTGCGGCATTGTCTTTAAAAATTCCGGTAAGTTGTCCTTTGCTGTCGCGCACGATGGTTCCGCCTCTCACATCCTTTACGGGTTGTTTTATGTTGGCTGCACGGAGGGCCACACTGTTGGCCAGCGACATGTGTCCGTCAAGCCGGGTAACAAACACCGGGTGATGGGGTGTGATGGAATCGATCCAGTGGCGTGTAGGCAATTCTCCACCCCAGTTTTCATGATCCCAGTCGCCACCGAGTATCCATGTACCTTCCGGCTGTGTTGCCACAAAGGCCTTGATGCGTGAGATAAATTCGTGCGGTGTGCGTGCATCGCGCAGCTGCACCGAAGAAAGGTTGAAGCCCCCATCGAAAAAGTGAACGTGGCAATCGATGAAGCCGGGTGTAACAAAGGTGCCTTGCAGGTCGAGGACTGTAGTGGATGGCCCTTTGTATTTTAGTATGGCTTCGGTGGCGCCCACTGCCACAAGGGTATCACCGGCAATGGCCATGGCTTGCGCAGAAGGATTGCTTTCATCGCCTGTCCAGATGGTGGCGTTAGTGATGATGAGGTCGGCCGGGGGTAGTTGACGGGTGCAGGAGAAGAGTAATAATCCTGCAACAAAAAGGATGGAGATGGTTTGATTCATGTTAGTTTACTTACTGATTAATAATATTCTTTTCGACAGCCTTCGTCACCCTTCGACACCCTTCGACAAGCTCAGGGTGACAATTTCGACAAGCTCAGGGTGAGAAGAATTAATTGTCATGCTGAGCTTGTCGAAGCATGAATTTGTCAGGAACCATTAGCTTGTCGAAACATAATTATGCAACATGCATACTACAATCCCGGCTTATATTTTCGTGCTGCGCGCCTCTCTACATCTTCCTTATAAAAGGCAACATTCTTAAACTGCACATCGGCATAGCGCTGCGCCTGGTCAAAGAAGTGAGGGGATTTCGGGTCACCGCTTTGTCCGCCAGCCAAAATACTTTTAGCTTTTACCCGTTCGCCAAACTCTACCACCGCCACAAAACTATTGCCGTGAACGCCATACAGTTTCTTTGTATTCGGACCCGGGCGTGATGAATAGGCTCCTAACGCTCCCCAATTGCCTGAGGCCAAGCCGATAGCAATACTCGGCTCATTATCATCTAATCGCTGAACAATAGATCCATCCAGTCGCTGAAAGCGGTTGATCTCACCCCATGGTTTGTTCCAATCACCAAAATCATCTTTTAGTTTTTGTATTGCCTCAGCAAAAATTTCAAGTCGTTGCTCATGCGGTGTACCCGTGCCGAAATAATTCACGCGCTCCATAGGCGATAATCCTTCTGGCCGAGGCCCTTTTTGTAAATACAATATTCCATAAAAATGCGCCAGTGTCATTCCTACCGCTTCTTTTGATACGGTCAGATTCCATGCGCGCAACACCTCAATGGCAGGTTTAAGGTGAGCATATTTCTTCCCGGATTTATCGAATGCTTCAATCAACCCCGGTATCAATTTTTCAAAACCGGTTATGTACGGATCATACGCAGTTTCAATCAGTTTATCCAGGGTGTATCCGCTTCTTCCAGTAAGTACTTTAATGGCGTGCACACCCCGAAAGTTTTCCGGTTCGGTGGCCATGTAATATGGGTAGTTTTCCTTCTTCGGACTGTATTCCAAAGCCGAAGTGAATGGCGTGGAGTTACAATTCTGTATCCAGCCATTGCCGGGATTTAAAAGTTGAATGCAATCATCCACTTCATGCAAGCCTTGCCAGTCGGTTGCCGGGTTGCTACCATCTACCGGTTTGTTGTAATCAAATCGCACATCGCGTTTCGGGATAAAATTGCCCTGGAAGTAGGCAATGTTCCCATCCGCATCGGCATACACCGTGTTGTTCGATGAATTGGTTTTCAACTCCATTACCTGCTTAAACGCTGCATGCGAATTTGTTTTGGTACGGTTATACGATTGTTGTAATGCTTTCGATGGGCTCCACATCATGGCGGTGGCTACCCACTTATCATCCTGCTTATGCGTAACCGGGCCGTGATGGGTTCGGTAGATGGTAAATTCCTTTTGAATAAGGGTATCACCACTTTTATAGTTAAGCAACACCTGCTTTTCTATAACAGGTTTCAATTCATCGCCATATCGATAGAAATACTTGCCATCCTGTTCTTCAATTGTTTCTAAAAACTCATCCATCACATCAGTGTAGGATGAAGTGTGCATCCACCCATTTTTTTCGTTGAAACCCTGGTACACAAAAAACTGGCCCCAGGTTACGGCACCATATACATTCAAACCCCGTCCGACCTGGTCGTCCGGGCGGGCCTCTTCACTAACCACATGCACTTCGCCCCGAAAGAAGAATGACGTATGCGGATTAATCAGCAACATGGCATTACCGGATTCAGTTAATTTACCGGAGATGGCAAAGCCATTGGAGCCTTGAGGATCAGCTGGCATAAATGACTCTTCGGCTTCCACTAATGCTACTGGTTTATCTTCATAAAACTCCTTAATCTTTCGTGTTGATATGGACTCAATATCACCCCCAATACTACCTTCACTGAAATACATGGGCATCCAGGGCTCAAAGCGGGTAAGCAATTTTGGTTTTACTTCCGGATGAGTGTGCAAATAATAATTGATACCATCCGCGAAAGCATTGCAAAGTTTTTTTAACCACTCTGGGCTATTTTCATATTCAGCTATAGCTTCTTCCTTGGTCATAAATAAGTTGGCGCGCAGATCACTGTACAGTGCATCCTCCCCTTCCACTTCTGCCAACCGACCAATGGCCCAGGTGTAGTTTCGCTCTACACGCGGAAAATCATCTTCACATTGTGCATACAGCAATCCGAATACAGCATCCGCATCAGTCTTTCCATAGATGTGTGGCACGCCAAAATCATCGCGGATAATGGTTACGTTAGCGGCATGATTCTTCCACCTTGAAAAATCATCGTTAACAGTGGTGCAAGAAACTGTAACTAAAAGAACAAGAAGTAAAATAATGATTCGCATGAGATTAATAAAATATGTTCAATATAGGTATACCTCTTAACCTTTATAAAACCGATAGTCAAAAATTTTGAAGAATATGATTTAGATGGTGCAGTCATCCATTTGAAATTTGACGATCCTGAACTACATTCGAATACCTATGCTTGATCTATATATTGTTGGTCGCCCGCTACGCGTGAGCATGGTCGGGTTGGCCTTATTGCTTGCTTCCCTTGCCTGCGCCCAGGAAAGAATACTCCATTTTAAAAGTTCGCTGGTTTTACAGGCTAACCATGCTATAGATGTAACGGAAACCATAACCATACTTTCTTCGGGTATCAATTTCAAACGTGGTATTTACCGAACGTTGCCGTTGAATGATGCTAACCTTAATTACGAAGTAGTCTCCTGCTCACGAAATGGGTCAGAACAACCATATTCAATCGAACGAAGCAAAAATTCATTTTCTGTTTTAATCGGTAACGATTTACTGGAGCCCGGGGAACACACCTATATAATTATGTACCGTGTTTACCGTGAGGCAAATACCTTTAATCCCTTTAAATGGTCCGTTACCGGCTCCTGGAATTTTTCGATGGACAGTGTGGAGGCTGAAATCCGTGCAGAAGACGGAAAACTTACCGATTTTAAAGCAAGCCTGGAAATTGTAAATACATGTAACTGTTCATTTGAAACAGCGGAAAATACCTACGGGCGCGTTATACTTAATGAAACACTTAAGCCCGGAGATGATTTATTACTTCACGTCAACTGGGCTACTTCAAACAATACCGCTAACCGGTGGACAACTACAGAACGCATCACCTCCTTCAAAAGCCTGTTGCAGGTACAAGGGGATCGTACACTTACCGTAACTGAGAAAATTACTGTTCAGTCCAAAGGTGTAAACATAATACATGGAATTTACAGAGAGTTATTGCCTCAGGCAGATCTGGGAGGTTACGAAGTGCTTACGGTGCAACGCAATGGCCAACCGGAACATTACCAGGTGGAAAGCATGGGCAAAAAATTTAAAATAAAAATTGGCCACGAAAATATTTTTTTGGAACCCGGGCTGTACGAATACCTGATTCGGTATAAGGTTGAACGGGAAGTCCATACCCGTTTAGACTTTCATTTTGTTTACTGGAATGTAACCGGCAACGATTGGAAATTTCCTATTGACACCGTTGAGGCCACTGTCATTATTCCCTCAAAGGAATTTATCTCCTTTGAAGGTTATTCAGGAAAGCGCGGAAGCAAACAATGCGTGGGTTGTTTTTTCACTCTATTGAACGATTCTACCTACCAGGTTCAATCGGTAACCACGCTTCCACCCGGTTCAGGATTAACGATACTAACCAAATGGAAACATAACCTGAAATTTTCAGCGGTTATTACAAACAGTCTACATGATTATGCGCTCACCTTAGGCTGGATTATTGTGATTGCTATAATGGTTTATCTGCTTGAACGATCGCGAAAGCAGATTAAAACGGAAGCGCAGTCACTAAAGCCTGCTGAAATAAATCCCGAGGACTACTCCCCTGCGTTACTCACCATGCTGGCCAGTAAGTATATTATCACGGAGTACCGTATGAAGGCCTTGCTGTCTTCCCTATTCAATCTATCGCTGAAAGGTTATCTTGAAGTTGAAGAGGGTTCATCAAAACGTAAAAGTATAGTTCGTGCCAAAGAGAATACCGAGCCTGTATATGAAGAGGACGCAGAACTGTTCAAGCTGCTATTCAAAAAAGAAAAATCATTTGAGTTCTCGAAAAGAAGATCAAGAGAAGTACAGAGTATACTCAGCGATTTTAACACTTTCATGGAAACTCATTATAACTTGGAGCAATTCATCCATAACAACTATAGCAAGTTGCTTGGCCCGTTCCTGCTTTATTTAGCTGCTATACTGCTCACCGTTGTGTTCCACTCAGGTGCTGAGCGGTGGATACTACTCGCACCGATACTTGGTTCCGGAATGTTTCCTGCCCTGGCAGAAAGTTCACGCCATATGTTTCTTCACGAAAAGGAATTATTCCAAAAGATTAACTGGGCGCACATATTTTGGATGGTTGTATCTGCCGCCTTTACTATTGGAGTATTCTTTCTATTAAGTTTAAACGACATGGCCAGGCCGGTAAACCTGGTTTTGTTTGCGGCCGCTGCCTACCTTTTAACCTATTACTATTACACCATGCGGGTAAAAACTTCAGAAGGAATGGCCGTTCTCAATTACATTAGCGCGCAAAGCATTACTGCCAAACGGCTAATGAAACAAAAATCGTTTGCCGAAGATGATATGAACTGGCTCAAGAACAACCTGCCCTTTCTTCAGGCTTATGGTGTTAAACCAAAAACGCTGGATAAACAACTTGGCGTATTGGACAAGAACTTATCGGCAGCGATGGAAGAGTTTTATCGTACAGTCAGGGCTGCAAGTACCATCAGTATTTCTGTCAGCTCATCGTCCTCCAGCGGATCATCCGGAGGTGGTGGCGGAGGCGGTGGCGGTGGCGGCTGGTAAACTTTCAATGATCGTAGCTGATCACACGGGAAATTTTCCATTGTTGATGCTCGAACTTCCACACATGAACAAACCGGAATGTTCCGCAATCTTCTTTTCCATTTTCTATATGGCAAAATCTATGCGAGGCTAGCTGAACTGCACCGTAATCACCTATCGGGTAAACTTCCATACTATCCGGTACCAATGTGCGGGTAAGTCCGAGTTTACGATCACAATTGCCTTTAATAGCATTAATGGTGTACGCATAATCTGTCAGGCCTCCCTTATCGTGGTAGAACTCAAGGTCTTTGGTAAACATGGAACCAAATTTTTCAATGTCACAGGTATTGAAAGCCGTAAAAACGATGCTGTCCAGCGATTCAATCTTCTTAAACAAATCATCAGAACCTTGAGCTGCTACAGCAAGTGAAACAGTCATCAGAAGTGGAGTCAGGTATAATTTCATAGTGGCAATTAGGAGTTCGCAACAGGCCTAACGAAAAATGATGCCGAAAAGAAATCCTTGAATTCCAGTAAACAGCAGTGTAAAAAATAAAATTAGTGTACAGAAACGTATAGCCACTTGTACAATAATGAACAAACCTACTGGTCGCACAGTACCAATTGATTATTTTGGCAAAAAAAAACTATGACCATCGATCCAAAATTCAAACCCATTCTCCTCGAGGCATTGGAGGATATGATGTACAAATTATCGCTTCAGCTGTCGGAACTAAAAGGGGGACCGCTTACACCTGAGCGCAAGAAATTAACAGCCAAACAAAACTCAGTGGAAGAATTGCAACACCTGATCTCTGCAATGAAGTGACGATTTTTTCAGAGCAACTACTCAACAACAGGTTTACCTGATTCTTTCCAGGCTTTAAAGCCGCCATCCATATGGGCAACATTTTCGTAACCCATTTGCTTTAAAGTAGCTGTAGCCAGGGCAGATCGTCCGCCTGAAGCGCAATGCAAAATAATTCTCTTGCTCTTGTCGAATTCGGGTTTGTAATACGGCATTGATGGGTCGGCATAAAACTCCAGCATACCACGGGGTGCATGTACAGCGCCAGCAATTTTTCCATTCTGCTTAAGCTCTTCCGTTTCCCGAATGTCAATTAATACAACATTACCTTTCGCCAACTCATCTTGTACTTGTTGGGGTGTTAAATTTTCAATTTGTTGTTTGGCAGCCTTTACCATTTCGGAAGCCGATTTCGGTGCAGGATTAGATTGCGCTATTAGTAATGATGAAACAGACATCATCACTATCATCAGCACAAATACACTGATTTTTCCGTTTGTATTTTTCATGATTTAGTCCTCCTTGGGTTTGGTTATGTAAATAAATTTACTGCTTATTCACGAACGGTTTCTAAAAACTCGATTTTTAAAAATTTACTTTGTTTTTATTGGATTAGGGGCATTATATCAGCCCTGTTTAACAACCTGACGGAACAGAGCCTATAGTTTCCTATCTTTAACCAACATCAATTTGTATCGCATTATGCTCCACTCCCCTCTTCTCCAAACCAACCCAAACCTATACGTTTTTTTACCGCTGTTTTACACCGTTTGGTCCGATGCCGTGCTTACTCCCAGTGAGGTTTCAACCCTGGAAGGACTTATCAACAGCCAGGCGTGGCTCAAAGATGCTGAACGTAAATTTTTATTAAGCCAGCTCGATCCTTCTTCTCCCCCATCTCCAGATGAGTTGATGAACTGGCGTGAAGAAATAAAAAAGGTGGCTGGCCAAACCGGCACAAAAGATAGTCTGGTCGATTTAGGTATTCGTCTTGCCGGGTTGTATGGTAACGGAACCATTGGCGACACATTGATAAAAGCAAAACCATCGTTGGCTAACATCGAGGCTACCTTAGGTTTTATCAGTCATGAAATGGTGTACAACTTTAAGGATGTACACGAAACCATTACTTCGCAACAGGAAACAAAACACAATTTCGAAGTTGAGACATTGGCCCGATTACTGGATGGCGATCAGACAGAAATTATAAGGAAAGTAAAAACACTTATCTCCGATCCGGAATTTCAATACATCGACCCTGGAGATCTGGGCAAGTACCGTGCGCAGGTGTTAACCTGGTTAACATATTTAGCCGAACAAGGCTATGGTGCTATGGCCTACCCGAAAGAATATGGTGGGCAGGGCGACATGAAGGCCTACTTTACCATTATGGAAACACTAAGCTACCACGATCTCAGCCTGGTGGTAAAGTTTGGAGTACAGTTCGGCTTATGGGGCATGAGTGTTTATTTTCTGGGTACTGAAAAGCACCATAAAAAATATTTGAAAGACATCGGCTCGCTGGAACTGCCAGGTTGTTTCGCCATGACGGAAACCAATCATGGATCGAACGTAAAAGGCATTGAAACCACGGCTACCTACGATCACGCAACAAAAACATTTACCATTCATACCCCCAACGAATATGCACGTAAAGAATACATCGGCAATGCTGCGTTACACGGGCAAATGGCTACTGTGTTTGCCAAACTCATTCTCGATGGGAAAGATTATGGTGTAAGTGCTTTCGTTGTTTCCTTACGGGATAAGCATGGGAAACTGGAAAAAGGTGTAACCATTGAAGACTGTGGCAGAAAAATGGGACTTAATGGTGTTGATAATGGCATCATTTATTTTAACAATGTTATCATCCCGAAAGAAAATATGCTCGACCGGTTTGCCGGAGTAAATGATGAAGGAAAATTCATCAGTTCTATCTCCAGCGACAACCGCAGGTTCTTTACCATGCTGGGCACATTGGTTGGCGGACGCATTGGCATACCACGCTCAGGAGTAGCCGCCTGTAAATCGGGGTTAACCATTGCTGTTCGGTATGGCGACCAGCGCAGGCAGTTCGGGCCGGAAGGCGGAAGTGAAGTACCCATTCTTAACTATCGAACGCACCAACGCAGGCTTATGCCTCTGCTCGCTAAAACCTACGCACTCCATTTTTCATTGCAATACCTTACCGAGCGTTTTTTGAAACGCACTGAAGAAGAGATGCAGGAAATTGAAGCACTTGCCGCAGGCTTAAAAGCGTATGCCACCTGGCACACTACCAGTACCTTGCAAGAATGTCGCGAATGTTGTGGTGGCAAAGGCTACATTTCGGAAAACCGAATTGAGGCATTGAAAAATGATACGGACATCTACACTACTTTTGAAGGTGATAACACAGTGCTAATGCAACTGGTGGCCAAAAGCAGGCTTACCGAGTTCCGGCAGGAGTTCAGCAACATGAACGTGTTCACTATACTCAATTATGTTGCCGATCAGGCTAAAACATCCATCACTGAAATGAATCCGTTAATTGTTCGTAATACCGATGACGAACATTTACTGGATCCGGAATTCCAACTCAATGCATTTAAGTACCGCGAACGTGATATCCTGACCTCGGCTGCCAAACGGTTGAAGCGTCACATCGATAGTGGCATGGACTCCTTCGATGCGTTCAATGTATGCCAGCATCACCTGGTGGAAGTGGGTTTTGCCTATGTTGAAAGAATTGTACTGGAACAATTTCAACTTACCGTAGAAGCGACCAAAGACTGGGGCTGTCGTACCGTATTAAAAAAGCTGTGCGATTTGTATGCCTTGGAGCAACTGGACAAAAACAAAGGCTGGTACCTGGAACAGGGTTATATGGAAGCTGTGAAAACAAAGGCCATACGCAAGCTGGTCAATCAACTATGCTGGGAAATACGACAAGATGCCGTGCCCCTGGTAAACGCTTTTAATATTCCTGAAAGCTGTTTGGCTGCGCCTATTGCCACTAATCAATAACCAAACGCCTGCTCAGGATTGTCCGGGACGAGCGGACCGTGACGATATAAATTCCCCGGGCCAGGGTAGCGGCAGGCAAAAGTTGAGTAGCCATTCCAGTATCGTCCGTAAAGGCTGACACCGTGTACACTTGCTTTCCAAATGTATCTGTTAGTGTAAACAATAGAACCTCGGCCTTATCAAACCCGGTAGCACTCATCACCACATCCTTACCCAAAGAAGGGTTTGGAAATACTGAAAGAGCAGCCGCATCATTCGCTGCATTGTTAATAGCCACGATACCAACGTACTTGAAAGTACCGTCAAAGTCGGTTTGTTTTAGGCGGTAATAAGAAACACCTTTTAATGGGGCGTGATCAACAGCAGAATAATGGGTTCGTTGAGGAGTGGTCCCGGAGCCTTCAACTCGGGTTAGCGCTGAATATACTTGTCCATCTTTTGACCGCTCAACCGTAAAGAAATCATTGTTGAGTTCGGAAGCAGTTACCCAATCCAATAATACAACACCTTGTTTTAATTGAGCAGTAAAGCTTTCCAGTTCAACGGGCAACGGGTTAGTGTCATCTAATGATGAAAGCGTAAACGGACTGAACGAAGAAACCAGTCCCAATGTACGAACCGTACCCGTTGCCGGACTAATGCCACCGGTTGTTGCGCCATTGCCCAGGTTGTTCCATGAACTACCATTCCATCGTGCAACAGCAAGGGTTGCCAGGTTGGAGATCGTACCTGAATAATCGTCCCAGCTTAAGGTTACAAAAGCATTTGGTGTCCCTGCAATCCGGTCAAGTAACCAATACTCACCAGTGTTTACGCGGAAAAGACTTACATCTTTCAATGAAGTATTATACCCGGCCCCATTCGGATCGTTGTGGAAATATTCAGCACGAAAAGTTCCCACTGCCGATAAACCGGATATGCCAATCGGGCGATAATAGCCATCCTTACCCACCGGAAAAGTAAAATTGGTATTACCCGCTTTGGCGACAGGTCCTTCTACAAAACTGTCGTTGGATGCACCCGAAACACTGGAGCCTGCAGCCATGGTTAAAAGGTTGGTGTTGGTGGTGATCAGGTTTCCCTGCGTTAATGTAAACACACCGTTTACGGTTATGGGTTGGTTTAGGATAACACCTGTGGAACCGGAATTATTGATTTCAAGATTATTGAAAATAGTGGACAATGTTCCACCAATAGTCTGATCATCTGACCCGGAAAAAATAACCGTGCTGGTTGATTGATTAAATGTTCCTCCGTTTCTTGTCCAGCCGCCAGGTTGAGTTACTTCAATATCAAATGCACCTGCTGTAATTGTCCCTGTTGTAAGGGTAAATGTTCCAACGCTGATATGGTTAGTAAGTGTTGATGCGTTCGTGCTGCTACTATTGAATACAAAGTCATTAACAACAGTTAAAGGGCCATCGATATTCCTGATTCTGGCCGTGCCGGTAAGCGTTACTAATAAGTTATTATTAATGAGTGCTCCATCATTGAAATCAAAGTTACTATTACCGCTTCCGGATAATGTAACATTAAAATATTCCACTTCACGAATATCATAGTTGGTTGATGCCGGATTAAACACAACCGTACCTCCACTGAGATCATAACTTCCAGTGAGTTCAGGATAAGTCCCATTTGTTGCCCGACCTATGCGCAATTCCGCATTATCGGTCATTACTAGATCCCCATCCCCGGATAATGAATTTGTGCCTGAATTCAGTATCGCATTGTCTTGGATTGTGAGTGCCGCACCTACATTTATCGTTACATTTTGCCCGGGTGCAAACTGGGCATTATTCTGAACTACTAAATTATTATTAACCGTTACTACAGCACCTGCCGTTTTTGTCCCTGCGTTGGAAATAAACAGGTTATGGTATGTAGTACCCTTTACGATCTGCGCACCGCCACCATTGTAATTAACGGTGTTCGGTGAAGAGGATGCCAGCAAAGTACCGGTTGTCAAAACATCACCCGTAATATTTAAGACAGCGTCAGCTGCATTACCCCAGACCGAGCTCGCGCTATTAACACCTGTCAGGTTATTCAAATGAGTAACCGTACCCTGATTGGTAACCAGTGTAGCAAGGTTGATATTGATAACTGGCCCTATCGTTAAATTCGAGCCAGTTGTGATTGTTTTGTTGCCCGTAATGGCAATCGTTCCTGTTCCGGTTATCGCGGAGGCTCCGAGGTTTCCGCTAATTGTAGTACCTGCTCCGGAAAGTGTAAAGGTGTTGGTACCCATAGCCAATGTGCCATGCACCGTCAGGTTTCCAGCCACAGAAAGTGAGTTACTCATCGTTAAAGTATTGGCTGCATTGATGGTGAGGTTACCACCAATAGTTAATGGTGCCGCTGAAGTTGATGCACTTGTTCCGGCAATGATTAAGTTCCGGGTAAGGTTCCATGTTCCTGCAGTTGGGGCAATCCGACCCGTCCCAAATGTAGTAAGGTCATAATTAACAGTAAGGTTTGCCGTTCCGTTTAGGGTAGCACCATTCAATACGTTGATAAAATCGGCAGTAGACGATCCATCCACTGTTACCGTATGGCCAGGGTTAATATAGACTATCGAAGAGGGAATAGGTATACAGCCACAAGGACCACCACCATCGGTGAGTGACCATGTTTGATCCGCAGGTACTGTCCATCTTCCATTCAAACGGGAATAATAAGTAGCCACTAACGGTGTTGTGCTCTTATTTTTGGTACCAATAACAAATGTGTTATTGAGGTTCGTTACGGTGAGCCCGCTTCTTCTTACTGTCGGTGCGCTTAGCGTTCCGGTTGTTGCCAGGGTTGTGCCCACACCATAAGGTGGTCCTGCCAGAGTTTCCATTTTCAAATCAGTAAGTACACCTGCCGCAGTAAGGGCACTCATCGAGACATTTAAAGTATATGTTCCACCAGCAAGTGTAGCCGTTGAAATAACCGAGCGCATATCGGTAACGCGCTGGATAGCATCGCCTTCGTTATCGGTATAGGCTACATCTGTGGCGGTAGTGGCGTCTATGTGCTGCACAGAAACATAACCCGCAGTTGTTGGGTTGGCTGTGGAATTTATAGCCACTGGTCTATAGTAAATGTCTGTTCCCACAGGAAACAAACCGTATAAAGGCGCTGCCGTACTGCTAATGGCAACTGTGGGAAAGTACCTCCTGAAAATACCGCCATAGGCCGTGCCATTTGTTCTCACTAGCGTTGCTCCTGTACCATTACCAAGTGTTAATGTTCTTCCATTCAGGTTAATGTTACCCGAAGTCATGGTAAGTGTGTTTGATATAATCGCGGAACTGTTCGCTTCCAGTGTTAATGGTCCCGTTGTATTTACCGTAACGCTATAAAAAAGTTCACCGGTTGTATTGGTTATCGTTTGTGTTCCTGCACCCGCAAAGGTTACTATAAAATTTCCTGCCAGGGTTGATCCTGTATTGGTCCAGTTACCACGAACAGTAATGTTACCCCCTAAGGTTTTTGTGCCTGGCCCAGCCAAAACTATGTTATGGTAATTGGAAGGAGCTGCATTTAGACTTCGGATAGTTTGTGCTGCTGAGCCGTTGAAGGTTATGGTGCCACCGGTAATGTTATACGTACCTGTGAACTCAGGCAATGTTGTTGATAACTTTGCAAGGCGCAGGTCACCACCGGTTGCAATAAGATTTGCATTGCCCGAAGCCTGGCTCAACGTATTTGTACCAACATCAAAAATTCCAGAGGTCATTCGCAGAGAGCGACCATTGGTAATCGTCACATTTCCAGTGGCAGTAACTGAGCCGCCAGGAAATGTATTATTTATGGTGAGATCATAAAAGGTTTCTCCAGCCGCACCGGATGGCGGCTGGAGTGTTTGGTTATTGGCGTTACCGTTAAAAACTACAATACTCGTATTTTCAACAAACGAACCGCCAAGGTTGTTAATCCAATTACCCGCAATATTAATTGTCCTGGCTCCGGTGTTAGTATTCAATGTTGCGCCATTACTGATGGTAAGGTTACCCCGAATAGTTGTTGTTGCCGCATTAATCCTCTTCACAGCCGCGCCACTGATAATTAAATGATGGTAGCTGCTTTGCGTGTTCATATTCCAGGGGCCACCGGTAGTTGCACCAAATTCAACGGTATTTCCTGGAGCGGTTGCTGTTAGTACAGTATTCGGAAAATTTCCCTGGCGGGTATACAGCAAATAGGAGTCAGCTGCATTGTTTACAAAAGTTCCGCCATTAGAAAAATTAGATGGATGCAGGATGGATATTCTTCCATTATTGGTTACAGTAAAGTTTCTAAGACTGAACGGTGCATTACCATTAAATTTTAAATCAGTACCGGGTAAAACGGTTATGTTGCCCAATAATCGAAGCTGTCCACTATTATTTGATCTACTGTAAAATCCTATACCACTGAGCGTTGCTCCCCCAACTCCACCTACCCGAACATCGCCAGCACCATTACCTGTAATGGTACCATCCAATACTATTGAACGGGCAATTAAATTGGCATTATTGGCACCCGTATGTGAAAGTACGGCTGTAAGCTCAACTGTTAAACTGGCTACTGTAGTGGTACCTGCTGTATAGTTAACGGTTCGGCCCGCGCAGATAATAACATGGTCATTTACTCCGGGTAGAGAAGCTGCAGCAGCACCGGCACACGAAATAGTAGACCACGTTGATACATTACCCCAATTTCCATCTATCCGGGCGTAGTAGGTAGTTTGGGCTAAAGCGAAGTTAGAAAAAATACTTATGAAAAAAGTTGCTGAAAGTATGACAAATCTATAGCATACCTTAAAACTTAATTGACTAACCATCTGACAAACCTTATAATAAGACTAAATAGAAAAAAACATGCAAAGGTAAGCGGAAAAACATTGACTAATAGAATGTTGCACATCTTTTTATGGATTGGGGGCTGTCAAATCCCTTACAATCTCACGTAAAGGCCGGATACTGTGTATGTGCTCAATAGAAGGCCCCGCACACCAAATGGTCTTGTAAGTAGCTTTTGACGCAGCATTTTCAATAGCCTTAATTCCTCTTAGGGCTACAATCATTTTAATGTACTTCTTTAACCATTTATTCTTAAGCATCACGCGTTCAAACCAGGTGGCTTCTGTACCAATTTGCTGAACATAAGGCGTGTTAATAACGGTAAGTGCAGAGCCGGAAAGTTTTGTAGTTTGTACAATATCCTTTTCCCCATAGTCAACCAAAGCCTGTTTGTATTCGGGTGTTACGTCAGCTTCCTCAGAGGCAATAAAGATAGTGCCGACCGACACACCGGCAGCACCCATAGCCAATGCTTCCTGCACATGTTGTGCAGTGGCAATTCCGCCAGCGGCAATAATTGGAATAGATATATTAGCTTTTAGTAAATCAATTAGCTCCTTCGGTGGAATTTTACCGGTATGTCCTCCTGCGCGATTGTTAATGGCGATTACCATATCTGCACCGAGTGCCTCTACCTTTTGCGCGTACTCCAGATCAATTACATCGCAAAAAACTTTTATGCCCAAGGGCTTACATACTTCAATGGTCTCTTTCGGATTACCCAACGAAGTAATCACAAAAGCAGGCTTCAAGTCGGCCACGGTTTGAAGTTGTGTCTTAAACTTATAGTTCGATTTGTTCACGATAAGGTTAATGCCAAAGGGCTTACTCGTGTGGGCTTTTATCTCCTGAATAGCCTCGCGCAATTCCTTATCGGTTCTGTAATTCAAAGCCGGAAAAGCAGCCGTAACACCACAGTCCAAAGCCGCCTTTACCATTTTGGTATTGGATATCAAGAACATGGGGGCTACAATAATGGGGTATTCAATACCCAGCATTTTATCCAGTGTAACTGCGGTCATGGCAATTTTCATTAAGCTTCAAACTGATCATTTTATCTGAAAAAAACTAATCAAGTTGATGTGCAGAGAAAGGCATCAATTCCCTGATTTTTCTCAGCAAAATTCATGATTAAATAAAGAAAGTATCCTTGTATTTTATCACAAAATCTCTTCCTTCAGCCTGTATATTTGAATGAGTTAAAAAACGTACCGACCATGCATGAAAGTGTTCAACAACTAACCGATAAAATTTACCAGGAAGGAATAGAAAAGGCGGAAGTCCGGGCGAAAGAAATACTGGACGATGCTGCTCAAAAAGCCCGCGATCTGGTGGATGAGGCAGAAGCAAAAGCCCGTATAATCATTGAAAATGCTGAACGAAAGGCAGCAGAGTTGAAATTGAAAAATGATGCTGAAATGCGGCTCTCTGCCCGGCAGGCCATGGGTACGTTAAAGCAACGCATCACGGAAATGATAACCTGGCAACTCAACCATAACTCCATTCATGCAGTTGTGCAGAACACCACCTTTATGCAAAACCTGATTAGCAAGTTAATGGACTATTGGCTTGCCCGGTTTGGTCAGGAGGAGCGGCTGAAAATCTTGCTACCGCAGGAAGAATACCAGGCCTACAAAAATTACCTTGAGGTACGAACCGGTGAACTAATCAAAACAGGTATAAGTATAGAATTTTCAGGCATACTAAAAAACGGTTTTCAGATTGTCGCCATCGATCAGGGGTTTAAAGTCAGCTTTACTGACGAAGATTTTGAACACTACTTCAGCACGTTTGCCAGGCCGCGCATCCATAAATTGCTTTTTGGCCAGGATGATAAACTGTGATGACTAACAGATGAAAGAAGGATATTATTACCTGATTACTTCCCTGCCCGAGCTTAGCCTGACAGACAAATATCCTGGCTACGACACCTTATCTTTTCGTGCATTTATAACTGAGCACCTTATGCCTGAGGATAGTCGGTTGATGCGCACCTTGTATTATCCTTACGATATCGAAAACTTAGTGACGCTAACTAAGAATACCGGCCAACCCTGGCACACTTTCGCAAATTATACGCGGGAAGAAATGCAGCATATGCTGACTGAACCCGACCTATTGCCGGAATTTCTCCAGAGCTTTGTCAATGAAAACCAGAAACAATGGGATCGCTTAACCTCAAAGGCATTAATTAATGCCGCTACTACCCTGTTCATAGACTGGTCGCATACAATCCCGAACACGTTTCTTAAAAAATGGCTGCTGTTCGATCAGAATTTAAAAAACCTGTTGATCTGGTTGAATTGTCACAAGTTCGGACTTAATCCAAATGAAGAAGTATTAGGCAATCACTATGAAGCCGAATACCTTAGAAATTCAAAATCCGGAGAATTAAATCTCAAAACATGGGACTTTCAGTTCAGAGAAGCCCTGCATCATTTTGATAATCCTGACATTGCCTTGCGTGAACTTATTATTAATGAAATGCGCTGGCACTACCTCGATGAAATTATACAACCCTATTCTTTTGGAATAGAACACCTGCTCACCTTTGCGATACGGCTTCAATTGATAAACCGAAACCTGACCGATACTGCTGCTGAAGGCACCAAAAGACTTACTGAACTGATCGATGGAATTATGCATAACTATCAACTTCTTGAAACATTTGCCCGCACATGACCACTACCGCCACCATTAAAAAAGGAACTGTAACCGGAATCATTTCCAACCTGGTAATGGCCGTTAGCGATGCACCCGTAGCACAAAATGAAATTTGTTACATGCACGTTGGTGAAGATCAACTGTTGGGCGAAATCATTAAAGTTATTGGACATGACATCTACATTCAATGCTTTGAAAGTACACGGGGCATGAAAGTGGGCAGCACCATTCGGTTTACCAACGAAATGCTTGAAGTTACCCTGGGTCCAGGCATGCTTTCAAAAATTTATGACGGTTTGCAAAACGATCTGAAAAAATTTGATTCATTGTTAATCAAAAGAGGAAAACGCAGCGAAGCACTCGATAGCGAAAGCCGCTGGCATTTCATTCCACTAACGCAACCGGGCAAAACGGTGCAGGCGGGCGACTGGCTTGGCGAAGTAAAAGAGAATGCCATCCCCCACCGTATCATGGTACCTTTTAAACTCACTGGTCGCTTCAAACTGAAAAATCTGGTAGAAGAAGGTGATTATGGAATTAACGATGTGATAGCGGTACTTGAATCGGAAGAAGGTGAACGTGTTGATGTTAAACTCTGGCAAAAGTGGCCCGTGAAAAAGCCCTTGAAGGGTTATGTTGAAAAAGTGCGGCCGTTTGCCATGTTGGAAACCGGAGTGCGCATTATTGATACCCTGATTCCAATTGCTGAAGGTGGCACAGGTTTTATTCCCGGGCCATTTGGAACCGGCAAAACCGTACTGCAACATGCCATATCGAAACAGGCCAATGCCGATGTTATCATTTTTGCAGCCTGTGGTGAACGCGCCAATGAAATCGTGGATGTATTCACTGAGTTTCCTGAACTGGACGATCCGCACACCGGCCGAAAACTGATGGAGCGCACCATCATCATCGCCAATACATCAAATATGCCCGTTGCGGCACGCGAAGCATCTGTATACACCGCCATGACCATTGCTGAGTATTTCCGCAACATGGGGCTAAAGGTTCTTATTCTTGCCGACTCCACCTCACGATGGGCGCAGGCACTGCGCGAAATGAGTAACCGTCTGGAAGAATTACCAGGACCTGATGCGTTCCCCATGGATCTTACAGCTGTTATCGCCAATTTTTATGCCCGTGCAGGGTATGTCTTTCTACCCAACGGGGCTACAGGGTCAATTACTTTTTTAGGTACTGTATCGCCCAGTGGCGGAAATTTAAAAGAACCCGTTACGGAAGCCACAAAGAAATCAGCCCGCTGCTTTTACGCACTATCGCAAAAGCGTGCTGATCAAAAACGTTACCCGGCAGTTGACCCCACCGAAAGCTATTCCAAATACCTGGAATACCCCGAAATGCAAAACTATCTGCACGAAAACATTTCTTCGCGTTGGATCGATATGGTTATCCGGGCAAAGGATATTCTCTTGCGCGGACGCGAGGTACATGACCAAATCAATATATTAGGCGATGATGGTGTTCCGCTTGATTATCACGTACAATTCTGGAAAGCGGAAATAATTGATTTTGTAATTCTTCAACAAGATGCATTTGACACCATTGATGCTATGACACCAATGGCAAGGCAAAAGTATATGCTTCAGCTTGTGCTTCAGATTTGTCAGATGGAATTTGATTTCAAGGATTTCGAAGAAGTGTCAGCATTCTTTAAACGCATCATCAATAAATTGAAACAGTTAAACTACACGACTTTCGAAAGTGAGCCATTTAAAAAAATAATGGAAGAGTATACGGTGATTGTTAACGAAAAACGCATTGCCTGATGGAATACAAAGCTTTTCAACCGATATTCTACAACATCACCCGCATTAATAAGGCCACCTGCGAGTTGCAATGCCACATGGCCAGTTACGATGAGATGGCCATAATCCATGGCAGGCTTGCTCAGGTTGTTAAAATTGTGGGCAACCAGGTTACCCTACAGGTATTCTCCGGCACAGAAGGTATTCCTACCAATGCGGAAGTTTTATTTACCGGTGACCCTCCTTTATTAAAAGTATCTGAAGATTTAGCCGGCAGGTTTTTAAACGCTTACGGCAGGCCTATCGACAACGGCCCGGAAATACTTGGCGAACCACGAATGATTGGCGGACCATCTATAAATCCTACCAAGCGCGAAAGACCATCTGAACTTATACTCACCGGTATTGCCGGCATCGACCTGAATAATACACTGGTCACCGGTCAAAAAATTCCCTTCTTTGCCGATCCCGAACAACCGTTTAACCAGGTAATGGCCGATGTTGCGTTACGGGCCAAAGCCGACCGTATCATTTTAGGAGGAATTGGCTTGCAACATGATGATTACCTCTTTTTCAAAAATATTTTTGAGAATGCCGGTGCCATTGATCGCATTGTTTCATTCATCAATACAACGGAAGATCCAAGCGTTGAAAGGTTACTCATACCCGACATGGCGTTGACCGCAGCTGAATACTTCGCTATTGACCGGAATGAAAAAGTGCTGGTATTGCTTACCGATCTGACCCTGTATTGCGATGCGTTGAGTATTGTAAGCAATAACATGGATCAGATATCGTCAAAAGACAATATGCCCGCATCACTATACAGCGATCTGGCCCGCCTCTATGAAAAAGCTGTTCAGTTTCCTGCCGGTGGTTCCATCACCATTATTGCTGTTACAACGCTCTCGGGTGGAGACATTACCCATGCCATACCCGATAATACCGGTTACATAACCGAAGGCCAACTCTTTTTGCGAAGAGATGCCGAGATAGGTAAAACTATTGTGGATCCATTCCGGAGTTTATCACGCTTAAAACAATTAGTGATTGGCAAGAAAACCAGGGAAGATCATCCTCAGGTAATGAATACCGCGGTAAGGCTTTACTCCGATTCTGCGAATGCGCGGACAAAACTGGAAAACGGCTTTGATTTGAACGATTACGATAAGCGATGCCTGAGTTACGCGAAAGAGTACAGCGAAAAATTACTGGCAATAGACGTAAATGTTGGTATTGAAGATATGCTGAATACAAGTTGGAGTCTGTTCTCCAGATACTTTAAAAAAGAAGAACTGGCTATCCGACAAGATCTGGTGGACAAATACTGGAAGAACTAAGAATCATGGCCCTGAAATTCAAATACAACAAAAGCGCACTGTATGAACTGAGTCAGCAATTGGTAGTTCGGCAAAAGGCGTTACCAACGTTAAAGAGTAAGGAAGCCGCATTGCGATTGGAAATAAAGAAAATTAAAGATAAAGCACTGGCCTATGAAGCTCAGCTTAACCAGCGGCTTGATGACGTTACGAACCTCGCGCGACTATGGGTTGAATTTGAAGAAGGTCTTGTGAAATTAAAAACAGCTTCGTATCAAACCCGGACAATTGCCGGAGTAAAAATACCCGTGTTGGATACCCTTGCGTTTGAGCTTGCTGAAATCAGTCAGTATCATAAACCCGATTGGTTTTTAGATGGTATTCACATACTGGAAGACCTTACCCGGTTGCGATTGCTCCACCAGGTAGCCGCACGGGCAACAGAAATTCTTGAATACGCACGGAAGAAAACAACACAAAAAGTAAACCTCTATGAAAAAGTGCAGATTCCGGAATACCAGGAAGCCATCCGGAAGATCAAACGATTTCTTGAGGATGAAGAAAACCTGGGTAAGGCTTCACAAAAAATATTAAAGAAAAGATTGCAGAAATCAGTGACCGTATGATTGTGCCCATGATCAAATATACCATGCTTCTCCATCCGAAGGATAAAGATGCCTTCATGGCAAAACTCATGGACGTTGGGTTGGTGCAGATTCATGGCTACGAAATAGGCG
>ERZ761609.1367-NODE-1367-length-21903-cov-40.889372_pt1 | contig 21903 bp, 23 predicted proteins | sample MGYA00511163_ERZ761609 | MGnify/ENA primary metagenome ERZ761609 (study PRJEB28899, sample SAMN02445070) | bioreactor sludge metagenome | biome: EBPR sludge | place: Australia: Brisbane, Thorneside Wastewater Treatment Plant | collected 2011-12-16 ... | reverse complement strand
CGGCATTTGAACGCAAACCTGTCACGGTCGGGCACATGAGTTCCGGTTTCGGGATGCGCAGTCATCCGGTATTCGGGTTCCGCAAATCCCACGCTGGAACCGATTTTGCTGCCCCTCGTGGTACACCAATCCACGCCACTGCCGATGGTAGCGTTAAATTCATCGGACGTCAGGGCGGTTATGGTAATGTGATCGAACTGCGGCATATGGACGGTATTACCACCCTCTACGGGCACATGTCCGGCTTCAAGGAAGGCTTGCAGTCAGGCAATTCCGTCAAACGTGGGGATGTGATTGGTTATGTCGGCTCGACAGGCACATCCACAGGCAATCACGTTCACTATGAATACCGTATCAACGGTGAGCCACAGAATCCGATGTCTGTTGAACTGCCTCAAATCGGCATCATGTCGGAAGCCGAGATGAAAGACTTCAAAAACTTTGCATCTTCGATGGTGGAACAACTTGCTGACATACGTAAACTCGCAGCAGCAGAGCAAGCTCAAAAAGACCAGAAAGGGGGCTAAGTAGCCCCCCGCTCACTCGGATTCTTCCATCCACGCCATCTGGATGGCTTCAAGAATCTTCTCGTTGGACTTGTTAGGATCATCGCTGAACCCTTCCAACGCCATCACCCATGTGTGTAAATCCGTAAAACGGATATAACGCGGGTCAACATCCGGGTGTTGCTCATAAAGTTCAATGGCAATATCCAGTGTATCTGTCCATTTCATAGCCAATCCTCCTGCTTAGTGATGTTCTGACACCATATTAATGGTGTACTTGGGCAATTCAATCACCAAATCTTCCGTTCCGACTTTCGCTTGGCAGCTCAGGCGCGAATCGGGGTCTACGCCCCACGCCTTGTCCAGATAATCTTCTTCGGTATCAGTAGCTTCGTCCAGCGAATCGAAACCTTCTCGGATATACACATGGCAAGTCGTGCAAGCACACGACTTCTCGCAAGCGTGTTCAATGTCGATACCGTTTTCAAGGGCAGCGTCACAAATGCTGATACCGGGCGCAACCTCAAACACCGCCCCTTCCGGGCAAATGTCTTCGTGCGGTAAAAAAATCAATTTTGGCATGGTGTTATCCTTGGAATTCGTCAACCCGATGACCCGCCATCGCTTTGCGGATACTGCTGTTCATGCGGCGTTCGACATAGCTTTCTGCCGCTTTTTCCAGTGCTTTGATACCGTCTTCGATGGCACGGAAATCTGTGCCTTGGCGTAATTGCGCCAATTGCTCACGGGCATCCAGCAAAACGGCGCGTTCGTCGGCACTCAGCAATTCATTGCCGTCGGCTTGCAACGCCGCATCAAGGGCTTCGATGGAACGGTCAGCTTCGACCTGCTGTTCCCGCAAGCGGCGAGCCTCCATATCATCGCGGGCATGGGTCATGGAATCGCGCAACATGGTTTCGATTTCATTGTCGCTGAGACCGTAGGAAGGTTTCACCTCCACCCCCGACGTAATACCGGTGGTTTGCTCTTGGGCAGTGACGTTGAGCAAGCCATCTGCATCCACCTGGAACGTCACGCGGATACGCGCCGCACCTGCCACCATCGGCGGAATGCCACGCAACGAGAAACGCGCCAACGAACGGCAGGTTTCCACCGTATCGCGTTCGCCTTGCAGCACGTGAATGGACATCGCAGTTTGCCCGTCCCTGAAGGTGGTGAATTCCTGCGCCCGTGCCACCGGAATGGTGGTATTGCGCGGAATGACTTTTTCTACCAAGCCGCCCATGGTTTCCAGCCCCAACGAGAGCGGAATCACATCCAGCAGCAGCATATCGGAATCGGGTTTGTTGCCCGCTAGCACGTCGGCTTGCACCGCTGCACCAATTGCCACCACCCGGTCGGGGTCAATGTCGGTCAGTGGCGGTTTGCCGAAAAACTCGGCGACTTGTTCACGCACCAGCAGCACGCGGGTTGAACCGCCAACCATGACGACATCTTTCACGTCATCTTTGGCGAGGTTGGCATCACGCAAGGCACGGCGGCAAGCCAGCAAAGTCTTTTTCACCAGCGGCTCAATCAGGGTATTCAGGTGGCTGCGGGTGAGTTCGCCTTGCCATTCACCCAGCACAACCGTAACGGATTCGGCATCCGTCAGTGATTCTTTGGCATTGCGGGCAGCCACCAGTGCGGTACGCAGAATTTTTTGCTCAGCACTGCCTGCCAATCCGGCTGCCTGCAACAGCCATTCCGCAATAGCGTGGTCGAAATCGTCACCACCCAGCGCGGAATCGCCACCTGTTGCCAACACTTCAAACACGCCCTTATTCAGACGCAAAATGGAAATGTCGAACGTGCCGCCACCCAAATCGTAGACAGCAATCACGCCTTCCGCGCCTTGATCCAGCCCGTAGGCGACCGCCGCCGCTGTCGGCTCATTCAGCAAACGGAACACATTCAGACCAGCGAGTTTGGCGGCATCCTTGGTGGCTTGACGTTGCGCATCATCGAAATACGCCGGAACAGTAATCACCACCCCGCTCAAATCGCCACCCAAGGTATCTTCCGCCCGCTGCTTAAGGACGCGCAAAATATCAGCGGAAACCTCCACTGCCGACACCGCACCCGCAGCCGTCTGGATGCGTGGCACTGCCGAGTCACCCGTCACGAACTGGTAGGGCAAATGCCCGCCCAATTGTTTCACATCCGCTACCCCGCGCCCCATCAGGCGTTTGGCGGAAGCGATGGTGTTGAACGGGTCTTCGGCAAGCATCGCTTTCGCTGCATCGCCCACTACCGGGGCAGCATCCACCGCATAACGCACCACGGAAGGCAACAAATGCCGCCCTTGTGGGTCAGGGAAAGTGTCCGGTTGCCCGCTGCGCACACTCGCCACCAGCGAGTTGGTTGTGCCGAGGTCGATGCCCGCCGCCAGCCGATGCTGGTGCGCGGTGGTGGACATACCGGGTTCGGAAATCTGTAGTAATGCCATGAGTGTCCTAGAGGCTGTCTTCCAGACGTTCTTCGCGTTGGCGCAGGTCTTCCCGCAGACGTTCAAAGAAGCGCATTTTCAGCAAGGTGTTTTTGGCAGTCGGGAAATCTTGCGCCGCCCATGCACTGGCAAAGCCATTTTCGAGGGCTTGCAAGGTCGCACGGATCTCTGCCCCCACCGCATCCAGCGCGGCAAACGGGTCGGCGGCAAGCTCTGCGTCCTCAAGGGATTCGCGCATTTCCATCTGCTGCATCAGGAAAGCGGGGTCGGCGATGGTGTCGCGCTCGTCGTTGATTTCCACCCCGGCGGATACCAACAGGTAACGCGCCCGCAAGCGTGGCTGGCGCAAGGTTTCATAGGCTTCGTTGAGGTGCGAGGTAATTTGCACCGCCAGCCGCCGTTCCTGGTCACTGCCACTGGCGAAACGGTCGGGGTGGTATTGCGACTGGAGGGCGCGGAAACGCCCCACCAGTGCTGCATCATCCAGCACAAACTGGTGCGGCAAGCCGAACAGGGTGAAATAGTCCTGTTGCAGTTCTGCCAGCATCAGACGGTAAAGCTCTCACCACAACCGCAACGCGCTTTTTCGTTGGGATTGATGAACTTGAAGCCTTCGTTCAAGCCTTCGCGGGCGTAATCGACTTCCGTACCGTCAAGGTACACCAATGCTTTGGGGTCAACGATGACTTTCACGCCGAGGCTTTCAAACACGGTATCCTCAGCCTGAAGCTCATCCACAAATTCCATGACGTAAGCCATACCGGAACAACCATTGGTTTTCACCCCTAAGCGTAACCCCAAGCCTTTGCCACGGTTGGCAATGAACTTGTTGACGCGGGCAGCGGCAGATTCAGTCAAGGTAATCATGTTATTCGCCTGCCTGTTTCTTCTGGTAGTCTTCAATCGCGGAACGGATCGCGTCTTCCGCCAGTACCGAACAGTGGACTTTCACCGGGGGCAAATCCAGTTCCGCCGCAATATCGGTGTTCTTGATCTGCTTGGCTTCTTCCAGAGTTTTGCCTTTGACCCATTCGGTCAGCAGGCTGGACGAGGCAATCGCCGAACCGCAGCCGTAGGTCTTGAACTTGGCGTCTTCGATAATGCCCTGCTCGTTGACCTTGATTTGCAGTTTCATCACGTCACCGCACGCGGGTGCGCCAACCATGCCTGTGCCGATGTTCACATCTGCCTTGTTGAAGCTGCCCACATTGCGGGGGTTTTCGTAGTGGTCAATGACCTTTTCACCGTATGCCATGTTTCAATCTCCAAACCAACTATTAATGCGACACCCATTCAACCTTGCTCAGGTCGATGCCTTCCTTGAACATTTCCCACAACGGGGATAGTTCACGCAATTTTTCGACGGCGGCGTGGATGCGTTCAATGGCGTAATCCACTTCCTCCACCGTGCTGAAACGCCCCATCGACAGGCGCAGGGAACTGTGTGCCAGTTCATCACTACGCCCCAGCGCACGTAACACGTAGCTCGGTTCAAGGCTGGAACTGGTACAGGCAGAACCGGAGGACATTGCCAGACCTTTCAACGACATCATCAGGCTTTCGCCTTCCACGTAGTTGAAGCTGATGTTGAGGATACCGGCAACACGCCGCTCCAGATCGCCGTTTACGTACACTTCCTCGATGTTTTTCAAACCGTCATACAAACGGTTACGCAGCATCAGGATACGGTCATTTTCGGCGTTCATTTCTGCTTTGGCAATACGGAAGGCTTCGCCCATGCCGACAATCTGGTGGGTAGGCAATGTACCGGAACGCATCCCGCGCTCATGACCGCCGCCGTGCATTTGCGCTTCAATACGCACACGCGGCTTGCGGCGTACATACAGCGCACCGATACCTTTCGGGCCATAAATCTTGTGGGCGGAAAAGCTCATCATGTCAACTTTGAGGGCTTCCATGTCGATCGGCACTTTGCCAGCACTTTGCGCGGCATCAACGTGGAATACCGTCTTGTTGGCGCGGCACATTTCGCCAATGGCAGCGATGTCCTGAATCACGCCGATTTCGTTGTTGACGTGCATGATGGAAACCACGGTGGTATCCGGGCGCATCGCCGCTTTCAATTTGTCGAGGTCAACCAGGCCGTTGGGTTCAGGGTCAAGGTAGGTGACTTCAAAACCTTCGCGTTCCAGTTGGCGGCAGGTATCCAGCACCGCTTTGTGTTCGGTCTTGCAAGTAATAATGTGCTTGCCGCGACGTTCGTTGAAATGCGCCGCACCTTTGATGGCAAGGTTGTTGGATTCGGTTGCGCCACTCGTCCAGACGATTTCCTTGGCATCGGCATTAATCAGTGCAGCAACGTCGGCACGGGCAGCTTCCACCGCTTCTTCCGCTGCCCAGCCAAAGGCATGGCTTTTGGAGGCAGGGTTGCCGAAAACGCCATCCAGTGTCAGGTGTTTCATCATTTTTTCGGCAACACGCGGGTCAACCGGGGTAGAGGCGGCGTAATCGAAATAGATGGGTGTTTTTACTTCACTCATTGGGCTTGTCCTGCACTGAACATTAATGGGTATGCGTAATAGAACGGAAATCAATGCGCTTGCTGCCTTGCCGTGCTGCCGTTTCCTGCACTTCCAGCTTGGAGGTCATGTCGGCAAGGGTAATTTCTGATAGGAATACCCGGATCTGGTTGCTCAAATCCATCCACAAATCGTGGGTCAGGCAACGTTTGTTGTCCTGGCAATCACCCAGACCACCACAGCGGGTTGCATCCACATGCTCATCCACCGCGCTGATGATGTCAGCCACCACAATGCTGGCAGGGTCGCCATTCAACTGGTAGCCACCACCGGGGCCACGCATACTGACTACCAGCCCGGCCTTGCGCAGCTTGGCAAACAGTTGCTCCAGGTAGGAAAGTGATATATCCTGCCTTTCCGAAATTTCCGCCAGCGACACTGGCTGATCCCCATTGTGCAAGGCCAGATCCAGCATGGCCGTTACCGCATAACGACCCTTGGTAGTCAGTTTCATGATGATGTTCTCCGTTCACGCTGAGTGGCATCCTAACAATACTTGACAAATTTAGTCAAGTATTCGGATTCAGATTATCCCTTTTGGACTATCAGCCTGTTCTGTGCCTATCCCCAAACCACTTAACAACAACAGAATCAGCGGAAACTCCAGCCACGCATGGACACCAGCCGCCACGGCATACAATTGCCGCGCCGCCTTGAAATCCGTCATGAAATACACGGTCAGGCTCAGGGACACCGCCAACATGCCCCATAACCAGAAACGCCCTGCCGGGGCTGCCAGTGTGGTGGGCAACAAGCGGATAACGCTGTAGTAATGCAAACACTGCGCCAGCACCAAAGCGGACAACGCAGCCGCAAACCCGGACGGCAAATGCTGCTGTAACCAGCTTGCCTCACTTGGCATCCACCAGCCTGTCGTTTCCGGTGCAGGCATACCCGCCAGCAACAGCAAGATCATCACCAACACGGGCAAGCTGAACAAGGCCAGCAGTACCGTTCTTGCCGGAAATACACTGAAATATTGACCATGAGCCACCAGCAACAACGGGGTAAAGTTATGCACAATCGCCAGAAACACCAGCACCCCGAGAACATCACCCTGTTCCACCACCCACAACAAGGCTGCACCCAAGCCAACTGCCAACCCTGCCAGTAAACCGGCACGTAGTGTCCCTACCCGCCAGGCCATGCCTGCTGCCACCCACAGCAACACAACCAGCGTCAACACATCGACCAGCAAAGTCAGGTCAACCGTCACCCAACCCGCCCATGCCCCCAGACGGCTACTGGCCTGTATGCCCAGAATGCCCCACCATGCCAGCCACATCCCGTTGGGAATATGCAGGCGGTAAGTCTGACGTATCCAGTGTAACTCCCACAACACATGCGGCAAACCGAACAGGGTCAGGGCAACAAGGTACAAGGGTAGCGGTGCAAGCATGGCGGCGCATACCAACCCGACAGACACCATACCCAGCTCCCAACCTGACAAGGCAAACGGCTGATGCTCGCTTACGCCCATAGCAATACTCCAAACAGTGCGGATGCGAGATTGACCACTAACGATAAAACGCAGGCACGTTGCCAGCCCAGCCGCAAACCAAAGTGGAATACCAACGCTTCCAACAGCCACACACCCGCTTCAATCGCCACAAACCAGACCGGATAATGCGCGGTCTGTAATAGGACGCTGGCTACCCACGACAGTTTCCATGCCAGTGGGTGAGTCAAACAGGAGGCCAGCAGCGCAACCGGCAGGCTACGCACCCAAGCGATATGCCAGCGTCTTGCCAGCAGCATGACCAGCGGCACTTCCACCGCCAGCGTCATGCCCAGCGCAGCGGTTTGCGTCAGGCTCATGCTGAGGAATTACTTACAGGCTTTGTGAGAAAATTTTCTTTATTGTCCCAACCGGGGTGTATGTCCGTTCCGGGGCTTTGCTGGCAGGCTGGCAACTCAACAGCAGGCGCACTTGCGGGCGTAAACGGTAGCCTTGCTCATCCTGACTTTCTGCGCACACACCGGGGTAGGATTCCGGCTTGCCATTATGGGTCAGCTCGACCGTGCAGGCATCACCCGCTTTTTTCTGTGTACAGAAACGGTCAGCCACTTTGGGGAATGGTGGTGTCACGCTGAAAGTATCAGGAATCTTGCGGTCAATTTCCACGCTGTCGGTGCGCTGGCATTGCAGGGAAATCTTCAACCCGGTCAGTTCACGCTTGCATTGACCGTTGCCACCACCTTCAAAGGCGTTGCCCGGCAAGGTGCAGGCTGCATCAATCGCCTTGTCGGTGCAGTACTGGTCGGTCTGGTCGAAAATACCGGGATTGTCGTTGAAACGTTTTTGCGCTTCCGCCACTTCAGGCAGGATGAGATCTGCCACCGCGCTGTGAGCCAGTAGCAGGCACACTGCCGTCAGGGAAATTTTCAGTGTTGTTTTCATGGGAACTCCCTCCATCAGAACTTATTGGGTTGAGTTGGAAGCCGCCGTTTTGCCTTGGTCTGAGCCGAAACCTTCGGCTTGCAACATGGGCAACGGCACAACTTCCAGCTTGCCCCCCAAACGATGAACTTCTTCGCACAGTTTGTCCATGCGTTCATCCATCAAATGGATATGGTCAAGCACCCGGTTGACTGCGTTGGCTACCGGGTCAGGCATGTCCTGAGTTGCACCGTAGGCATCGAAACCCATTTTCTCAGCGATTTCTTCACGGCGTTTTTCGTGCAGCTTGCGCGGGGTAATGATTTTGCCGGGAATGCCGATGACGGTTGCACCTTCTGGCACATCTTTTACCACCACCGCGTTGGAACCGACCCGCGCACCGTCTGCCAGCGTGATGGGGCCGAGGATTTTTGCGCCTGCGCCGATGACCACATCATTGCCAAGAGTGGGGTGGCGCTTGCCTTTTTGCCAACTGGTTCCACCCAAGGTAACGCCGTGGTAAAGGGTGCAGTCATCACCGATTTCAGCCGTTTCACCGATCACCACACCCATACCGTGGTCGATGAAAAAGCGCCGCCCGATGGTTGCACCGGGGTGGATTTCGATACCGGTAAACAGGCGGGCAACGTTGGAAAGCACCCGCGCCAACCACTTGAAACCGTTACCCCACAACCAGTGGCTGACACGGTGAATCAGGATGGCATGGACGCCGGGGTAAGTGGTGACGATTTCAAAAACGTTGCGGGCAGCGGGGTCACGATCAAAGATGCAGTAAATGTCTTCGCGGATGCGGGCAAACATGCGATTCCTCAAGCTGTGGCGGGGGTAAGACAGCGCATTATGCCTGCATCCGCCGGGCTGCGCCAATGGCTGCCTGCCCAAGGGCAAGCCCACCATCGTTGGCAGGAGCACGTGCATGGGTCAGCACCTGCCTGCCCTGCTCCGCCAGCCTTGCCAGCAAGCCGTTGAACAGCAAGGCATTCTGCAACACACCCCCTGACAGGGCGACCGCCTGTATGTCGGGATGTTCGGCACACAGCTTGCCTGCCAACTCGGCAACGGCATGAATAATCCCCTGATGGAAATGTGCAGCAATGGCAGCACGCGGATAGCCTGCCTGCAAATCCCTGAGCAATTCATACCACATGGGAGTCGCGTCAAGTTGCCATGCACCGCTGGGGCTGCGTTCCAGCCCAAACGGATACGGCGCAACCATTGGCAGCCATTGTGACGGAGTCGCGGCTTCCAGTTCGATGGCAGCCTGGCCTTCGTAACTGATAGCGTCACGGCTGAAACCGAGTGCCGCCGCCACTGCATCAAACAGCCGCCCGCAGGAACTGGTCAGTGGCGAATTCAAGCCGCGTGCCAGCATGGTTTCCAGCGTTGCCAGCGGTTGTGCTTGCAGGAAATCGAACAGTTCCAGCCCGTTACAGGCAGCACTGACTTCCTGCCAGCCGAGTTGCCGCAGGTGCGCCCAGGTATTGCGCCACGGTTGCAGAATGGCTTGCGTTCCACCCGGCATCGGTACGGGTTTAAAATGCCCCAGCCGCTGGTAATTGGTGTAATCCACCAGCAGGAACTCGCCGCCCCAGATCGTGCCGTCATCACCATAGCCCAGCCCATCCAGCACAATGCCCAGCACCTTGCCGCCCTGCAAAGGCCAGCCATTTTCCGCCATGCAGGCGGCAACGTGGGCATGATGGTGCTGCACTGCGAGCAGCGGCAAACCCTGTTCCCGCGCCCACTGTTGCCCCAACTGGGTGGAGCGGTAGCCGGGGTGTTTGTCCACCACGATGGCAGCAGGCTGATGCCCGAACAACTGCCGGTAAAGCTGCAAGGTATGCGCGTATTCCTTCCAGGTACGCATCTCTTCCAGATCGCCCAGATGCTGGGAGAGGATCACCTGCCCGTCACGCAATAGGCCAAAGGTATTCTTCAACTCGCCACCCATCGCCAGCAGCGGAGGGGAAGTGGCGAAACCTTCCGGCAAGGGCAAGGTTTCGGGGGCATAACCACGGGCGCGGCGCATGATGCGCGGTTTGCCTGCCAGCACCCTGACCACGGAATCATCCACCCGGTTGACGATCGGGCGGTTGTGTAGCAACAGGTAATCGGCAATGCCCTGCATCCGCTGGCGGGTTTCCTCCACACTGATGCATTGCGGCTCTTCGCTGAGGTTGGCACTGGTCATCACCAGTGGCGTGTCCCAGGATTCCAGCAGCAGGGCGTGCAGCGGGGTGTAGGGGAGCATGAAGCCAAGCATGGGGCCGCAAGACACCCCCCACCCTAACCCTCCCCCGCAAGGGGTGAGGGAACCAGAAACTCCATCTGGCTTCTTGCTCCCTTCACCCCTTGCGGGGGAAGGGCTGGGGATGGGGGGGATCTTACGTTCCAGCAACACAATCGGCGCATGTTTGCTGCCCAACAGCGCCGCCTCTGCCTCTCCCACCCGGCAATACTGCCCGATCACCCCCAAATCCCGTGCCATCAGTGCCAGCGGTTTCTGGTAACGGCGTTTGCGGCGGCGCAATTCAGCCACTGCGGTTTCATTGCTGGCATCACAAGCCAAATGCACACCACCCAGCCCCATGATGGCAAGGATCTGCCCTGCCCGTAGCAAGCGGCTGGCGGTATCAATGCAATCCCGTTCCCCGTTGCGGGCTTCCATCTGTTGCCCCGCCATGTCTTCCAGCCACAGTTCAGGGCCACACACCGGGCAGGCATTGGGCTGGGCATGGAAACGGCGGTCAGCAGGGTTGGTATATTCCTGCTGGCATTCGGGACAGAGGGTGAAGCCGGACATGCTGGTGTTGGCACGGTCGTAGGGGATGCCCTGTACAATGCTCAACCGTGGCCCGCAATGGGTGCAATTGGTGAACGGATAACGGTAGCGGCGGTTGTGCGGGTCGAAAATATCGGCATGACAGGCTGGGCAGATGGCTGCATCCGGCACGATGCCGGTGTGAATGTCACCTTCGCCACTGGCAATAATGCGGAAATCATCGTGCGGGCAATCCGCCACCAGCGGTTCTGTCTGAATGCTGTCAATCCGTGCCAGCGGGGGAATATCGGTATGCAAACCATGCAGGAAGGCTTTCAGCGCGGCATCACTTCCCCACGCTTCGACCAGTACGCCGGAACTGTCGTTGCACACGGTTCCGGCAATCTGGCAGTCATGCGCCAGCCGCCAGAGATTCGGGCGGAAACCCACCCCTTGCACCAGCCCGCTGATGCGGATGCGCCGTGCCATCACTCGTCAATACGCGCAGCCAGATGCGCCCAATCCATTTCCTGCAACACTTGCGCCTGCTGCTGGATATAACGGTGCTGCATGGCAACCTGTTGCTGTGCCGGGGTGGTGAAACCGTGGAAGGGCAGCATCGCCGCGTAAGCCGCATCCTGATGGTACTTGATGGGTGTCAGCACATCCTCGCGGCGGGTGTGGAAAGCGTCTTCACCTTCCGCACACACCTGATCGAACACATTGAAATGGCGGCAAGCCAGCGGGCGCATCGGGTGGACGCTGCACACACCCTCCAGCAGGAACGGGCAAGGGTTGCCGGGAACATGGCTGGCAAGCTGTGCTTTCAGGCGGTTACGTGCATCCGCTGGCATGATTTTGCTGACGTACCAATACAGCCCCAGCATTTCCAGCGGGAAAATCGGGATGGTAGTGTGGCTCTTGCAGCAACTGGAGCAGCCCTTGGCACAAGCCAGTTTGCGACCTTGGCGTTCTGCCTGCTCGATGCCTTTGGCTACCCCGACATCTGCACGGTAGTAAGCATCGAAAGCGTAGCCCAGCCACTTGTTGGCGGCTTCTTCGGCAGGAAACTTCAGGCGCTGGGGTTTGCCGTAGGCGGGTTTTTTGCTCATTAGTGGTTCTCTGTGTGGCGGTATTGTTTGAAATTCTCCGCCTGCGCGAAGATTTCCTTGTAAACCTCATCGCGGTCAACCGGCGGGTAGCCGTGCTGTGCCAGCAGGATAATCAGGTCAACTTTCAGTTCGGCTTTGATGTCATCACGCTGGTTCCAGTCGGTGTATTTGCTCTTATCATCCACGACCGCTTTCACCGCTTGGGCGAGAGTTAACAGCTTGTCTTCCGGGTAAGTGAAATCGTATTTGACTGCCAGCCCCTTGAGGATGTCGTAGAAAGCCTTTTCCTCGAAGTCGATACCGAGGTCGGCGAAGGATGCCTTTTCACGTTGCAGGGCGTGGAACAGGTCGATGATTTCGTTGGCGAAGTCATCCAGCACGTTGCTGACCAGCACATTCTGTTCGTCGCGCTCGTTGTAGCGGTCGACCAGCGCCTTGAACTGTTTGGAAAAGTCCACGCCCTTGGCGCGGTTGGTCTTCTTGAATTCGGCGATGGCGCGTTCGAGTAGCTGTTGCAGCAGCTTGATTTTGGTGTTGGGCAGTTTGATCTTGTCAATCTTGGTGAGGTAGTCGTCGGAAAACAGGTCGACTGCCCCGGCATCCTCATCGCCCAGCTTGAAGATTTCCTCCACCCCATCGCTTTGCAGCGCGTCTTTGATCATGTCGCGCACTTTGGCGTTCATCTGCGCGGTGTCGGGCGCATCGCCACGGGTGAGCTTGAAAACGATGGAGCGCACCGCCAAGTAGAAGTGGATGCGGTCGCGTTCCTGCTGGGTGAAAGCATCACTGCCGGAACAGATGTCGTAAGCTGCCTTGAGGCGTTTCACCAGCCCCATGAAACGCTGTTCGAGCTTTTGGGTAAGCTGTACGAATTCAGCGGCAAGATTCAGGCATTGCAATTGTGCTGTCGGTGCGCCGTGGAAATACGGGCTGCTGTCGAAGGGGTGGAACAGCTTGTCGAGCAGGTCGAGCTGATCCTTGGCGGCGATGATGGATTGCTGGATTTCCTCGAAGTTGTCTGCGTCGCCCTTGGAATATTGCTTGAGCGCCTGATTCATCTGTCGCTTGATGCCGATGTAATCCACCACCAGCCCCTTGTTCTTGCCCGCAAACTTGCGGTTCACGCGGGAAATGGTCTGGATCAGGCTGTGGCGCTGGATCGGCTTGTCGATGTAGATGGAATCCAGTTCCGGCACGTCAAAGCCAGTCAGCCACATATCCACCACGATGGCGATCTTGAAATTGGATTTCGGCTCCTTGAACTGGCGGTCAAGTTCCTTGCGGTATTCCTTGGTTCCCAGCAGCTCGTACAGCTCCTTGGGGTCATCCTTGCCGCGTGTCATTACCAGTTTCAGGCGTTCGATGGGCTTGAGTTTGTTATTCCCCCCATCCCCAACCCCTTCCCCCGCAAGGGGGGCAGGGGCTTTGTCCTGAGTATCTTGCTCCCTTCCCTCCTTGCGGGGGAAGGGCTGGGGATGGGGGGTGGAGGATGGAGATCGTGAGGGTAAAACCTCAGCCCACTGCGGGCGCAGGGCGATGACTTCGCGGTAGAAATCCCAGGCGATTTCGCGCTTGCTGCACACGAATAGGGCTTTGCCTTTGAGGGTTGCGCCTTCGGCTACACGGTTGTCGTAATGTGTGACGAAATCGGCGGCGAGTGCCTTGATACGGTCAGGGTCGCCGAGGATTGCGCCCATATTGGCAGAGGCTTTCTTGCTTTTCTCAATCTGGTAAGCGCTGGCTCCATCTTCCGCGCATTGCTGGTAGTAGGCTTCGATTTCCTCCAGCTTGCGGTTGTCGAGGAAAACTTTGGCGGCACGGCCTTCGTAGACGATACGTACCGTGATGTCGTCCCTGACCGATTCGGTCATGGTGTAGCTGTCGACGATCTTGCCGAAAACATCCAGGGTTGCATCCACCGGCGTGCCAGTGAAGCCAACATACGTGGCGTTAGGCAGCGAGTCGTGCAGGTATTTGGCGAAACCGAAAGTGCGCTTCACTCCTTGTTCGGTGACGCGGATTTTCTGGTCGAGGTTGATCTGGCTGCGGTGGGCTTCGTCGGAAATGCAGATGATGTTGCTGCGTTCCGACAGCAGTTCGATGTCTTCGGTGAATTTGTGGATGGTGGTGAGGAACACGCCGCCGCTGGTGCGGCCTTTGAGCAGTTCGCGCAAATGCTGGCGGCTTTCCACGCTGATGATGGCGTCGTCACCGATGTAGCTCTTGGCTTTGACGAACTGCCCGGAAAGCTGGTCGTCGAGGTCGGTGCGGTCGGTAATCAGCACGATGGTCGGGCTGGCGAGTTCCACACTGCGCATCAACAGGCGGGCGAGGAACAGCATGGTGTAGCTTTTGCCGCAACCCGTTGCGCCGAAATACGTGCCGCCCTTGCCGTCGCCGTGCGGTTTGCGGTGTTGCAGGATATTGTCGTAGAGCTTGGTGGCGGCGTAATGCTGCGGGTAACGGCACACCACTTTGTCTTCCTTGCGGGAAGCATCCGGCAAGTAAATGAAGTTGCGGATCACGTCACGCAGGCGGCGCTTGTCGAACAAGCCTTGGATCAGGGTATGCAACGAGTTGATCCCATCCACCGCCAGATTTTCATCACCCGTGACCTTGCGCCAAGCGTAGAAAAATTCGTAGCGGGCGAACAGTGAGCCAACCTTGCTGTTTACCCCGTCCGAGATCACACACAGGGCGTTGTATTTGAGCAGTTCGGGAATATCGCGGCGGTAGCGGGTGGTAAGCTGCACGTAAGCGTCATGGATGGTCGCTTCTTCGCGGATGGCGCTTTTGAACTCGAACACTACCAGCGGCAGGCCGTTGATGTAGAGGATGGCGTCGGGGATGCGTTTCTCAAAGCCTTCGATGTCGAGCTGGTTGACCAGTTTGTAGCGGTTTTTGCTGTGGTAGCTGGCCTGAAAGTCATCGCCAATTTCTGCCACCGTTCCCGCTGCGGGAATGCGTTGTGCGCTCAGGTCGCTGTAGTCGATGAGCTGGATGTAGAGGTCTTTCTGGCTGCGGTCTTCGCGCTTGAGCAGGAAACCGTCGGCGACCAGCTTCATGATGGCCTTGTTGCTGTCGTACAGGTCGGAGGCGGGCAGGTTGTCGAGGTGGCGCACGATCTGCTCGATTTCACCGGATGTGATGCCCTCAACGGCGTAGCGGTTTTGCAGGTAGGTGCGCAGCTCGTCTGGCAGCAGTACATCCTGCGGGTTGCGGGTCAGGGTGTCGCCGCGCACATGCGGGTAGCCCTGTGCGCCCAGCAGGGTGATGATGGCTTGCTCCAGTTTTTCCTCGGTGAATTTCGCCACTATCTTCTCCGTCGCCGGGGTGTTTCTACCGGGGCGACAGGTTGATAGGCTTTCAAGCCTTGATCCCCTGTCAGAATTTCAACCTCAAAGCGTAACTGGGCGTAATACTCCGCAACATCCTTGATGGTGGCGTCACCGATGGAAATTCTTCTGGCCGCCAGCGTTGGCCAGCTTTCCGCCAGAGCTTTCAAACCTTCTGGCGACCATAATTCAGACTGGTGGGCAAATGCTGCCCATGGTTCCTGATCCTCTGCGCTCTTGCACATGATTTCTGCCAGCGCGTCAGCCCGTTCTTTGCGGCTATGGGATGCCTGGGCAATATGGTTGCCGGTTTCAATGATGGTGGCCAGAGGCAGGACAAACGTTGTATTGGAAGCCTTTTCCCGCTCAATCTTTGCGTCGACTCGCTGCTTGTCCCATCGGTCATGATCAGGCCCGCAAGAGTCCATGCCGGGGACATCTAGCCATACACAGAGGATGCTGGTATCAATGATCAACACTTTGCTCACTGTTGATCCTCCAGTTTTAAGGCTGATTCAATCCGCCCTTCGCTACTCAGTTTGCCGAGACTACCTAAAGCCAACAGTTTGGGGAGTTGTTGTAAATCTTCCAGTTGCTTGAGTTCACTGACGCCAGAGTTTTCATCACGATGCGCAACGGTAATGAATGGCAACATGCGTACTCCGGCAGCATCCAGCAAGGCTGGGTTATGTGTGGTGACGATGACATCAATTTTCCGTTCCATGCCCAGTGTTTTGAGCATATCCAGCAGAACATAAGCGCGGGATGGATGCAGGCCGTTATCAACCTCTTCAATTACCAGCAGGCTACCGGGTTCGCGGGTCAACAAGGCTGCCACGATGCCCAGATAGCGCAAGGTGCCGTCTGACATGCCACGGGCGTCAATTTCATGAGTAGCGTTAGCTGACCATCCTTCCTCGCAGTACAGCATGGCGTCTGTATTGAACTTTCCAACTGTTTCAGTCCAGACTCGTTGAATGTCACGTTCTGGTAATGCCCGTAGGTAACGGGTCAGTGTTTGCTCCACTTCCTGTTTGCGTGGGGCTTCCAGTCCGGCTAACACGCCAGCGATATTGGAACCATCCGCCAACAATTTATCAGACAAAGGGGTGTAATCACGCATATGGCTGGGGATGGGGTCAAACACAAAAATGCGCTGGAGTTGAGTGAGTACATGGCGGGAGGCTTCCTGTACTTCCTTGCGTAAATTAAGGGTATCCGCTTGGCTCAAGATTATATGTGTGCGATTCAGGTCAACCCGCTTGCCGCTACTGCGGGTTCCAGTGGAAAAATAGGCTGGAATCGCTGGCGTATTGGATTCTTCGTGTTTAGTACCGAACAGAATTTTCTCAATTGGATCGCTACGTGTGCGATGGTTGATTGCCACCAATTCCTCGCGAAGTACCTCCGCTTTTGTGCCGTTGACTTCCACAGTCAGGTGGTAACGGTAATCCTGTTTGCTGCTTAGACCATCAGTAATGATTTCCAGCGAGAATTGGCGGTTGGGTTTCAGGCATACCCACTCCATGCCTCCACGCAGTGCAGACAGACTGACATCACCGTTAATGGCTTGGAAGATACCGATACCCAAACTGACGCGATGCAGAAAAAGCAATGCATCCAGCGTGTTGGATTTGCCACTGGCATTAGTGCCGATGATGATGGTCAGCGGGTCGATGTAGAGCGTTGCCTCATCAAAGCTCTTCCAGTGTTTCAGTTTCAGTTCTTTTATCACAACAGGCTCCTTAAACTTGTCAGCCAGTGTTAGTTTATAGACTTTTTCAACATTATAGCTCCACCTCAACCGGCGGGTTCCGCACCCGGTAGCGTTCGTCCAGAATGCAGGCGTTGATGAACAGGGTCTTGCCGACTTTCTTTTTGCCGTAGGCTTCGTGGATGTGACCGCTGGCGTGGATGCGCGGTTTGATGCGTTTGATCACGTGTAGCAAGTCTTCGCACCCGGCGTTGAAACCGTTGTAACACTGGTCGAGGATGCCGGACGCGGGGCCGTGGGTAATCAGCACGTCAGTACCGGCGGGGATTTTGTCCCAGTGTTGGCGGATGGCTTCACCCCGTTCGCGGTTAAATGCCCAGTTCATGAATTCGGGTTGGATGGGCGAACCCCAGAATTTTACCCTATCAATTTCAATGCCGGAGTCGTTGAGGTAAATGATGCCGTATTCTTTGAGGATGTGTTCGGCGATTTTGCGGCGTTTGTCTTCAAAGCACCAATCGTGGTTTCCGGCAATCACAATCTTGTGGGTGAAGGGCTGCGTTGCCATGAATTCGGCGAACAGCAGCGTGTCGTCCAGCGTACCGCGTCCGGTGAAATCGCCGCAGTGGATCAGCACGTCGCCTGCGCCGATGGCAGGTAGCCTATCGTGCAGGGAATGGGTGTCGGAGAGGAAAGTCAGTTTCATGGCCTTGATTCCCGAGCGAACATGTCGGTGGCTTCATTGCGCTGCATGAGTTGTTGTTTCAGTTCGCCGAGCGCCTGCATGGCGATTTCAGGTGTGGGCAGGATGCCGCCGGTTTCGCCGTTGGGTTCTTCCAGCAAGCCTTCGTCATAGCGTTGCAACCAGAGGAAGGTTTGGGTGTAACGGCTGACGATTTCGACCAGTCCGCGCCCGGCGTTGGTATCCAGTTCGGGGCTTTGGGCGGCTTTTTTGATCAGGGCTAATGCCTGTTCGAGTTCGGCGGCGTTTTGGTCGAAGCGTTGGCGGTTGAGGGTGTAGCCTTGCACCAGATGTTCGCGCAAGCGCTGGGTTGCCCAGACGCGAAACTGTGTACCTCGTTGTGATTTGACACGGTAGCCGACCGAGATGATCACATCCAAATTGTAGTGTTCAACTTGATAGGTTTTGCCATCCGCCGCAGTTGTCGCAAAATTTGCGATAACTGAAGGTTTGTCTAGCTCCCCTTCCTTGAAAATATTAGTGGTATGTTTGCCGATCGTTTTCACATCACGATCAAACAACTCTGCAAGCTGAAGACGGTTTAACCAGACTGTTTCTGCATCTATCTGAACATTGATTTGGGTTTGACCATCAGATGTCTGGTAGATTTCGATTTGTTTTTTGTTCATTCGCAGCTTCCTGATTTATAGGGATAAGTCTCGGCATCCAATGCTTTGACTCTGGTAAGCAAGTCAGATAAGGCTTGCACTGCTGTGGGTGAAAGTTTCAGATACGGGCTTTTGCTTTCAAGCGCCGCTTCGATACCTGCAATCAGACAATCAAAGTCCCAACTGTATAAGCCAAGTGGCCTGACACCTTTGTAGTTATAAATCCTGTCATCCAGTCCAAAACATTCGGTAAAATAACCGGAAATATCCTGCAAGGCATCTAATTCATCGCCTTGAATCAGAACATTTACTTTTATGTCGTGTTTTCCGGGTTTCATGGTTGTATCTCCTCCACCAGCTTTTCCGCATCTGGAATCCGCAATTCGCCGGATAGCAGCTTCGGCAGCAGCGCATCCCGTAATTGAGTCAAAGTAATATTTTGTAGCTCACTCCGCAAAATTGACTCTAATAAACTATCTGTTTGTAGGCCAAAGCTTTTTAAAATCTTACTGCTAGGTAACAACGTAGTTAGCCCCTCAAAAGTTGCTTTGTTGATGATTGGCATTGTTGAGCCGCTACTACCCAATGAAAATATTTCCTCCCTGCGTCCTCTCAGATTAAACAGGAGATAATTTCTATACTCATGTTCATGAAATACGATGGAGTTTATTTGCTGATTTGTATAAGAGTCGCTGGGTGCTACGATAGTTTTTCCCATTTGACTTCCAATACAAGTAACACTCAGAGAACCAGAGGATATTTTTTGTTTCTTTATGGAATCCTGTCCTGATGCACTCAGAAATCGGTTGGTTTTGGTAAGAAATAGCTGATCGTCAATATCAGTTGGTGTAATAAAGGGCACGCCATGTTCACTGTAAGCATCGCTAATTGCTTTTGGAGGAGTTTTACCGGTAACAACCTTTCCAAAATCTTTTATTGATCCAACCTCCCACCCCGCCGGTATCCACCCCATTTCCTCCGTCCACACAAACGCAGCAGGAAACAGCGCGGCGATGTCCTCCGGCAACGGCTTGCGGGCATCGCCCAAGGCTTCACGGGCGGCGGCCTTGTCCTGAAGTTCGTCCGGGATAGGATTGCCTGCCGCCAGCGCGTTATCCAGCACCGGGTCGAAGTCCACAAACCAGCTTTTGAACAGGGCTTGCGCCATGGCTTCCAGCGTGGCGTTCATCTGGCGGTTAATTGATTCTTTTCCCTCTATTGGTATGAGCTGTGAAATGATTTTCTCTTGCTCTTTTAGCGATGGAACAGGTATCGGAAGTTTCTTGATTGTTGAAACATTAAGCCGTTCAGCAACGGTTCCGTCCCGAAATCCAAGTAAATATCGTTGAAATGTTGTTGAGTTTATCCAGATTCTTAAAAATGAGCTTTTAATCAGCTCTGATTTTGGGCGCAATAAGACCATTCTCTGGCCTAAGCAGACATTTAAGTTTTCCGGTACTTCTGCTGCATCACCAAAATAAGTCCCTTCTCGACTCAGTAAAATATCACCATGTACTGGTATGGTTCGTTTAGTTCGATCTGCATAAGCCTCTTCTGAAACAAATACTGCATTGGATACATCAAGAAATCCGCTTCTGATGTCTTGGGTGCGAACCATATAGTAATTACTATGCCCAACTAATTTTGGGGTAGAGTGAGGGCAATCAAAAATGTCTTCACAAATGCTTTCCAAAGATAGAAGATGCCAATTCGGATTAATTTCTTGAAAAAGTGATTGGGCAGTAATAGCGTCAGGCATCGGCTACCTCTGCCAGAATGGTTGAGGAAGAAACCCCTCCTAACCTCCCCTTATCAGGGGAGGAACAAGAGGGTGGCACGTCTTTCTTGCTCTCTTCCCTGATAAGGGGAGGGCTGGGGAGGGGCTTCTTCGCTGGCATGGAGTTGGTCATCAGACGGCACTTTCCTTCACGATATACTCACCACTGGTTTCATGAATCCAGTATTGAACTACGTCGATATACTTTTCGGCAAACTGGCGTGGTGTGAGGATTTCCAGATTATCTACACGCACATTCAGCAAGTCGCTGTCTCCACTGACCAAAACTGGGGCGGAGGCGACCAAAGCTGTTTCGATGAATTTGTTGTCATCAGGGTCACGGGAAAACTTGAGTTCATTGGTAATTTCAACCCATCCTGCATTCATCGCATAATCGTTCAGGAATAGCTTGCGTTCTTCAATTGTCACGTAACGGTCAAATTTAGGCCGCCACAGACGGGTTTTCAGCTCATCAAAAGTCTCAGTGCAAAAAATCAATTGCCGGTTATCCAGTAACCAACTGACAACCTCACCGATGAATCCATGCGGGCGAATCACAAAACTGAGCAAAACATTGGTATCAACAACAATCGGCTCAACTTTCATCAGCTAACAGCTCTTCCAGCATTTCCTCTGTCAGCCCCATTGCCTCTGCACGTTTCCCGACCTGTTCCGCTGTTTTCCGTAAGCGGTCAGCATAAAACTGACGCATCTGCTCATAGTCTTCCGGCGGCATCATGATCCCCACCAAGCGCCCCCGGCGGGTAACACCAATCGGGCGTCTTTGGGCTTTGTCGATAAACTCACCGAAGTGGGTTTTTGCTTCATTTGCAGTCATTGTTTGCATGACCTGTCCTCCTTATTTCAGTAACGACTATTTTAGGCGAATCGTTCGATTCAGTCATTACGAGCGGAAGGGTTTTCTCCATAACCCAGCATGTCCAGATTCTGGCGGATCACCGCATCCAGCCGTTCCGCTGCCTGCATCTGCTGGTAGAGCGTGCTGCTCAGTTCCGCCATCCTGGTTTCAAAGGCGATGCCGTCGTCTTCGATTTCAGCCGCACCGACGTAGCGCCCCGGCGTCAACACGTAGTCATTGGCCTTGATGTCGTCCAGCGTGGCTGCCTTGCAGAATCCGGCTTTGTCTGCGTAGTTGCCGTCTTTCTTTTCACCGCGCCAGGCATGATAAGTGCGGGCAATCTCGGCGATGTCGTCGCTGGTCAGTTCCTTGTGGGTGCGGTCAAGCATCGTCCCCATGTTACGGGCGTCGATGAACAGCGTTTCACCGCGTCGGTCACGGAACTGCTGTTCTACCTCGCCCTCCGGGAGAAGGTTGGGGTGAGGGCTCTTGCTCTTGGTCAGGAACCACAAACACACCGGAATCTGCGTGGTGTAAAAGAGCTGCCCCGGCAACGCAATCATGCAGTCGACCAGATCGTTTTCGATGATCTTGCGGCGGATTTCACCTTCCGAGTTGGTGTTGGTGGACATGGAGCCATTCGCCATCACAAAGCCAGCCACCCCGTTGGCGGAGAGCTTGGCAATCATGTGCAAAATCCATGCATAGTTGGCATTGCCAGTAGGCGGTACGGCGTAGCCCGACCAGCGCGGATCAGTGGTCAGCTCATCCGCCCCGCGCCAATCCTTCAGGTTGAAGGGCGGGTTAGCCATGATGAAATCGGCTTTCAGGTCGGGGTGCTGATCCTTGAAAAAGGTATCGGCTGGCACATCGCCCAGGTTCCCGGCAATGCCCCGGATCGCAAGGTTCATTTTCGCCAGCTTGTAGGTCGTGCCGGTGTTTTCCTGCCCGTAGATGGAAATGTCTTTCTGGTTGCCGTGGTGACTTTGCACAAACTTGACCGACTGCACGAACATCCCACCCGAACCACAACATGGGTCATAAATGGGTGTGACCGGAAGTGATGCTCTTTTTGCGGCTTCGCCGTTACCCCTCACCC
>ERZ761609.1364-NODE-1364-length-21924-cov-75.585303_pt1 | contig 21924 bp, 10 predicted proteins | sample MGYA00511163_ERZ761609 | MGnify/ENA primary metagenome ERZ761609 (study PRJEB28899, sample SAMN02445070) | bioreactor sludge metagenome | biome: EBPR sludge | place: Australia: Brisbane, Thorneside Wastewater Treatment Plant | collected 2011-12-16 ... | reverse complement strand
TCGTCGATCGCCTGCTGGACGACGGCGATCCACAGGCGCTTCGATCGCTGCGCGAGGACCCGTGCCGCGTGCTCGTGTCGCATCCCCGGTGCCCGGCCGTGCGCCCCTCAGAAAATCCGGTGCGCCGTTCCGACGATCTGCTGGCGGGTGATCCAGCCGGTCAGCCGATAGCGGGAATCGAGGCTGTCGGGATGTTCTCCGGCGACGTAGTAGTGCGCCTCGGGGATCGTGCCGACCGAACCGCTTTCCAGCGATTCACCGGTTCTGGCCTGTTCCTTGGCGCGGCCGACCGGGAAACCATCGACGAAGAAATCCCGGCCAATGGCGCTGACGACCGAGCCGGGCACACCGATCAGGCGTTTGACGAAGAGGCTGCCCTTGGGATACGGCCAGTTGGCTTGCCAGCGGAAGGCCACGAGTTCGCCGCGGTCTGGCAGGGTGTCTCTCTCGATGAGGAAGAGCGTGCCGGGGAGGCTGTCAGTGAGATTGAAGGCGATCAGGTAGGCGCGGCCGAAGGCGAGGTACGCGGCGGCGATCCAGAGTGCCAAGGGAAACCAGAGGCGACGGAGATTGCGACGGTGGATGGGCATGGCCCGACTCTATCGGGGCGGTCGGGCTCCGGTGCTGGAAATGTGGCCGGCGGTGGTGCATTTCGGCCGGCAGTCTGCCGGGAGGGTGTTCCGGTTGCAGAGGGCGGCAGGTCCAAGCCGAGGTATTGCATTTTTGGCGACCTGTGCGATGCTGGATTGAAAGCTCTCTGGAGGTTCCCATGCCCATCGCTGCTGCTACGCACACGAGTCCCGTCTTCTGGTTCCTGCCGGTGCTCGGCCTGTTGCTGATCGGGGTCGTGATCTTCCGCTGGAGTCGCCGGGCCAAGACCACGACAACTCGGCGACTGGAGGAAGTGGAACGTGAACTCGCCACGGTCCAAAGCCAGATCCTGCTGGTGACCACCAGCGCGGTTCCTGGCGGCAGGACGCTACGGACCCTCGGTTACGTGGAGGCACTGTCGGACACCGAGGCCGCATCGGATCGGGAGTACCGCCTGGCGGAGAAACAGGCACTGCTTGGTCTCGCTCGCCAAGGGGTTGGCATCGGGGCCAATGCCATCGTCGGCGTGCGCAAGAGCAATGCCCATTACGATCAGGCTGGGTCGAAATGGCGAGTGGCGCGGGTGACGTACGCGGGGACGGCCGTGGTCGTGAACCAGCGGTTGCAGGGCGCGGAGTGGCCCGCGTCGTAGGGTTGGCGCAGGCGTTGCCGCCGATTTGGAGCCGCCAACCCTGCTGGAGCGAGCCTGGCAACGAACAACAGCGGCTCGCCACCTGATGGCATCCAGGCCTACAGGATCGCATCCACCAGGCTTGACTTCAGCCAGCCGTGAAGGCGGAGGGGACATCAGCCTTCGACCCCCGATGCAGCCAACTTCCCGCAGCCGCGCGATGCCATCAGTCTCAATCCAGCCAAGCCGGACAACACCAGGATCAGTGAGCCAGGAATTGGAATCGCCGCCACCGGGTTGCCGCTCACCTGAAACGCCAGGTTCCCCGTCGGCGGGTTCAGGTCACTCGACCAAGCGTCTCCATCGACGAAGCGGTAGAAGTTCTGCCCGGTCGTATCGCTCAGAAGCCAGTACCACGAGGCATCGGGATCGGCAACATCGAACTCGTTGACTACCGAGAGATACCAGTTCGTGGCGCCGGCCAGTGTGACAGGGCCGACGACGAGATCGAAACGATAGACCGGCGCGCCCGTCCGGTCGAGCAATGCGGTCGGTGAACGCGTAAGCTGCTGCAACGTGGGAATCGTCTCGCGCGGGTTGGCTGCCGGCGCACCGCTCCCGTCGTCGGCGAAGATCCGCACCCTGAACGCGTCCGCCGGCAAAGTCGTCGGATCCTGCGAATACGAACCCCACCACGTCAGCCCGGTCACCGAAGTCGCCGCCGAAAGCGTGAAACCGTCGGCGCTTTGTTCAGCGGAGATGCTGGCAAACGCATCGTTGCCGTTCGCTGGTGACTGATCGAACACGAACACCTCGGCGGCCGACGCCTCGCCCAGCACCAACGCGCCGAGCAGCACCGGCAACACCGTGCGCGCAATGCCTGCCCGCCAGTCGCCGGCACGAGTGTTCTTCAAGTTCTTCCCGCATTGCCCCTTCTTCATCGCATTTCTCCTCGACGTCGTTCTTGAGAATACCGCAGCCTTCCTACCCGGTCCACAGCAGATCAACATAGCCGCTGGTGAAGGCTACTGAATCGATCAGGTACTCGCTGCCATGCATCGCGCCGCCCGCGGCGAACGGGTTGGATCCGAAACCGTCGCCAGCCTGATTCGCGTAGGCACCATAGACGAAATCGTTACCGTCGTTCGCACCGGCGGCGAAGATGGCCTGTGTGAAACCTTCCTCGACCGCTACCGCGACCTGCCGCGAACCGTCCACTGCGTCGGCGGCGAAGAAGATCTCGCGCACCAGTTGCCCGCCGGCGTCGAGCAGTTGCAGCCGACCGGCCTCGTTGAAGCCCGTGCCATCATCGTTGCGGCTGAAGCGGCTGAGCTGGAAGCTGATCTGGTTGGCCTCGTCGTCGAGCACGAAGCGCAGGCCCTCGCTGCCGTCCAGTTCCTGCAAGACGGCGCTGGTCGCCAGCGTCTGGCCGCCGACCCCGAGGTCGCCGCCCGAGACATCGCCACCAGCGAGTATGCCGCTGCCGGAACTCGCGAAGAGGACGTTGCTGTACGATTCGTTCGCGTCGGAAAGGTTGGCCTTGTGCCCGATCGTCACACCGCCATGGCTCCAGCTTCTTTCCCATGCGCCAGCGTCGGAACGTGGTGGGCGCGCCGGTGCGTCGCCGATCCTGAAAGAAGAAGTGTCGTCGTTGACGATCGTGGCGACGGCGCTGCCGTTATCGACGGTGCCGTTCACCGGGTCGTGCAGCATCACGGTAAAGCCCTCGTTCGGCTCGATCTCCCCGTCGCTGGAGACATCGATCGTCAATCGCTGCTCGCTGGTTCCCGGGGCAAACACCACCAGCCCACTGGGCAGTAGGCCGCCAACGAAATCGTTCGCGTCGGCCGCACCGCTCAGGCTGAAGGAAACGCTCGTCTCGCCCGACAGGTCACCAGTGCGCGTCAGCAGGAAGGAGAACGCCGTCGTGCCGCTGTTGCCTTCGGCCAGTCGCGCCTGTTCGGCGGCGATCGACACCGCCGGCAGAGCCAAAACGTCGTCGTTCTCGATCGTGGCGGATGCCGAAGCGACCGCCAGCGTGGCGTTGGTCGGATTGGTGAGATGGACGGCGAACTGCTCGTCGGCCTCGACGGTGATGTCGCCCGTCACGGCGATGGTGATCACCTGCTCGACTTCGCCGGCTGCAAAGGACAGCGTTCCCGACGGCGGGGCGCCGCCAAAGTCGGCGGCGTCGGCTGGCTGGGTGCCTGCACCGGCGACGGCGTAATCGACCGTCGTGACACCGGTGGTGTCGCCACCGCGGGTGACGGTGAAGCTGAAAGCAGTGGTGCCCGTATTGCCCTCCGCCTTGTTGACAGCCAACGCCGCAATGGTCAGCGTCGGAGGGGGTGGCGCATCGTCGTTAACGATGGTGCCCTCGGCCGCTGCCGTGGCGAGGTCGGCATTGATGGGGTCGCTGAGCGTCATCCGGAAGCGCTCGTCGCCCTCCACGATCGTGTCCCCAGCCACGCTAACTGTGATCGCCTGGGTTGCTTCGCCGACGGCAAAGCTCACCGTGCCTGTCGGCAGGGTGTCGCCGGTGAAGTCAGCGGCAATGGCCGGCGTCCCGCCGATACCGGTCACCGCGTAGGTCGTGCGGCTCGCGGCGCTCAGATCTCCGCTGCGGGTGACCGTAAAGGTGAACTCGGTGCTGCCCGTGTTGCCTTCGGGCTTCGCCGCATCGGCTGCAGCGATCGCCAGCGTGGGCGGCGGCACGTCATCGTTCTCAATCGTACCTACGGCCACCGCGGTGGTGATCGTGGCGTTGGCAGGATCGCTCAGTGTCACCGTGAAGCCCTCATCCGCTTCGATCGTCCTGTCACCCGTCACGACGACGGTGACCACCTGCTCGACCTTGCCGGCCGCGAAGGTGAGCGTTCCCGAGGGCAGGGCGCCGCCAAAGTCGGCGTCGTCGGCCGGCTGGGTGCCTGCACCGGCGACGGAGTAATCGACCGTCGTGACGCCGCTGGTGTCACCGGTGCGGGTGACGGAAAAGCTGAAAGCGGTGGTGCCCGTATTGCCCTCCACTCTGCTGGCGGCCAACGCCGTAATGGCCAGCGTCGGTGGGGGTGGCGCATCGTCGTTCACGATGATGCCATCGGCCGTTGCAATGACGATCGTGGCATTGCTCGGATCGCTCAGCGTCACGGTGAAGCCCTCGTTGGATTCGACGGTTGTGTCACCGCTGACATCGACCGCGACGGTGTTGCTCGCCTCGTTGGCTTCGAAGATGATCGTACCGCTCGGCAACGCGCCGCCAAAGTCTTCGGCACTGGCGGGGTTGCTGCCACTGCCAATCACCGCGTAAGCCACGGTCGATGTGCCGGAGAGATCGCCGGTGCGGGTGACGGTGAACGTGAACGGCGTCGTTCCGCTGTTACCTTCCGGGTTGCTCGCGTCGCCGGCGGTGATGGACAGATGAGGGGGTGCCAAGACGTCATCGTTCAGGATCGTGCCATCGGCAATCGCCCCAGTTATGTTTCCATTCGTAGCGCTCTGCAGCATCACCCTGAACAGCTCATCAGGCTCCACGGCGCTATCGCCACTCACCTCGATCGTCACGAGCTTCTCGCTTTCGCTGGCAGCGAAAAGCAACACGCCGGTAGGGAAGGTGCCGCCGAAGTCGACAGCGTCTGCCGCCTCGGTCCCGAGACCAGAAACCGCGTATTCAACACTCGTTGCTGAGCTGGTATCGCCGGTACGCGTGACGAGGAAGGCGAAGGCGGTTGAGCCGCTGTTGCCTTCGGCCCCAACTGCGCTGTGCGCGGTGATCGTCAGACTTGGCGCTGCCGGCAGATCATCGTTGACGATCATGCCCACCAACTCGCCGGTGCCAATGACTGCGTTGGTTGCGTTGGAAAGCGAGACCGAGAACGTCTCGTCCTCCTCACGTAACCCGTCCCCTACAGCCTGGAGGGTAACCGTGGTGCGCTCCTGGCCCGGCAGAAAATGGATCGTTCCACTTGGATAGCCCCCCCCGACGAAATCGTCGGATGAAGCCGAGTCGGTGCTAGCGCCACCGATTGTCCAGTCCACCGTCGCCGAGCCAACGGTGTTCGCACTGCGGATGACCTCGAAACTGAAGGTTGTGGTACCGGCAGAGCCTTCGGCCATCACCAAGGAAACTGGCACAACGTCAAGCTGACCGGGTTGCGCACCATCATCGTTCTCGATCGTCACCGTAGCAGACGCTGCGCCGACAAGGAACCGATCTTCCACTAGAGGACTCAGCAGAATTGTCAAGCTGAACTGCTCGTCGTTCTCCGAATCGGTGTCCCCTGTAACAGCTACGGTCACGACCTTATGGTCTTCGCCATCCGCGAAGGTGAGTGCGCCGGAGGGAAGCCTGCCGCCAAAATCGCCAGCCGCTGCGGGGTGCTGACCGACCCCGCCCACTTGGTAGAAAACCTCGACAGAGCCGTTGCTATCAACAGTACGGTAGATGTCAAAAACGTACTCGCGCCTCCCCAAATCGCCTTCTTCGAGAGTGCTGGTACGCCCGAAGACTGAGAGCACGGGGAGCGGCGTCGGAGCATCATTGACCTGCAACACCTGCGCCGGCGCTCCCCAACCCAAAGCGCTGCCGGCATAGGATGGGTCACCGCTTAGTGCGATGTCCAAGATGGCTGCTGAACGATGAATTGGATCATTGATTCCCGCCTCATCGACGATTCTTGTCGCCTCGGCCACCAATGCTGCTGGCAGCATATCAAGAGAAACGGCTTGTCTCGGGAAACTCCGATCGGTGTAGGTATCGGTGCTATACCCCGCAGCATAGTCGAACAGTGAGCTTGCCGATGTCACGCGCCACGCATCGGCGAAGACACCGTACAAATCACCAAACGGTACCGGCGAGGCCAGAACGGTACCATCACGCAAGGCCAAGTCGTTCGCCGTTGGGGTATCGAAATTGCCGAGAAGACCTCGGACTTGTCCTGCCAGCGCAGGCGCCAGTTCTGCTGAGAGATCGAGACGATCATCAAGAACGTCTACCGCCAGCAAAATGGTGCCTGGATTGTCAATCAGGTAAGTGCTGCCGTTAAATACGATCGAGGCGTTGCCCAGAATGAGTGGAGCGGAGACAGCCGTAAGTGTCACGACGTCGCCATCGACGCGCAACGGCTGATCGGCCAGAGCGTCGATCGTCACACGGTGGCCATCAATGAGGGCAGCGACAGCAGTGAGTTTCGAAGCGAGATCGCCGACCGGAGCCGTGCGTGCTTGCAGCGCTATGTCACTAGCTCCCGTGCCTTCGGCCAGAACGAATTCGCCGACCGCCTGGAAATCGTAGGCCAAACCATCCCACGTCGTCAGGTGGGGATCTCCACGAAGGGTGGGCGGCACTTTGTCGTCGTCATTGATGATTACCCCGAGCGCTTGGTCAGTTGCGAGGGCTATCCCCTTCTTCTTGGGGTCCTTCAGCGTTACCAGGAAGCGGTCGCTAGGCTCGAACTGGTCATCCGCAACCACCGATACGACGATCGTGGCTGATTTCTGCTTATCCGCGAAGACCACCTCGTCCGAATAAGGGAAATTGATGATGTCATTCCCGTCCGCCAAAGGGCTGGCGGGCGCATAGCCAACGTCGTAGCCGATACGCATTTCCCCGTTGGTATTGCCAGATCGTGTGACCACGAACTTGAATGGGGTTGGCGTCGCTGATGTGCCTTCTTCCCTGGAAACCCCTCGAATAGAGAAGATGGCCGTGTCGTCGTCGAGGATCTCACCAAATGCCTTGCGTGTCCCAAGATTGGCCGTCGCTGTATCCAGCAACTCTACGTAGAACGGCTCGTTTGGTTCTGGTTCGCTGTCAATCACCGCATCGAAAATGATGAGCTGGCTCCGTGGTCCACCCGGAAGAAAAGTCAGCGTTCCCTTTGGCAAGCCGCCCACAAAATCGGCGGCATCTGCCCCGTCTTTGCCGAATCCATGTACCTCCCAAGGAATGGTTGTCTTTTCCGTGATGTCTCGCTGATAGTAGACGTTGAAGACAAACTCACCGCGAAACGTGTCGTCGTCTTCCATCAATCTTGGACGCACTGCGTCAATGTGAAAGCGGGCGCCATCATCGTCCATGATGGTACTCGACGCACTCATTCTGGCCGGGTCGATTGCTGCACCCGTCGGATTATCGAGTTCGACTTCAAACAGCTCGTCTGGCTCGGGGGCGCCGTCGCCATTGACTTGAACGTAAATCGGCAGGGTTGCCACATTAGGGGCAAAGACGAGTGGTGGCGGCGGGGCAATACCAAGGAAATCGTTGGGTTCAGCACTTCCCTTGCCCGAGCCAAGTGCGAGGTGATAACTGACTTTCGCCTCCGCACTGAGATCGCCTGATCGTTCTACCCGAAACTCGAAGTCGGTGTTTGATCCGGTTCCTTCATCTTTCGATCGGTCGATGGCGACGATCGAAAACATCGGATGATCGTTATCTTCGATAATCCCCGTAGAGTTTGAAAGGATTGGATCAAGAAGGGCATTCCTCGGAGAAGAAAGGGTGAAGTCGAAGCTCTCATCCGGCTCCGACAAACCATCGTCGACCGTATCGATGTACACCGTCTTAGTCGACTCGTTGGCCTGAAAGATCACGTGTCCTGAAAGCCATTTTCCTCCGGAGATATCCTCTCGCTGAGCGGAATCTCCTACTCCACCAGGCGAGATCCGCCAATCGACCTCGGACGGCTTACTCAGGTCGCCGAATCGTCTTAGGGAGAAAGCCATTGAGCTTCCTTCCTCTTCGCGGAGTGTTCTCGGGATTACTGCAATACTGGGTACGGAGTCATCGTTTAGAATGAGTCCATCCGCCCAGAAGTTAGGACCAATCGCCGCCCCGTCTGCGCTTATCAGGACAACTTTGAAATTTTCGTCGCTCTCCTTGTCAACGTCGCCACGAACCTCTACTGTTATATATTCGCTTTGATATCGAACGCGTGGACCTGCGGCCGGAAACGCTTTGGACCCAAGGATCGGTGCACTCAGGCTAAAGTTAAAGTCGTTCAAGAGGTTCGCTGGAGCTGGAAGACCAGGTATGACCATGTACCTAACGGAAGCCTGTGACGTGAGGTCCCCCGTTCTGTGCAGAAGGAAGCTATAAGTGGTTCCGCCCGAATCGCCCTCGGAGTGCTGAATGTAAGTGGTATTAAATTCAATCACCGAGAATCCTGGAAGCGAGATTACGGTGTCCGCAAATATCTTGTTGACAAGAAGGTTCAACCCCCCTCTAACAACATCCTTTCCCATATCAATGACAATTGGCGCGGCACTGCCCGACGCCGTTCCACCGGTTCCGGAGGAAGAGGGTGGCGTGATGTACAGGTGGGTGCCGGACAGGACGATATCCTGGGCGGTCAGGTGAACTCCGCGGATAACAAGCGAGTCCTCCCCAGAAAAGTCGACCAATCTGTCACCGTCAAAATCGAGCAGGTTGCCAGCGAATTCGTCGGCACCAGATCCCCCTGCCAGTATGTCCGCCCCGGCACCTCCCTCGACTACGTCGTCGCCGGCCCCGCCGTTGATTGAGTCAGCACCCGCATACCCTTGCAGCGTGTCGTTTCCATCTCCACCAGCCAGCAGATCGTCGACAACGCCGCCAAGCAGGTCGTCATTGCCACTCGTGCCGGTGAGATTGAATCGCTCGACTAGGTTCGCCCCGACGTAGTTGTCACTGCCGTGCCGGAGCGTCACGACCCTATCGACAGCCAATTCTGGATCGTCGGTGGGATCGCCCCCCTGATCAGTCATGTGCATCAGGATGCCATCCGCTTGCGACTGCAGAGGGAGCGCTGACCAATCGAGGCGAAGCGTGTCGGACCCAGGCCCTCCAGCAACGGCATCGATGCCGATACCCGGATCGAGCGTGTCGTCACCCCAGCCCCCGTTGAGATCGTCGTTCCCTGCTCCGCCTTCGAGCAGGTCATTGCCGCGGCTGTGAACAGCGCGTTGACCGGAGACCACATAAGCAACGCCTGCTCCAGATCGAGAATCGGACTGTCCCATCAGGAGGTCTGGGGTTCCGTCACCATCCACATCGCCGGTCGCCGCAACCGACATGCTGTTGCGGGGAGCTTCCGCAAAGACCGCCAGCCCACCCAGTCCGCCGACCAAGTCGATTCTCGTCACCGGCAGATTGTCTTCCTTGCCGAAGACTACCGCCGTCGAGTAGAGACCACCCCCTGTGGTGCCAAGAACGAAGAAGTTCGGCACTGCAAGATCGTCGCGCCCATCTCGATTGAGGTCGCCGACGGCCATGGGCTCGCCCGCGAAGTCGAGCTTGTAACCGCCGGTCCCGCTGTCGATATCCGCGAGGGAGCGGTTTGCCAAAACGCCATCACCGAAAACCACGTACCCAGCGCTCGGCGCACCGATCAGATAGTCGGGTCGCCCATCGCCATTGACATCGCCTGCGGAAGCGACCGAGCTACCGCCGCCGCTGATCTTGAAGCCACCGACTCCCTGGGCGACGTCGTCAAGGTTGACCTTGCTGTTGTCAGCCTTGCCGAACACGACGTAGGAGGCCGCACGACCCGGCGCTCCAATCAGGAGGTCGGGAATGGCGTCGCCATTGACATCACCAATGCCCGCGACCGATTGCCCGGCATTGTCGCCCGCACCGTGCGGCTCGCTGGCATGGCCGTTCTCGCCGAGAATCTTGTAGCCACCGACTCCGGCGGCCACATCGTCGAGGTTGACCTTGCCCCCGTCGGCCTTGCCCCAGACGACATAGGCCGCGCCCGCCTGGTACGCGACCTCGTCGTTACGCGGCGCGCCGATCAGCAGATCGTTCTTGCCATCGGCGTTGAGGTCGCCGGCCGCCGCCAAGGCATAGCCAGCCCAGTCGCCGTTGTAGTAGCCTCGACCCCACGGATCATTGAACGAGTACTCGCCGACGATTTTGAAGCCGCCGTTGCCGGCCGCCACGTCGGCGAGATCCACCGGCGCGCCATCGGTCTTGCCGAAGACGACGTACGCCGCGCCCGCGTAGCCACCTCCTCCCTCGCTGTCACCGTAAGCGCCAATCAGCAGGTCCGGACGACCGTCGCCATTGACGTCCCCGGCGTTCACCAGCGGGCCGGTGAACGATTCATTGCCGCTCGCGACGATCTTGTAACCGCCAACCCCCGCGGCAACATCGCTCAAGTTGAGCTGCCAGTCCGCGCCGAAGGGGCCGAACAGGACATACACCGCCCCCGAAGAGCCAACCGCAATGTCGCCATGTCCATCACCATTGACGTCGCCAAGGCCTGCCAGCGAGGAACCAGCTCCACTATTGGCCGCCGTCGGGGCTTCCCCGACGATCAATACGCCACCCACGCCCTGGCTGACGTCGTAGAGCGAAATCGCCCCATTCTCCGAACCTTCGCCTTCGCCAAACAGCGTATCGTTGCCGCTGCCGCCGATCACGTGGTCGGCGCCAGCAAAGCCGAACAACTGGTCGTTGCCCGTGCTACCGGTAATGACGTTGTCCAGCGCGTTGCCTCGGCCCGCGCCTGGCGCCATCAGCGTCAGGTTCTCGAAGTTGTCGGGAAGGGTGGCGTAGGCGTACGAAACATCACGCCCCGCAATCAACAGATCCGTGCCTTCCTGTGGCGCCTCGTACCACCCGCTGTACTGGGCATAGGTGATGTCATAAGTGTCATCGCCGGGACCCCCAGCCAGGTACACCCCTCCCCACGTGGAACTTCCCCAATGCACCAGCGTGTCGTTGCCTTCACCTCCGTAGAAGTAGTCCATTCCCGGCCCGCCACCGAGCAGGCGGTCATCCCCAGCCCCGCCTTCCAGCGTGTCGACACCTTCTCCACCATCCAACACGTCGTCACCAGCCAAGCCCCGCAGCACATCGTTGCCCGTAAACCCTACCAACGTATTGGAAGCATCACTTCCCACCAGGTAGTCGCCGTACGGGGTACCGATGACGTTCTCGATGTCGATCAGCCGATCTCTGCCCAGATTGCCGTCGTCCGCTGCCTCGCCGACACCCAGATCGACTCCGATGGAGCCGAGCGCATGGCTGTAGTCGGCGGTGTCGTTGCCGGGCCCGCCGTCCAGCGTGTCGTTGCCGGCATTGCCTTCGAGGCGATCGTCGCCTGTCCCGCCCTGCAGTAGGTCATCCCCAGCATCGCCCAGCAGCACGTCGTTGCCTGCGGCTCCGGCCAAGGTGTCGTTCCCCGCCAGTCCGTCGAGCACGTCATCGAAAGCCGTGCCCGTGTGGATGTCGTCACCCACCGTTCCGGTCCACCGCTCACCGAGCGCCCCCAAGCCAACAAAGTCGGAGTCCGTCAGACTGCCCGCCGCGATACCCTGGACCGTCAGGACATCGCCACCACCGAAGTCGATCGTGGCGTTGCCCACGGCGTAGCTGATGCGGGCGCGAAGGCTCGGCCAGTCGGCAACGATGGCACCAAAGCCCGCCACGTCGATCCGGTCCTGCCCTGGCACGAAGTCGGTGAGGGTCTCGCTTTGCATTCCCGCGAGCAGAATAAAGCGGTCCGCTCCACCGCCGCCCGTCAGCGTGTCCGCGCCCGGACCGCCGCTCAATGAATCATTGCCCGCTCCGCCATCGAGCAGGTCATCGCCGGCGCCTCCCAACAGTTCATCGGCTCCGTCCTGGCCGTGGAGGGTATTGGCCAGTGCCGAGCCGATCAGCCGGTCCGCATGCTGCGATCCCCTGAGGTTCTCGATCTCTATCAGCGTGTCGAAGCCGTTCTGGCCATCCTGCGTCGCCATTCCGACTTCCAGGTTGGCGAGCACTGCACCCGTCGCTCCCGAGTAATCGGCCGTATCCTTGCCGCCGCCGCCGTCCATCGTGTCGTTGCCGCCACTGCTCATCAGCGTGTCGTCACCGTCACGGCCTTCCAGCCAGTCGTCTCCGCGCGCCTGTCGCGCCGCTTGGCCGAAGATAAGATACGCCGCGCCGGTTGGGGACTGCTGCTCGGACTGCCCGATCAGGAGGTCGCCGACACCGTCACCGTCGACATCGCCGGCTGAGGCAACAGATGACCGGGGCGAACCCCATATCTGTGGATAGACTGCAAAACCGCCGATGCCCGCCATCAGTTGATCTGTCGAGCTGATGGGTACGCCGCTGGCTTTGCCGAATACCACCGCGCTGACATACCCTCCTGACTTGGGAACAAACGTGGCCACCAACTGGTCATCGCGCCCATCGCCGTTCAGATCACCGACCGGGATCGGTGTACTACCGAAGTTGATCGGATAGCCCCCGTCGCCATTGCCCACGTCCGCGAGTACTATGGGACCAGCGGTCGATTGACCGAACACGACATAGCTGTCGATCAGATAGTCGGTTCGCCCATCGCCATTGACGTCGCCTCCGGCAGCGACCGAGCTACCTCCGCCGCTGATCTTGAAGCCGCCGACTCCCAGGGCGACGTTGTCAAGGTTGACCTTGTTGTTGTCAGTCTTGCCGAACACGACGTACGAGGCAGCATGGCCCGGCGCTCCAATCAACAGGTCGGGGATGGCATCCCCATTGACATCACCAATGCCCGCGACCGATTGCCCGGCATTGTCGCCCGCACCGTGCGGCTCGCTGGCATGGCCGTTCTCGCCGAGAATCTTGTAGCCACCGACTCCGGCGGCCACATCGTCGAGGTTGACCTTGCCCCCGTCGGCCTTGCCCCAGACGACATAGGCCGCGCCCGCCTGGTACGCGACCTCGTCGTTACGCGGCGCGCCGATCAGCAGATCGTTCTTGCCATCGGCGTTGAGGTCGCCGGCCGCCGCCAAGGCATAGCCAGCCCAGTCGCCGTTGTAGTAGCCTCGACCCCACGGATCATTGAACGAGTACTCGCCGACGATTTTGAAGCCGCCGTTGCCGGCCGCCACGTCGGCGAGATCCACCGGCGCGCCATCGGTCTTGCCGAAGACGACGTACGCCGCGCCCGCGTAGCCACCTCCTCCCTCGCTGTCACCGTAAGCGCCAATCAGCAGGTCCGGACGACCGTCGCCATTGACGTCCCCGGCGTTCACCAGCGGGCCGGTGAACGATTCATTGCCGCTCGCGACGATCTTGTAACCGCCAACCCCCGCGGCAACATCGCTCAAGTTGAGCTGCCAGTCCGCGCCGAAGGGGCCGAACAGGACATACACCGCCCCCGAAGAGCCAACCGCAATGTCGCCATGTCCATCACCATTGACGTCGCCAAGGCCTGCCAGCGAGGAACCAGCTCCACTATTGGCCGCCGTCGGGGCTTCCCCGACGATCAATACGCCACCCACGCCCTGGCTGACGTCGTAGAGCGAAATCGCCCCATTCTCCGAACCTTCGCCTTCGCCAAACAGCGTATCGTTGCCGCTGCCGCCGATCACGTGGTCGGCGCCAGCAAAGCCGAACAACTGGTCGTTGCCCGTGCTACCGGTAATGACGTTGTCCAGCGCGTTGCCTCGGCCCGCGCCTGGCGCCATCAGCGTCAGGTTCTCGAAGTTGTCGGGAAGGGTGGCGTAGGCGTACGAAACATCACGCCCCGCAATCAACAGATCCGTGCCTTCCTGTGGCGCCTCGTACCACCCGCTGTACTGGGCATAGGTGATGTCATAAGTGTCATCGCCGGGACCCCCAGCCAGGTACACCCCTCCCCACGTGGAACTTCCCCAATGCACCAGCGTGTCGTTGCCTTCACCTCCGTAGAAGTAGTCCATTCCCGGCCCGCCACCGAGCAGGCGGTCATCCCCAGCCCCGCCTTCCAGCGTGTCGACACCTTCTCCACCATCCAGCACGTCGTCACCAGCCAAGCCCCGCAGCACGTCGTTGCCGTCGCCACCGCGAAGGAGATCGGCCTGTGCGCCACCGATCAGGTAGTCCATGAGCGGGGTTCCGGTAATCGTCAGTTCCTCGATGCCGGTGTAGACCACCCCGTAGTGGTTGCTGCGGAAGCCCCAATTCGCCGTGTTCGCTGGCATCTCAACGTCGAATCCGACACCACTTCGCATCAGGAAATTGCCCTGCGCGTCATAGTATTCGCTCCAGATCCCCCGACCCAACTGGATCCACGCGCTGCCCTCAGCTGAGTAATCGAGTATCAACCGGTCGTACCCGTCACCACCATCGACTACGTCGATGCCGGCGTCCTTCTGATAGATCACGTCGTCACCACCGCCCGCGTTCACCGTGTCGTTACCGCCACCGGCGTCGATGAGGTCGTCCTCATCTCCCGCATTGACGTGGTCGTTACCGTCCAGTAGCGTGATCGTAGCCATACCCAGCACCTCCGGGATCCATGTTGTGTGAGAAGATAGAGAGCGTTGCTATCCGGATGATCAGAGCGATGCGCACGGACGCGGGCTTGCTTACCAAGCAATCAACGTCGGCCGAGCGGCTCCCACACTACATGAGTGTGAGTGGACGCAATCCGGGGCGAAGAGACGAAATCCGAAATTGGCGAAGTCGTCGCGGCCTAACTGAGGGGGCGCCGGCAGGCCCGTCACCCGCGGCGGCACCGGATCGCTGATGTTTATCTCCCGCAGGTATTGCCCGCCTGAGCCCGAACCACTGTTCGATTCGACCTGTGCGTAGATGACACCGTCCGCGGTCAGCGTGACGCGCGCGTGGTCATCGGTAGTGTCGCCGTCGCTGTCGGGAAGCAGCTGCCCCGCGGCATCAAGCAGAACAACCTTCGGCGACAGTGTGCCGTCGCCCGGCATCCTCGTGGATAACTCGATGACGTTACCGGCATTGACCAGACCGAGGCTATAGACGTCCTCGTCGGTGTTGCTACCCTCTGCTGCCATGATCGTCCCGGACACCGTCGCCGTGCGGTGGCTCTGACCGCCAGCCAAGCTGCGGGGGCTCGCACTACCCACCGTGTAATCGCTGTAACGCGCATCCGACTCGTGCTGGATCCCCCTCGTCCGCTCGACGTGCAGTTCGTAGGCACCCGGCGGCGAGTTGTTGCCGTACCGACCGACCTGGAGGTTGTTCTCGGGCTCGCTTTCCTGCAGCAGGGTGGACGACGCGGGCAGGACGCCGCCTGACAGCAGCAGCCGCTGCTCAAGCGCTTCGAAGTGGATCCGCTTGCCGGGCTGCCGCTCCACCGCGGCGCTCGGTTTGGCCTTGCGGCCGAACGGCCAGGCGCCGCGCAACGCGTCGCGCAGAGCGCTGGCGACTCGCGAAAGATGGGGAGAGGGGAGGTCAAAAACAGGCGGACGGCGACCCATGACAGTTCCTTTCCAACGACGACGCCGGGCTGCCGGCTCTGCCACCGGCCGCGGGATGTCGCGCAACGACTTGAACCACAGTGAACGGGCTGCTGGAGGAGGTTCGCGCGCCAGCGGTCGGCGAGCGCGGCCCGCAACGACACGCAACGGTCGTATCGACGACATGCACCCGTTTTGCCGGCCACATGAACACGACCCCTCCCCTCATTCGGAAGCCGTCCCCCGCGAAAACACGCACAAACGTTCGCAACCTAGCACGGGTCTTCTTACAGATTGCCTACAGGTCGCGGCCTCGCTGCAAAAAAACCCGCTCCGCAAGCCACCGGCCGAACTCGGAGCGGCCGACGGAATCCCGCTCCACCGATCACCCGCTGACCGATGGATTAGCCGGCCCACCGTGGCGCAGCATGTCGAAGACCGTTTCCGTCTCGCGCGATGGCGTTGCACCGAGCGTCGAGTGCAGGACCTCCCGGCAGCGGGCATGGACGCGCAGCGCTTCGGCGCTTTCACCCGTCTCTTGCAACGACACCATCAGGCGCCGATAACACGCTTCCGCCAGGGGATCGATCTCGATGATGCGCCGGTAGAGCCGAATGGCCTCGCGCCAGCGGGCGCCTGTCTCGAACTGGTGTGCGATTTCGGCGAGCGCTTCGACGACGCGCTGCCGCGAACGCTCGCGTCGGGGTAGCAGCCAGGCGTGCGCAGACTCGCGCTCGAGAAAGTCGCCGCGGTAGAGAGCGAGCAGGCTGTCGCGCGTCCGTTCCAACTCGTCGGGTCCAATCGGCAGGCGACAAGCGAGTACCTCCTCGGTGCTGTTCAGCAGCCGCTCGAGAGACCAAAGGTCTACCCAGCAAAGCATCTCGTTGAGGCTGATGCGGCCGCCGTCGGTCAGGATGGCATCGTCGCGGCCAAGCAGACGCCGCAAGCGCAAGAGACTGGCGTCGAAGGCTCCGCGGCCGCCGCGACTCTCGGCGTCGGACCACAGGCTGTCGATCAAGCGGCTGATGGCGATGTGTCGGCCACCGAGCGCGATGATCGCCTGCAGCAGATCGACCGGCTTGTGCTGCTGGCCGGATGGGACCACCGCCTGCCCGTCGACGACGATGCTCAAGCGGCCAAGGGTGTAGATCCGTACCGGCCACGGCCAGCAGTCGAGGTCGACGCCGGGCGCCCGTAGGCCACGCCGACGGATCAGGCAGCGCACGTAGTCGGGCTCGATCTGACGGGCGAGCGCGACGGCGCAGAGGCGCGCCATGACGGAGGGACGGAAGCTGTTGTGGTTGAGGTAGCCGTGTGCGGCACCGATACTGAAGGCGCTGCGCAGTGCGCTGACGCAGCGTTCGTCGTCGCCGGTGTCGAGAGCCAGCAATGCTTCGCAGAGGTCCGCCTGAAAACACAGGATGCCGCTGCGCATCGCGACCCCGATCTCGCGTCCTTCTGCCAGCAGCGGCCACGCTTCCGCGGTTCGGCCGGCGGCATGCAGCGCCTGCGCGTACAGCAGTCTGCCGAGGGCATGCTGTTGCGGGCCGCCATACTGGGTGGCAATGGCATTGGTTGTGTGGCCGTGCCTGACGGCCTGTGCGCCGTCGTCGGCGAGCAGCGCGGCCAGACAGGCGAGGTAGTGATGATGGCCGACATCGATCCGGCGCCTCGGGTCGAGACACTTGGCCAGCCGGGCGAGCGCCAGGCGACCGGCCGCCGCGTCGCCCTGATTCAGGTAAGCGTAGGTCTGCAGTGCGCCGAGGAGAAAGTCCCACATCCGCACGCCGTGCTGGCGCGCCAGCTGGCCGCCCGTGTCGGCGGCGGCGGCACCCTCCTTCATTTCGCCCCGACTCCAATGATGCATCGAGCGCTCGGCCCAGAGCAGCGCCTCGACAAAGGGAGCGAGTACGCTGCCCGGTGGTGGCTCGATTGCTGCGGTCAGGCGATCGAGCAGCGCATTGTCGCCCACGCCCACCGTGTAGTGGAGCTGCAGGTTGCAGGCGAGCAGGATGCGAACCTGGGGATCAGGGCAGTTGTCGATCACGGCCAGCAGTCGCTCGGCCCAGACGTGGATTGCCGGATCCTGTGGCCGGCGAAAGAGCAACGCCCCGAACATGCTGGACGTGCAGCGGCCGACGAGTTCCCCAGTCGGTGCGCCGAACTCCTGCTGCAGCGAGTCGGCTTCGTCGAGCCAGCGATCGAGCTGGCTGAAATCGGACCACTCGAGACAGATCAGGTCGACGACCGCCGACCAGGCGAGGCACGACCCATCGCGCGACCTGCATGCGCGGAACAGGCGGTAGGCCTCTTCGAAGCAGGTCTGTGCTGCGGGAGGGTCGAACGGCAACCACGCGCTGCCACGCCAGTACTGTAGCCAGGGATTGCTTGCCAGATGGCCGGCGGGAAGTGCATCGAGCCAGGCGGAGAGCGTACGTTGCCAGCCGCGGTTGATCAGCGGCTGCGCCTGCTCGACGATCAGCGACTCCAGTTCTGGCCAATGGGCGCCGCCGATCAGCGTGCTGGCGGCCGCGTCGAGGTCGCCCTGTGCTGCCAGCACGGAAGCGGCCAGCAGCTCGATTCGCCGGAGTTCGTCTGGCGGCAGATCAATCCGGGCGCGGACGAGCAGGAATTGCCGCAGCAAGGGATGGAACTCGTACTGCATCTCGCCACCGACTGCGTGCAGGGTGGTGAACAGGTTGTCGCTGTGCATGGTTGCCAAAATGCGCGAGGCATCGCCGCTCCCGGCAAGCTGGTCGGCCATCGCTGGAGCCATTCTGGGAAGGTGGGCGACCCGCAGCAGAAAGCCGCGAACATCCGGCGACTGGCGATCGAAGATCTCCGTCGCGAGGTACTGGAACAGCGCGCTGTGGCTCGCGCGAACGGTGTCGGGCACGTCCAGCAAAGCGAGGTCCTCGACCTGCGACAGGAGCTTCAACCCCGCCGGCCAACCACAGGTCAACCGGTGCGCCTGGCGCATGTGATCGAGGCTCCGCCGGCCGCCGCCGGCAGTGCCGAGTTGCTGCAGGGCGATTGATTCGTCTTCGCTCAACAGGAGTTGATCGGGCTCGAGGACGGCGAGGCGGTCCTTGGCACGCAGGCCTGTGAAGTCGGCGGGAGGCCGGGTCCGGCTGACGATGATCCAGCTGATGCCGCTGGGAGCCATGCGAACGGCGGTGGCCAACAGCTCGCGAAACTCGGGTGCAACCAGTGCTTCCTGACAATCGTCCAGGACGATTGTGTTCGGCACGCCGATTCCATCGTAGAAGCTGGCGAGGAATTGACCGATGAACGACCTCAGATCAGTGGTCTGTGCCGGGTTCAAGGGTAGTCGGTCGCTGTCAGGCGACGCCGCGATTCCGCTCACTGCGGCCTGGAGGCAATGACAGCACAGCACCGGATCGCGGTCGCCGCTGTCGGTGTGATACCAGAGCGCTGGCAACTCGCGCGCGTCAAGGTAACTGGCCACGAGCGCCGTCTTGCCTGCACCGGGGGGACCGCTGACCCATACGGCGCCCTGCTCCAGGCATTCGTCCAGAAGCAGGAAGAGGCGTTCGCGAGGATGAACGCGTGCCAGCCGCGGGCGGTGGAACTTCGCCGAACCTGGTGATCTCCCCCTGACGAGCATGCGATTCTCGCTCTTGTGGCTGCGCCCACATCGGCGCGTCACGATAGAAGCGCCGGATGAACGCGAAGAAAGATAGCATTCGGGGGCGTTGCGGGCAAGGCGGGCGCTAACAGGCGGGCGCGCGGGCGCGCTGGCCCGCAAGCCCGGACGCAAGGAACTGGCTGCGGAGTTCGTCGCCGGTTGCGCAGGGAGCGTGGCCCCTTGGCGGCAGCCAGCCTGCGGATTGTCGGCCGCGTCGCCACGCTTGGGAGAGGAACCGACATTGGCCAACTCGCAACAGGGATCCGCGCCGCAGACGCAAGATCAACAGACACAGCACCAACGGAAAAGCAGCGCCCGCACCGGGGCAGCCCGTCCAGCTGCCGCCCTGATTACGGTGTCGCCTGGTTTCGGCGACAGTAATCCAATTTCGTGTCAGCGGTGTTGGGGGGTGCTCACATGTCCGCGCGTCAGCCCGACGTGGAAAGCGTCACCGGCGTTCTACGGCGAGCGTGAATTGCCGAGAACCTTGATCGAATGCTGATCGAAGCAGGCGTGAGCGCAAAGCGCCCGCATCTTCAGGGCGTGGTCGGTCCGAAGATCTCCTCCAGGCTCCCGGCATCGAGGACCTGATCGAGCCAGATGTCGATCTGCTCGACGGAGGCGCTTGAGGTCTCCTGCAGAACCTCCGCAGGAATCGAACCGAAGCGCCTTCGCAACAGCTTCTGCAGCGCCAGCGCCTCACCCTCGGCTTTGTAGGCATGCGCCCATTCTTCCAGTCGTTCGGCCAACATGACGTTCAGCTCCTGTAGATCATCAATCTGAGGCAGGACGATACGGTATTCCGCTGGGCACATCAACGTCGCCCTGATCCAGAGACCGAACATCCGGTGCAGGTCCGGCCGGTCCGCCAGCCAATCGGCCAGCAGACTCAGGAGGCCGTCGATCGCCTGCGGCGACGCCGGATGTTCGATCCGGAAAACCGCTGCCACCAGATTGCGCAACGAAGCGAGTTCCTGCTCGCCATCGCGTTCTCATCGATCAGCAGGTGCTTCATCCGCGGCCTGAACTGCTCGACCAGCCCCGGAACCGGCGGGATCAGTTCGCAGACATCGGTCACGGCTGACCCGCACCCGCCAGACCATGTCGTCAGAACGGCTGCGGAAGTCTTCGGTGACGTAGCTGTCGGGTACTCTCTCCAGCGTGCCGTAGTCGAGCCCCTGCAGCCATCCGTCCGGCACGAACCCGAGAATCAGGTCGCGCACCGGTTCCAGACTGGAAAAGAGGAGCTTGTAGCCCGTGTCGTGAGCGTTGGCCATCGGCGACCTAGCAGCAGGGCAAGGCGCGTCAGACCACTTTTCCCAGAATCCATCAGGACGATCGAGGGTCCATGCTCGTCTTCCTCGTCGTCTGGTCGCATCGCTGTACCGCGCAGAACGCGCTCAACCCTGGCGCGCGCCGCTGTGATCGCGCAACCAGCGCGCGAACGTCGCTTCGTCGATCTCACCGGCCGCAACGGCCAGCATGGTCAGCGTCGCATCGGCCGGGTTCGCGACCAGACGCCAGCCATTGAGTGCCAGAAACAGGCCAACCGCCAGGAAAGCCACCCGTTTGTTGCCATCGACGAAGGGGTGGTTTTTCGCCAGACCGACGCCATAGGCCGCCGCCAGATCGGCCACGTCTGCTTGCCCATAGACAGCCAGGTTCAGTGGCCGCGCGAGTGCAGATTCGAGCAAGCCTTCGTCACGCAGCCCGCTGGCACCGCCATGCTCGGCCAGGCTCTCGTCGTGCAACAGTTCGATCGCACGCCGGTCGATCCAGTGCCAGCTCACTTGGCAAGCTGGTGAAACGTGTCTCGGTACTCGCGCATGAACTCGCGCCCGATCTCGAGTTGCTGGTCAAGATCGGGGTCGTACGGCGTCAGCATGACCCCATTCGCGGCATCGGTGACGAACACCGCATCGCCCTTCTGGAGCTTCAGCCGCGCGAGAACTTCCTTGGGCAGGATGACGCCAAGCGAGTTGCCGATCTGGGTCAGCTTGAGTGTGGTCATCTAAGACTCCCGGGAGGTTATAACCATCGTTATACTAGCACCGATGTCAGCCGCATCGCGGCTCCTTGCCGGGCACGCATGGACGTCGCGGTTCTTCTGATCACGTTCCACATGGCTATGGCCCCCCCAATCTGCCTACCTGCCCGCGAATGGGAACAGCGAGAAGTCAAATCCCATACCAATGATACAGTTACTCGACCACTATAGCTCAATGCGGCACGACAGCTCTGGCTGGGTATCGACCGGACCTGTTCAACCGTGTGCAGGCAGCCAGCGAGACTCTGGAACGTCTACACCTCCTTGGCCAGGCGCAAGCGTACGGTGAGCGCAAGCGCCCGACGCAGCCGTCCCCGTACCGGACCCGACGCCCTCACACTTTCGTCCGCAGCGGCAGCAGTTCGTCGATGCGGCTGTTCGGCCAAATCGGTAGCTCATCGAGGCTTTCGGTCAGTCAGGGCCTCGGTACGACCTTGACGCTCTCTGAAATTGACCCAGATTTCGCTCATCAACCTGACCCACCTGAGAGGGTGGAATAAACTCGTTGTCGTCGTGGTTGTGCGCGCGGTATTGCTGCGCGCACAACCACGACCCAGCGTACTCGCCTCTCCGCGGCGTCATGGGTTTGCTGCGCCGGGCTGCAAAAAGCGCAGCCCGCCCTTGACCCCTCTCCGAGGCGAAAGACACTGTTGGCGCGCGCAAAAAATGACTCAAGTGATGGGTCACCACAAGGAGGTTCGCTCGGACGGACATCTGTTCATCACCGTGCTCGCCTACCAGTGCGTCCAGTTCCTGCGGGTCAAACTCAAGGCCGCGGGAATCACCGACAGCTGGACGACGCTGCGGGACATCCTCTCCGTACAGCGCCGGGTGACCGCGACTTTCAATCAGCGT
>ERZ761609.1363-NODE-1363-length-21927-cov-7.794486_pt1 | contig 21927 bp, 23 predicted proteins | sample MGYA00511163_ERZ761609 | MGnify/ENA primary metagenome ERZ761609 (study PRJEB28899, sample SAMN02445070) | bioreactor sludge metagenome | biome: EBPR sludge | place: Australia: Brisbane, Thorneside Wastewater Treatment Plant | collected 2011-12-16 ... | reverse complement strand
CGAGATCTACACTCTTTCCCTACACGACGCTCTTCCGATCTGGTAGGGCCGAAACGCTTCGCGTTCATTCTTGTAGAGGCCGGGCGCGACGAACTTGTAAATTTCGTAGGCGATCAGGGGAAAGGCGAGGAACGCGGCACCGAACATTGCGAGCTTGATGTTGGTGTAGAGCTGCTCGAGAAAGTGCGTCGCGATCAACTTTGCCTTGTCAGCCCCGACGACACGGACGAAGGGGCCGACGAGGATGTTGTAGATCGGTTTGGCGAAGTAGAAGCAGACCACGAACATCGCAAGAAAGCCGAACAGCGAGTGAATTAGTCGCGTTCGCAGTTCGGTCAGGTGCTCGATGAGCGGCGCCCGTGAGGCGTCGATCTCGTCCTGGCCGTCGCGGCTGCCGTCCGATGGCTTGCTGGCGGTCACGTCTTGCATGAAATCTCAGGTATCCGTTCGGGCGGTTCAGGTTCCGGTCTTCGCGGTCTCCGCAGCAGGTGCGGGAGTGGGCGCATTCGCGATGGTCACATCGGTCTCGGCCGGAGGCTGCAAAGCGGCAGGCAGATCCGATGGTCCGGGTGTCGATGCCGGCGTATTCGAAGTGATCGCACTGTCGATTTCGGCTTCGGAAAGACGCATTTCACGTTCGACGTTGGACTGGGCGTCTCGCATCGTCTGCTCGACATCGCGACCGACGTTCTCGACCTGCTTCTTGATACTGTCGAGTTCGGTTTCGCGCATCGCTTCGTCGAACTGGGCGCGGAAATCGGCAGCATGCCGGCGGATCATGCCGACGTACTTGCCGATCGTGCGCAGCAGGATAGGCAGGTCCTTGGGTCCGACGACGATGAGCGCGACGATCCCGAGAATGAGCAGCTTGCTTGACGTCAGATCGAACATACGTCGGTCGTTTCTCGGGTCGTTTCCCGTCGTTCCTGCCAGCCGTTGACGGCGGCGATACAGGGCCGGCACATCATGTTGGTGCCGTGCCCCTCATGGCTCCTCGACCAACCGGGCAAATCACGTCTCGTCCGTGACGCACCGACCGACCGTACGAGGTGTTATCAGCCGGTCTTGTTCGTCGTGGTGCCGGTCGTACCGCTTTCGGACCCCACGCGGGCCTCGATCTGCTTTTTCGACTCCTCGGCCTGCTTGGTGGCATCGTCGTCGGCGAGACCTTTCTTGAAGCTCTTGATGCCCTCGGCCATGTCACCCATGATCGAAGATATCTTGCCTTTGCCGCCAAACACCAAAAGGCCGATCACAAGCAGGATCAGCCAGTGCCAGATGCTCGTGCTTCCCATTGATTTCTCTCCCGAATATTTGTCCAGCTGGAGGTTTGACGGCACTATTGCAGAAAGGCCGCAGTGGTTCAAGCAATGCTGACGTTGGATCGAGCGACTTTCTTCGGTCGTCACGGCGCCGCCATCGAGCCGCTTCATGTTAGCTGGGGAACGATCACCGGTTCAGCAAGGCGGGATTGACGCTCTCTGAGGGATTGGCAATGGTCGGGTGGGGTTGAAGGAGATTCTCGCGTCATGACGGGGAAAGCATTTGCGGCCGCTGCGGGGGTTGCACTGACGGCGTTGGTGCTGGCGGGCTGTGGAAATTCGTCGGGTGGCTCGGGAATTACGACGGCGGGCCTGCTCGACGGAAACAAGCCGGCGGCGGGGGAAGGGCCCCGGATTTCGAACGACGACCCGATGGCGCGGCCGGTGCAGGTGGCCTGGACCTCGGCCCGGGCGCAGCGTTGCGGTTTCAACTTCAATGCCGCCAATCTCAGGGGAAATTTCATCGCCGCCGAGCAGCGTAACGGCCAACCGGTCGACCAGGTCACGAAGGTCTACGACCAGACTTTCGCGCAGATCGCGACCCAGATCGCCGGGCAGGGTGATTTCTGTTCGGACAAGAAGACGGCGCAGATCAAGGCGGACCTGACGCGGCATCTCGCGGGCGACTACACGCCGAACCTGCCTCAGCCCAAGGTCGTCGCACAAAAGGGCTGGTTCGAAACCGACGAGGACGGAAAGGCCAAGGAAACATTCAATTCCGGCACTTTCTGGCGTGACCTCGAAGACAGGAAGCAGGGCAGGAAGTAGTGCGCGCGTCCGGACGCACTCGCGTCATGGTCCCAGGCGCTGAAACCGGAACAGTTCATGCGTGAAAAGCTGCTGACACTTGAACTGCTCGTCAGTGGAGGGGCCGGGCTCGTGCTGTTGCTGGTGCCGGGGCTTGCGAGCCGAGTCCTGGGGTGGGGGGTGCCGTCTTCCCTGGTCTGGCCGCGGCTGACGGGTGCGATACTGATGGGGCTTGCGGTGGCGACCGCTGCCCATCTGGCGGGTTGGTCGAAGACCGGTCTCGAGGGCGGACTTGGGCTTGCCGGGCATGTGGCCATCAATTTTGTCGTGAGCTTCGTGCTGCTGTCGATCGCCATCGTGGGGGCGCCGATGCCGACGCGGCGGGGACGCTGGATGGCAGCGCTCATCGCCCTTTGCCTGATCGTGCTCGGTCTCGCGCAGATCGCGCATCTCTGAGGTTAACCAATCGGCAATTGATGCGTAGCCGGATGATAGTCCCGGCGGTAACCCTTTTTGGCATGTTGATTGCGTACAAAAGCTCCGCACGTCCGTGAGATCGTTCTGGAGCACAGTCATGACCTCGGCAGCCTCGCCGTTCGACGCGATCCGTCCCATTCGGGGACAAGGCGTGACGCGGCGTGCCGTTTCAACCAGTGCGATGAGGGATGGCCGGGCACTGTCGAGAGTTGGCAGTGTCACGAGCTTCGACGTCGCGACGACGGTCGATGAATTTCTGGCTCTGGGCGAGGCCTGGCAACGGCTCGAGGAGCGGGTCGGGGCGGACACGGGACTGTTCCAGCGATTTTCCTGGCTGTCGCTCTGGTGCAAGCATTTCGTCGACGAGAAAAGTGGAGACCTTTGTGTGGTGACCGTCCGGCGTGACGGCGAACTGGTCTGCGCACTGCCGCTCGTAGTGCAAAACGTGCTCGGACTTCGCCAGTTGACGGTGATGGGCGGGCCGGTCTCGCAATACAGTGACGCGCTCGTTGTCGAGGGGCCAGACAGGATCGGTTATCTCAGACAGGCCTGGACGATCGCGATGGAACACGCGCGGCCATCGCTTGTGCGGATCGTGAAGGTTCGCGAGGATGCAGCACTTGCACAGTTCCTCTCTGCGCGCGGAGCGATCGAAACATCTCACGAGTTTGCGCCCTTCGTGCGGCTCGACGCTTTCGAAAGCGAGACTGCCTACTGGAAGAGATTCTCTGCCAAGAAGCTCAAGAACCTCCGCCGGTTGAAAAGGCGGCTCGAGGAGCGTGGCCCTTACTCGTTCGACTGGGCGCTCGAGGGGCGTGCTGCGGAACACGCGGTCGGTCTCATGATGGTTCTGAAGCGCGCCTGGCTCAGGGAGCGGGGCTGCTTTTCGAAGGCCTTCGGAGATCCCCGTTTCGAGCGCTTTTTTGCCGAGGCCGCGCAGCAGAGCGCTACAACCGGCGTCGAGATGTCGACGCTCACTACGGCTGGCGAGACGGCGAATTCGATGCTGTCGGTCGCATGGAAGGGCCGCATGGTGCTGCACGTGATCGCCTACAATCTCAAGCACGAGCGATCTTCAGCGGGGACGTTGCACGTCGAAGCAATGATCCACGAGGCGTTCCGGCGCGGCGTCCGCGTCATCGATTTTCTTGCGCCGCACCAAGATTACAAGAAGGAATGGACGGACGATGCGGTGCGCGTCAGCGATTTTGCCGTTCCGGTCACAGCCGCCGGGCACATCTATACACGTGTGTATTTGCAGCTGGTGCGCGAAGGCCTGAAAACGCTGGCGCGTCTGCTGCCCGCGTCACTGACGCGGCGTGTCGCGGGGCTCATGGCGCGTGGATGATCTGCGTCGGTCCCAATCCGCCGCGCCAGGCTGCAGGTCAAATGTCGAAGAAGACGGTTTCATCTTCTGACTGGAATTTGATGTCGAAGGTGTAGACGGGCTTGCCGTCGCGCAGGGTGCGCTCGGCGATCAGGGTCTTCCGGCGCTGGGCCAACTCGATCGCATTGAGGATCGGGTCTTTTGCGTTGGCTTCCGTCTCGTCGGCGAAGTACATGCGTGTCTGAAGACCAATATTGATGCCGCGCGCGACGATCCAGAACGAGATATGCGGCGCCATTTCCGGCTTGCCGACGCGGCCCGGAACCTTGCCGGGCTTGACGGTCTCGAATGTATAGAGGCCGGTTTCGAAGTTGGAGCCGGTGCGGCCCCAGCCACGAAACTTCGCATCACGCGGGCCGGAGCGGGCGTCGGCGGGGTGGGGATATTTGCCGAAGCTGTCGGCCTGCCAGATCTCGAGCAGGACGTCCCTGATGGGGGCGCCTGATCCGTCGAAGACACGGCCCTCAATCGTGATGTGCTCGCCGGGTGTTTCGGGCGTGGTCAGGACGCCGGAAAAATTCTTCTCGAAGATGTCGAAGCCGGCCTGCTCGGGGATGAGGCCGATGTGAACGTACGGTCCTGCCGTCTGCGACGGCGTCTCGCGGAGATAGTCGAGGCGGGTGTTCATGGGCTCACATGCCTTCCAGCTTGTTTTCGAACAGTGTCTGCCTGCGGCCGCGGAGCACGATGTCGAAGCGATAGGCGAGGCTGTCCTGGGGCAGACCAGCGTTGTAGTCGAGTGGTGCGATCAGGCTTTTGACGGCGTCAGGGTCGGGCAGCGTCTGCACGATCGGGCATTTCGGTATCAGCGGATCGCCTTCGAAATACATCTGCGTGATGAGGCGCTGGGCGAAGCCGGAGCCGAAGACGGACAGGTGGATGTGGGCGGGGCGCCAGCTGTTGTTGTAGTTTTTCCAGGGATACGGGCCGGGCTTGATCGTGCGATAGAAGTAATAGCCGTTCTCGTCGGTGAGGCAGCGGCCGCAGCCGCCGAAATTCGGGTCGATCGGTCCGATGTAGGTATCGTTGCGGTGGCGGTAGCGGCCGGCGGCATTGGCCTGCCAGACTTCGACCAGAGTGTTCGGTACCGGGCGGCCGCTCTCGTCGAGGACGCGCCCGTGGACGACGATGCGTTCGCCGATGGGGTCGCCGGTCTGCGCAAAGTTCCTTATCAGGTCGTTGTCGAGCGGGCCGAGATCGGCCTGGCCGAACGTCGGTCCGGTGATCTCTGAAAGCGTATTGTCGAGCGAGAGGAGGGCGTGGCGCGGGGAGCGGAGCACGCTCGTCTTGTAGCCGGGGGTGTAGCCGGCGGGATGCCGGCTCCGGTCGCGGACGAAGAACTCGGATGTGTCTGGCCTGACGTTGGGGCGCATTTGGGCTCGTTCCGACGGTCTCGAACTGCTGGGGCTTCAGCGACAAGTGTGCCCGGGCCGGCGCTGTGTCGTGGGGCAGAGCGCCGGTGCAGGCCGATACTGCGACAAATGATGCTTCGAATAAACGACTATGTTATCATAGGACGCATGAATGAAATCGATCATTTGGACATCGACGGGCGGCTGCTTCTGATTTTCCTCGCAGTGGTCAGGACAGGAGCGGCGACGGCGGCGGCTGCGGAACTGGGCCTCACGCAGTCGGCCGTCAGTCATGCCCTGAAACGGCTGGCGGGGATCGTCGGCGAGCCGCTCTTCGTCAAGCGCGGGCGGGGAATCGTGGCGACGCAACGGGCGCTTGCGCTGGAGCCCAGGGCGCGAACGCTCGTGGAGCAGATGCGGAGTTTTGCCGCACAACCCAGGTTCGAGCCCTCATCCGCGCGGATCACGCTCAAGGTTGCCGCGAACGACCTGCAACGCGATCTCGTCCTGCCGGAGTTCTGGCGATTGGTGTCGGCCGAAGTCGAGCGGTTCACGCTCCGGGTTGTGCCGTCGGAGGTGCCTCACGTGGATATGTTGCGATCGGACGCGTGTGACCTGTTGCTCACACCGTATCCACCGTCCGGGTCGCGGGAGCTTCTGCAGCGGCTGGTGTTCAAGGACCGCTTCGTGTGCTTCACCGATGCCGACGTGCGGCAGCCGCCGAGGACGCGGCGGGAGTACGCCGAGGCGGAGCATGTCACGGTCGTGCATCCGTCGGGGGTGATGCTGCAATTCGACAAGGCGCTGGCGGCGGCCGGTGTGGAGCGGCGCATCGCGGTGATCGCGCCCACGTTCGCCGGTGTTTCAGCCTTCCTGAAGGGGACACCTCTGGTTGCGACCTTGCCGAGCCTGCTCGACGTGCATCTCATGCGTGGGTTCAGGTCGGGTCCTTTGCCGCTGCCGATCGGCGGGGCGGGGCGGCACGCCGTCCTGGCCATGTACATGGTCTGGCATGCGCGGACGCAGACCGATCCCATGCACCAGTGGCTGAGGCAGAAGCTGGTTGCGGCGGCAGGTGTTGCGATGAAAGCGCGGGGCGACCTGCGCTGACTGCAGGCCGGCATGCGTCCCTGTGATGCCGGACGGGACCAAGGCAGGGTTGCGCCGGGGCTGCGAAGCAGTCACACAGCACGCGAGAAGGAGAGACGATCGTGAGCGAGGCGCACGACAAGGGCGGTGGCAATCGCGCGCCGGAACTGCCGCTGCCGTCGCTGCAGCCCAAGCCGCACGTGATGGGTGCCACGGAGTACGGGCTGATCCTGCTGCAGTCCATGCTGTGGGGGAGCCAGTTCTTTTTCGTGGGCGTGGTGAAAGCGGAGCTGCAGCCGTGGGCGATGGGCGTGCTCCGTCTGCTGCCGGCGCTGGTTGTGCTGTTCACGGTGATGGCGATATTTCGTGTGCGGCTGCCGGGGCAGATCAGGGACTGGTGGCTTTTTCTTCCTTTCGCCGCGCTCAACAACGCGGTGCCGTTCTATTTTCTCGTGCTGGGCCAGCGCGAGGTGACCGGCGGGATCGCGGCGATTTTCAATGCGACGGCGCCGCTCTTCACGCTCGTCCTCGCGCATTTTTTCCTGAACGACGAACGGCTGTCGTGGCGTCGGGTGTTCGGTGTCCTGGTGGGAATCGCGGGCATCGGCGTGCTGACGGGGCTGTCGGGAGCGACGGGGAGCTACGTCGCACAAGCGTATCTTCTGGCGGGTGCGAGTTGTTATGCGATGGCCAACGTGTACGCGCGAAAGTTCCTGATCGGGCATCACGCGTTCGCAATGGCGACGATGCAGATGCTGCTGGCTCTGGTGATCAGTCTTGCAGCGTTCCTCGCATTCGAACTCGGCCCGGAAACGAAGGCGCCATCGATGAATGCGTTCATTGGCGTGATGGCGATGGGCTTTCTCGGCTCGGGGTTCGCATCGCTCTGTCACTTCACGATCCTGAAGCGAGCAGGGGCGACCAACGCCATCCTCGTGACGATCATCCTGCCGGTCACGCCGATCGTGCTCGGGTTCATCTTTCTCGGGGAGACGATCGGCATCCGCGAAATCGCAGGCGGCATGATCATCGCGCTGGCGCTGCTCATCATCGACGGGCGCGTCCTGCGCTGGTTTCGGCGGGATCGCGGGCAGTCTGGAGACGCGCGATGAGTGCGACGACGCTTCCTGCACCGACTCACCGGCAGATGTCGGGCTATGACTGGTTTCTCCTCGCCATCTGTGCAGTGTGTTGGGGAAGCGCCTACACGTTCAACAAGATTTCGATCACGGAACTGCAACCGTTCTCCATCACCGTGTCGCGCCTCGTCATTGCGCTCACGATCCTGTGGGGCATGATCGCGTTGGCGCGCCTGCCGGTGCCGATGGCACCTGCGCTCTGGGCGCAATTCTTCGGTTATGCGTTGCTCTCCAACGTGGTTCCGTTCTGGCTCGTCCTCTATGGCCAGCGGGAGACCGCGTCCGGGCTTGCGGCGGTAATCGGGGCAACATCTCCGATCTTCACGCTGGTCCTGATGTGGGCGCTGCGCAAGGACCCGACGCTCGACTGGCGGAAACTCCTCGCGATCCTGACCGGTGTGGCGGGGGTGGCGATCGTCTTCGCGCCGGCGGTGACGGAGGGCTGGGGCAAGGGTGCGGAAGGGAAGGCGGCGCTGCTCCTCGCGTCACTGCTCTATGCTTTCGGTGCCATCTATGCGCGGCGTTTCGTGCATCTCGACGTGCGGCTGATCGCGGCGATGCAGATGACGGCGGGGCTGCTGATCACGGTGCCACTCACTGTGCTCATCGAGCGGCCATGGGAGCAGGGCTGGCCGTCGTGGCCAGTCGTCGCAGCGGTGGTTTTCACGGCGCTATTCGGGACCGTCGTCGCATCACTCACGTTCTTCACGATCATGCGACGGCAGGGGCCGACGAACACGATGCTGGTCACGCTTCTCGTGCCGGTGACGCCGCTCATCCTCGGTGCGCTCTGGTTCGGGGAGGCATTGAGCGGGCGTGAGTTCGCGGGGGCGTGTGTGATCGCACTGTCGCTCGTCATCGTCGACGGGCGGGTTTTCAGGTGGCTGGCGGGAGCCGGAAACGGACGGGACGGGGAACGTGGCTGAAGAAACGGGGGCAGTGCGGAAGCAGGATGTCGGCGGCGCCGTCATGTTCATGATGCTGGCGCTGGTATCGTTCACGCTCGTTGCGATCGCGGGGCGGGCAGCCGCGAAGGGGGTCACGACGGTCGAATTGATGCTGATCCGGAGCGTGCTGGGAGCAATCATCATCGTCGTCATTGCGACGGCGACCGGTGCGCGTCTTGCAGACTTCAAGTCGGAGCGGCTCGGGCTCCATGCCGGGCGCAGCCTGGTGCACTTCGGGGCACAATTCAGCTGGCTCTATGCGCTGACGCTTATCCCGCTCGCGGAACTGTTCGCACTCGAGTTCACCGCGCCGCTGTGGGTTGCACTGCTGGCGCCGATCGTTCTCAGGGAGCGGCTCACGATCTGGCGGGTTCTTGCGGCGCTGCTCGGGTTCGTCGGCGCTATGATCGTGGTGCAACCGGGCCTGCTTGCAGGGACCGTCGGCTTCAGGTTCTCGGAAGGGTCGCTCTATGCGATTGCGTCGGCGGTCGGGTTCGCGATCAGCATGGTGGCCACCAAGTTTCTGACGCGGACCGAGACGGTGTTGCGCATTCTGTTCTACATGCATGCGTTCCAGGCTGTCATCGCGGCGATCCTGCTGCGCGGGCGGATCCCGATGCCGGATGCGGTCACCATGATGTGGGTCGTGGCGGTTACGCTCGCGGGACTTACGGCGCACTACGGTCTCGCCAAGGCGTTCTCGAAGGCGGATGCCATCATCGTCGCGCCACTCGATTTCTTCCGTCTGCCGCTGATCGCGCTCGTCGGCGCGGTTCTCTATGGGGAGGGTCTGGCACCGACACTGCTGGTCGGGGCGGCGTTCGTCGTCATCGGGAACCTGGTGAACTTGTATGGCGAGCGAAGAACTGCGACGCGATCGAAAGTGTAGTCGTGATGCAACGCATGCAGCGCAATTGTGATTGCATCTGCGCGTGACGCCTGCGCGGGCACTGGTCCAAGTTCGGAAGATGTGTGCGTCATCGACAGGTGCGATGATTCGCAATCTCCGGGGGGAGCATGGCGGGATTTCGGTTCGAGGCGCTGAGGAGACTCGCCGTCGGTGGGGTCTGGATCGTGATCGGCGTCGGTGCGGCCATAGAGGCTCGTGCGGGAACGTTCGAAGTCAAGGACACCGATGTCGAGAGGGGGCAAACGGAAATCGGCACGAACAATGCTTTCTTTTCCGGGTATCCCGCGAACGCCGACACTGTGCGTTTCAGCAACGAGATATCGATTGCGAGGGGGATGACGAGTTGGTGGCTCGCCGCTGTGAAAGCGAATGGCGACAAGGACGTCGACGGCTCATTCAAGTACGGCACGGTCGGGACCGAACATATCATTACGCTCCGGAAGTTCGGTAACGGGTTCGGGATCGCGCTCTATGGCGGTGTCGATGTGGCGGTCGCGAATGAGGCAACGAATGCCTTCAATTTCGGGCCGATTCTCAAGTTCGGTTCGGACGAGCTTTCATTCGGGCTGAATACGTTCTTCACGCGAACGTTTGGGCAGAACAGATCGAACGGAGTCGATTTCTCCTATTCCTGGAATGTGAAGCGGGAGGTGCGCGAAGGGTTCTCCGTCGGCATCGAGGGGCATGGCGCGATTGCCGATATCGCGCATGCGCAGGGCCTCGCTTTCCAGGAACACCGTATCGGTCCTGTGCTCTACTTCGAAAAGCCGCTCGGGAAAGCAGGTGCCTCGGGCAAGCCCATGAAGCTCGGCGTCAAAGAGCCGGCCGCCGACAAGGAGGGCGCGGACGGACCGAAACTCGCTGTCGAAGCCGGAGCGTTTTTCGGCCTGACCGACGGCACCCAGGATCGCGCCTACAAGCTCAAGGGCGCGATCCAGTTCTGAGTTCGATGACGCCGATCACTTTTCAGGCAGGGTTCGCGCGTAGACGAGCACCGCGGCGGCATCCGACAACAGCAGGGCACGGTAGTTGATCATCGCGGCGCCGGGATGCGAGTTGCGGATCTTGTGCAGCACTTCCCACGGCAGCTTGTTGGCTTCGGTGCCGACGTAGGCGGGATCATCCTTCGTGCCCCAATTGAGCAGCCGGCCGTCGAAACCGTGGCAGGCAGCGCAAGTCGTTTCAAACAGGGCCTGGCCGCGACGCACGTCGCCTTTCGGGTTTCCGGTACGGGTATCGCGTACCGTGTTGACGTCATGCTGGCCCCTGGAGACGAACAGGGCGACGCGCCGCAGCGCCGAGTCGGGGATCATGTCCGACGTATAGCCGTGCGAGGGTCCGCGCAGGGTGGCCATGATTTTTGCAGTGTCGTCACCGATCGCGCCGCGAATGCCGACGATGCCGGTGTAGTGATCACCTTTCGAGAATTCACCCGAAGCGCCCCGATAGTCCCAGCCATGGCATTCGACGCAGCGCCAGGTATTGGCGCCGGTCGTCTTGCCCGAAGCGGGATACTTCGGATTTGTCGCGGCTGGCTTTTTCTTGTCGAGTGCGTCCCACCATTTGTCGTAGATGCGGCCGCCAGCGGCGAGTTCCCACGCCATGCTGGGCTTTGCAGGGGCGCCGTGCACGAACTCCTGCGCGGCGTCAGAGTGCGGCGCCGGTTTTGGACTTTGAGCCGATAGCGGGGCCGATACGGCGAGCGTCGATGCAAAAAATGCCGTCACCGCCATGGCAATGTGCGCTTTGCTGATTTTTGCCTGCAGCATCTAAGTGCCTCTCGGGAAAGACTTCACGGGAAGCAGCTTTGCATTTAATTGCGCACTATCGCAAGCGCGCAATTATGATCTTGATTTGCGCACTTTTGCGCGATCGCATTCAAGCGGCCGGCGCAATCATGGGCGGGACGCGCTTCTGATAGGCTTGGCCGATGCGGAACAGCAGGCTCTCTGCGTACGGCTTGGCGATCAGCTGGATGCCGACCGGCAGTTCCCCGGCGGAGCGCGGTATGGGCAAGGTAAGCGTCGGCAAGCCGAAATAATTGATCGGCCGGCAGAACTTGACGACACGCGCCATGATCTGCTGCACGGTCGGACCACCGGCGACGTCGAGTTCGGCGATTGTCGGGAGCGGGTCGGCCGTGACCGGCAGGATCGCGACATCGCATTGCTTGAAAGTGGTTTCGAGAGTGCGGGCGAGCATGGTGCCGCGCGCACGCAGCGCGGTCATGTGATCGACGGCCGGGACGAAGTGGCCGACTTCGAGGCGTGCTCGAACCTGAGGACCGTAGTCATCGGGCCTCGTCATCATGTAGCCGGCGTGGGCGGACGCGGCATCCGGGAGCTGCATGGCCTGTGTGAGGTGATCGATCGTGTTCCAGTCGGGGAAGCGGCACGACGACTTGACGAGGCCGGTTGCGACGAGTTCGGCAAGTGCACGCTCGAGGCCCTTCTGGATGTCGGGATGGGCTTCCGAGATGACGGCTTCGTCGATGCCGAGCCGGATGCCGGCAACGGGTTTGTCGATGTCGGCGAGATAATCAGGAACCGGGACCGTGGACGAAGAGGCATCGCGCGCGTCGTGGCCGGCGACGACATTCAGAAGAAGCGCGAGATCCTCGACGTGGCGTGCGATGAAGCCGAGCGTGTCGAGGCAGAGTGCGAGCGGCATCGCGCCAGCGCGGCTGACGCGGCCCCATGTGGGCTTGATCGAAGTAATGCCGCAGTTCGCGGCGGGCAGGCGAAGCGATCCGGCAGTGTCTGATCCGAGGCCGGCGGGGATCGCGCCCATCGCGACGGCGCAGGCTGTGCCGGAGGACGAGCCGCCGGTGATACGCGTGGGGTCCCAGGGATTGCGCGCGTGGCCGAGGACGTAGTTGTGGCCGGTAGGACCAAATGCGAACTCGGTCAGATGGAGTGCTGCGAGTTCGAGAGCGCCGGCGTCACGAAGGCGCTGGATCACGGTCGCATTGGAGGTGGCGGGTTTGTCGGCGCGGATGCGGGCGCCCCAGCTTGCGATCTTTCCGGTGCGGTCGAACATGTCCTTGTGGGCGAGGGGCAGGCCGGCGAGCGGGGCGAGCTTTTCACCCTTGGCGCGGGCAGCGTCGACCTTGCGGGCTGCGGCAATCGCCTCATCACGCTCGGAGGTTATGACGCAGTTGGTGCGCGTGTGTGCGGCTTCCAGGCGCCGCGACGCCTCGACCGTTGCTTCTTCGCTCGAAATCCTGCGGGCGGCGAGGGCTGTGGAGAGGGCACGGGCGGACAGGTTCGGAAAATCGGCGAGAGCGGACATCACTTCGCCTCCGCGGTGAGGTTGCGGCGGAAATCGTCGACGTCGGCACCGAGCGGCAGTTCGAGGGCGACCTTGCGCACCGTTTTCGAGACAGTCGCCACGTGATCGCGGGCGGCGCGGCGGCGTTCCTCGGGGATGTCGAGATAGTCGGCAGGGGTGACTGTAATGCTCGTCGCAGGTTGTGATGACATGGTGGGGCTACCGGTGTTGTCGCGATTAGATGGGCCGCACGGTAGCCAGACGACGAGTGCGGGACAACTGCGGCTGTCGCGCGTTGGCCATCCGATTATGGGCGGGTAGGCCGGGCGAGTTCGGGCCGGTACTCGAAATGCATGGTGTCGTAGTGGTGCCAGCGGCCGCCCCAGACGAAGCCGTGCTGTTCGAAAATGGCGACGATTTCCAGGGGAATCGCGTTGCGCCAGACAGGACCGCTGGCCGCAAGCGGCTTCTGCCAGCGCCAGTAGTGGGACGGGGCGACGGCGATGTCGATAGCGATGCCGAAGCCGTGGGCGCTGGGGTTCGTGGTTCCGGCGACGGGGCGGCAATTGTAGGTCCCGGCCGACGGCGAGAGATACTTCGTGAATGCGGGGCCGAGGTCGTCGAGAGCGCGGCTGACGGCCTCGAGGCGTTCGGCGACGCCGTTGATGCGTGTGACCTGGAGCTTTGCCGGCGCCGTGCGCGGCAGCCAGTCAATGGTTACGAGGTTCTTGCGCACCTCGTCGCGGCGGCAGTCGCCGTACATCTTCGCAAAAAAGGCTGCAGGGCGAGCGCGGCCGGGGTCGGCATTGCGTTCTGGTGCGACGGCTGGGGCGCCGGCGGCCGGGTAGGGATAGCGGAAGATGTCTTCGAGATCGGGCCGGTCGAGCCAGACGGTGTGCGACTTGTCCGGAATTCCGTCGTCGAGAGGCAAGCGCGTGCCGTCCTTGAAAAGGAGGTCGCGGCCGTCGCGGCCGATGACGAAGTCCGGATAGGCGCGGGCGAGCCGGGTGGCCGCCTCGTCGATCGGATCGGCGATTGCGTGACCGCAGAGATGGAGCACAACAGTCAGAAACGCCATGACGCAGCTCATGGAGAGCTGCAACACGTTGCGTCGCTTCAATGCACCAGGCGTCATGCCGTGGCAGGCCCTTTACCGACCCCACCGCTGGTCGGCGAAAATGTGGACACCGAAGCGGCGCGGCAGAGGCGCCGAACTGTAGTAGGCCGAACCGTAACTGTAACGGATCGGCGGTGCAGGTCTATATGCTGGTGGTGCGCCGGGACCGTCCGCGCGCGCTATCCTGCGTTGTCTTTTCGATTTGGCGACCCGCTTCGTCGCTGCCGCTTCGCGCGCGGTATCGCCATTATCTGCGACGTCCGTTCTTTGGGGGGGGCGGTGGTCGGTCGGGGACGGCGACGGTTCAGAACTCGACAATGCGGGGCCGGGCTGCGGCCGTTGGTCTGATGCAGACGGACGCGGCGCTCCGACCGACATGCGTCCGGGTAGCGGAGCAGGGGCCACGGTTGGCAGATCTTTCACCTCCGCCACGGTCGTCGACCATGCAGATGTCGCGGGAGCGGCCAGCGGCACGTTCGTCGGGCCTTCGGCACGGGCCACGGTCGATACTGCAGAGGCGTCAGACGTGGCCGGCTTGCTCACAACCTGCTCCGTCGCCTGCTGCGTCGCAGCGCGCCTCGGCAGCTGCGCGGGCTTCTGTGCGACAATGGCGTTGGGCAGGCAGCGACCGGCGGCGGACAACTTCTGGCCGGACGGGCATGACGCCTGGGCGCAGGCGTTGCCTGGATGGCCCTGGACGAGCATCTTGAGTATGTGGTCGGGCTGATCGACAGGTAGCGTGGCATTGACCCGCTCGACGAACTCTCGCATGGCCTTGCGCGTCGGATCAGACCACTCGCCGTTCACTTCACCGCCATAGCAGCCGACGCGGCGGAGTTCGCCCTGAATGGCTTTTGTGAGTTCGGCAAGACTCGCGGACCCAGATGCCTGCGAATTCGTGGCGGAGGACGAGGTCACGAGCAGTTTCGGTCCCGGAGACGTGGGCTTGCGCTCGACGGGTTCGATGCTGCCGGTGACGACCGTTGACGATGCGGTTGCCGGTTTCGGGATCGCCCGAGGCAGCGCAGCGGGGGCGACGGCCGTAGCTGCAACACCCGGCGATGGAATGCCCGTTCCTTCGTTGCGCGGCTCAGTCGCGCCTTGCGGCCCAAGGGCCAGCCGAACAATGTCGGAAAGCTGCCTTTCCGCGTCGCGATCGACAGCAGGAAGAACGAGAGCTGCCGTGCCAAGACCCGCCAATACCAAGAATACACCGGTCGCCTTGCTCATAGCCCTACTCCGAATACATGCAATCCAGACGTCGCAACTGGGTCGGTACTCGACTGGTTGACTGTTCACTACATCGCGGCAGATCGAAACTTCTATTCGCCGGCCGGTCCAGCTCGTTCATGCGGTGCCTTGGAGTCGTCATCCCCGCAGCGAAAGATCTGCATACATACTTTCCAGCTCTGCTGCATCAGGCTGCGCACAGATGATTGTGGAGGCATGACATCTCCGCAACAGTATGAGACCGCGGTGGCGATCCGCTCTTCTCCTCCCACAACCAGCTGCCCTTCCGCGGTTTCCTCTGGTGTCGGAACCCAGAAGTGCCGGAGTTTCAAGGTCTGCAATCTTCAGGTCCGTCATCGGGCGTCTCGTACATCAGCGCGATTTTAACGGCTGCCACTCGATCCAATGCCGTTCCGGCGAGGGAAAGTCTTTCAAGTAGCGCATCCGAGTAGCGCATCAAGCAATCGAAACGTCCGAACCATCAAGGAGACGCGCGACGATCGCCGCATGCCTCCATCCCGCAATGTTGCGTATCCTACCGGTGAAGTTCAGGTGCTGCAAACGATGATTGCAGCCGATGAGTTCAAATACAACTTACCGGATACGTAACGGCAGCAGGGAGACGAGGCACCCGATGGAGCCACGAGGATGTCATGCAACACTAGATCTCGCGGTTATTGGCCAACTCAACCGCAAGATGATGAGTTCATGCGTGACTCCGCTGTGTGAAGCCTGTGAATGGTTTGTGGAAAAGCGGACCGAGCCCCGATGTTAAAAAGTCGCCTTGCGGAGTGCCCGCGATGGCAGAGCGGATGGCCTGCAGGTCACACTCGATCCACCACTTGATTCGTATGGCCCTGATAAAATTCGCAAAAGCTAACGAATCGTGTACGTGCGGTAATGAGGGCAGGAGTATATGCTGTTCAATTGGCAGTTATTCCTTCCGGCCTCGGGCTGTTAATATGTTGTGGATGTCGAGCGGCGACAGGCACAAGGTATTGGCAGACCGGCAAGCGACGCAAACGCCACGCGCGACCCAGGGTTGTGGTTCGGTTCGACCGTTTGGGACGGTTTTACCGGAGACGATCTGAAGGTCGGGTGCCCACCGTGGTTCTACGGCGGCGAAACTGTTGCGACACCCTCGATCGTGAAACGGCCTGCTTAATTCCTCGTCATGCGTGGGGCCACACCTTTGGAGGAGAGCAATGAGACATGCTCTTGGTGTGCTAGGCGTACTTGCGGCTGGCGTACTACTCGCCGTATCTGCCGCAATGAACTGGCGCTTCGGATACACATTGGGTGTTTCCGAATTCGACAAGCAGATCTACGGGGCCGCGTCGGCCGCCGCCGACTGCTTCAAGGCGCTTATTCCGTTCTTTCTGTTCGCCGCAATCAAAAACCGAATGTGGTCACAGGTGGCGGCATCCGCCGTTCTCTGGCTCGTCGTTACAGCGTATTCGCTGACATCGGCGCTCGGTCATGCCGCTCTCAACCGCCATCATACGACGGGCGAGCGCGCGGCACAGGCCGCGACCTACAAGGACCTGAGAGCCGAGCTGAAGCGTGCCCAGGACCAGCTGAGCTGGATCCCGCAGCACAGGCCGGCACAAACGGTTCTGAGTGATATCGACGGACACCGGCTCCAGAAGCTCTGGACGGTAACCAAAGGCTGCGCAGACGTCACCGGCCCGCAAGGCCGTGAGTTCTGCCAGAAGTTCCAGTCGCTGAACGCCGAACTTGCGTCGGCACAGCAGGCTGAGAAGTGGAATGGTGCGATCGCCGAGATCAGCGCCAAGCTTGCCAACGTCGATGGCGCGGGTGCCGTCGCGGAGGCCGATCCTCAAGCGGCAGTCCTCGCGAAGCTGGTGAGCCTTCTCGGCTTCAGCGTGAAAACCGAGGACATGCAGACGGCTCTGGCGGTTTTCGTCGCCGTGTTGCTCGAGATCGGATCTGCGTTCGGACTGTACGTCGCCTTCGCTACGTGGCGTCTCGACCACGGCTCGATCGTCGCGCCCAAGATGGCGCAACGCCGCGAAGCCCGCGTCGTCGAAGCATCGGTTGCCGACGAGCAGCCGACACCGGTCGAAACTCCGGTCCCGGCCATCGCGCCGGCGGCCGCGGCTTCGCCCCGTCTCGGTGTGGCGAACGACAATCGTTCGGCACCGAAGCTCACGGCTCCGCAAACGGATGTCGAGAGGTTCTACAAAGAGCGTATCGAGTTGGCTGAAGGAAACGACATTACAGCGACAACCTTGTACGAAGACTATTGTGGATGGTGTGAGGAGCAGCACAAAGAGCCGCTCTCCATGCCGTCGTTCGGAAGAGAGTTCGGTGACCTCGGAGTTCGTAAAGCCAAGATCGCGGGTAGGGTTCGATACATGGGAATCGGCCTCAGATCCGGCCTCGAGCACGAGGAGGATAAGAAGTTGCCGGTCTCACGGGTCGCCTGAGACTGCCAAAAGAAAGAGCCGCCTCCGGGCGGCTCTTTTGCTTTGTGGAGAGTTGGTACGCCGCGACCCGAGGGGGCCGCGGCTTTTTTCATTTCAAAGCCCAGGTGACATGGACCGTGGCGTCGAGGCGCATCTCGCCGGCTTCGACGGGTACGGCTTCGGCCATGGCGGCGCGAGTCTGCATCTGCATCGGGCGGGGGCCTGCCATGGCGAAGTTTTCGGAGATCGTCAGGACGTCGCCGAGCGCGGCGCCGGCAGCTGCGGCATAAAGCTCGGCGCGACGGCGCGCATTTTCCATGGCGGCCTTGCGGGCGTCGTCTTTCAGTGTTTCGGCCTTCGAGACCTCGAAGGAGATGCCGCCCATCTGGTTGGCTCCGAGCGTGATCATCTGATCGAGCAGATCGCCGATCTTTTTCAGGTCGCGGACGACGATGCGGACGGAATTGCTGGCGACGTAGCCGTTGATCGAGGGGGGCTTGCCGTCGCGCGGGTTGGTATAGCGGGGATGGATGTTGATCGAGGTGGTCTGGATGTCGCGGGCCTCGACGCCGAGCTTCTTGAGGCCGTCGACGAGGCGGGTCATGGCCGTGGAGTTCTGGCTCATGGCCTCGCGTGCGGTCGCAGCCTCTGTCTGAACGCCTGACGTGATCGAGGCCATATCGGGCGCGGCCTGGGTCGTGCCAGTGGCGGAGACGGTGACGGAGCGTTCGGACATGCGGGGGCGATCCTGCTGGGTCTGGGCATTGAGCGGGGAGGCGGCGGCGAGAGCGGCTGTCATCGCGGCGGCGGTGAGCAACGAGCGGCGGGTGCGGGGCAGCATGCGTGACCTTGATCGAGGTTCGATTGGGTGGGTTGCGACAAGGAGTGTAGCCGGCATTTGGACCGTTTGAAGTCGAAACGGTGAACCTTGGCCAAGTCGCGTGCCGGCGTGCCGGAAAGGGCCGAGCGGGCGGCGCGGCTGATGCGGCGCGGCCGGACGAAGGGATGGTGGGCCCGGCAGGACTCGAACCTGCAACCAGACGGTTATGAGCCGTCAGCTCTAACCATTGAGCTACAGGCCCGCCATGGCGCACGTGGGGCGCCGGAAGCGTCTATAGCATCGGTGCGACGGAGAACAAGACCGGGCTTGCCGATCTTCTGGTCGGGCCTGTGTCAGATCGTTGATTTCGGCTTGCCAATACCGACATAGCGGAGACCCGCGGCCCTTACCTCGGTCTCGCGATAGATGTTGCGCAGGTCGACGATGAGTGGTGTGCGCATGGCGCTACGGATACGCGCCAGATCGAGTGCCCGGAAGGACTCCCATTCCGTGACGATCGCCACCGCATCAGCTCCGGCGCAGCACTCATAGGGGTTGGCCGCGTACACGAGATCGGGAAACAGCGCTGCGAAGTTTTTCATACCTTGCGGATCATGCGCGCGGATGATCGCGCCGTGGTCGATCAGGGCGGAAACGATGCTGATCGCGGGCGTGTCACGGATGTCGTCGGTGTTGGGTTTGAAGGTCAGGCCGAAGACGGCGATTGATTTGCCGCGAACGTCGCCGCCGCAGGCATCGACGATGCGGCGCGCCATGGCCCGCTTGCGGCTCTCGTTGACGGATATGACGGTTTCGACGATGCGTTGCGGGGCATTGTGGTCACGCGCTGTCGTGGCGAGGGCGAGCGTGTCCTTCGGGAAACAGGATCCCCCGAAGCCGGGCCCCGCATGGAGAAACTTCGAGCCGATGCGATTGTCGGCGCCGATGCCGCGCGCGACATCCTGCACATCCGCGCCGACTGCCTCGCAGAGATCGGCCATTTCGTTGATGAAGGTGATCTTTGTCGCGAGGAACGCATTCGCCGCATACTTGATCGTCTCTGCCGTCCGGCGGGACGTGAACTGGACAGGGGCCTGATTGACGAACAGCGGGCGATAGAGTTCGCGCAGGGTTTCGCGTGCCGCCGGGTCCTCGGTGCCGATAATGATCCGATCGGGAAACTTGAAGTCGCGGATCGCCGCGCCCTCACGGAGGAATTCAGGATTGGCGGCGATCGAATAGAGATCCGGCGAAAGCCTTTCGGCAAAAATGCGCTCGATCTCGTCGCCGGTGCCGATCGGGATGGTCGATTTCGTAACGACGACCGCATGAGATTTCAGATTGCCGGCGATCTCTCGCGCAGCGGCATAGACCTGCGACAGATCGGCGTGACGGTCATGCTGCCGCGCTGGCGTGCCTACGGCGATCATGATGACGCGAGCCTGGTCGATCGCTGTTGGCAAATCGGTGGTGAACTGGAGACGCTCGGCGCGGACGTTGTTCGAGATCATCTCGCCCAAGCCTGGCTCATAGAATGGCACTTCGCCACGGTTGAGCGCGTCGATCTTCGCAGACGAAACGTCCACGCAGGTTACGTCGTGGCCGAAGTCAGCCAAGCATGCCCCGGTGACCAGACCGACGTATCCGGTTCCAACGATTGCGAGTTTCATCTGGTGCTGTCAGACCTCGTGCAAAATGGACGAGCAAACCGAACGTGATCGGCCGACCCGGCTCGGACGCGATCCATCGAGCGAAGCCGGGCTGCTGTCAAGGATCGGCGACAACCCTGTCGCGCCGGTTATCTGTCCGATCCACGACGGCCTCGACTCGCGCCAGGAAATGCCATGCATTTCAATGACAACTTCTATCGAACAGTATTCATCGGCTCGAGCATGGGAAAAGAAGAGAGTATCGCACGCGAAATACTGGATATAGTTGGTAGAATTGGAGGCAATCAGGATATTCTGTAGTCGCTGATTCGGGACTGCACGATGCGGTTTCGGATCATCGGGGACGGCATCGATTTCTGCACTGCGCTTCCTTCTAGCACGGAGCCCGCGCGGGTTTTGACCGTCAGCTGTTACCAACCGGCCTGACCCATCAGGGGGCGCAGGAGACCAATTATGAGCATGATTCAGGAATTCAAAGAGTTTGCCATGCGTGGCAACGTCGTCGACCTCGCGGTCGGCGTCATCATGGGCGCCGCGTTTGCACCGATCGTGTCGACGCTCGTCGAAAACATGATCATGCCGATCCTCGGCTACATCCTGGCAGGTGTCGATTTCTCGAAGCTGGCCGTCGTGCCGGTGACGGGTGTCGAGATCAAATACGGACTGTTCCTCAATGCCGTCATCAAGTTCCTCATGACCGCATTCGCCGTCTTCCTGCTCGTCAAGGCGATCAACGAGATGAAGAAGCGGTTCGAGAAGGAAAAGGCCGCTGCGCCGCCGCCGCCGCCGCCGGCTTCGGAAGTGTATCTCAAGGAAATCCGCGACGCGCTCACCAAGCGCTGACGTCAGCTTCTATCGTGTCTGCCAATTCATGGCGAAAGCGCCGCTCCGGTCAAACGGGGCGGCGTTTCGTTTGCGTACGATCAACCGGTCATGTCGCAGTGCGCACGTTCGGGGTTCACAAGGCGCTGTGGTCCGCTACACTTGAGTGCCGCAGCCGCGCGTGTGGCTGCACCACTGACCACAAGGAGAGACGATGTCTGTTCCTCTCGATATCACCTTTCATGGGCTCGATCGAAGTGAGGCCGTTGAGACGCGCGTGCGCGAAAAATTCGCGAAACTCGAGCGATATTTCGACCGCATCACGTCGGCACGGGTCGTGATCGAAGCCGCTCAGCGGAACTCCGAAAAGGTAAAGGTCGTGGGGGTCAAGATCGAAGTCGGCGTGCCGGGGCGGAAACCCTTGATCGTATCGCACGAGCGGGAGGCGGCGCATGCACACGACGACGTTCTGCTCGCGCTCAGGGATGCGTTCGATATCGCACAGCGGCAGATCGATGCGACGGCGCGGAAGATTGGCGAACGGACCCGCAGCGAACGCGGCCGGCGCCGGCCGCGCGCGGCCGTCGAGGAAAGCTGAAGGCGGGACGGTTTCCGGGTGATGCGCCCGGCATCAGTTCCGGCGCCAGGAGCGATGAAGTTTTCGCGTGAAGGCGAGCAACCCCGTTCGCGGCGCTGGCTCGTTCAGGTGGCCGGCATACCAATCATTACGTTGATGCGGGCGACTGGTCGTATCATCTGACAGAGAGCCGCCGTTAGATCTCGGCGGTGACGTGCCGATGCGCAGGATCGTGACGCTGGCCTCGGTATTGGAATCGGAAGGGCTTTCAGTTTCGGGAGCCTCTCCGACCGAAGCGTCGCCGCGATCGTCCAAAGCGATGTTCGCGGGGCTCTCCGAATAGGGTCGCCGGAGGATCGCGACGACCGCGTCCGGTTGATCGTGTGCCAGTGTGTGCAGCGGTTTCGAAGCAGCGATGTCGTCGCTCGTCGGCGTGCGAGAGGCGGCGGGTCGGTCACTCACGCTCAGGTTCGGTTGCTGGCTGCGGCGGATGACGACGAATGCTTCGTCGGAGGGGCCGAGGCGCCCGGTGCCGATTGCAATGGCCGGTGCGGGCCGGTCGAGCTCGCGTCGCGCTGAGGCTGCGGGACCGACCGGGCGAGAGGGCGGCACGGTTCGTGGC